>Ga0179591_1259169_pt1 | contig 22829 bp, 25 predicted proteins | sample CZOMad2_1_08_16f_FD_182891 | JGI IMG/M metagenome (GOLD analysis project Ga0179591, IMG submission 182891) | Vadose zone soil fungal communities from Angelo Coast Range Reserve, California, USA - CZOMad2_1_08_16fungal (PacBio error correction) | ecosystem: Environmental > Terrestrial > Soil >... | reverse complement strand
GTGAAATCTCTTCTCTCATCCCTCATCCCCCCCAGTGAGAACCTATGGCCTCTGAAGCGCCCCCCCGGTTAGACTTGTCATGCTATCTCTCGCTTGTGCCCGGCGACGTAAAGACCGAATAAGACCCCCTCTAGTTCAAGGCTTCTTTGACGGCCTCTGCGTTGTCCGCTGGCGGCGTCCCGATTTCTTCTCCTTTCCCCTTTCCGTGTTTTCCTGGAACCAATATTGGAAAAAAGGATTTTTTTCTTCCTTCTGGCGTCGCCCCATCCTTCCGCGTCCGGTTTCCTCGGGCCGTCGTTCGTCGCGGGCCGTCTTCCTCCACCCCTGAGAGTTAAGGAGGGTCCATTTCGACACCTTCCCTAAAGTTCCCACGCCGAACCGTTCTTTTTTCCTGATTCCCCTTCAGCCCCGAAATCCATCCAAAGCCCTCGAAGACCATCCCTTCCTGCTGTGGAGAAATACAGGTCGGACACAACCCTCGTTCGGTTCCTTAAGTCTCGAAGTAAATGTGGGACCCCTGTGATATGTCCCCCCCAGTTCTAAGGGCCGGCTGGCTGGAGACTATTCGTCTTGGCCCTCCCCCTACGACTTCCCCATATTTAGTGTCCCAAGGGCCCCTCCGTCTCGACCTACCCCTTGACCTCTTGCAGTAATTGCCCTCTTTCTCTATCCTTCCCGCTAAGGAGCCTATCATTTCCCTTACTACTACTTACACCCCTGGCCAAAGTTCCCAAGAGTACTACCTCTCCTGCCCCTTGGATAGCACCCTAGCTTCAAGATTTACTTTGCGGGCCTCGACACTTTCGGCCCCCATGGCCAGCCCTCCTGTACCTTCTCCTCCTCGAGCCTTAGAAATTGATTTAGTCAAGAACCCTCTCTACCCCTCCTTTTCATCATAAACCCGGGAAACCGGAGAAGGCCTCATCTCACCTTTTCTTTTGTCGCTAGTTATACTTTAAAAAGACCTTGATTCTCCCTCCCCCCCCTCGTAAGCCCACTTCCCCTGGGAAATCCTCCCGCGATAGTTCCGATGAAGAACCTTTAAATTCGTCTTTTTGCTGTCCCCCCGCCCACTTAAAAGAGGTTAGGCGGAAGATTAAGCATGTGTTCCCCAGTCTTTAGTAAGGAACGCCTTTACGTCTGTAGACCTGCAACGGGTCCCTCTTCCACCCTCCCCCCTACATGTCTCCTTATTGCCCCCCAAGAACCCCCCCCCCCTTCGACGCGGTATACTTTACTTACTAAAAACCTTGCCCTCCCCCCCCCGCCTCTTACTCCTTCCGTTCCCCCTTTATGGGATGAACCCTTGGTTACAGAGAAAGCTCATCTTTTTTCTTCCCCCTGGATCTCACTCTCTGGTTTTTCCTCAGATTCACGGCTGTTTTCAAAACCCGAGAACTACCCCCCCCCACCCCACCCCTCCCCCTTATTACGTCACTTGAGAATCAGACCAGTTTCCATTCTGCTTTTTTCGCTTTCCGTTTTTTCACTGCTACTAAGGAATGAAAATCTGCCTTCTCTGTCTTTGTCCCCCGAAGCAAAATTAGTGTTTTGGATAGAACCAAGGATTTTTTTTTTTTTTTTTTTGTGAAAGCGTCCTTTCTCTGGATGAGAGATAGGACCTCCCTTTTGGTGCTTCCTCCTCTTTTCCCGCTCCGGTATTTCCGCCCCCATCTCTTCCTTGTTTAAACCCTTCACCTCCCCAACCCAGTCCCTGTTACTCCCCGATGCCCCCCTATTAGCCTCCCTCCTTTAGTGAGGAGGGATGTCCATTATATGGGTGGTGGTTCGATTCCCTTTCATCCTCTACTTCCATTCTTTCTCCTCGTTATTTTTTTTCGATTGACGAAATTCATCCCCCTTAGTAAGGAAAGAGTTTTGTCTCCCCCGTTCTCTATGCGAGAACGGAAGAAGAGATCAGATCCCAAAAGCTCCAACCTCGGTATGTCCCCCCCCCCTGATTCCCCCCGTTGACGGACAGCATCAATTTTTGTAATTCTCGCACGCCACCCCCCTCCTTTTCTTAGTCGTCCACTCTCAAGGCCGTGAGTAGAAAGCTCCCTTAATTCTCCTCCCATTTATCCGTTCTTCTAACCACGTCCTGAAAGCGGGGAAGTAGTCCTCGATTTCCTTCCCCTTTTCTCGTTTTTGGGTGTAGTGCAGGGAGTGGGGACTTGTGCCGGAGTTACACTCTTTCCTTTATTCATCCTGGGCACAAGCCCCCGCCTTGAAGGCTTTCTCAGCATCTTTGAACGAACCATTCCAGTACTTCCTCTTTTCACCCGAGGATATGGAGGCTTATGAAGATGTTTCTTGACCGCCCTTTTCTTATATTGCTCTTTTTCTTGTCGGAAGTAGGATTGAGGCCGAGCTGTTCAACCGGGCGACTCGTAACTCACTTCCCCTTCCTCACTAAGGTTTCCAATGAAGTAAGGTATTCTGGCGTGTGAACCCTGATTTTTATTCTTCCACTCCTGAAGGCCCTTCATTCCTATTCCCCCTGAGATCTCCTCCTTTAGAACTATTTCCCCCATGTATGTTAGTACTGGAAGGTGGGTCTTCGCCCCTTAGTACCCCCTAAGCTCCCCACCCACTCTTCTCCTCAATGCTTCCCGACCTCTATAAACTTCTTACCGTAATCCCTGTTTTCCGAGTCTTTCCATACTATGATTTCCGTGAACCCTAGGCTCCTACCTATTCCACGGCTATCCACAGGGTGAGAGCGGGCGATTATTTATGCTCCATCAGTCCCTCCCTCTTCTCTAGGGACCCAACAGGGACTATCTTCTCGTTGCCCGTGGACCTGCTCACAGCGTTAGAGAGCTAGTATTATTCTCCCCCAGGGTTCCGTATCTCCTTAGAACTTTATAACAGGGGCCCTTATACTTATCACCCTCCCTCTCACATTCTGATGACGTGATTATAAGTTAATCCTGGTTACTTCCCGCAGAACTGTCCGGGAGTTCCAATTTTTTTTGGTGCATTTATCCTTTTAACTAAGACGTGGAATTCTCTGCGCGGCCCTTCTTTTCCTTGTCTTACCCCCCGATGATATTTATTTTTTTGATCTGATAAGGTAGTGGCCTTTTTGACGTTTCCCCAAGCCGTCGTTTTCTTCCAAGGATTTCTCGTATGATGAACCCGGTCGTCCGAGGTCCTTCCTTTATCGCTTCCCCCCGTCACGCAGTCAGGATTAAAGGTTCGGAAGAATCACCTTACATCCAAAATTCCTGACCACTGGTTTTTCCAGAGGTGATGAAGCTACCATTCTTTCCACCGTAGTAAACGGACTCTATGAACCCTTCTTTGTCCCGGATAGACGTACGGGAAGGCCCACTCCTCCTTTCCCCTTATAGTGTTTATTTTCTTCCCCTTTCTCTTTAAGTCTGAAGTTGACATGCCCTCCGCCCTCACGCTTCGTGTAAAGCAGCTCCTTCATATCAGGAATATCTTGTCCTTAGTATTCTCTCCCATCTTTCCTTCCCCCCAGAGATTAGTAGAAGTCACTCCCGGAGAAAGGCCGTAGGCCGTTCCCCTTCTCCAATATTGGTCGGAAAAAACAGGCACCCTCTTGATGGTGTGGTTCGAGGGCAGTCCTTTTCTTTTCCCTCTTTCACCAGAAGTCCCCCTCCCCCCGTTCGCACCTTTATGTCTCTCCAATCTTTAATGCAGGGCTCCCCGCCCTTCTCATATGTGGCGACTCTCCCCTCGCTACCCCCTTTTCCCTTTGGGCTGCGCCTCGAGAAGAACACGAATTTCTTTCATTTCGACCTGTATTCCTTATCCTCCTTCTTTCGACCATCTTGCGACTTTTTCCCCGCAGGGGTATGACAACCAATTTTTTCCCTTTTTGACAAGCTCAGCCAGTGCCCTCCTAAGGCCCGTCCCCTTCACCACACCGTTTACTCAGATTTTTTGCGCCTTTTCTACCACCCCCCATTAAATAGTCAACTATCTGCCCTCTGCGTTCCCTCTTTTTTCCTCCCCCCAAAAAGTTATTATGAAAGTTAGGACCTTTCAATCCACTCACCCCCCCCCTCTCAAGGACCCGAATGTGTGGAGATTTTGCGAATGTCGTCCCCCAAGCACTATTTCTCTCTTATACCCTCCTAAGCTTTCCCTCCCGCAATCCGATTGATTCAGAAATAACAACCACAAGGTTTAGTAGAGGTTTTCCCCGATTAGATACCCTTCAGAAACCATCCCGACTCGTCCCCCTTCAAGCCCCCCTACTTTTTAGTTCATTCCGACTCCTTCTTCTGACACCCTACCCCGTAGTCGACCAGCCTACGCCGTCCCTGAACCAGGCTGGTTATTTAACTCCCGGATGTTCAACCCCTGATGGTACCCCCCTACCTTCTTCTTTTTCCAAATCGCTCTAGACCCCTAGGAATACCCCCCCCCCCCCAGCCCCACTTCAAGGCCCAAATCTGAACTTAGCGCGTTTTTAGGTCGTTCCCCCCCCCCTCAAGATACTTTCCCAGATGAAAGCACATGTGGGCCATTATAGCCCCTTCTTCCCTACTGAGAAGAAGACTGAGAGTGTGGAACCTCTTTTCCCAAGCCCTCTTTTAGAAACACTCCCCTTCCGATAGTGCGGACCTTGGCTTCCTGTCACCCATGGAACCGGCACAAGACTAGATTCTCCGGCCTGGTTTTTCTACCAACCTTTTTCGCAAACCGTTGAGTAATCCCTGTATTCCTCCTATGAGTCTGTCCCGTCAAACCTGTCTCCCCTTTCTCCTTCTCCAGAATTTCGGTTCCAACGGAGTTAATATCCCTTGCCTGAGTACATGTAGTTCTCTCGAATTTCTTACACAGTTGAGAATACAGGGAGCTAGACTCCCCTGTTTTCCCTTACCTGTCCACTAACAGATGTGCCATGTTTTCTCCTCACCCCACGAGAGAATACAATAGGGATCTCATCTCTACCCCCCCCCAAGTGTGTGGTTTGGGAGAGCTAAAAGTGTTCCCCTCTCCTTTCTTTTTTCTATAAAGCAACCTTATCCCCTGGAACGTTATGTAGTCCTATTTTCTCCCTGATGGCCCTCTCCCCCGACTCCCACACTATACTACAGGCCCTTTTCTGAATAATTCTCCTGGTTTCTCCAGTCTTCCCATCCCCTACCCTCTCCCCGTTCTTCTGGGCCTTAAGAGAAGAGGAATCACTTTCTACACTCCTTAGAGACATGGTCCTCCATGGAAGGGAGCCTTCCGATCCTGACTCATATGACTTTAGGAGTTCCTCTTTGAGAAACTTGGACCCCTTCCTTCCCTGGTCCTACTTCACTTATGGCTTGTCTCCCTTCTGAAAGCTTTGGTGAAAAAATATAGTGGCCCTTCTAAGATCTCCCTTTTACTTCCTTTCTGGAACAACCTCGGCCCCATCTCTTTTTTCCACTGATTTTTATTGATCTATGACCCCCGAAAAGGTAGGACCGGACGTGTTGTCAGTAAGGTGGTCCCCCCCTGTGATTTCCATGGTTTTTCTTATTACTTCGTTTCTCTCTCCTCGTGTTCGCCCCCGAACGGAAGGCCCCAGCACATTTTTTTCTTTCATCCGGCCCCTAGTCTCAATGAATTAAGATCCTACTTCTTCTTTGCATCCGTGGAGGAGTATAACCCAATTTCCCCAGTCAGACTGACTTCCCTCTACAGGCAACCCCAACCCACCACCCTAGGCTTGTCGCCTGGTAGGTCCCGGTACGCCCCCCATCTCAAGAACTCTCTTTATTTGAGGCATTTTAATTGCCAGCCAATTCTTCCTTTCCCCCCTGAAATAAGGGTGCGAGGCGGGTGTCCCCCCGTCCATTCGCCAACTTCCAAAATAAGTTTCGGGTATCTTGTCTCCTCTTGGGTGTACCGCCCAGAACTGACCTTTGTTTTCTCTAGTGCCCAATCTCAAAAAGAAGCGTTGTTTTGATGCCCCCTTTCTACGGTATGGTTCGAAATTCGGGGTTTTTCGCATTCGATCATATTCCTCGTTGTTCCTTTACAGTCAGGATATTTCCTGGCCCCTTCCTTGCGGAGGTAGGCAACCCAATTGAACTTTTTCCCCCCATCCCAGTACTTTGGCTGAAGGTTTTGAGTTTTTTCACAGAGTCCAGTTTTCGACTCCTCTTTCTTCCTCTTGTCCGTCAAAGGTACCAACGAAGACCAGTTTCTTCTCCTAGTTCTCCTTCCCGCTAACCACTCTTTATCCTTACCGGAGACACCTCCATTCGGATTTTTCGGTGTTGCAAAATAAAGCCATAGTAGATCCTTAGAGACTCTCCTTTTTCCGACATGTGAGGATGTTAGGATCTCCATAGCACCCCCCCACCAGAGTAAAATAGTCCAAGTTTTAAGAATACCCAAGGTCGTTTCTCTTTCTTTTTTATTCCCCTTCTCCTGGAGCCTCGGATGTAGTCCGAAGTAAAGATCTTCCCGATTACTCCTTCCTCCTGACCCAATTCAGAAAGTATTACGGATAATCTATGTTCCTATGTTTCTTTCTGATAGGCCGGCGACTCCCTTCTTTCCACTCAAGTCCTCTCCTTTTCCCTCCCCCTTAGTTGGAAGGACTGCGTGAAGAAGGGGAGATCCGTGAACGACCGGGCCTTCCTGATTTGCCTCCTATTTGAATTTTTTGATATTTTCACTCCATCCCATCCTTCTACCACCTTTTCTGAAGAGCTTTCTTTTTGAGTCCCCCCCTTACATCCACCGGAGTGTCCTGTGAGTGTCTGGCAGCTTTTTCCTCGCCTCCTCCTCTTTCGCCGGTAAGAATTGTACGAAGAAAATCCCCGGTCCCTGCGGACCTACGACCCGTCTTTTTTCTTCCAAATACCCACCGATCACCATCACCTAAACAAATCTTGCGTATCATATTACTTCATTCTAATTAAAGATCCCCTCTTTGATGTGCCCCATTTCCCGGATGAAGTCAGAGGCCTGCTTTCATTAGGTTCTTTTTACTGTTCTCTTTTCACTCATTCTCCAGGAGGAGTTTCTGCAGTTCGCCCTCATATACGAAAGATCAGCCACCTCGGCCGGTCCTAATTCCGTTTTTGTCTTGACCCTCCCCGCCTCTTCAGAACGGAAGATGGACGTATCTCGGAGCCAGCCGTCCTAAATAATATCCTGAGTCAGCCGAAACCCTTACCACCATTTCCCCCCGATTACTGAAAGAATCGCAGCGTTAAAAGGATGCTCTTTCCCCCATTTGTCCTGCTTCAGTGATCCATTCTTCCTCAAAATCCCTTTTCTCCTTCGATCCTCGGCACTCTATTGAAAAAACCTTATCCCCCCCCCTCCCTTCCGAGGTCCTTAGAACTCTGTCAGAACGGAAATGACAATTTTTCCGCTTTCCCTTGTCAGTTCCCGTTGACCAGAATAGGAAGCCCGGCCTATACCCCCCGTCATGGTCCCTTTATAACATTTCAGCAGTCACTAATACTCAGTTCCCCTCTCCTTCAGTCAGTAGTAGATAACTGAGGGACAAGATATTTTCCCCCCCCTCAGGGGCCGGCTTTTCGGACTTTATTTTCCGGTTCCTCCCACACCTTATTTTGTACCCCTCCGTCCCTTTTCCTTCTCCCTTCATTTAGCCCGAGACGGTAATTAATGACTTCTCCAACAGAATTTCCCCTTCCCAGGAAACCGTGAGCTTTCCTATCTTTTTTTACTTTCATTACTTTGGCTTGAAAAGAGTGGGCTAGCGACCGACAAGACTTTCAGCGGTTATGTTTCTTTCCCCCTTTTTACGACCTATCCCCCTTTCTTAATCTTAGGCTGCTTCTCCACTCCACCCCCCCCCCCGACCACCAAACAGAAAAAGGATTACGTCCCCCCTCCTCTTTTTTCCGCCATATGTTGTGGCGCTACCCCTTGGCGAAGGCTCCTTTCGTGCTACGCCGGCAACTGCCCTGATAGAAAGAATCAGCACCATCGTTTTTCTTTCGATTTTACTTCCCCCCCCCGTATGTGCGCCAGCCGTCCACTTGATGTACTTCGAGACCCCTTTTATGGCCTCTTTTTATTGGGACCTTGATTTTTATTAAAAGGATCCCCAGCGCTCCGGTCTTTCCCCGTCCCCTCCCTGTACTTGTTTGGAACGCGCTGAATTAATAGTGTTAATACCTCTCCCTTCTACGCTTTTTGACCCCTTTCTTCCCTTTTATGACTATCTCTATTTTTACATTGAGAGAGAGTTCCTCCCTCTTTCCCGTTCCATTTTTTTTTTTTCCGAGAGTCCTTTCAGATTTTATGGAATAATGCGTCACCGGCGCAAGTAAGTCAGGTTTCGGGTGACCATCCCCCCCCCCCCCTTTTCCCTCGTCGAGCTCCGGTTAATCGCTCTCCGGAAAAAGAGGACATCTGGCGTTCTGCTCCCCCTCATCCCCGGACAGGATGAAATACTAAAATCATAGTTTTGCATCTCGCCGCAAACAGATTTTTAAAATGACATGGAAGATTCCCTTGTAAGACATTTAGAAGTACGCAGAGTCAGGCCACACGTCATAACCTCTTTGGGAGCGTCTCGACTTTTTTTCATCCTCCTTTCGTATTTTTCTTGCTTAACCAGGAGTTTTTTCCTCCAGTACTTCCTTCTTCCCCCCCCCGAGCCAAGTCGTAATCCCTTTGTCAAAGCCTTGGACAGGAAGTTCCTTCCCCCCCCTCGTGACGCCCCCCCTTCCAGTTCACTATTCACAAAGCCTATTGGGTGACCTTGACCTCTTTTTTTCCTCCTTCCAGTGTCCTTAAGGCTAGTGTTATGGCAGCTGACGATTGAGGTCAAACGACTTTCTCTTTTCCCCAAGGCCCTTTCGACGGAGTTAAAGCCATACATGAATGATGTGCTAACTTTCCTCCTTCCTCGGGCTGTGGCAAAGCTTTGGGATTTTGGAGAATTTTCCGGACTTTCTCTTCCGTGATTCCAGAACGCGATTTTTTCCCTCGGGTCCCCCAGTCCAGAGGACTTATCTTTTCCTTATTTTCTTAGACAATATACCCCTCGACCCATTTCTTCCTGGTCTGGCCGTTCTCTTCTAGCTGACGCTTGAAGTTTTTCCGAGTTTCTTCGTTCGACCGTAGCACTCGAACCCCCAGGCGACCTCGTTTGAAAAGTTTTAAGCGAAGGCGAGGGAACAAAACTCTCCCCTCCTAGACATCCCCCCTTTCCCTAGAACGGAGAGGCCTTAGTTTCCTCTCTTCCCCTTTTTTGACTTGCTCTAGGATGCGATGTCGCTTGAGTTTTTATATCGTTCTCAATTCCCTTCTCTGTAATAGTAGGCTCCCCCTGTCGCCCCTTGCCACCCCTTCGAATGATCTGGTAAGTCCACTAAATACTAGCACTGCCCCTTTCCTTTTCGACCCTCTTTTCCCCCCCGGAATGCATCCCTGCCGCCTTTCCCCCTCCCTGAGGGTCTTTCTTAGGCCAATGTCCTTGCCCCCGATCCCTTTATTTCGGGATTTTCTCTGTTTACTCCGTTATTTTGCGTATTATCTAAAAAGTAGTCCCTTTTTTTTGACCCTTTGAGTGGCCAGCCTGTAATCCGGTCCCCTGCTTTACTACAACGTATCCCTCGGAATTCCCTCCCTCCTTATTTTTTCCCTTTTCGGCGCCCCCTAACGTGGTCCAAAAATCTCCCCCCTTTTTGTTCTCCACACTCGTGAATAAGGTAGACCAACATTTCCAATTCTTTTCTTCTGATAAGCTCACCAGGGGCCAGTTGCGTCGTCCAGACGGAATGACCTTAATTAAATTATCTTTTCCGCTGCCCCCTCCTATTGTACTAGGCTTCCTCCCCCCAAGAGCAGGAGAATTCACCCCCTCTTCGAATCAGAATCCATTGAATTTTCTTAGGACCTCTTGACTTATTAAAACTCTATCCGCCCCTCCCCTCCGCGTTCTTTTCTTCCCCAGGAATTTCGTCTTCCTTTAAAGAGAATGTAACTCGACCCCCCTGTCCCCACCTTGATTTACTCTGTTTGTGTTCGACCTAGAAACTGCCCCCCCTCCCCCCTCTCTTGCTTTATATTAATGTTGACTCTCCTTTACTCGTGATTGATTTCGCTCACCTGCCACCAATTGATGAATGAGCCTTCACTGCTCTACATCTTGCATAAGGGCGCGCGGAAACCTTCCTCTGTAAGCATCTTCTTTAGAAATGCGAAGTTTGTTACTTTCTCTAAGGTCTAGCTTTCTATCCTTTCCCCCACCGTCCATTGCCAAATTAATGAAAACTGTGATTTTTTTTCCTTTTGCGCCCTTTCAACCCCCGCCGCCTCTTAAGGACCCCCCAAGTACACCTGAGCCCTTCCCTCCCCCCCACCCCTACTCCCAAGACATTACGAAAGGGGATCAACTCACGGAGATTTTTCTTCCTCTCCCCCCCACCTCTATTGACACGCAGTACATGACTTCACTACACTCCTCAATCGTAATGACAGAATTTATGGTAAGTCTGGTTCCATAAACCTTCGCCCCCCCTTTCCTAGATTTGTACGCGGATGATTCCGCCCCTTAGAGAACGCAAAAGGAAGATCCTATTGTCTAAACGAAGTCTCGAACAAACTCTGATTACCCCTGGTGGTAAAGTAGTTTCTTTTCTCAGGTTTGCGTAAGTCGTTTCCCACTTCTGAACTCCCCCCTAGTATATGAATTTCTTTTTCGGGACCTAGACTGCATGTCAATCCCCCCGGATGGCAAACAGGGCGACAACCTTATCACTCAATTCCCTCCCCCCCCTGCTCCCGCCAACCCTGCCTTAAAAAGTTACCAGAACTCCTTAGGATCGATCCAAGTCCACTCTCCTGTCAACTCTCACGTGAGCGTACTCAAGCCAGGAGAACGAACTGGTCCCTTTTCTTCATCCTGCGTCTCCCCCCCCCCCCCCCCCCTCATTTTGTGTTTTTATGAGATGACCAGCTTCCAACAAACTCCCTCTCCCTTCATGTGCAGCATGATTTTTAATTGGTCAACAACTATTAATTCTCTCTACGTCTCCTTCCCCTGTCTACGACCAAAATTGCGCGACCTAGAAGGACCCCCCCGTACTCCCCCCCTGCTTCGATACTGCCCCCCTCTGACTTCTACGTCCCCCAGCCAGGAATGAGACTAATTCTATTCCTTTTTGCTTCTATGATTGTGTCGGAGGAGGCAGTCGCATAACCCCGTCTTTTTCCCACCCCTTTTCCAACCTTTTGTTCACTTTTTCCCCTTTTTTTTTTTTTTTTTTTTCCACAAAAGACCGATTCTCTGCAGGATGCTCCCGCTCAGTTTTTTCGCTTGATTCATTCTCACCAACGCTTCTTTTCCCCCCTCGGTTTCTTATATTTGCCTCACTGTTGTGTGTGGAGAGAGAACCCCCAGTTTTTATTTACCTGCGTATTTTCACTCTGTCTCATAGATCCAGCTGTGAAGTCTTTCCGCCTGGACCCCCTTTGATGGTTCCGACGTTTATGAGTTAATGTAGAAACCCCCCCATTTACTTACAATAACCCCCCCTTCCTGACTCCCGCTGAAGAAATAGTTTTCTCTCGCCTTTTTTATGACGCGAGAGGAGAATTCCCTCGTCTTTTCATTTCTCGAGAGAGATTGATGTCAAGGTATACCCTCTTAGCGATTACTTTCCTCTTCTTTCGTGCTCTCAATGGCCTCGCCGCCAGTCTCATTCTCCCCCTTTCCGACCACTTACCCTCCTGCATCAAGAAGAGTGAACGTTTTTTTCCCCCTTGACCAGCTGAACAGAGTTTAAATCCTCCTCTCAGTCCTTTCTCCTTTCGACCGTTATCTACTTTGATGGAAAAAGGAACTCCTGGAAGGTGGGAAAGGTCTTTCCTTGTGATCGAGACTAATTTCCCGACCACCCCTACCTCTTTTTACGTTCCTGTTAAGAGTAAGGTGTTTCGCTGGTCTTATATCTTCGAGTAGATATGCTCGTGAGGTATTTTATCTACCCACATCCTGCAGTATCCCAGCCCTTGATGTTAGAAGTCTCCACAGACTCCCCGCATCATGCGTTCAAAAGTTTTTCGAGGAGATATCAGTAACAGTCATTACCCCTTCAGTAAGAACAACTTTTAGCGATTTGTAACTGTACTAACCTCGTTCTTTTCCCGACCCCCCTCTTAGAAGCTGCGGACATCTTTTCCTGCCTGAAATCTCTTCGTACCCCTCTCGGGTGTGATCTTTCTTTTTTCTACATCTCCCCGCCCCTCGTAATAATGGTCTGATAGTGAGCTCTCTTGAGGAATCCCTTCCCCCGATGACTTTTCGACGAACGTGTTGGATCTCCTAAACCTACTCCCCTCCGGCCTGGAAATAAATTGATGTCTTTTACTTCAGCCGCAATGTGGCCTTTCTGCCCTTTACAGTCGGCTAGATAATCCAATTAATGCAGTTCATGGGATGGACCCGACTCACGGCACCCTTCCCCCCAACCCCTTACTGAATTTAAGACCGACAGGTGCGGCATTTCTTTATTGCCCACTCTAGACTTGTAAGAAGTAGGGTTTTCTCCTATTAAATTCCTCAAGACGGCAAGGGGTCTGCGTCTCTCCAGTCACATGTGGAACGAGGGTGCTTCCTCTTCCTCCGAGAAGACAAGAGTCTTTTTTTCCTTTTGTGACAGTTCACCTCCCTCCCTCCCCCTTCAGTTAGTTTTCCCTCTCCCCTACCGGGAGGCCCCTGGAACTCTTCCCTGTCAATCCCAAAAAAACCACCCATCTGGTTCAGGGTAGGAGGAAATAAGTTCTGGGCGGTAAAGAAACGTTCAGGAGTCAAACCCAAACTTCATTAGACCCACTACGCCACAATTAGACCCCCCTTAATTGACTGACGAAGACTCCCGGCGTACAGAATGGTTTTCATTCATTCTCCCCCCCTTCCGAGTTACAAGGTAACACGACTCTTGGAGGAGGAGTGTCCTCCCTTACTCGCTCCCCTCTTACTTCACTTCTCCCCCCTACATAGAAGTACCCTGCAGCTGTGTGAGCTTGCCTCCGGTCGGAACAGAGGAAACGAAGTGCCGTGCCTGTCCTTTCTCTCTCAGGGTTTGCGACTGATAAACCGGCCCGTCTACCCAAAACATTCTTCTGGATTATTATTTCTTCCTCCTTTGACGAAGGTCTTTAAGGGTGGCCGGGACCATCCGTGGGGGCGTAGACTCCCTTCAATCGATAAGTATTGTGGTTTGGACCCAAAATAACGCCGGTTCAGCCTCTACGTTTGCCCCACGACACCCCCTTCCCCTCTCCCCCCCCTCGCCTAGACTACCAGATCAGAGGTTTAAAGTACCATTTTCTTCCTTCCCTCTCGAGTGTTTTTTTTCCAAATTCTGATCCCTGTTTTGTAAAGGTTTTCTTTTAGCCCCTCCCTTTTTCCCCTTTTTACCTGTTCTTTTACTGAACCCTGTAGTCAAATAGTCCCGCCTCCCATCCGTTCCCGGATCCGTCAGCCCAAAAGTTATTTCGCTTGGCCCTGGAATAACAAGTCCCCGTTCCTCACCAATAACATCCCCCATCCTCCTGTCCCACCCTGGAAAACGTCACAGATAAGAAGAGCCAGGGCTCGACCCTTTCTAGTCCTGCGTCCCGGCTACGGGGACTATTCTCCCCCTTCTATAGGCCCCTTTGACATGGTAGAACATTTACTCCGAAATCCCCTTCCCTAGATGGACCCCTCGACCCACATCTCCCCCCCCCCCCCTCATCATGAAAGAGGTCCAGGGAATCAGAATGGATCGGTTTTTTGTCCTCTTTCGGGTAGATTTCCCGGCACCAGCAATACGCGCATCCCTTGTCCCCCCCTGACATCGTACCCCCCCTCCCTTCCGGTTACCCTTGGACTCTTACGACACGTCACCGCTAGTATCGACAAACCCCGTTTCCCCCCCCCCCTGCCGATTGTCGATTTTTCCCGGCCTTTCGGTGTCGCGGCTTCTTTCGAAGCGAAAGGCTTCCACGTGTCCCCTGCACACTTCTCCCTTATGGCCACGAACACGTTGCGAAAGGGTCCTTCCTTCCTGATCACCCTTTTCATTGCAATTCCCCAGCCGTACACGAGATCTCGGAGTTTACGCCGTATATTCCCTCGTGGTCCTGATTGATTTTCCACGACTTTTCCCGTTCTTTGACCCCCATTTCTACGCCCGCCCCCTTTTTCCTCATTTTCCTCGGAGCACGGATGCCAAAAATCCGAGACTCAATACCCACCCAAACCAGTCCCCCCCCCTTCCCCTCCCGCTGAGACAAGATGTCCGCCCGTTGTTAGACTCCTAGTCATTCGACTAGAATGGAGAAGCGGCCCCCCCTCCTTCATCGATTTCCTTACCTCCAATTAGTGGGAGGTCCTAGTTTTTTTTATCAACCTGTTATTTTCCGCCCGTCCTTTCTCTCATTCGCGCAGTCCGTCGGATGAGCCGTTGAGAATTTTTTCTGCTCCCCCATATTTCTTGACTAACGGCCAAAACAAAAACCAGGAAGCGGACTTTCCCGGATGGCCTTGTGGCCCCTCCTTCCGCTCACCCCCTGGTCTTTTTTTCTTTCGGGTCGACAGCTTCCCTACTTTTTGGGTTTTCTCTTCGACTGTAATCCAGCCAACGTCCCCTTTTCTCCCTTTTGATACGTAAGCAAAGATTGCTTCCTCACTTCCCGTATGGAAAGATTTGCCTTCTTTTTCTTGTGGTAATCTTGATGGAGAATCCATTTATACTTAAACATTCCCCCCCACCTGTATCTTTTCCCCTCCCACTCCTCCTCCGGAAGGAGGAAAGTCTACCACCATAATGGTGATCACTGCCTTCCCCAAACTTACTTTTCTTGTTAAGGGTTTCGGCAACTGTCCGGGACCCAGTTTCTTTCCCCGTCAGATTCTCCCCTCCTTCCGTCCTGAGATATCTCCTCCCCCATTGTTTGGAGGGAGTCCAGCGATGCGCCGGTTATTGGTGGTGGTAGTTTTGAGCTGGATTTTCTAGTTTCTACGAGGAAACCGTCGACAATGTAATCTGTCCCCTATTAAGGTTCCTCCTCTCACCCACTTTCCCATCCCCCAATAAATGACCGTAAATATATGGACCCGCGAGAGCTTTCTGTTTTCTTTCCCCCCCCCTGCTTGGTTTGATCCTTCCCATGTAAGTACCAAGTGTTATTAAATTCCCCTTCCGTGTTTCCCCCCCCCCTGTTTTCCAACTAAGTTTTTAAGGGAAGGAAAGGTTACAGGCGTTACCTAATTCTTCCATCTCCCGGCTGTGCCAACGCCAGTGTAACCGGTGACTCTTTCTGACGTCCCCCCCCCCCCCCCACCCCAAAGCACGGTAGACCAGTGGATATTTTTTCCCGTCGATGCTGTTCTCCCTATGGGGTCCCCCGGTCCGTCTGACCCGGTTCTAAGGACGCCTTTTGCCCCTTCGAACCCTCCTTACCGGTCCCCAACAGAGGAAAACGTATACAGACGGGAGACCTCGTCCTTTCCTCTGGCCCTTTTTTTCCTTATTCGCTGAGCTTTCGTTACGAAAGTGGATCGGAATAGTCTCTTTTTTACCGGTGACCTTTCTTTCCCCCCTTTGTTTTCCGCTCCTTGGCCTGATGCCGTACGACCGTCCCGACCTTGACCCTCAACCATGCGTCCCGCCAAAAATTATTGTCCTACTTTCCCCTTGTGACAGTTGAGGTTTCTCTCTGTCCCCCATTCTATGAGTCTTGGACCTTTCGAGATCCCAGAGCTTTCCCAAGTTTCTGAATCGTCCGTTTCTTTAGAGTTCGCCCTTATTTCACGTTCCTTTTCTCAGACTCACTCTTGTCCCCATCCGACGTAATGTTGGACCCGGAGTGCCCTTCCCTGTACCACGGCGTCCTCCGGCCCCCCCGCATTCTGTGTCTCCAAGGCCTGTTTTAGAAAGTCTCTATGTTTTCCCCTCTTCTCCTTATGCTTCATTTTTTGAGCCCCCCTCCGATCGCGGAAACCGTCTCTTTTTTTTTTTTCGCTGCCCCTTCAGGTTTTTTTCATATCGGCCGTTCCTCCCCCCCCCTTTATCCTCTCCTCACTCCCGGTAGTCTGTTCACCTTATGTTTCGCCCCTCAAGTACTACAAAATAGCCCGGTGCGGACCCGTTGTTTATACGTTTACATTCGCCCAAAGCCATGACCCTCGTGTTCCCCTTCTATCATCCAACCCCACCAAGGAGAAATCAAGTCGCTTCTTTAGGACAACGTTAACTCTCGTTCTCCTTGCTTTTCCTACCGATCGGAACGTCCTTCCCTCCCTGCCAGAGCCTCGGCGCATACCTCCATTGTACTTCCCCTCTCGATACATTGTTAACAGTTTGGCCTTCCCGGCATCTTTCCCGCTTTCGCGTGCGGAATTTCTACGGGGACGCCGGAAGTTCGGGTCCGTGCACGAGCATACTTTGTCGTTAACTCCACGTTTTGACGTTTGTGTTTTTCCCGAGGGACTTCCTTAGCCCCCATTCCACCTCAGTACCTCCCCTGGCGCTCCTTATCCTTTGATAACGCCCCCCTTTCAGCGGTTGCGTTGATTTTCTGACTGCGAATCTGTGCCCCGAGCCTTCACTGAGCCCCTTGTCCATGGTTGATCGTTTCCAGCGAAGACTTAAGTCCTTTCGACCCCCCTTGCCGGACTACTTCCCCCCCCGTATTCTCCCCTTGCTGCTCCGGTCAAAGCATGTTCTTTCCTGACCCCCTTCTTCCTTGGTGTGTTTACCCCCTGGGGCCGGAACCCGACGTTCCCCGGCCTTTCAGTCCGTCTTTTTTTAAGTTCACTTTGCGTTTTTTTTCCATGATACCCCCCCAACCTTTTCCCCTTCCAGACATTCGAACTTGTCTCAAAAGGCCTGAGGGTTCGCTTCTGAACCCTTTCCACTGTCTCTTACTTTTCATCACCACTCAAGACGATTTTTTTTGCGCTTTAGTGTAACCCCCCCCCGTGAGGCAACTCTATTTCGAGAGGTCTCTGAAGGTTCAGATGTGCCGCCCCCCCCTGGCTCGCCCCTCCCCCCCTGCTTTTTTTTCGTCAATGTTGGGCTACGATTCAGCCCAGAGACCAAATTCCCGTCGGTCCCACTTCTTTTCTTTTCCTTCTCCGGGAATGAGACTGCCTTTAGAGACGCTCGTGAAGTCCCCCTTATTTTTTTCGATGCTCCTTCGCATGGTAATATTGCTTTTTTTCCCCGTCCGAACCCCCTCCCTCGAAACCTACCCCCCCCGCAACAAAATGACCCCTGTGAACCGTGCCAAATTCCTTCAACGGGTGATTCCCGTTCCCAACCCTCATTCCCAAACTCTGTCCCTTGAGGTAGGAAATACCCTTCCATAACCGTCCCCTGGTGAATACGCGTTTTCGATGGTTCCCCTTTCACCCCTTCTCTTCCCCCACCCAAATTACATAAGTACTTCATGTGTTTTTTTATAGGATCTTTCATGGTACTACCCCCTTTTCCCACGGCATTCCACAAGATATGTCAGGAGACGGTCTTGGAGAAACCCCCCTGCGCCATCGATACTTATCCCCCAGAGCTTTCATCCATCTCTGCTTAGGAAACTGTCTTTTCTCGGTTGTACTTCTTCTCCAGAAGCCTTTCCTCTAAAATTCTTCTCCCAGTCTGTCTCTTGTTTAATCGTTTACACCGTTGCATTTTTTTCTCACCCCTTCACTCCCCAGCGTATCCCCCCGGAAGGAAATGTTGACTCCTTTCTACCCCCTAGTTTGACCTTTTTTTCGTAACATTCATTCTTTTAATCCCCGTTCTCTTCTTCTTTTACTTCATCCCCTTTGGTTTGAGAGCTTCTGATTGATCTGCTTATGTTTCGCCTGTAATCGATCCAGCGGGATTATTTTGCTCTTCATTTTCCCAGATGAGAAGTTTTCCCTTTTATGCGCTGTTTTTTCGTCCTTTTATTTACCCTGATTACTACCCGCCATAATCGTTTTTTCTGAAGACTTATAAGCGTTTGCCTTACTTCACTCGAGAGGTGCGAAGAGGGAGGTTTTTTTTCCGGCGCAGCGCCTATTCGCCCCCTTTTTGAATATTTTTTCTTTTTTTTTTCCCTTGGTGGGCGCCCCCCGGAAGGCGAATTGCGCGCTTCCCCGGTTCTGTCCCCGCTCTTTCCCAATGGTTGTATTTTCTTTTATCACCATTTTCTTCCCTTAGACGTATTGGGGAAGTTTTTTTGAAAGACTGCTTTCTTGTTTTTGCCCCACCATACTTCTTCGGCTTCCTCTTTTTTCCTTGTTGGCAAATTTACAATAAAGTTAGTTGTTTACTATCTTGTTTTCCTCTCTTTGACGCGACCACCCCTTCCTTTTCGGGTCAAGTTCTTCAGTTTTTTTGCGTTGAGGTTTCTTTTTGACAGTTTTTCGAGATTCGGTTTTTCTCTTTTTCTGTTTTCCATCCTTTGTTTCTGTTCGGCAGGCAAGGATTGCTTCTTCTAACCCAAGACTGCATACTAAGGATTTTCCCTGTGGATTCTTCCCCCTGGATCCTTTGAAGAGAGCGTTTCCTCAACTTCATGATGTAGACGAACTTGTTATGGATAAGTCCCCACAATTCGACTCTTCCTGTTCTTTGGATATCGGTTTTGAAGCCAATCTAGTATCACCCCTTCCGTCTATTTGCCGCAGGTTTTTTGTAGATAAATTCGTTTTCCCCGAGTTTACACTCAGTTTCTTATTTATTCTTCCTGGACTTTTCTTTTCTTTCCAGCCGACCGGGTTTCTCCCGAAAAGACCAAGATGTCCTGGTGGTTGTTTCATCCCCTTTTTAACTTTCCTGAAGATTCTGTGGGGGTGGTTTCGGCCTCCTAGCTAGCAAACGTGGTTGGTTTAATTCAGACGGTAGTTACCCTTTGTCTTTGCCGGTCTTCAGAACCCCCCTACTCCCCTCCGAACTTGTTTCGGAAGGTGCGTTGTGAAATAGAGAGTCGACTTTGATTACCAGTACAGTTTTTTCCAGACCCTTTTTTTTCCATCGTTTCTCTCCTAGGGATTCCTTGTCCGGCACCCTCTTTTTATGACAGTGGAGAAGATCCCCTGTCTAGGGGACTCTTCCTTTCCCCCAGACTCTTGGTAGATACCTCGCTCGAGAAACGTCTTTCCCTTTTGTTTTTTTGGTGTTTTTGACCGGGAGCCAGGTGGAATTTTAGTTCCGCGTCACAAAATTTTGTCACAATCGTTGTGGCTTTTTAAGTAACCAAAATAGGCTTTATCGTGACGGCCCGACACTTCATTCCCTTCCCCCCCAGTACGTCTACTCCTCCTCTGCGCCAAACTCCTTAATGAAGATCCTGAAGGCATTCTCCAATGCAGTCCAATTGATGACTCCTCTGTTCGAATTTCAGCGTCCCGCTTTTCCTTCCAGGAGTGTCGGAGAGACTAGTCATGCAGACCGCCCCTAGATCCTTTTCACTTACCGCGTTGGAAGGCATGTGAATCCCTGGACTCTTCCCCCCGACCTTTCCCGGTATTTTTCTTACGTGTGCGAATTATCAAAAGGTACCCTTGTTTTGGGATGTCCCTTAGAGTACCGTCAGTGAGCCTTCCTGGCCCAGGTTTTATCCTTGGAAATGACTTTTTTTTATTTAGATCTTCTGGTATAGCTGGGTCCTTTTCCCAAACTAAATGATGGTTACGCACCCGCCCTGTACAAACCCCCACCTCCCTGATTCACCTCCCCCTAGAATAATCCACTGTCCTGACAGGCCTTTCTTCCCATACCAATTTGCTTTTTTTAAATTAATGTAATGTGCTGTCTGACTCCTTTTTCCCCTTCACTGCGTTCTTACTTGCCGGTGGACAGCACGAACTTCTTACTTCCACGGCAAGTTTCTCCCTTAACGAAATTGCTTGCGATGGCCAGTACGGCGGCCCAGTATAGACTAAAGTAGACATCCTTCATCATCGGAATCCTCACTTTTCAATGGAAAAAGTCCGTAAGGAACCGAAGTGTTTCCTCCATTCGCGATACAAGGATTGACTTTTGAGGAATTTTCCCCTCTAATTATAGGGGTACCTTCCTCCTTTATTCGTCACTCTTAGAGAAAGCTCTTCCTCAGCCCACATTCCCCCCCCCTGAACGCACTCATGAGGGGACGGCCCCTTCCACTGAGACCACAGTTGGCCGGGGATCATGTTTCCCCCTCCGGAACCTCCGGAATATCCAGCACCGAAACCATACTTCCCCCCCCCCCCTCCTCCCATGGTTATCGCGAAGAAGAAGTGAACCCCTCCCCCTCATTCCGTCCGGGCTTCAGATCAATCCCCCCCCCCTCCTTTTTCAAGATTGACGACCTACCTTGTTCACAACTTCCTTCTTCATCAGGAAGGCTTAAGTCGTCGTTTTCCCGATATAGTTTTACCCCCCTCAGTCCTATTAATGGAAACCTCGAGTTCCAGCGTTCAGAAACGGATTAACCCGGTCCTTTTTACTCCCCCCCCATTCCCCGACTCTTGTGGAGGAGCTAATTTCTGGCGTTCATATTGTTATACACGCAGCAGTCCAACCTTTATCCGTCTTCCTCCCTCTGTTCTGGCTTTTAAAGGATACACCCCACTAAAGAAACCAACAATACTTTGAACGTACGGCCCTTCGGATACTGACCCCCCTCTTCCCCTACTTGCGGTGAGCCCCTGAGTTAGACCTGGAGAGCGGAAGACGCCTTCCCCCATGATCGACGAACCGAAGTCTTTGTTCTTCTGCTTCAAAGAGTCTCCGGTTCTCAGCAGGGACGTGCATACCTTTTACCTGTGTGATGGAGGTTCCGAGATCGGCTTTACAACGGTTTAAAAGATTCCTTACAAGGTCCCACCACTCACAACACCTTTTTCCCCGTACAGTGGCTCTCCTTAAAGGATGGTCGGGAAGTAGCCCAGCCTGGAACGTGCTTTCTTTCTCCATCATTATTTAATCCATCCCCTTTTTTTTTTTGATGAACCCTTTAAGGGATTGTGGACCTCCATCTTGTGACATCCGGTCCACTCTCTCTGAAACTGGACAGGAAACGGTTTGTTGGAGTGCAGGGTGAAATCAGCTCTTTGATAATCTTGGAAGCCGATCCGTTTTCCCCCAGAGGAAATCCCGCTTTTTTTCCTTTTTTTTTCGACACCCTTCTGGTCAAATTTTTTATAACGACCCCCATTAATTTTGATTCGTTTTGCTTTTTCCACTCCAGGGAACTTTCCTTTCTTCTTCCTACTCAGTAGAAGGCCCTGAGGCCAGACACGAATTCAAAAATCTTGGGGTCGCCTATAAAGCCCATAAGCGAGTGTTTGTTGGTTTAGGCTCGAGTTGCCCCAACTCCTTTCCTGCCTCCCCAAATGCCCTTTTCTTCCTTCTTTTGAAAGAAACAACTTTTTTTTTTTATCACCACTCGTTGCACGACCATACATGACCGTATTCTTTAAACTCCGTATGGTCTGTAATCGCTGGTTGAGCTACTCCTTCCCCCTATTTGTAGTTTTTTTTTCCCCTACGATTTTTGCAAAGGACCGGGGTCCATGCCTTAGGGACATAAAGAAATAATAAGAGGGTTTCCCATCTCCTCAGTGTTTTGTCAATTTTACCCTCTGGAGTTTTTTGATAAGCCCTGTCGTCTTCAAACGTGGCGTCTCGGACGCCGTGCCTGCCTGCGGGCGAAGAGGGGGACCGGGATCTTTTTCCGGGAGGGGGACCCTTAGCACCGTCCCTTCGGCCTCAGGCTGGCCGTCGCCAGGTCGATGCTTGTGAAGCGGTGTATGACTAGTTTGTCGCACGTTCCCTCATCTTCAGATTAACGGTCGACCGTGGCGACCGGGTGAGATCCGGTTATGCCCGGCACGTTTTCCATAGGCTGAGAAAGGTGAACCCCACCTTAGAGTGCTGTCTTACTCGTTGCTGGTGCCAGGTGCGGCTCCGAGATGTCTTACGGGTTTGGTAGCGCCCCCTCCGCCTCGTTTCGTTTTAATTATGCCCGGACGTCTCTCTGCGTGGCGTCCCCCACAGACGAAAGTACAAGTTCCGCGGATTTGCCCTCTCCATGTCGTACTCTTTCCGACCTGAGCTCTTTACGTGTCAATCCCCCTGGTCCTTGCCCTATGCTCATGTTAGGATAGGTGTCATTTATTCTGTAGAAACACGACTTCGGTCTTCTGCTTTTCCACGTTTCTTGTATGTTCTGTCACCGTCCGGCCGCGCTCTTCTGCCGGCGTACTCCCCCGGACTGACTCGTTAACAGGCCCAGACTGCGTCTTCTTTTCCCCTTTCACACTAACCAATATAACGGGACTCCCTTTTTAAAGGAATTCCCCCTCCAAAGGTGGGTCCAGCGGTTGATGCAGGTACCCCAAGTTAACGTAGAAAGCTCAGGTTAACTTCTCCTCCGCCAGGCTTCACTGCAGGCGGAACGACGACCAAGTAGTCCTAAAGGAGTGTACCCTTCCTTCAGGCAAGCCGACGTTTGAGACAATTCGTTCTCCCCAGGCTGCGATCCTCACGTCAGATTCGGAAGTCACCTGGCTCACAGCTTTCTTCCGTGCCAGCCTCATTCGTAGAAGAATGGTCAGGGCAATTCTTTGGGAGAGAACCGAGAACCCTGGTACTGAAAACCTGAGTGGGACAGGGGGTGGTTTGCGACGACTTGAATTCCCCCTCCTAACCCCTTTCGCTGCGCGCTAATTGAATTACCGCCTTTAAGGTCTGCTTTTCCCCTGAAAAATGCCTGGTTATTCCAATCCAGTTGTCCTTTTCCCAGGGGGTGAGTCTCCCCCTGATTGATAGATTTCTTTAGAAAATGCTTGATTTACGTAAAAATACCTTTATTTGTCTGCCTTTTCCTAGGGCAATTAAATGGAAGCA
>Ga0179591_1343067_pt1 | contig 22847 bp, 23 predicted proteins | sample CZOMad2_1_08_16f_FD_182891 | JGI IMG/M metagenome (GOLD analysis project Ga0179591, IMG submission 182891) | Vadose zone soil fungal communities from Angelo Coast Range Reserve, California, USA - CZOMad2_1_08_16fungal (PacBio error correction) | ecosystem: Environmental > Terrestrial > Soil >... | reverse complement strand
TAGTGTCTATTTTTCTCTTTTAACGGGTTCCTCTACGCTCCCCCCTCTCTTCAATTGCCCTTCCCCCTCCGCAGGAGCCCCAGAGATTTGAGCGCTAGTAGGCGCCCCTTCCGCGCCCTCCCCCGCTTTGGCGAGCTCCTTACTCCTCCCCCTTCCGCCCACTCCCCCCCCTGCTCGTTGCCGGTCCGATGACGGCGCTCCCGTCGCGTTAACCTTGTCTTAGAGGTCAGGTTTCTCCCCTTCCCCCGCCGGCTTCTGTCCAAACCCCTTCCCCCCCTCTCGTCGTGAGTATAGTATTTCGGTTCCTCATTCCGCGTCGTAAGGCATGTAGCATTGTCTCAATTAATGGAGGTTTCTGTCGCGTGATGCCTCCGAAGTAGCCCCCGCCGCCTCCCTCTCTGATTGTTCTCGAGTAATTCTTCCTCGTCACTCCTTTCCGAGCTTTTGGATTTAGCTCCTGTCTGCAACTGATCTCCTTTAAACATCCACATAAAAATTCCCCGGAATTTCTCCCCCCCTCCACTTCTCATAGGCGATAGGGCGATAATTTTCCTTCCCTGCCCTTCGAATCCCCTTTTGTTGTTCCCGACTCCTGGGCTGATCATTTGACCGTTACATTTTTCCCGATCTAGCTATGGTCAGGGTGGTTGTTCCCTTTTCCTCGGCCTTGAGTTTCTCCGTCCCATCCTTGATTTCTCCTGCTTTCCCCCCCCTCTGTCGACTTGTTTTCCCAGCTGATCTTGAGCTTCTTCTGTTTTCACTCTCTCCCATACGTGTTCCCCATGCCATTCTCGTCCTTTTCAGTTCTGTTTTTTTTTTTTTTTTTTTTTTGCAATCGCCTGTCAGTCAGCGTAGTTCACCTCCCCTCACCCTAATTATTCCCCTGGCCTCGCTTGCCTACCCACCGGAGACATAGCTACTCTTTTCCGCGCCCTGAGCCCCCGCACCCCCTCGGCTTTTTCTGCACCTCCCTTGAAAGAAGAGCTCGACGGAGAAATGAGAGAGTTGACCTGTGTCCGCAGGCGCTTTTTCCCTCTTTTTCGATTGTCCTTCGACTTCTATTTTTTTCCGGCTCCTCCCCCCGCCTCCGAATTTTTTTCCCGCTCGACCTCCCAAGTATGGGACATAGCCGTGCATTTTTTACCGCTCTCCCGTTGGATCGTGCGCCATTTGCTCGGCTCCCCCCCTATCTTCCTCTTCCCGTGTTTCCTTCCGCCCGTGAACGTGCTTAGCGCGTGACTGGATCCTGATCTTCCCCCCCCGTTATCGGCGGCCCTGGGTTCCTCAGATTCTCAGTTTCAGGTCTCTGACCCGATTCGTTTTTCGCGCTCGTTTAGATGGTTCGATCCTGCAGCCCTATCTTGCATGGCCTCCCGACTCGGTCCTCCCTGCGGTTGATGTCTCACAGTGACGCTTTTTTCCGGCTTTTTTTTTTTTCCTCTTTTTGGGTTGTGACGGTGGAGCCAGCGCCTTCACTTCTCGCTTCCGGCAGCTTTTCTCCCTTTTTATGCTCCGGCCCCTTCTTCCCCCCTGGTCACGTCAGACGAAGTTTGAGGCCTTCCTCGACGTTGATCCTTTTCTCATTCAGCTCGACCTTCCTTCCGCGACTGCGATCGAGCCGACGACCAAGATTTTTCCCCGCCTTTACCCCCAGGGCTGCCGTACGAAGATGGTCGGACTTTTGTGTTGTCGACCCCTCTGGTGACGCTCTGATAGGCCGAAGTGTGGCCGCCCCTTCGCTGTATGACCTCTGGCCAGTTGAAACCTCCCTTCCCCCCTTCGTCTTCCCTTTCTGCTCCCTTCTCCTATCCCGCTGGGTTCCGACCTTTCGCTCGATGGGCCTCCTCCGGACAGAGCCACCTTTTATTCAGGCTCTTGACGATCCGCGCTGACAGAGTTTCGCCTTGACTCCTTTCTCTCCCTGCTCCCCTCCGCGGCTCGTGACCCAACAGGGTTCGAGCATCCCAGAGTCGAGCGCCCCATGTTTCCCCATTGATTTTTTTTTTTCTCCTCCGTTTTGATGAGGCGCTTCTTTTTCCCTTGATCGCCATCAGCGTTCCGTTCTCTCTCCGCTCACTTAAAGACCTGACAGGTGCCTACCCGCCTTTGACGAGCCCTTCACTGACATTGATCACGATCAACGCCCTTGTGACGAGGGATTGCCGCTCCCTGATTTCTCCCTTCCCAACCACCCTTGTTTTCCTCTCCCTCAGGCAGCCACAGGGTAATACGGGGCATCTTATTTACGTTCCCTCATTTTCGCTCCCCCCCCCCGTTTCGCGTGTGTATTGGTATGAAAGTCTCCCTTTTCCCCTCCTAAGATCGTCTCTTACCAGTTCATAGAGATGTCATGACCTCCTTCTTGGGTTGGTGCAGCCTTTCGTTTGGTCACCCTATTTTTTTTCTCATACGTGGTGTTGAGAGAGCTCGTCGCAGAGTTGATAGGCGGCTTCCTCCACCCCACCCTATTTGAGTTTCTTCCCCTTTACTCTCTTCTTAACCCTGTCACCGACTTATCTTCTGCGAGACTTATCCTTACCCCTGGTTTGTCTCTTTAACCTGCGGCCCGCCCCCTCTTTGCCCTTTTATACCCCCCTCCATTTGGGTCTTCCTTTGCTTGATTCTCCTGCACTGTGGTGAACTTTTTGTAGCTTTTCCGGCCCTTCACCCATTTTTCTGTGATCCCAAGTTGCCTTTTTTCCTGGGTGCGTTGTGAGGTTACGGTCTTGCGGTGTCGCAAGGAGCACGTTCCTTTTTTCGCTTCGACTATTTTTATTTCCTGGCCTTACTCCCAATTCATCCCCTGTTCTTCACAACTGTACGCGCTCTCCTTTTTTTTCTTTCTTTTGGTTTTTTTTTCCTCCGCTTCGGCTGATCGTTGTCTCATTTTTTCGATGATTTTTTCTATTCCTTTTCAACTTGCTCGTCCCTTCTCTTTTCTTCCTCTTGTGCAATGGCTCCTGAAGCCACTGCTTTGAGCCCTCTCCGATGCAGAGTGGCCTGTCCCCGATTTTCTCTTCTAACCTTTTTTTTTTCACGCTTTCAGCGTATATATTGGACAATCGCTCGGAATTAGTTCCCCCTCTCACGCTCTGTTTTTCCCAGTAGCGTTGCGAGGCATCCTTCTTTTCGCCGGAGCTTTTTTCTTTTCTCTTTTCTTGGTCCTTCTCCTGGTGGTGGTCCTGAATAGTCCCGTAGAGATTCCGCTCCCTGGCTTCCTCTTTCCACTCATTTGTGGATGATGTGGGAAGCTCACCCCCTTCTCCTCTCCTCGTTTTTTGCATCCCCTCTCCTTTAGGAGGTTCCACCGCCACCCAACGACCCCCAATAACTTGTCTTTCATCCCCCAACTTTTTGTTCCCGCTTTCGGTCGAATGGGCGCTTTTGACAGTATCTTCGCGGCTCCCCCGCGCTCGCCGTCTCTCTTGCCGCCTGCTCTCCTGTCCCTGACCGAGCCGATTGTTCTTCCCCCTTTCCCCTCTTTTTTATTTTTTCCCCCCAGTGGCCCCTAGAAGTTCCTGATCCCTCCTCGCTTCCTGGGTTGAGGAGATTTCCTCCCGTGACCCCGGCGATCTTTTTTCTCGGTCCCCTTCTCGGCAGCGCGCCTGAGGTTTCAAGAACGGTCATTTCTCCCCTTTTTTTGAAATCTTTAGGCTTTTTCTACCACTCCACTCCCCCCCTTTGTTCGGGTGAGTACCCCTTTCCCGCTCAGCCGGTTGACCCCCTAAGTATTCTCGGCCCCCTCGCCCCCCATCGTCCCCGATCTTGACTATTTTTCATGTTTCTTGGCTCGTCTCCTGCTGCTTTTTTTTTTGATGCTTCCCGCTTTTCCTTCTTCCGGTGATCGCGCACGTCCCGCGTCGATCTGGCCGGGTTCCTTTCTTTCGGTTTTAGCCTAGCACCCTCCTTCTTTTAATTCGCCTTTTTTTCTTTTTCCCTTCCATACTCCCCGTCTTCCTCCCGGCCGAGTGCAACCAGATCGGTGCGGAGTTTGAATGGCGTTTTCTGCAACCTTTTGTTTTGAATTACATTGTATGTCTCGTTCCTTAAGCTTCTGGTGGACTAGCCCGATTCTCTACGCCTTTCCCTTCAGGACTTCCCTCTCGGTGGAATTCTGGCCCCTTGCTTACCTCCTTGAGACGAGATGACACCCCATTTGCTCTCTTTTAACACAGGTTTTCCATTTCCCTGTACGCACGAGTTTGCACGAACCACCCCTTTTGTTTTCTGATTTCCTCCCGTTCTCTCCTCTTTCCCTCTTTGCGCGCGCTTTGAACCTTCCCTTCTTGGTGCTTAATCCTGGTCGCGTCTATTTCTTCGCTGTTTTTGTATCTTTCATCCGGAGCCACGACTATAGGCGCGGGTAGATTTTCTCGTGCCCCCCGGCCGCTCGTCCCTTCTCTTTCTCCAGTCCTGTAGGTGGCGGCTTTTTCCCCCCTTTCTTGGATGTCCCCCGCGACCTATCCCCAGCTTCCTCTCCCCCTTTCCCCCTTCGTGGGCTCCTAAGGGAAATCCTCCCCCTTTCCAACTCATCCCTACACGCGCCCGATTTGTGAATACCGGAGACGCTTCCTCAGACCCTTGTCCCTTTTTCTCACTTAAGTTCTTCTCGATTGACGTTTATTTTTTCCTTCATTCTCTCCTTGGCGTTCGTGGCTATGCTTTTAGCAATTTTATTTAACAAATAGCTTAGCTACTTTGTCTCACCCCTTTCCCTCTATGTGGAGGCCGCCCGATTTTCAGTTTTCCCCCCCCTTCCCTCTGTCCCCTTCTGCGAGCCGAAGAGACATATCCCTCCTTCTCCTTTCTCCCCTCTTTTTTTTTCGTGAGTCTGTAGTTGGAGTATTTTTTTGCTTTTTCCCACGTTTGCTTATCGCCGCAAAGTCACGGACCTAGAGGATGCCTCCCTGATCGTGCTCCCTTTTTGTTGGATTCAGTCTCCCCGACTTCTGAGACGACTTCCCAGATTTCTTCTTCCTCTCATCTGCTCGTCCGCCGTGCCGCAGAGAGCAGTCTTAGAGTTTTTCCGTCCCCGTAACAGGCGATATTTTTCCCCCCAGGCCTTTTTCGGTTTAGAGGGCGAGTGGGCTCTTCTCGTGGCATTCTTCTTTTGTACCCCGGTTCCTCTTTGGTTTCTTTGTTTCGCTCTTGTCGGCTCTCGCTCAGCCCCGAGATGTTATTTTCTCGTCCCCGTAGTTTGTTCCCGCGGGCGAACTAAATATCCTCAACCCCCATCCCCCCCTCCTCCGAAGTAGCATCAGGGCTCAGAATGAGTTCTTTCGCTCCCCTCTAGCCCCAGAAAAGCCTGACCTCTAGTGGAGATCGTTTTCTTCAGTCTCTCTCTCTCTCTCTTCCGCGTCGCTCCCTCGTTTTCCACCAGGCCGGCTGTCTCCAGAACCCGGAATCTCGCTTCTGGATAGTCTCCCGTCGCGTCCTGCCCTCATCCTTGTGCGTTTCCTCACGCTGATTGGTTCTTCACGCCTGTTCCCGATCTTTCGTGGTGGTGTTTCTTTTTTTTCCTCTTTTTTTTTCCCTCGCTGCGTTTCTCCCTTTCCCCCTGACAAACGGATCCAGTAATTTTGACTTTTCTCTTCTTGTCCCTTCTCCCAAGACCCCCAGAGTCTGATGCTTCTCTTTTTCTCCTTTCCTCTTTCATTCAGAGACAGCGTTGACCCCAATCGTTTGTACACCCTCCCCCCTTTTTTTTTCCCGCTTCCTGCCTCCTCACAGCGTCTTTTTCCCCCAGCCTCCTTCTCTCCCCTTTTTGCCATCGATTTTGCTTTCCCCTCACCTCCCCATGCCCATGATCAACTGACCTTTCTGCCCTCCTCTATCCTCCTCCGGCCGTTCCGCTCGTCCCCCCTTCCCCCCGGGCTCCTCCCTTTTCCCCGAGTCGACGAAGCCACCTCATTCTGCTCCTGCTCTTCCCGCCTTCCTCCTTTCTTTTGCGGCGGTGGTCCTTCTGCCATTTTCTTTCCCCGGGGGTCGCCGGCCCCCCGACTCCGAACGTTCGCTCGACCCAACACGCGTTTTTTACTTTGCGTGCTGACCTTTATCTTTCCCACGTTCTCTCCACCTTCCCTCGGCGTTGATCGAATATCTGGATCTTTAAGTCTCCTCCTTTGCACGGGTGACTCGCCTCCCGCGCGTTTCCCTGCTCCTTGCTTAATCCTGCCTTATCCCGGCGCCCACTGTCTCCCCCTTATCCCCTCTGCTCATTCGCATCGACTCCTCCCTTTCTAAAAGGCGCGCCAGTGCCCGATGCTCAGGTCTTCCTCTCGAGGGCTCGTTTTTCCTCTGCCCTTCGTCCCTACGCACGGGGCGGGCACCTTTCTTCTCCGTGACGAGGTCGATATGGGTGCCGTCTGGTGTGTTGTGACGCCGCCCGCCCGCCTATTCCCATTTCCCCCTCCCCTCTTCTTCTTCGGAACGTTGGTCGACTTCGGCCCCCCTTCCTAACCTTGAGTCTAGTGCCTTCCGCAGATTGTGCTCCTTCTCTTTTTCCCCTGTAGGTTTCAGCCGCGCGGCTACCCCACTAAGCAGGGCACGCTCCCTCTCTTCCTCCGATTTCCCTGGATCTCTCTGCCCCCCTCTGGTGATGCCCCTCATTTTCTTCATGTTTTGTCCCCCCCTCGTGTTTCTGATACCTCTTCCCCGTCTCAGGCCGCTCTTTCCGACATTTTCCTTGAGCGTGCCCCCTGGCGCATTTTTTTCGACTTGAACCAGCATGCCACTAGGCATCTGGTCTCCCAGACCCACGCCTGTGGTCTCTCCGCCCCTTTCGGACCGATGCCGTCCCCCCCCCCTTTCAGGCCTTATTCTTTTCCCGTATCCCTAGAAAGAGCCCCTGTCTCTCCATGAGGAACGCATTAGAGCCTTCCTCCCCCTCGCGGTGCCCCCACCCGTTCGCCACTCGTACATTCTTCCCTTTTTTGGCTTTTCCTTCCTCAAATTTCGATGTCGCCTCTTCTCTGCTTCACCCCTCTTTTCTTTGCTCTCGCAGGCCTGCAGGAGCTGCGATTACAGCTTTTTCCTGGTTGACCTCTCCCCCCCCTGAACTCCCTTTCTCCCCCGTCAACTCTGGCGGCGTTAAACATTTGTTGCGCTCTGTCACCCCCCCCTTGTGATCGTTCTCGCACTCAGGGCCAGCTTTTGATATACTTTTTTTCCCTTTTTCTTGAGGTCTTCCCCCGAGTTGAAACCCTTTGTTCTTCCGGATGCGTTTTTACCTCTACGGGCAGAAGCCGATCTCCCTTGCCCCCTTTCCCCTTCCTGAGTTCCTTTTTCCTTGTTTGGGCTCCTTTTCTCGTCGCGCGCTTCTTTTACATTCCTTGTTGTCGAGTCTCTTTTCCCGCTTGCGCGATTCTGGCTGCCCAATCCCCTGCGGTTCCTGACCTTCCAAGATATTTTACTTCCTTGTTGGGCAACGTCCCCCTCGTTCTTTTCCTGTGTGAGCCTTCTACGGCATCCGTCCTCCGAAAATTGTCTTGACAACTCTTCGCCGACTCTCCCAGCGTCTGACCGACCTCCCCCGGTTTTTGATGCGCTTCTCGTTGCCTCTCCCCCCCCCGCGAACAAGGGTGGGAAAATAGCGCTTGTTTCTTTTCCAGCAATCTCTTCCCCCCCCCCTGTCTTGATCCGTGATCAATTTTTGTTTCTTTTTGCTTCGTACCCCCCTTGATTCGCTATTCTCCCGCTCGGCTGCAGATACATTTCTTCACGGCTGCGTTATACCCTTCCTTCTTTTGCTCTGTCCTTCTTTGCTTCCTCACCCTAGGGATTCCTGCACGCCCCTTATCCTCCCCCCGGGTTACCTTACGCCTCCTACTGGGGTCCTTCTTGCTTTCTTTGGGGGTCCAACGCGCTTCGTCTGATTTTATTAGTGTCATTGGCCGGAAGGGTTTCGTCATCCGCCCTCCTTCCTTTTCCGCTTCATCAGCCGTTTCTTGCATCGAGGGAATCCATGGTCGAACTGCCTCCAACTGTTTTCCATGACCGTCTTTATGAAGCTTGGTCTCCAACGATTTTATCCTAGGATTCATTTTCTCGGGCCTGCCTCCTCTTTCCACCTCCGCTGGTGATCGGTCCCCCAGGCGTCTCCTTCATCCCCTCTCTTGTTTGTACGCTGAGGGCACCGGAACGTATCCCGGGTACTGTACGGTTGTCGTTTCCTCATTCTCGTTGATCCCCCCCCTCCTTCCAGCTATGAGCTCCCTTTCTTTAGTTCCAGCTCTCCCCGGGGATGTGTGCAGACCACGCAATCCTTTTGCCTCGAGTCCTTCGGTTGAGGCTCCAACACCACGCTGCGGCCCATTCTTGGTACCCCTCGGGGAGACAATCGTGGGCGCCGCGGGTCGAATATTCGGACCCACCCCTCTTTTCTGACTCTTCCCCCTAAGTCTGGCTCTTCGAGTCGCTCTTGGACCCTTCTCTTCGACTGCCTTCCCTTCCTTCTTGTCCTTTTTGACCTTTTGGCGAGCTTCGAGCGCGACCGAGCGGAGAGTCAGCCCCTTTCTTTCTCTACGCTTCCCCCTCTCCCGCTATTAGAGTGGCTGCACCTTGCCACCTGACTGGTTTCCCTTCGGATGTAAGCGTGTGGATTGACAATAAATTAACCATGTGATGGTCTCTCTCCACCCCTTCCCCTTTTCCGATTTCTGCCTTGTCTGGTCTCGCACGTTTTTTCTTCCCTTTCGCGCACCCCCTATCCCCTCCTCTGTTTTCCTGTAGGATCGCATGTAGAAGGTTATGCGAGCTCGATACCAGCGCGCTTTTTTCGCGCCCCGGTTCTTCCTTCTCTGGAGGGCCTTCCTTTATCCTCTTGGGTGCTTTTCGGCAGCAATTTCCCCCTTGGTATTCTCATTTCGGGTGTCCACCCCCCTGTTATGGCGAGTGACCCCCCTCTTCCTTTTTCTGATTTGCAAATCTTTACTTCAGAATGTGGGTAAAGATTTGACCTTCTTTTTTCATTGCGACCTCTTTTCCTTTCTCCTACCGGCTTTTTCTTAGCGGCTACGCTTAGTCCAATCCTTCCCCTTTTCCTTCTTTTCCCAATTTTTTTTGGGGACGTGCCGCGTACTATGCCACCACCCTTTTTCTCTTCCTTGGCCCGTTCACGTCACGTTCCTCACCGACCACCGTCTTTCCTTTTCCCCACCCTAACACTCTTTTTTCGGACCGGTCTAGACTCGTTAGGACAGTCCTCCCTTTCCGTTTTGATCCCCTGTTCATTGGTCGCTCCTCCTTGGCGCGGTCAGCTTTCTCGTCGACTGTCATAGTCTGCACCGCGGATACTTTCGTGTTTTTTCCGGCTTTTCTAGTTTTTCCCCGGTCCTTATGCTTTTGTTGCCTTTTTCTTCCCTTTTCCCTACGTTGACTTTCCCCCCCAGTATTTCCTCAGTTCGGCTCGGAGCCCAGCTCCTCTTTTTCCCTTTTGACCCCGACCCAGTCCCCTCGGATGCCGTTTCTCCTTTCCTAGTTCCTCGTCGAGCCTCAATTACCCACCCCTTCTTCCCTCGCGTCCCGATTTCCTTTTCTTTGAGACCCCCTCTCCGCGCGCTCGCTCCCCCTTTGGGCGGCGCCTCCTTCATGGATCGAACTTTTCACCCTCTTGTCCGTAGTCGCTCTCCGTTGAGACTCCTCCAACCCCGGTCGTTGTTTTCCTCTCTTTTTTCCGTTCCTTTCACTTTTGCGTTCGTGCGAGCATGACGAGCGCAATCATCCCCCATTTTTTTTTTTCCTCATCCCTCGGTTGTTGTTGTTTCGATCTTAGCTGTGCTTGAGTTCTCGCTTTTTCCCCCCAGGTTTTCGCACCCTAGCTAGATCCTTCCGCACCGCAGCCCTCCCAGAGATCCGGTCGAAGTCTCTGCCTTGATTCTCCTCGCTCAAGAGCTTTTAGTCGTGAGCCCTAGGGCCTTTGCTCCCTTCCCCATCACCTTCCTAGTGGTACGTTAAACTCTCTCGAGTGAGTACCCCGTTTTCCCCCCTGCTTTTTGGTAGGGGTTTTGGAGTTTTCGCTTCTCTGGCTCCGGAAAATGGGTCGTCAAACCTCTCTCAGATCTCGATTTTTTTCCTCATAGGGGGTCGCATTGTGAGTGAATGTTTCGGAAAGATCTTCCCCCTTGACATTTTAGCCCCAGTCTCCTACCCTTCCCCCCCGCGAGCCGCTCTAATCCCATTCTCCCCCCTGCGAAGAAGAGGGGCAGGTGAGAGCTCCCCCCCTCCTTCGCCCTCCGCTATCAGTTGCTCGAGTGATGCTGAGGTCTTCCCCTAGCCTTCCCTGGGGCCCCCCTCTTTTTGCCATTGCGTTCTCATAAAAGGCCCGTTCCCCCCCTCCCTTTCGTTGTTTCGCTCCCTTCGTCACGTTTAGTCTATGATTCTCCTTTTCCCCTTCAATTCCGAAGCGTGGTGACGTCCCCACTCGGAGTGCCTTCTGTGGGCACCGGTACTTCCCTTCTCTCGCTCTTTCCTTTTTTTTTTTTTTAATCTCCCCTCGCATTGAGACTAGCAAGTTTCACGTCATTTGAGTCTTGCCCCATGTCCTCTTCTCTCTTTCGCGTAGTCACCGCTCCTTTAGCCCCTGGAGAGTATTTACCCTTCTTGTTCCTCGAGAGGAACATTCCCACCTCCTCGACGTCTTTTCCCCCCCTCCCTCCCCCCCGGTGGGCACTCGGACTGCAACTTTAGGTTCGTACTGCCCTCCGCTCTTAAATATCGAAATTCCCCGCAGCGTTTCCTTTTCACCCTTTCCTGCATCCCTTCTCGTTCGGTCGCGATCCCACTTCCCCTTTAACTCTCTCGACGTGAACTTCCTAAGGAGATTGATTAAGTCACCTGGATTTTTTCTCTTTCTTTTTTTCCCGACTCGTTTTTCCTATTTCTTGCCGAAGCTGCCGCCTTGGGAGTCGACCACTCCATTTTGTTGAATTTCTGTTTTCCCCTCCGACATCCCACTGGATCCGCTTCCTCCGTATCGCCCAGATCGAGATTACCGTCAGTTCCTTGGTTTCTGACTCGGCTCCCCCTGCGTATTTCCTCGCTCGAATGAGCTCTCCCCTCGTTCATAGGGGCCCCCATTTTTTTGCGCTGGACCCTCTGTTTTTTTCTCACCCCTCTAGACTGCGTCTTCTTCCTTTTCAGCGTGAGATGTAAGGCTATTCCCCTTTAGTACCCCCGACTGGCGCCATGGTCAATATCGGTGCCCCTGCTTCTGTTCCGTCCGTCTTTGTACTTGTGCTTCCCCTTTTTTTTCCCTTGTTCCAGTACTTCCAGGGGGGTAGTAGACGGTGGGGTGCCCATTCATCCCCCGGAGTTTTTTTAGAAGAGCGATCGCCTTTCACTTTCTCCTTTTCTTTCAGGGTCTGGGATCGTACAAGCACGACCTCCTCCCCCGATCCCCCCCGTCCCTCGAACGGATGCAAGCAGGGCCTGCGTTTTTGTCCCCTCTCCTTGTCTTCTCTTTTTCCAGAAGCTGTCTCCGCCCCTCTCCCCTCTCTGATCAGATCTCCCAAGGTTGTTTTTGGAAACATTGACACCTAGGTTGATGTCCTCCTGCCCCAGAGTCGTTTGCATATGATCGCAGTGGATCCCATTTTCTTTTCCCCGCGATCCCGAACCCCTTCCCTTCCTTCCACACTGTTTCCCGGCATTGGAGTGCTGACTCTTACCCCCTCCTTCTATTCCCTCTAAGGAAACTGAACCAGCCTAATTCCCCACTTTTCTTTCTCCCCCAGGTCCTTCTTCTTCCTGTTCCCCCCCCCCGGTTTTGTTCTCTGCTTCTTTAGAACGCACGATTTTATCTCTTTTAGAAAGTCTTGACTTCCCCCCTCGAGTTCCAGCGAGGCGTGCCGACAAAGGTAGATTGCCTCTCCCTTCCTTCTTCGGTTCTCGACGACTTCCCCTTTGAACCCCAGCCCCCGGCTTCTTCTCCCTGAGGTTGGACGATTGCATTTGAGCTCCCTTCCACCGGTTGCCCAGTCTTTCGCGCCAGTGCAGCGCCCTCCCCCGATTGTCATTAGTCTTTCTCTTGGCCGGCCGTGAAGCACCCGGTGCGGCTCGTGCTTGTCCTTGCAAGTCTCTTTTCGCTCTTCTGGCTGTGCCCACCTTTCTTAAGAGCTCTTGGCCTTTTAGGTCCTTTCCTTTTTTTGTTTTTATTGATTTTTCAGTAGATCGGATCTCTCTTCCTCCGCCGCGATTTTCGAGATCTGATCTCTTTTGAGCCTGACTAGGCCCCCGATTTTCCTCCCCCACCCAGATGCTTTCTGACGTCCTCTTCTGCATTTTTAATACCCTCCTTTTGCTTTTCTTTGTCTACGGCATAAGATGACAAAGGGGGGTTTACATTGCCCTTCTCCCGCGCTCTTCCCTCCCTAGTCTTGTTCCGCTGCCCGGATTAGTATCCAAGCCCGCCAAAGTGGTTGGGGGAGCTGCTGGACGGAAGGAAATCTCCCCTTCCTCTTCTTACTTTGCTCCCTGTTGCGGCTTTCTTCGGTTTTCTTTGTACTTATTTTGTCATGAGGGCGCTCGGCTGACTCCTCCTTTCCTTCCTTCCCTACCTGGCGATGGATTAATTTCTTCATACCCTCCTTTTTCTCTTATCCTCCTTCCCTCAAACCCGGTTCAACCTTTTACGGTCTACTTCTGGGGCGTTTCGACCCTCTTTCCCCTCCTCTCTCGCCTTCCCTTTTCTTACTGTTTTTTTTCGGTGCTTTTCATACCCTTCTTGCTAATAACAGGTTGATAGTCGTGTTCCTTCTCTTTCCGAAGGCAATGTTGTTTCTTGCACCTCCGTTTCCTCTTCAGAGTGGCGGCATGTTAATCTCCTCCCCTGCTTCTCTCTCTTGTCTCCTTGGAGGAAAAATCTGCGTGACTTATCTGCGCGAGCCACCGCCCTTTTGTTTTGGACTTCCCCCTCTTGCGAGGTCATCCCCGCGGCGGTGGGTTCTGCTTTTCGTTCTTTTGTTTTTCCTCGTTCCGAGATATGCGCGTATTTTAGAGCGCGGCGGCCCCTTTCCACGTGATGTCCGCTCCCTGTCTGGGCAACGCTGCTTGGCTGATGTGTCGTACTTTACTTTTCCTTTCTAGTTTTGCCGGGAAGAAAGGCGCGGGGTCCACCGTCCCCACCTGGCTCCCTCCTTGTTCCTTTCCCATCGTGGGCCGTCCCCCCGCTCCCGGCGTAGGAGTCAGCCTTTCTTTCCCTCCACCTGTCTCCTTTTCTTCCTCGGAATAGAGTCTGCTATCTGATTCGTTCGTCACCGCTCTCTTCCTCCTTCCTCTAGATTCATCTGCTTGCCCCCTGGCCGCTATGTCCCCGTTTTTCTTGTCATTCCTGTACTTTGCCCGCGTCCTCTCCATGTTGGCCTTGATCTTTCTGATCCCTTGCCGTCTGGGCACGAGGTCCCCGCCTTCCGTCTCTGATCCTGCTTTCCCTTTTTTCGGTCTCCCCCCCCCCCTTCCCACAGCTAGGGGACACCGTTCCCCCCGGAAGCCTCGGCCCCCCGCGCATACTTTCCCTGCCATGCCTTCAGCGGCCTCTCGTTTCTCCCTTTCTTTCTGGCTTGACCTTTTTCTTCTTGACTTCACTCCATTGGGGGCGCACGCTTCTGGCGGTTCTATTCCCCTTCGGATCCACGCTGCTTGGGATTCTCCATTCGATGCCCTTGGTCCTTCCCTGTTCTTTGTCTCGCTGTAGAGATGACACCATAGCTTTGGCTTTTTTTTTTTGACACTTTCTTCCCGCTTTCATGTTGTAACCCGCTTCCTGACTTTCCCTCTTTCAGCCGCAGGACTTATGCGGCTGGTTGATTGTTTCCTCCGATCGTCAGCCCTTTCCCCTTTCAAGTCCTAACCTGGTCGGTGGACTTCGTTATGCTTCCTACCGTCGCGAACCTTTTCCACCCAAACCCCACCTCCGAGAATCCCCACAGGTAACTTTTAGGCAGACCGTCGGGCGGATACCCCTCTCTTCCCTTTTCTTTCGATAGCCCCTGTTTCCATAGAGTTACTTCGCTTGGCCGAGGCCTCCGGTCCTTTGTTGTCAGGACCGAGGGTTTCAGCAGGGGATGCCGGGAGAGGTCTTAGATTTCTCTTGCAGTGAGCCCATTTCTTCGCCTGGCTGCCCCTTCTTTTTCAGCCCGTCCATTCGGCTGCTCAGCCTTTCTGCGGCTTCTTTTTTTGAGTTTTCCCTTTCTAGCTTCCCCTCCCGATAGCTTAGCCGACCTTCTTTTCCCTTGGTTCTCTCTCACCTCCCCTTTTTTCCCTTCGACTTTTCGCGCGATCGCCGGTTTTGCAACCTTTGCGCCGCTCTTCTTTAAGACTTTTCGACTCCCCGTCCCCTCTGATCGGGTTCGCGATCGAGGCGCCGTTAATGGCTTATCCGCGTCGCTCTTTTCGGTTGGCTTAGTTTTTCCTTATGAGCTTACGTAAAGCCTTGTTTTTTTCTACCGGGGTCCCCAGCTGATCCTAGGCTCCCCCTAGAGTTTCTTCTGGGAGGTAGTGCCTTCGACTGGGGATAACCTTTTTTTTTCACGCTTTACCTTCATCCGTTACATCTCTTCCTAATCTTTTTTTGTTTTGGTGCGTCGCCCTATTTTTTTCGTTTGTCTTTTCCCCCGGTTGCTAGCCGCGGCAGGCCGCCTCGCGGCCTCCCTTCGCGCGTGTTTCTCACTTCGCCCTTCTAGCGCGACGTGCACGCTTTTGTACTTCTTTTCAGTACTTTCTTTTTTACCAATCTTCATTTTTCAGCGATAAGCTTTCGAGCTTCACTCTTTCTTCGTCGTTTTCATGCCTTTTAGGGGCTTCTCCTGGTCCTGGTTGTCTATTTGGGCCCTCTCCCGACTTTTTTTCCCTCTCTTTCGCCGATGTCTGGTCTTCGTGCGGCCGCCAGGGAGAAGTGCGAATTTTTAGTTGCCTTCCGCTTGGCTGAATCCTCCTCTCCGGCCGCTCCGCCGCCGGACCTTCCTTCTAGTTTCTCCTTGGTTTGAGCTTGAAGCAGCTGGCCCGCGCCTCGGATTTCTTTTTTTCGCCGCGATTTCCTCCTCCGATACCTTCCGTCCAGCGTGCGCGACCCCCTCGTTATCCCCGCCGGGTCTTTCCCCTTCTCCTCTTAAGCTTTCTTTTCTTCGGCGCCTTCGTTTAGAAGGTGGTCTCGCCTATTTGATCCAGCGTGTATTTAATTCCCTCGATCACGGTTTTTTTCATCTGTCGCGAACGTTCGTTATTGGTCTTTTTTTCCTGTACCCCCTCGGGCTTGAACTGGAAAATGTGTTCTAGCGTCACCTCCGCTCATACTCGAGCCCTTTCCGCCTGCACTCCTCTCTATGCTTGCCATCGTTTCCCCCCTTGTCCCTGCATTCTTCCCAACACGTTTTGTTCCCCTTTCCTCGGAGTTGCGACTGCGCTTCCCCGGAGTCCCTCTCTTCCCCCCTCCCAATCTCGTGTATCTTGAGGGACTCTCGGCCCGCCGAGATTCTATTCGTGCGCTCTTTTTGTACCTTCCGGTTTTCCTAGCGAGATCCATGCCCCGTATCATTGGCCCCCCGTAGTCACCTCATTTCTTTTCGTCGGGTTTTTTTCGCCGTTGCTACGGTGGCCTACCTGTTCCCGCGCTACGCCTTTTTTTTTTTCGTTGACCCGGGGGCAAGTTTTTCGAAACAGTTTTTGCCCCGGGCCCAATTTCCCCGTGGTTAGTCGTGACCTTTCTTCTTCCAGCTCGCCTTCTCCTTTCCCCTTTTTTTCCCCTCTCTAATTTTGTGAAAGGTGCGCCCATTGCTCGCGTTCTCATGCGCCCGCCGTCATCGGCCCGCCCTGTTGTTTTTTTCTCTTTTTCGGAGCTTGTAGGGTCCGTTGCTTCGTCGGCAGGCGAGTTTCTGATCATAGTCCCCCTCTCAGAACGCTTCTTTTCTATGCCATTCTTGGTCAGATTTCTTCGGAGCGGTGATGCGAAGGTGTCCTCCTTGGTTGCAGTTTTTTTCCTGTTGACGCCGCCGCATTTCCGTTGGTTCCTGGTGGAGATGCGTGCCAAATGTCAGCTCGTTGCCGCGCCGCTTGAGTGGCGTCTCGTTGCCTCTTTTTTTTAGAATTCCCTTTTTAGCGTGGGCTGCTCACCTCCATTTTCAACCGCTTTATTCCAAGTCTGCCCCCGCTCGTACCCCCGCCGCTTTTTGCTTTTTTTGAATGATTCGCTTTGGTTTTTCACCGGAAGTGTGCGCGGCCGCCGATGGGCCTTTCATTAGCTTTTGAGTCAGTGGAGCAGCATGCCCGTTCTTCCTTTTTTTGTTCAGTTTCTCTGAGACTCAGATTTCGTCACAATGTGGCTTATGTCTCACCGTTCAGGACGCGCCCCACCTTTGCCCGGGTGCGTCGCGAACTTTGAAGGACAACTAAGTGCGCGCAACGCGGACCCAGGCTCGTCCTCATGCCGTAGAGTAGACCCCGTACATGTTGACCCATTTTTTTTTTTTGCAGTCAAGTGGCGAGGAGAAGTCGCCGTGCCCATACTTATGATGCGTGTTTTAAAGTACCTCTTCCGGCGAAGCTGCGCCCGGAGGCTTTTGCTTTTCGGCTTGACCAGATCAACTGTTTGACGGCTGGCGTGCGCGAATGGCGCGTTGCCACCCCTTTTTCTGCTCGCGCACTAGTATCCACGACGGGGTCCATGCATGGTCCCTTGGTCCCGCCTCCAGTTAAGAGCGACACCCCCGGTTTCCTTCTCGGGCGGTAGCACGTCACTTTTTATTCTGTTGTAGGACAGGCTTGAGACTTTAAGCCCTTTGGGTGGGCTTGCTGTGCGCGTTCGCGTCGGCGGTCACGATCTGTCTGGGCCTCATCCTCCTTGTTTTGTTGTTTTTTAGATCGTCCGCCTTAGCTTTAAATTGCGCTGGTACTGCGGTACTGGCCCTGGTGGGTTATGTTTTCGCTTTTTTGATTTTCTAGCCACGAGCGCGAATTTGTGTGTTAATGGGCTTTTTTTCTTTCCACCTCGTTTCGAACGCGTGGGATGACGCTGCACATAGTCGCTCCCTTTTTTTTCGCGCGCAGTTTCAGGTACGCGGGCACTTATGTCACCCTGCGTGATCGGCCCCCCTTTTTTTTAGTTTTTTTTTAAGGTTTTTGCTCGTGGCGTGCACTTACGGGCGGTCCGCTCGGCGTTGCATTGTCTTTCCCCGTCTACGGCCCGCTGGCTTTTCTTCCTTTTTTTTTCTGGTCCTTCCGCCTGAAATTATCGGGTGAAATGCATGGGCGGCTCACGTTGGTTCCGCGTCTTCTGTCTTCGTGTCTTGCTCGCCTGCGTTCGGGGTTCATTCCGCATTATTTCTTTTTTTTGGCCGTTTGAATTTTTTTTCAGGGCGACCACCAGCGGTGCGATCCGCTCTCTGTTTGTTATCCTGGCCCCCTGCTGAGGTCACGACCGACGGTCTCTCCACATCTTTTTTCCTTTTCGCTGTCAGACCTAGCTCTGCCACCAGGCCGACCAGCGGAGTCGTTATCCCTCGGCGGTTCGGGTCCCGCTTGGAGCCGGAATCGGAGTGATCTCCTGATTTCTTTTAGACGTATGCCTCATCGCGTTGTCTAAACCTTACTGAGCTCCGCTGTTTTTTCACGATCGATTGTGAGTCCTGTACGAGCGATCCCACAACCGTACGAGCCGTGGCAACGGTCAGTACCCCCGCCCCCACCACTCGCCACTCGCACTTCCATCCCTCTTGTGGCCGCCTCTCTGCGTAGCCGAATTGAAAAAACCGACTGGCCTTTGACTCCTGCCCTGTCGCCTTTCGCCCCGATGCTCGCCGGGAACACCTCCTCGTGCCTTTAGTTTTTTTTTTTTTCATATGGGCGGGGACGCCGATAACGGCGGGGGATTCTTAGCGCGAGCCCTTCGGGCCTGCCGCCCCGTGACCGGCGCCTTGCCGCGGCGTTTGACTCCTTTTCGCTTGAGACAGGCTCTTTTACTTTGGCTGGGATTTCGGCTAGTGCCCCTACCCCTCCCCAGGAGGGTCCGACGGCCACCCCCGTTCGGCTTCGACGGTGGTCGGCGTTTAGGATAAGGTTAAAACTCGAACTCGCCACAGAGCATACCCTATTTTTTTTTTTCGAGATCGGCTCCGGTTCCGTAGCTCGTACCGCGATCGCCCTTTTGTGGCTTGTTTGCCTTTTTAGTCTGACTCTGAGGGCGTTTCTCGGGATACTGCGTGTGCTGTTGCAGCTATCCCAGTAATTATTCGTTGAGCTTTCGTTGCCTGCCCCGATTGCCCAAAGCAGCAGGGACAAGCTTGCTTTCGCTGGGGTGTAACGATGGTATGAAGTGCGACGCTCTCCGGGACTCGCCGTTGGGAGGAGCGGCCGCTGAATTTACCATCTACCTCCCCCCTTCACCGGGTGTGTTAAGCTTCCGCAAGCTCACCCCGCTCCTCCGATCTCGACCAATTTCACGGTCAAAGCTGAGCCCTCCGAGGCTTTTCACGAAGATGAAGGGAAGCTTTCTTTCTCGATACTTTGGGTTCCGTTTTTTTCGGTCGGTTGTTTGCATCCGTGCCGGATGGGGGCGCGCAGGCTGCGTTGCCGCGGAGAAGAAAGACTTTACGCGAGCAGGGGCGCTTATTCGCTCGGCCCTATCTGCTTTCACTCCGGCTACCGCGGCATGCGGCGTTGACTTCGCTGGCTCCCAGCGGATCAACTCACCTTAGCCCCCTGTCCCTGGCGTGCTTTCTGACGACGCCAACCGGAGACCCGACTTTGACCGCGCGCGATCCGGCCCAAATGCGCCGTGATTATCTCGCCCGGGCCTCCCGAAACGCATTTCCGACGCGCTCGGTCTGTCCCGGGCCCAACCCTCTCGCGCGTCTTTTGCTTGGGCGGGTGGTTAGGTTTTGCCTCGTTTCTGCCGCACTACGAAATTTGGCGGGCGTAGAAGTCGAAAAAACGACGATAAGATCTGGGCTGTCCCCGCCGACGTGTGCGTCCCATGCTCGGCGGCGCTTGACCCGGTTTGCAGAGTCAATCTCAAGTTCCCACTTAGTTGCTGAGAGATGTACTTTTTTCTCGCTGGCCCACTTTTTTCGTCTCGCAGAAGGCAGTGAAGTCCCTCCAGCGGATGCATATTGCGCGCTTGAAGTAGCTTTCTCTAGCTAGACTTTTTTATTTTTAGTAGGTAGCAGGACTCCCCGCCGCACCATCTGACGACTCTTCCTTTCCGCCAGGATCGGTCTCTCTCTTGAAACCCTCTTTTCTTCGATTGAGAGCTGGTTCAGGATTTAATTTTGCTCTCTTACACGGCTTAGCGCTCTTGTCGACGGGTCGCGGTTCTGTGCTCCCGGACCGGGAGTGTGCCGGCTCCGTGAGTTTTTTGTTCTGAGAACAGCGAGAAACGCACCCTCAGAGACTGATCCCCTGTGGCCGTTGTTATCTCCGAGAGCACGAAGTTTCCCTCTCTTAATCTTCGTGTGCTCTATGCCTGCATCCCCTTCCTATACGCCTACCCCTCTCTCCGCGGTCCTCGTCCGCGCATTATAACCATGCCCGGACTGGATTCAACGACCGCACATCCGGTACCGAGAGTGATGACTTGCTTCAGTCGTCTTCAGTGGAAGTTTTTTGGTGACCTCCCTCAGGCCTTTTAAGAGCTCTCATGACCTTTCCACCTAGTCTCTCTGGGTGGGTGGAGACTCCGAATTTTTCGCGCCCTCCCACGCAAGTATACGTGAGTCCTTTAACAACTGGAAACGCTCTATGCGACGAAGATAAAATTTTTGTACTCTCTTCCGAGAGTCGCACCTCTTCGTCCATAAGGCCCTTCCTTACACACCATGCGAATCGCCCAGTCTTGTCATCCGCCCTGAATGGGTATAATAGAGCCTCTTCTTTCTATTATGCGTTTTTACTGGTGGAGGTAACACCCTACCACCCCGTATCTTACATACCTCATTTTCTTTCTCCTTCCTCGTCAGTTTGCTATCCCCCACCTTACTTCGAGCTGCACCCTTTATACAAGGAGTCTCGTCTCCTTTATTCACGCGCCTTCTCTGCGTTCTGCCCTTTCTTTTCCCTTAACGTCCGTTTCGCACACCAGTGGATTTCCCTCGAACTTTGTTTCTCTCTCCCATCCACGATGTGTTGAAGTGTTGGTTTCTCCCAGCCATCCTTTGATGCCCCTGCGTTTGTTTTTTCGCCGAAGGCTTGAAGCCTCCGTTCCGTTCAAGGGGAGCCTCGCGTCTCCGCTCTGCCTTGGTCGTACCTCCTTCTTTCCTCTTCCCTCCTTTTGCCGCATGACGAAGGAAGGACCTTTTTTTCCCGTTCGCTCGCGCTGATGGCGGACACGGGACGCATCCTGAGTTTTTCCCCCCCGATGGGAAACGAACTGTGACCAAGTTTTCTTTTGCTCAGTCTCTGTTTTTCGATGTGGTTTCCTTCGGTGGAGGAAGAATTACCGGACGCTTTTTTTCTCTTTTTTTGTTTCTTTCCCATTTCCCCCGATTCCCGAGCTGTATTCTTCCATCCCTGACTCGTTCTCCAACATCCCCCCCCCTCTTCCTCTCCCCCCCATCTCCCCTCTCTCCCCCGCTCTTTTTTGCCCCCCGCTTTTTCCTCCTCGTCTGGTTTCTTTTTCCTCCACCGTGAAGATAGGACTCCGATGTTTTCCTCCTTCTCTACCTTTTCTGTCCTCTCCTCCTGTTCTTGCTCTTCCCTTTTAGCCGTTGCCTCTTCCCTCGTTTTTTCTCTTGCAAGAGATGCCGAAAGTGCTTGGAACCTCCCTCCCACCCTTTTCATTTCATTCTCTTAGTCCCTCCAGCTTTTCTGAGTCGATCGTGCTCTTTCCACAACGGGTCCTTGCATCCGCCCCCTCCTCTCAGGCCCCGATGTGTTCGATGATTAAGTCCCTCTTTCTTTTTCCAGTCTTTGCTTTCTGCCTCCGTAGCGGACCAGGACAAGATTGTCCGTTCCTTTTCGTCCGGTCCCTTTTCCCGTCTTCCCCCCTTCCCCTCATTGAACGCCCCCCTCTTGGTTCCTCTCTGTCTTTTAAATTGAAAAAAAAGCTTCGAGCCTTCGGTTCTTCCCGATGTCGTTTTCCTTCAAGACTTGAAGTCTCTTTCTCCAGTTCTGCTACACACGGTTCCTTTCCGGATTCCTTTTATCAATCCACTTAAGTCTGAGACAAGAAAAGTTCTGGTCGAGCTTTACCTTCTTTCTTGCATCTTTTTTTTGGTCTGTCTTTTTCCGTCCCCCTGTCCTCTTAGAAAGGAGACTTCTTTTGAATCGCCTGCTGTTTGGTTTTTTTTCTCTTTTCGGTGAAGACGCTATCTTCTTATTTCAAAAACAAGGTTAAAGAGGAATGTGCAGCCACGGATGTTTGGCCTTGGATTGGAGCGGCCTCGCTCCTCTCCGAACTTGGTGTCTTCTTAATAGCCTCAGCTTCTTTCAAAGGGTTTTACTGAGTTTGAACCACCCCCCGCTCCTTTTTTTTCCCTCGAGTTCATTTTTCACGGCAATAGCCCAAGGTTTTTGATTCAGCTTTTTTTGTTTAGTCGTCACCTGGTGATCCTTCCGTGCTGTTGGTTCTTTTTTTTTCATCTGTCTTTCTCCTTTACTTCCGCTCGTGTTGTCCGGCTCCTTTTTCTAGTCTTTTTGACGCACATTCGGTTTACGCGCTCTATTTCCCGTGCCTCGCTCGTTTTTTTTTTTTCTTTCATGCTTACTCTCTGCTTCTCTTCACTTTTCCTTTCTTCTCGCGTTGTCGATGAATCTTCTGCATGGCCCGGTTTTTCGTTCAGTATTTGATAGTGCGCAGACTGATCCGATGACTAGTGTTTTTTATCGTCATCACCTTTTCTGTCATGAATTTACATCCGGCGGACGGCGCGCAGTCGAACCGACGCGGATCGGCATGGTCTAGTGATTTAAGAAGTTTTCTGAGTTTTTTTTTCCTAGCGTTTTCCCTTTATCTGGGTAGGCAGCAGTCGTTGGTTCCCGCCGTCGATGGAGTACGCTACTTTTCTTCGGCAGTTTTTGTGGCTGGGGTCTCCAACTGCCCGAGGGCGTTACCTCTTGAGGGTTCCCGGCCCCGCGCCCCCGGCCACCCTTTTTTTACCGAGTTTTTTCCTCATCCGTCTGGCGCCATTGCAAGTGTGTAAAAGTGACTTGAGCCGGCGTTCGGCCCTCCCGAGCTAATGCCATTTTCCTGCGCTATTTTTCATTCGACTCGAGTCCGTGCCAGATCTTATCGGAGTTAGCGATTTTGGGTGATGATTTTTCTGCGCGATTCTTCTGCGGGCCTCCTCCTCATCTACTTCTTAGGTCTTGTTTATCCGCCTCGGATTTACCCCAACATTTCGGCTGTTTTTGGGACGGGATCGCGCAGCCTTAGTGGGTCTCGCTACCACAACCTTTGTACATTCTGTCAGGCCCCTCTTCGCACGTCTTCTCCCTGCCACCGCGACACACATAGTTCCCCTTGCTCGTGACTATCAGGTTTTCTGCCGGTTTCGTCTGATCCCTCATCGTTTTTTGAAATTTTTCCTTTTTCGATCTCGGCTTCGTGATTCGTACTCCGATAGTTTCGGTGCGGCCTAGACACTTCACAGTTTTGGCCCCCCCCCCTTTGTAGCGCCTGTCCGAGTCCCCAGTGGTGAGGAGGGCAGACTGGCTCCTGGTTGTTCCCCCTTTTGGTTGGCAGTTGAGGAGTCCTCTCTAGCCTCCTCTTTTAGTGTTTTCTCTCTGATCTTTAGAAGCTCTTCAATAAGGAATTCGATCCCGTTGTCCCTCTTTTGAGACCGTTTAACCGGTCCCAATGAAATAGATCATCGTTTTTCCCCAGGTCCGGTCCCCCCCGTTCGCCACTCGGGTGGAGCAAAAAA
>Ga0179591_1136136_pt1 | contig 22849 bp, 22 predicted proteins | sample CZOMad2_1_08_16f_FD_182891 | JGI IMG/M metagenome (GOLD analysis project Ga0179591, IMG submission 182891) | Vadose zone soil fungal communities from Angelo Coast Range Reserve, California, USA - CZOMad2_1_08_16fungal (PacBio error correction) | ecosystem: Environmental > Terrestrial > Soil >... | reverse complement strand
TCAGTTGAAAAGCGTGTCATGGACGGCGCGTTCGGGCATAGTCCTCTCGCTGCAGTGAGCGGCCGTTCGGACGTACGCGCAAGGCGTTTCGTGTTTTTTTTTCTTGTCTTTTTTAGTCAACTGCCGTCCGATTCCCCCCGTCATAGGAGGCTTCCTTCTTTCGGGTAACGACCGACTCGGTCAACCCGTTGCTACCCTTTTTTTTTTGGTTCCTGTTCCAGTTGCCCCTCTTAAAACACCTTTTATTCTCCTCCCCTTTCGTTTCTTTTTTCTTTTTACGTCGGAAGTAGGTCGACGTCGGGATGTAGCCGACCTCTTTCCCTCCCTTTTCTTTTAGAGTAGAGCTGCTGGTAGTCTGACGTTCTGATTGCCGGTTTTTATTCTGCTCCGGTGGAAGGTCCGTACCTCCTTCGTTTTCAGTCCTTTTTCTAGCTTCTTCGCTCTTATTCAACCGACGATTGCCTCCAAGCCTCCACTCCCCCCTTCCGGCACGTTTTTTAAGAAGTAGCGAACGGAACTGTAGACGAGGCTGTTTCCCCTTCGCCTTAAGGAGGTTAGTTTCCCCACTTGCTATGATGCGGTCCTTTAGTGTTATCCAGCTTTTGGTTTCTTCTAATGAATTTCGGCGCAGTCCGACACGTTGCCAGGACGTCCGTGTTAGAGCGGCTACGAACTGAACGGCTTTCACAACCAGGTTGCCTTATGAACCCCTCTGTCCGTCCACTGATCGGTCGACATTCTTCCTTTCTCATTCTTTTTCTGAGACTTTTCGACGCCCACTGCAACGTCAGGTGCCCCCTTTTTGTTTCTCTCTGTGCATAGAGTTTTTTTTTTTAGTTCTTTCCGTTTTTTTTGTCTAACCCCCCCGATTGGTCTTTGTTTTTCTCCGCATCCTGGTTCTGACTTGTCCGTTCGTCCAAGCGAAGATGTAGTCTCCGCCACTTCTTCGGTTTCTTTGCATCTTTTGTAGGCGAGGTCCCGCCTAGACCCGGCGTTCCACATTCTTGACTTAAGCGGAAGACCTTATTTTTTTTTGAACTAGTTAGGGTTTACTGGGGGGCGCCTTTCGGTCGGACCCTTCCTTCGAACGTTCGTTTCCTGGGTTGGGGGGGGTTTGCCTTTTGTGGGACATGATAGTTTCGATTACCGGGACAGCTGACTCCTTCATTCGGCCTATTTCTTCTCTTTCTCTTTGATAGAAGTCCCTATGGCACTTTTTCGTTTCTCTCCTCCCCCTTCGCCCCGGCTTGCATCGGATGACCTGCGATCGCCTTGTCCCTGCTCTTTCTTCTTCTTTTCCACGGTCCGGAGTACTCCGACATGCATGCCACGATAATCGTTTATTGCCTTCGTACTCCTCCTTCACCCTGTCCTTAAGAAAGCATGCTAACTTGTATAAACGATGGCCGTTTTCTCTTCCGTTGCTGATTTGCTGTAGATAGTGCTTTGCCCCCCCTTCTGTTCTTTCCAGGACTTTAAGTATTTCGCCACTTTTGTTTTCCCCCCCTTTTTGACATAATTTGAGCCGTGTTTCTTTGACACCTTTTTCGCCCCTCCCCGACAGGGTTCGAAACTTTTCTCCGAAAGATCCGTGAAGGTTTTTCTGATCCCCTCTCTAGGTTTTTGTTTTTTCGGACTTAATGTAGAGCGGGCACTTTGCGAAGTCCTTTTCCCCTCCTCTTTTTCTCGTCCCAGAGGCCGACCATGCTCAGTTTTCGTTCCCATCCCCTATAAGAGGTAGCTACGCGACGCCAGGTTTACCATTGGCCTCTTCCTTCCTTTTCGCTCTCGTAGTTGTTGATGATCGTACCCCTTTCTCCCCACCGAGAATAGAGACGGAGCTTCCTCCGACGCGTTCTCCTTTCAAGTAGCTCGGTTTTGCCGAGTCTCTCGCATCTTGTTCTCTGTTTTCTTTTCCATCCCAGAACAGCCCTTACTCCTCTCCCCTGATGAAGCGTCCCCCTCCGAACTCGATGGTTGCTTTTCTTTCCCCCGTTTTTAGCAGACTCGACGCATGCGCACGGTGTCGTCCTTTTGATTTTTCCCTAAGAACGGATTTCGCACTATCACTTTGAGCTTAAGCGGTCCACCGCGAGCGCCACGACGTCTTTCTAGTAGTAGAGGCGATTCGGTGGGCGTCGTCCTTTCCTCTCAGCTTCGTCGCTGTACTCTTTTTCCTCCTAACTGTGTCTGTCCATGGGCCAAGAAGAGGTTCACCCTCTTTTTTGTTGTTTTTGAGAGGATGAAAGCCTCCCTCTCTTCCTTCAATGTTCCGAAGTGTCCTGTTTGCTTTTTTCCTTTCATTGATTCCCTGGACGACGAAGGCGCTTTCCCCCCCCTCCGAAACCTGAATAGAATCTACTTCCGTCGAAATCGTTTTTTCTTTTTTGTTGGTTTTGGTTGTACGAGGCCCCTCTTATTTTTTTCCTCCCCCCTCCCCTTTGCCTTGAATGATTCAGGGCGTGCGACCCCTGACCCCTGTGGCATTTCGTCATCGGCTACAAACCTTGCAGCTACTCCCCATTTTTTCCGTCGTTCTTTCCGGCTACTCTCGCCCTATCCGGTTCGGCTGTTTTTGGTTGTGGCCCTTCCCAAGAAAACGCGTCGAGATCCTTTTTCGCTCCCATCGACTTGGTGCCGTTCCTTTTCTTCCTTCCCTATTAATGCTCCTCGGGTGTTGGTATTTTCTTCCTTCTTTCTTCTTTCCACCCGCGTTCCTTGCCTTCCAGCTTCAGGCCCATTTAACACTTTTGAGATATGCCTCTGATCGTTGCTTTGTCTCGCCAGGCGCTTTTGTCTTTCTTGGATCTTCACCGTTTTAAAAGTCTTGGGTGAGTGTTTTTTTCTCCTCTTGCTTCTTTTTACTGCAGGTCTCGCCACCGCCTGAAAGGTCCTACTTTTTTTCTCCCTCCACGGTTGGTTCTTTAGAAGTTCGCCGGTTCCCTTGGTTCGTTGCCACGACTTTTCACTTTCTTCCCCCATTCCAGTAGGTCCACCGGCTAGGGTTCTCAACTCTGTTTTCTTCCCTTTTTCCTTGAGCTCGCATTCGTATCATTCAGCGACCTTTTCTTCTTCCACCAGAACACTGCAGCAGGCTCGGTTTCACTTTCTCCGTGCTGTCGGACTGTCAGGGGTCGTGTCTTTCTTAGGCCATAGCAGGTTTCGTTGTCTGATGGGCTAAGCCTTTTCCCCTCGGCCCCCCCCGACAACGAGCAAGGGCTCTTTGCCTGTTTCCTTCCCGGTTTGTACTCCGATCAAGCTCGTCGGGCTGTCTTGCTCTCCTCAAGCCACGAACGCGATCACTGGTGCCATTTCTCTCGCTCGGTTTTTCTTTCTAATTCCGCGATTGTCGGTTCTTTCTTTTTCTTCGCCACTACGAGAAGCAGTCATCCCCCCGAGACCTTTTATTGGCCCCCTGCAGGCGTAAGACACTGTCTTTTTCTGTCCTTTGGCCTCTCCCTTTCCCTCCAGACCCGGTTGGGACGGTGCGATGTGAAATCTGTTCTTTCCATCGCCTAAACAAGCTGCCATTGTTAATCTTCCATCGTGGAGGAGTTCTCTGCCTACAGCTTCGCGTGGGACTCCCTTTTCCTCCGATTTCCTTCAGGTGGGACCTGGCCAGTGGAACCAATCGTTTTCTCTGCTTTCAGAGTAATACTAGTACTATGCAAAGCACTCTGACTTTCCGAATTTACTGCCCTTCTGTTGCCAGTGGGCGGCGCCGGTTCTTCCTCACGTTTTTTTTCTTAAAGGATCCTTGCCCGCTACGACGGGAAAGACTGAAGTTCCCGTTAATCGGCACCGGTTCTGGGGCACCCCTTTACTTTCGAGAATCTCTACTACTGCGCTTCGTCGGCGCTCTTCGTCTTCCCCCGCCCTTCCCCCCTTTTCTCCCAGCACCGAATCTGATTCGAACTTTTCCTCTAATCCCGGTGAAAGTGGTTAAAGCGATCCGCCCGTAGGCCCTTTTTTTCGCGGGGGCCCCCCACCAACCCCCGCACCTGGCCCCTCTCCTCTTTAAGGTCCCCCAGTGCCAATGATTTAACACGTGGGCTATCTGTTTTTTTTTCCCTTTTCCAATCCCAGGTTGGGATCAGAAGCCCTACAGGTTCAGTCTCCCGACGGTTTCTAGCTCGGCGTCCGTTGACCGCCTTTCGCCTCCTTTTTCTCCAGCCCGTCTAATACCAGCAGCTTACTCGAAGGGCGTGTCCCTCTGGCTGTCACCCAGTTGTTCGGCAATCCTCCAAGTTCGACTTTTTTGTTCTTCCCTAACTTCACCGGCCGGCCCCTCCCCTCTTTTTTTTAAGTTGCCTCGTGCTTCAGGCAATCCCAGCATCCCCCTGTCACTTAGACAACGGGTTCGTGCTTGCGGGAACTCGCACGCCGAAGCCGATTCCCCTTTCGCTTTTTTTCTCTTTTTTCGGCTGCATACACGCGTGCGCGATTCGATTCGACTTTCGCGCTTTTCGGGTTCGCGATTATATTCACACCTGAACGGCCCCCCTTGCAAGACTTCTTTTCCCCAAACGTTCAATACCTTTTTTTTTCCTTCTCTTTATATTTTCATCCCTTTGTTGTTTTTTGTCTTTAGTCTTTCTGCTTTCCGTTTCCTGAGTTTTCCTTTGCACCTTGGAGCGTCGGGCGAGACCTTTTCTCCTCCCCTTCTTGATCATCAGTAGATATGAAGTCTCGTAATTTTTGTCTGCTCTCACCGCGGTTCCCCGTTGGGGTGGGCCAGAACAACAACCCACACAAGATTAGGCAGGATAGGATTTCTTTTCGTTAATAGTTTCCACTTGCTACACGGGAACTGTTATGTTTTTCCCCTTCTCCCCCAGGATAAGTTCCAAAAGATTTCTAGTACGTCCCGTTTCCGTCTTTCTTTCCCCCCTATACCCCCTGTTGAAGCCGAACGGTCGGTCGCTTTTTTCATGTTGTTCCAGTTTTAAAGAACGTTTTGAAGAAATCTTTCGCTTTTTAGTTCCTTTCTGATGTATGGATTCGAGTACAGGTGTCCTCTTGCTGTGGCAGGACGACATTTTTCTTTATACGCTGAATTTCTCACACTACTACTCTCCCTTTATCCCTTTTTTTGTCCCACTGAGATTGCCTTCACCGCCTGAGACCCTGATTCCGTTTTTGCTACATATCCTCGTGTCAAGTTTTCCGACGAGGATTCTTGTGGAGAAGTCTGACGTACTTTGATTTGAACGTCCCCCCCCCCCCCTTTAGATGATTCTTTTTTAGTGATTGCAGATGCCGTTTGTCGCTGTCGCTGTGTCCCCCTTTCCGCCGAAAAGGCGCCGACTCGCGCTTTTCGTATTGATTCGCACTTCATGGTTTTTCCCAGCCCAAGGTACTTTAGTTTTTTGAAACTCTTTGTATTCTTTTCCCTTTCTGCTCCTTCCCCCCTTCCGTTAAGGTATGAGACCGGCGCCGCACTTCCCCCCCTCCTTTTTTGTCCGCTTTAGTCGGCATTGCTGTGCATCGGACGAGTTTTCTGTTTTTTCTTCTGATGAGGGTAAACCCCCCTGTTTACTTTTTTTTCCGCCCCGCAAAGAACTCGGCATGAAACCTTTCTCCTTCCTCCGCTGTTAGTCGTACCGCCACGTCTGAATGCGGAGGTCTTCAGTCCTTTTTGTCGTTTTCGGTCTCCCGATACCGGCTTCCAAATCTTCACCTCCTTTGCCCTTCCTCATTTTCTCCGCGAAACCTTCAGTTTGGGTCTGTTTCTTCTTCTCATTAGAAGAAAAACGCCTTTCTTGGATGCGTTTTAGTTTTTCGAACATGTGCCGACCTGTCAACTTGACCGCGCTTTGCCGCCCTCCTACTTCCCACTCGCTGCTCACTTTTAGAAGATTGGTTTCCTTGATCGCCTCCTCCTTTTTTGATCGAAGAAGAAGCAGACTAGCTTGATTTCGAGGACCGCTTTCGCCCTATTCCTAGCCCCCATCCTTGCTTTGTTTGGTTTTTCCTTCTTTCTCGTCCCTTAGTACTAGCTCCTGACATTCTCCTTCTAGGTCATGGCCCCTCTAACGTCTCCGACGTTACCATTAAATTTCTTTTGAGACCTTCTCCCCCTCATTCGTTGAGTTTTTCTGCCGACGCCGGCATCGCTTTTTTTTCCCTCCCTAGTTAAAGAGAATCAATTTCCTCAACGTTTCCATCCCTCCCTTTTGTCAATATTTTCTGGAATCCTGTTCATCTTTGAAAGGTGCTTTGCACCTTTTTTTTCGTCCCGTCTATTCCCTCCACGGAAGTCGTGCGTGGCTTTGAGCCTCTCTTTTTTTTATCTCCGACCCGACCGGCGTACGGTCGACATCGGGTTTTCCTTGGAGACCGAAGTGAAGTCGTCTCCCAGAGGCCCGACCAGTCACGACTTTTTCCCTTTTTTTCCCTCCTCTTTCTACGCAGCTGATGAAGGTGTTCCCACGTGTTTGCCCTCCTTTTAAGTTTTCTTTGTTTGAGGATCACGAACAGCAGAGCGCCGCCTTCGCTTCTCTTTCCTGAGGCCGCAGACGACTTCGATCCCCATTCACAGTCTTCTGTTTGTTCTTTCCTCCCTCGCGGTTTGATTTTTCCGTTCCACAGATTGACCCCTTTTCTCCTGATCTCCTTAGATGAAGCCGGCCAAATCCTAACGCGATGGTGCGTTTCGTTTTTATCCGGCGTTTTCTCTAGCGTTATGCGAACAGGTTTTACCCTTAAGAAATGTAGCGTCAATCCTCACGTTGCTCCTACACTAACGGAGTAGCGCGTACAACCCTCTCTCGCCACGTTCTTCAGCTTTTCTTCCAGAGTCCCTCTTATTGTTTGTCTTCGCCCTTTTGCACTTTTTTTGCTGTTCCCCCCTCCCTAAGTTAAAAGGACAAGTCGGTCACCGGCCCCGCCGAATCGGGTTTATCTTCTTTGTTTATTGTTGCGAGCGAACCTTTTCTTCTTCCAGGTACCTCCCGTTTCCGTGGTTGTTTCTCATCGGCATTCATTTTTTTCCCATTCTACTTCCACACGTTCAGAAGACCACACGATCGCTCCTCCTTCTCCTCTTAGTTGAGATAGAGGTGTACTCAGCTATCATTGGTCTTTTCGCAGACCGTTCCTTTTCCTATCCATTTTCGAGTTTTTCTCAACCCCCTTTTGACCTATTAGCTCGGCTACAACGTGCCCCTTCCACCCTTCCCGAGGTTAGCTCGCTTGAAGGATTCTCGCCGCGATAGGGTTGATTTTGCTAGGCTGTCGTCCCTTTCCCAATCGACCGCTCTCTACTCACCTCGCGCAAACTTTTTCCTCCCTGTGATAGATTTATTAGTCTCGTCAGGATATGGGCGCTTCATTTATTCCCTTCGATGGTGTTTGTGATCCCATCAAACAACTCCTCGTTCAAGTATTCATTTTCAAAAAAAGTGATCGGCTCGCATTCCTAGTGATGTGCGTTCTCTCCTTAGTCCAGGTCTTGCTATGTTGAGCGCATTATCCCCCCCCTTTCTTTCCTTCTCCAGTCTCCGGGCACGACGTACGCCGGTCCGTTCTTTTTTTTTTTAAGGTACGAGCCCACCGCCTGAAATTCTTTCTCGCAGACCCGTGCCTTACTATTTGCTAAGTCCTCCGGTATGTTCTTTGCACGTTCCGTTTTTTCCCCTCCTCCCTGCTTGGAAAAATTTATGGTCGTGTGAAAAAGTGGCGGAAGCGGATTCCTTCCTTTTTTTCGCCGTTTGGTACATCCTCCTTCGAAGAGTAATTTTTCAGTGTCCCATTCTTTTTCCCCGCTCCTCCTTCAACCATCTGGTTTATCATCCCTACGGGAGTGTTAGGACGGTCCGGGGTGCAGGCGTGCGGCAAGAAGGACCATCGTTTTTTCTTTTTTTCTTTTTTTTGTCGGATTCTCGTCTCCCAAAGGGCCGGTCAACACCGGAACGTCCCCGGAAATTCTGACAGGCGTTTTCGCTCGGCGGTAACTTTTCTTTTTCCCTTCCTCGTTTTCCAGTTTTTTCGCATCCTGAACGACAATGGCGATACGTTTTCGATCAAGGCTTTTACCCCCCTCTTAATGGTCTGCATCTAGGTTGCCTGACGTGATTTTTCCCCCTCTCCTTTTCGAGTACTCCCTCCTGTCGGCCAACTAAGGACGCTTTTCCCTTTTTTCCTCCGATTAGTATACGGCTCTACGGCGCTCGGAACGCCTTTTTTTTGCCCGCTGACGAAATTCTTCCGCGTCCAGTTGTTTTCGATTGAAAGACGGTCCTAGCGACCGGCATAACACAACTTTTCCCTTGGCCCTCGATCCCCAGTGTGCGGAGACTTCAGTGCGTGGACGTCTGGACGAAGGGTTCATCGCCGAGTTTTCTTTGTTCTTTTTTTCGTGGAAACTTCCCCCTGGTGTGCCATTCTTTTCCCTCTCCTTCATTTCTTCACACCAGCAGACTCCTTACTTTGCATTTTTCCTGTCAACTTAGGTGCAGTTGGGCGGCGCGGTCCATCCCTCCCTGAAGTCGTATGAGTATGCTCCTGGTTTCCGGTCTCCTTTTTCCCCTTTTTGCCCTTTTTTTCCTTGGAAAGTTAAGAGCTCTCGGACGCCTTTGCGTCGTCGCTCCTTTTCCTTCTGGAGCCGGCTTCACGGCAGGGCTTCCCGTTCGAAAACAGAAGCTCCCTGCAGCAATACTCGAACCGTGATCCTACCTGCAGTGGTCAATTCTCTTCCCTTGTACGGCGACTCCAGCAATAAGGCCTCGTCGACGTTCCCCGTTTGTTACTTCTTTACTTGGGCAATGCTGCTCAAGGGGCTTCATTCCTCTTTTTGAATCTGTTTGATTCCTCCTCTTCCAGGTAAGCGATCCCCGCCCTGTCGTTTTTTTTTTCCGTAATTCTACCAACTGTCCGCGTCATCACCAGGGCATCATCCCCCCCCCCGTCCCCAAGCCTATACTAGAAGGGGGCAAGATTTCGTCAAGACTTTCTCCTCCCTAAAGTCGACAAGACGTGGTCGCTCTTCGTTTTCCCTTTGAGGAAAGACCTTTAAGAGGAGCCTGCCGTTTATGTGTCCCTTTCCCCAGGGACAAAGGGTGCAACGGGGTGGCTAGGTTGCTGTACTCGTTTACCTCCTAGCGATTATCCGTCTTGCGGTGGATCAGGCCGTCGTTTTCTTCTTCCCTCTTTTCGCTATTCCCTTCCGGTCGCCTCACGGAGATTTTGTCAGCGACTTCCGAAACTAGAGCTGACAAGCCGACGCTGTTCCAACGTCTCTCCGGGCGTTCTTCCTCCTCTTTATTTCCCCAGAGTTGTTGTTTGCTGATAGTTTCGAGGAGTCCTTCTCACATTCTTTTTATTCCGTTAGACGTTCGGTTTCCGAGAATCCGCTTTCTCGTTTTTTGTTTCGTCCCCTTCCTCTCTAGGAAGTAGCTCACGGCGTGGCTTCCTCATCCCTAGGTTTCCCAACGCCAGCGGAGTTCATTCTTTCAGGTTTGTCCGTCCTCTCTGTCCCCGTTTTCGAAACCGGTGACCTTTGTATCTGGTTCCCTCCCCCGGTTTCCGTCCCCCTCCCCATTTGTTTATCTCCTACCCTTTTCAGGAGTTTGAAGAGAACGTCTTTACTCCTGGTAGACGTTCGGGAGTAGCGACCGTCGTGACCTCCGCCTCATACAGAGTGATCCTTTTGTTCTTAGTGACGGGATTTATTACCAGGGTCTTTTTCCCTTTCTTTTTTACTGTCGGCCAGGTACCGACATTCTGGATCAGCTGCCTGTGCGGCTTTTCCCTCTGCTCCTTCACCGCCTGCAGCCCCCTGATCATGGCCACGTGTTGACTTCTCGATTTATCTTTCCCTGATTTTTGCTCCCAGACTCTTTACGGCGTGATCGTCTTGCAGCCGATTTTATCCTAGTCTTTCTCCTATGATGTTGAGAGGTAGCATGCCGTTCCGGCTCCCTGAATCTCTGAAGACTAGTGTTTTCCTTGCTCGAAACTTTCCCCCGGGTGACCCCCCCCCCGGTTTTCTCATTTTACTTAGATAGGGACATTTGCTGCCTCTCACGCCAGGACCTGTTTAGCTTTTCTCCTCCGAAACTATTGGGCCTTTTTTTCTTCGGCTCTGGGTTGCATATTGGTTTTTTATTCTGTTCCCATGAGGGAACACACCCGCTTTTTCCACTTTTTTTTCTCCCCCCATCCCTTCGGCGATTGAAAAAGCGGATACGGTCCACTCGGAAGCTTTTTAGTTTTCAACTGTAATGAGGAGGTATTCCAGTGCATTTTTCCAGGTCCCTTCTGAAAGGAGCAATTCACCTTTCCCCGGTTTTTCCTCTTCCGACAGATCGTTTTGACTCTCTCCCCCTTAGATTGTGTTCTTTTGCTTAGTAGGAGCCGTTCAGAAGTCTTCGGGGTATGCTGCTTCGCTGTTTCTCAGAGATGCATCGTACCAGGACCTTGTTTTTCCCTGCTTCACATCTTTTCCCACCTGAGCCGCTTTTCTTCTGATCGCTTTCTTCCTTTTTTCGTTCAGAGAAGCGACCGCGAGCTTGACGTTCATTCTTCATCAGCCACCCATCCCTGTAAAACCTTGCGTTTTTCTTCTTCGGCTCCCGTCCTCTTGCGCGGCGTACTCCGATTAATTCCCGATGAGTGGTAAGGGCCGTATCAACGAGCCCGAAGTCCACTGTCAAATCAATCCGACGAGACCTTGATCCACTCTCACTCTTCGTCTTTTTGTCTCGCCTTCCTCTTCCCCCGTTTAATTAAAACCTCTAGTCGCCGCTTTTTCCTCTTCAAGAATCGTTTTCACTACCCTACCTGTTGCCTTTATTTTTGTGGGTACTCCTTCTTTCAAACGGTATCGTGCAACGAACCCGTCCCTTAGAACTTTACTTCACCTACCCCCGTTCCTTCTTTTCTTTCCCGCTCCCCCAATTTAATGCTGTTTTTTTCTCGTCGCCCCCTGTTTTTGGCTGAGAGGACACGCTACGCCCTTCTATCCTGATCTTCCCAGCTTGCGACAGGAAGTCAGTGAGAGCTCTCTATCCCGGCTTCCTCTTACGCGCCGATCTTTGTACCCCAACGTGTGCCTCTAAGCTGAGGCGCTGGTTAGTATTGTTTCTCCTACCAAAGAAGAGTCCTCTCCAAAAGCGACCTTCCCCTTCTCCGCTTCCTCCCTCAGAAGGTCTCAACATGCAATGTCTCTGTTGCTCCTCCTTTTTCGATCTTGGTAGATGTGTCAGTTCAACCAGACGTAAACATCGACTCTTGGGATGAAGATTCCCCGGCCTCAAAGAGATTTTGGCGTGTGGAGCGGTCTTTTGTTCCTCTTCGCCCTTTTCTTTGAGTACGCCATGATCGTCAGCCTTTTCCCCTCATCCCCTTAAAGGAGTCGCGCGTACCCCCCGCTCTTTCCACTCCTCTTTCTGTCTGTAGATTGGCGATTTATTTTTGGGCTCTCCTTTTTTTCTACTTTCTTTAACTCCCTTCCTCACCCGGCTCACAAGTAGGGTCACTGGCCGACCTTCCTAGCATTTATCTTTTCCAATCCTCCTCCCCCTTGTGTTTGCTAGATTCTCCTCCTTCCCGGTGTGACCTAAGTGTGCCTTTTTTGATAAGAGGGATTTCAGGTCTAATCTTATTTCCGGCCCCCCTTAGAAGCCCAAAACGAATCGCTTAAAGTTTTTTTCTGCAGAGGTACGAGCACCTTTATTTCGTTTGCACCTCCTTTCGGATTGACGCTTCATTTCGTCCGCGCTCCCACCCTGCTCCTGTATCTTCGTTCCACCCCTTTAAGATACCGAACCATAGAGTTCTCTTTTCGTTTTCACTATTATTCGTGTGTTAGTATGGTGGACCGGAAAATCGCACCCCCTTTCTATCTTGAAACCATAGACCTGATGGTTATCGATTCGTTTTGTCCTTTTCTCTAAGGCGCTTGCGATTTTGGGTCGGCTCTCTTTTTCTGTTCTGGCTCCCCTCTTTTAAGGAATAAGCTTAATAGGCCGTTTTCACTATTTTCTCGATTTTCTCTTTCCCTAGTCTCCCCCTTCTTCTCCTTCTGGCCTGGTATTCTTGTGGAGCGCATCTTTCCCTTTTCGCCGGCGTCCTCCCCTCTAGCAATAAGAAGGTAGGGCTAGGGACCTCTCTCCCACCGTTTCAGGAGGATAGAACTTAATCCCTTTCCCCCCGGCGTCGGTCTTCGACTTTCCGCCTTTTCGTTTTTTTTCACGATACAGATGCCAAGAGAACCACCCAAGGCTCAAATGAGTTTCCCCTTTCTTTGGGGAAAACGAGGGTTTAAGCTGATCGTTTTCTCTTTGAGCTCTCGGGTTTCATTCCTCATCTCTCCTGACGTTCTTCAGTTCCACCTCACAATGCAAGCGCATCGGTGATCAATTTCGCTTTCTGTATTACTGGTCAGGTGTTTTTCGGTCTTTCGACTGCACGTTGAACCCGCCTTCTCTTTGTCTTTTTTCTTCGTACGACCCCGCGCAACTCGCTTCCCCTTTCTCCATTGTGGACCGTCCCCTTTTCGATTTTGTTATCAGCTTCTAATTCCCTGGTCGTTTGCTTTTACCTCCCCCTTTCTCCCCTTTCCCCTTGACAAAAGTTGCTTTATCATCTCTTTTTTCGACGTGTGTATTCCCTCTGCGGTGAAGAGCGCTCGCTTTTTCGTTTGCTTTCCCACGAAGACGTTTCTTTCTCCGGATGCCGGCGCTAAGGACCACGAATGATGCTTTGCCTCCTCCCTTCCCTTCCGCTTCCCCCACTGTTCCGTGCGATTTGGCACTTTCCCTTGGTCCCGTTTCCCCCGAGAAAAAAAGTTCCACTTGGAACCTCCTCCTCGTCGTGTTTTAGACTCCAGCTGAGCGTTGATTTCCGTTTTTTATAGAGATTTTTATCGTGCTTTTGGGCGGGCAACTTTAACCCCTTTTTGTTCCCGCCGATTTCATAAGTGACTACTACTGTCCCATGCCACCTCCGCTTCCTACTTTTTATTACTTTCGTTGCATTTTCGGAGCCGGTCTCCTTTTTTCTCTCAGGGTATTCTCGGCTCTCTCTCAAGGTGAAGAAGTTAAGCGGCCCCCTGTCTGTTTTCCCGTTTTCTTAGCTCTCGATGAGTCTTACTTCTCCTCTGTCGGCTGTCTTCAACTTCATGGTCCTCTCACCCGCTCTGCGCTCTAACCTCAATTTAATCGTGAAAGTGGTTCCAGCAGCTCCCGCGTCCCTTTCCCTTGCCCCGCATCCGGTTTTTCCCTTTTTGAAGTTTTTCACATTTTCGTCTAATGTCCCACCTTCTCATTCTCCTGTCCCTTTGAAGGCCACCTCTTCTTGTGGGATTCCCTCAGCTCACTCCTCTGATCCAATACTTCGTAATCAAACAGAAGGATTACGTCCTCCCCTCGCTTACCATCCCAACTGTAATAATCCCCTTCTACTAAAGTCCGCCGACGTCTTCAACCTTTGGCCCCTTACTCCTTCTTCTACCTCAACTCCCTTCCCAGACGTTTTCTATCTGCCAGAGTTTCTTTCCTTCCTCAAAAGCCTTCACCTGTTTCTAGTCTTTCCAGAATGTGTGTCCTTATTATCTTGAGTGGCGGCTTTCCCCACTTTTTTTCCCGGTTTGCAACTTTTTTCGATTTTACCGATCCGCATAGCCGATGAATACGCTTCGGGTTTATCGTCCTCGGCGGTCCTTCACCAGCCTTTTCCCGTCCTTCGATATCGACCTTGCGGTCCTTCTGCTAGGATCATCTATCTTTCCGAACGGGCTCCTTGCAGACGTTTTTCTCTGCTGAATATCTCTTTTCCCTTTTTTCCCTCCTCCTATTTTTTTTTTTTTTTTTTTCAGACCTTTAGTCGATTGAGTTACGTGAAAGCGTCCGTGCATGAGTCTTCCTCCTTTTTGCTGTCCTTTTCTCTGTTGCGACTTCGATATTTCTTCCTCCCCCGGTCTCGGCGACACGCCGTAAGATTACCCCTGCAAGCGTTTATTACTCGTCTTCTTTTACCGCAGACTATTGTCACCCGTTGCCCCGGTGCCATTTGATGCTTTTTTTCACTTCTTTTACGCTTCAACACTTCTTTTTTTTTTTTCCTCTACTTCTTTGAGTGAATGAAACTTGCCTCTACCTTTTTCGTCGTGGACTTCTCCGATTCCTTGTCCCTTTCAGCTGGTACCTTCTATCTTATTCTTTTATTATCCTGGTTGATTATTCCCTGTTGCTTAGCGTCCAGGGGTTCTCTTTCCGTCGCTTTTCTTTACGCATCCTTCTTTCATCGCTTCCTGTAGCTGTTTATTTCCCTATCTCTTCCCTCTGACTGACCTTGCTTCAGGCCCCACGTGTTGACGAATATCAGTCCTCCCCCTTTCGTACCCTCTGCATAGGTGCGGGCTGAAGTACATTGCTTCTTCCTTGAACCTTGCCCCTCTTCCTCGTAGGGGTTCTCTCAAGATGCTTTGAGATGTCTTTTCCCTTCCTACGACAGACATAGTCGTTTTTGCGCGCGTCGTAGAGCTTTCTTCAATCATTTGCAAAGAACCGTTTGTATTCTCTTCGCTGTTTGTTTCCAATGATCCTGCTCCTTAAGCATTCATGCCCCGGTCGTCTTCTCCCCCCCCCTGCAACGACGGTGCCGTGAATTTCTTTCGGTTTTCATTCTGTCCATTGTCCGAGAGTAGTCTGTCGTCTCCTCTGGTGACCCAAGTTATTTTTTTCCACTTTTGCTCATAAACATAACTCGTCGATTCCCCCGGCCCTGATTTCCAGCGTTTTTTAAAGATTAGTCTTCATCCCACGTCATGATAGGCTTACCGTTTAGCTTTTCCTTTTTTTCCCCCCCGATCTTTCCTTACTTCAAAGTTGACTCTGACATAGGCGCTTCACCCTTCTTTTCTTTCCTTAGAAGCCGTTCTCCCTTCCTTTTTCCAAAGTTACTAGGGGCTTCTCCTTCGTTTGAGAAAGCGCATGGTCCCTTTCACCTTCAAGCGGTCCTATAATCCCCAGTAGGCACGAGAGGAATCCTTGAGGCTCTTGTGTTTTTTTTTGTTCTCTCTGTTCTGATCAGCCTTACGTCCCGCTTGCTTCTTTTTTCGAATTTCGAACCGCCTTTCCCTCCCCCCTTGCGTGTGTCTTTCGGGTTGCCTTTCTTGGCCCTGTACCCTTGACATTAGTCCTCACGACGCCTCGATTTTTTGTGATTCATCACGCGTCCACATTGGTACAGGCAAGACCTCCCTTTTGACTCGATGTAGTAGGATGTGCCAGGTTTGCTGCCGTCTTTCCCTGACTTCCTGAGATTACAACTGCGCTAGCTCCGAAATTCTTATCTTGTTTTCACTCCCCCCCATTACCTGGTGCACTAATTCTTTTTTCCTTTTGATTTTCCTCCCGGCGAAATTCTACGTCCCCCCTCACTCCGTCGTCTGTTTTCCTCTCCTCTTTTTTCGTTTTTGATCGACCTGCACCTAGCCGAAAGGCGTCGGTCTCTGGCAAACCTGAGATTTCGTCTCATTTTACGATTCGCTACAGAGGAATCCCCTTCCTTCCGTTCCCGAGAACTCACGTAACGCGGAATATCTCCCGTTCAGGTGTCACCAACGGTGGCCGTATTCTGCTGACTCTGCTTTTTTGTCATGATCAGAACAGAAGAGCGCCTCCCCCTGCCCTCCCTCCGGCCGAATGCAGCCTGACGATGCTATCACACAATTTCTCTTGTTGCTTTATTCCTCGGGGGTCTCATGTTTCGTCTCCACCGGCGAAAAAGAAAGATAAGATCCTCGTTTTCTTCCTCCTCCAACTTTTTCTCGATTTGGGCTGTGGATTTCCTTTGTTTTTTTTCCCGACTATGAGCACCGGGTCGTGCGGACGCATGTCCTCCTTTCCCCCTCTTACCTTTTTTTTCGCAGACTCAGGAGTATCTTTACCTAGAGCTCCACTCCTGATTGTTTCCGTAGTAGAGGACCTCTGTGTGGGAGTCTACGTTTCTTAGCTTCGGCTTCCTGTCCACAATTTACAACAAGCTTTTTTCCCCTCCCCTCCCTGGTCCCCGTGCTCAGAAGAGTTTCTCTTCTATCTTTTGCCTCCCTTTCTTTTTTTTTGTGCTTCTTGCCAATATTCTTCTTCTTTTGACCGACGTGTAGGGGGTCTAGTACGCTTTTCCAGGCGCCGAAGGTCTCCGGCCAAGTAGACGCCACACCGACTCTCCCCCTTCCTAAGTCTTTACTCTTCTTTTTCTTTTACTCGACCTAGGTCGGGTTCGCCCCTTTTCTTCTTGCGAGTCAGTTTTCTCTTACGCTGTGCGCATGAGTCGATTTACCCTTTCGGTCCCACTCAACCTCGCTTTTCTGCTTTGCCGTCTTGCCTGACGATCGGAGTGGCTGTTCTTTCCGGTTTTTCTGGAATTTCCCCTTTTTCCGCGTAGATAGAAATACGGCGCCCCCTCTACATTGATTTTTCTTGCTTCTTTCTGCGGATAGATGGCGTGTCTTGCTCTCTTTTTTTTTCGTCAACAATTCCTAGAGCATATTCAGCTATTGCCCAGTTTTTTCCCCCCCCTTCGGCCGCGACTCTTCCTCGTGGATCTCTTTGTTTCCCTCTTTCCGGCTGGTTTTTCCTTCGGGGAGTTGCATAGTCCCTTTTTCTTCCGTTTTTCTCTGGCCCGAGCGACGCGCCTGGCGGGTTTTCTTTTTTCTCTTTCCCCCTGACTGAAAGGAGGCTCGCAAGAAAGCCATTCCTTTAGTCCTTGGTTCGAATGGGAGCAACGGGACTTTTTTTTTAAACTATCCTTTTTCCCCCCTTTTTGTTTTCCCAAACCCAAGGATCATAACAGAGGGTCAACAAGGTATGGTTAGTTTTCCCCACTCTGGCGTCGAAGATGATTCAGTTCACTTCTTCCGGTGTGTACCTTTTCCTTGTCTGACAGGCCCCAGCACTCCCTGTTGTTTGTTGTATCACTTCTGCTTTTTGCTGTCGATGTTCATTTTGTTTTTTCCTCAGTTCGACGGCCATCCTAGAAGGAGTTCGTATTCGTATGTCGTGTAACGCCGGCGCACTGAAGTGTCCTAATCGTTCCCTTTCTGGACCTGCGGTTAATTTTCCCTCTTTGATCAGCGTTCTTTTTTGTGGCTGCTTACTCCCTCTCCGACCTGCGATAAAGGCTAAAACTAGGCTAATGGAGTCAGTCTTTTCCCTGAAGTGTTTTTGGCCCGATGTCCGGTTTTTGCCCGTCTTTTCACTACGCGAGAAGAAATTACCCCAACTTCCCGCCTTTTCTTCTTCTCTTGTGACTTAGGACACAGGACGCTTGAATTTTGCTCCTGAATTGCCCCACTCCCCTTTCTCCTTGTGTGCGATGTGCCCGCCGGTCTTTTTTCCTCGACATGAAACCCCCCCCAAGCTGCGTTCCTTTTCCTCAGCCACTTCGTGCGTACCTAATTCCAGATTCCTTTTGCTCAGTCGCGAGGCTCTCTCGAGTCCTTTTTTTAGGCAACCCCCGTGACCCTTTTTTCCCTCCCCAATGAATACGCCAAACCGACTCATCGTAATATACCGTCTTTCCTGATCCCGTCGACGGCACCTTCGGGGCCTTTTGCTTTTCCCCGGTTATTCAAGCTTAAGGACTTCCCCCTATCTTCTCCCCCTCGAGAAGTCAGCAATTCATCCAATGTAGTTGGGGCCCCCGTTGACCTTCCTATTTTTTTTCTATAGACTAGCCCGTCGTCGGTTCTATTTCGGATTTAGCCAGTTCTTCTGTCCTACGACCGCAGCTGCGAAGCCCCTTCCTCCGAACCGCACTTTCTTTTCCAAGCCTCCCGCCGTACGGCGCTTTCTCCCGCGGACTCGTCGATTTCACGTTGGCGAATTTCGTCAACAGTGGTTCCTGATCCCTTTCTTCTTCCTGTCCCCCCCATCTCGGTGGTGATCATTCCTCCGTCTCCCAGGTAGCGTCCCTCCTTTTTCGTCCTTCTTTCTTTTTCCCTCCCATTTCGCGAATAACAAAGGTCTCCTCCTTCCCCCTCCTTCTTCCTCTCCTTTTGCAATGATTTCGGTTCAAGGATTCGGTCCCCTTCTAATTTCTACGAAGTATGGCGGACTTTTCCTGTTTTTGGTCTTACGAGTCCAGACTTTTTTGCCTCCTGGTCTGAGTTGGATGGCACTCCCAGCCCTCCCCCCTTTTAAACGTTTGTTTTTTGCCCCTTTGTGCCCCGCGGTCGAGGTTACCGAGCACGCCGAGAATCCAAGACTTTTTGCCTCTGGTTTTTCATCCAGACGTGCGCGACGTCTAATAGGAGTTTTCTTTTTCTTTCCTCCCAGATTCCCCCTCCGAACGGAGCGGAAAGACGACTTTTTTTTTTCAATCTTCTTTATTCTCTTCTTTTTCCTCCATACTCCAGTGGTTTTTTTTCTTTTTCCCTCTTTCCTTGCCCTTCTCACCCGATAGGTATTGAAGGCGCCGTTTTGCCGCTTTGACCTCTTTTTTTTTAGCCCTAAGTTTTCTCCCGGCGTGGAGGTTCACGAAGAACTCTTCCGATCCCCTCTTTTTGTTATAGTCTTGCTTTATAGGGGTAACCTCCGCTCGGTCACCTTTTCCCCAATTCTCTTTGGAGATGGGTATTGACGATTGATTCTTTTCTTACCCATCTGTACTCGTACGTACCGGTGCCGGGTGAGGAAAGCCTACCGTTGAGTCCCGTCTGTGTCGGTCAGCTTTCTGAATACCGTATTGACGCCAGCTTTTTTAGTTTTTTTTGTACGGGGATGATGCTGGCGGTCTTATCTTCAGGTTGGTTTTCCAGGTCCCTTCCCTCCTTGGAAGGACGAATTGTTTCTTTCTGCGGGCATTATGATTTCTTACCAAGTGAGATGCCCCTTTTCCGAGCTGTTCTTTCTCTTCCCCTTTTTCCTAAGCCTCTTGACCCGTCGAGGAGTCTGCTTCCCCGCAGCGCCGTACGCCTTGTCTCTCTTTCCCATTTCCGCTGATGTTCCTCTTTGTGATTTTTTGAAGCCTTTTTCCTCTTCGCCGCTTTGCCCTTGAGACGAGACATAGGCGATGACTCCCGCGTCTTTTTTCTCTCTTTTAGAACTGTCGGGTGCCCCAGCCCAACCTTTTCTCTCTGAACTTTCCCCCCCTTTTTTGCCTGATTTTTTTCAAAGCCGTCAGGAACTTTATGAGACCTGCGCCTTTTTTCCTCCTTTTTTGCCTTTCTCCCCTTTCCGTAGGACATCTTTCTTGCCCATTTCTCTTGTTTCGTCAGTGTAATTCAGCGGCGGTTAAAAACACGTTGGTTCCCTTTTGCCGCCCGCAAGCCACTCGGCAGATTCTCCCTCCTTTTACGATCCGAGGTAGTCTCTCCAAGTCCTTCTTTCTTGCTGAAGTGAAATATTGTTGTTTCGGCGAGAGTCTCCGAGCCTTCCTTTTCCACACTCGCACAGTCAAAGTCCCCTTTCCTCCTTCCTTTGCTAAAGCTTCTCTGTTTTTACTTTATCCTCGGAGCCTCGAAGAAAGTATTCTGGTATTTCTTCTTATTTTTCGAAAGCCCCTTTTTCCTTTTCCTTAAAGCGGGTAGAATCTCTCATCACTTCTTCAGAGCTTCTCCCTCTCTCTTGGTTTTCTTTTACTTATAGTAATTGTCGCCTTTCTCTCTTTCCTCTTGATTGTATCGGATGCTACGCCCCCCCCCTCTTTTTCCCTCCCCCTCCCTCTTTTTTGTTCCTTGTGTTTTCCACCAGGCTTTTGCGCTTCTTAATCAGACCGCCTACTCTCTTCGGTAACTTCCGTCAGACCGAGCTAACTCCACTGCCCCTTTTTTCCGACCTCCCGGCATTGCTCACCTCTCCTTCCTGCTTTTCTTGTGATGCCGGTCAGAGGCGATTTCGCCCTTTCGTGCGACCCAGTTAATCAAGCTTCCGCCATCTCACCCCCCCCCCTTGCCATCCTTTCGGTTGGTTCTCTTTAAACCGGTTCCTTGCCCGCCCCTCTGACCTTTTCCCTCCTTCCGACGACGCCGTGCCCGTCGTGCGTTTCGCTTTCTTCTTTTTCGACCGCGCCACGGACCGTCTTCTTGGGTGCCCTTGTTTTTCCTCGTCATTTGACCCCAACTCTTCTGAGGCCGACCTCTCTCCCCTTCCCCTAGTCCCAGTCCCGATCCCTCGTGAAGATTTTTTTTTTTTTTTTCCTTTTTCTTTCTACCAATTTTTCAACCTTTTTGCCGATGACGCTGATTTTGTATCTTTTTTTCTTCTCTTCACCCTCAAAAGAAGAGCGCCCGCCCTCTCGGTCCTAGGCCAGACGACGATTTCATCCTCCCTTTTTTTTCCCTCTTTCTGTCGCGTGACCTTCCCCCTCTCCTCTTGGTAGATTGTCAGTTGTCTCCCTCCCCCCTCCCTCCCCTCCCGATCTCGGCTTAAGCCCCCGTCCAATCCGAGATCTTTTCTGGTTTGAGAGGTTTTGACTTTTCTCCTCCTCCGCGACCTCACGAGCCAAGGTCTTCTCTTTCCGTCCTCTACGCTCAATTTTCTAACGGCTGAGCCCTTCCCCCCATAGTAGCGGCGCACACCGCGGCGCAAACTTACCTCTTCTGCCCATGACCTTCCCTGGAGTGTGTCTTCTTCTCGTTCTTCTTTCCTCCTGAATAAGATGTATGAAATCCTCCCCTACACGTCCCGGTCCCTGTCCTCATTAGTGTTCCTATTCTAGGTTAATCCTCCTTACGTTGTTTGGTTTTTGTCTAGAGCTGAACTCATTCGGCAGGTCCATCTTTTGTTTTCTTTTCTAAGCGGGCTCGCCGAATTCTTTTTTTCACTTCTCCTAAAAACGTTCCATCGCCTCTAGTCGACCCCCTTTTTAGTGAGTCGTTATCTTTCATCCGTTATTCGGGAGCAAGTCTTGTCTCTTCCTTTGCGTACGTAATCCCCGTTGCTTTTTTTTGCGTCGCTTGCTACTAAAAGTGAGAACACCTTTTCTGCGTTCTTTGCCGGCTTCATCTACGCGATCGGATCTTGCGTGTGTTCTTTTGAAGGACCCGACACCCGCGTGATTGACCTCGGCTCCACCATTTCGTGCTGTATAGATTATGTATCTGGCCTCTTCCGTCCTCCTTTGTTGTCGTCGTCTTCTTTTTCCCACAAAATACGAAGCTCCTAAGATTCATCACCGTTTTCAACCAATGTCGTCGCGATCTTCCTCGTTCTTGTGCTGGTTATAGTTCCCTTTGGCTCTTGGGAGAGAATACCCACTTTCTTCCGTTTTTTCTCCCTTCTTTGCCGTTAGACTATTAAGCCCCCTTTGGCGGGCCGGTCGAGCCCACAGTCAAGGAGGATCGCACCCCACTGCTTTCCCCGGAGTAGGTTGTTTTTACTTGCGTGGCTTTTACGATCCCGGTTACCCAGATTCCCCCCCCTTTCCAAGTTGGCCAAGGCCCCCCCTTGTACGGGTAGTGGAATGGCGGAATTTCTTCTCTTCAGTTCGCCTCTAGCGGTTGTCCCGTCCCTCTCTCCATGTACGAAGCAAAAAGCACCACGCCTATTCCCCTTTTTTGTCAATTTATCCCCCCAGTTGCTGTTTTTAAGGTCAGTGTCTCCTCTTCGTAGAATTCCAGGACCTGCCTTGTCTTCGTTTTTGATTTGTCTGAGTACGACGGTTGAAACCAATTTCCTTCCCTCAACCTTTTTTCCAGCGCCATTGGTTTACCACGGATTGTTACAGCTGGCCCCCCCCTTTTTCTAGACCTCAGATCGTCGGAGTCCTTTTTTCTCCCTCAAGCGCCCGGTCTTGACCAAAGAGGTCATTTGATTCAGTCTCTTGTCCAGTACCTTAGAATGATAGGTCAGATCTCTTTCCTCTCTTTCTAGATGTCGAAAAACTAAGCCTGACTCTCATCATAAGACTATTCTCCTCCTTGATGGTGTGGGTTTTCTTTTTTTTGGGGGCGTGTTGTTGTTGGTGATTGGCAGGGGATCCGACGCGGCTAGGAGTAAGGTTCAACTCATTTGACGTTTGAGGCGAGAAGACCTTTCCCTCTCCAATTTCCCGGTGCGATGTCTGCCGCCCTTCTTTTCATCGGACCCCACAAAGTGCATGGACCCGCAGCATTCTCTGCGGTTTACTCCATTCATTCTTCGCTTGGAAGGCGGCCTCGTTCCCATTTTTTCGGTTTTCGGAACTTTTTCACTTGTGTTCCTATTTTCTCCGACTACTCTTTACTATGCATTTCCGCTTCCTCCCTTATATTTGCCCGTATTTGACAGGGGGCGGTGGTTTCTTTCTCCTTTCGACGTTTATTGCTGAGGCTAATTGACGCCCAGACCCGACGGGCCTGACTTTCATCGGCAACCTGTTCTGTGGCCCAGGACAGTATTTGCTCTACGCGTGCGTATTTCTCTCTGTGTTTGGCGGCCACTTTCGAACTAGCAACGAATTTTTTTTTCTCGACAGTTGCAGTTTTTTACAATTCAGTATGAGCGGGACGCCCTCTTCGTCGACCCTTGCTATTCCTTCACCTTTGGGGCCTGAATCAAGGGGCTTCTGGGTGAAGTTCCCCTCCCCCCCCTGGGGGGAGGACTCTCCCTTTTTACAGGCAGCGATCCATCATTGAGGTGACGTGAGTCGGTCCCGATAACTGAGTGTCCCCCCAGTTGCAATCAGACCGTCTACTACCCTAAGTATAATAGAAGGGATTGGGAACTTTTTCTCCGTTCGTTACTCCCCGAAAAAGTAGTGAACCCCCTCCTGATTCTTTTTCTTACGACCCTCGGACCCGGTACGTACGTTAGCCCTACTTTTTTAAGCTTCTCCGGCCGGGGATCGGCAAAGACCCAGATCCAAAGGTAACCAGGTATAAAGTTTTTGCCCGCCTTTTGGTACCCGTCTCCCGCCAGTT
>Ga0179591_1203750_pt1 | contig 22850 bp, 31 predicted proteins | sample CZOMad2_1_08_16f_FD_182891 | JGI IMG/M metagenome (GOLD analysis project Ga0179591, IMG submission 182891) | Vadose zone soil fungal communities from Angelo Coast Range Reserve, California, USA - CZOMad2_1_08_16fungal (PacBio error correction) | ecosystem: Environmental > Terrestrial > Soil >... | reverse complement strand
CTTCGAAAGGTCCCTTACCGGGGAGGAGGTTTCCCAGGAGGGAGAGAGAAGCTAGCGGGGAAAATGAAAGGTCTACTCCTTTCCTCTGAAGGCTTCTTGGAGGAGGGGGGACACGAACGTGTGCTTACCGACCGAAGCTCCCTGGTCAGGTCCACTGGGACGCGGAGGCGAGGGAGTCAAGAACATTTGGGAGTATCAGCTCCCCCTTCATCCTCCCTTAGCGTAGAGGTCGAGACGTCCTATGCGAGTCTTTGGTCCCCCCCTTTCCTCAGTCAGAGGGAGAGTGAGGGTCCCCTGTAAGGGAGGAAGAAAAGCTGATCCACCCCCCAAGCCCACGGTTGCAGACTTTCCGTAAAGAATTTCGAGACCTGAGACGGGTTTAAAGGTGGGGCTTGCTCCTTTCGAATATCTTTGCTTATTAGGGGCTAGCCCCTCAAGATTAAGGAGGATATGAGTGTGGGTTATTTCGCAGCGGGATTTTTTTACGCCTCTGGGGGAGAGTTCTTCTTTTGCAAAATTCTTCTTGACGGGTAAGTTGAGTGGGGAAAGAACAGTAGGAAGAGGCTGACATCCAATAACTTTGGATCCCTTTGGGCTAGTCTTTTACGCTCCCGAGCAGTCTCCTTAAGCCTCTCATCTGGTGTGAGAAAGGGAAGAAGGATCGATTTTTTTTGTCATGCAGACAATCAGAGAGAGGAGCAACCCGGGTCTAAGTGGAGAACCGGGTTCCGATAGGAATCTGGACCCCGGGGGAAATGGAGCCGCATTGAGCAGAGGTTGGCCTGGTCATATGATCCCTTGGGGTTCTTCCGGGAGAAGGCCATTCAGTTGGTGGATCAGTCCGCCTGGCTTGGGTCTCTTCAGCGCAGGAAAAGGGAACGGACAGGGGGTGCGGGAGTTTCTCCTTTCTTGAGAGGGCCTGGTGGGTATCTCTTTTTTTCCAAGAATGCCTTTAGCTTTCTTCAAGGGTGTTCTGACTACGTTGGGGAGGGGAGACTGCGGGAGAGGAAGGTAATAGACGGACTCGTTGCCCCTATGGGGAAAGTGAGAGTTGCCTCCAGTTCGTGTGCACCTCTCTTCTGATTTGAGTTCCGCTGGCCAGGCGGGACTAATGAAGGGGAGGGAGCCCGCGCGGGAGTGGGGGGGAGTTCTTGGGCAGAAGTTTTTGAAGGAGAACGGGGATTCGTCTCGCGTCGATTTCCAGATCCTCGGACCGTCGCCTCTCGGCGAGAGAAGAAGTAACAGTCAGGGGGTTTGGTGAATCAGCAGCAGAGATCTGATGAGGTAGGGAGGTCTAATTCTAGGAGAGCAAGAGGAGGTTGGAGGGGGAGACGAGCTTAAAGGGAGAGTGGCCCAATTTTTTTCTCGTCGTCCCCGGGGCGGGAGGGGAGACAGTGACGTGATGAGGTAAATTTTTCTGTAGGAGGGGGATCTTGCGAAGAAGGGGGGGGCGTCAGAAGACATCTACCAGGGGGGGTCCTAAGCGGATCCTCGAGCTTATGGGGACCTTTAATAGAAAAGAAAACCTGGGTCGCCTATAGTGGTTCTAAGGAGAAGTGGGGAGGACTTCCCAATACAAGAGGGTACTCCGACGGCCGGAGACTAGGTTGGAGTCGGACTTTTGTTCTGAGAGAGAGATCGCCTAGGCAGAGTAAGGTTCGGGAAGAGAGAGCGAGAGACGGAGTCCGACCGATGCGAGGTCTCGGGAAATCGTGGCCTGATGTACAGGTATGAACAAGAGCGCAGGTGTTAAAGGACGCGAACGACAAGGACTAGTGGGCAACCGCAATATTCCCCTAAGCGGAGTTCCTTGCAGGGGGAAGGAGGGCCCAGGAAGGCGTCCTCACTCAAAGACAAGGAAGAGCAAGAGACGGGGAAAGTTGGAAAAGGACTGAGGACCCCAGATCAACATAGGGAAATTTAAAGGAGAAATATTAAGCCCGGCGGTTCGAGAACAAGAAGCATCGACTCTGGCCGCGGGGGAGACCATCTAGACCCAGGGGGTTCGGTAAGAGGAAAAGCCAAAAAAATCTTTAGGAGAATACCAAGATCCACAACGGGAGGAGAGAACAGCAGGGCAAAAGAAGAACAAAGATTTTTTTAAAGGTTTTCAAGAGAACTTGATATAGAGGGGGGTGGCGACTAGAGAATAGAGAAGTTTTTTTTTTTAGGATACCACTCGTCAGGAGAGGGGAAATGGGGGAGCCAGAGCGGAGGGGGGCGTAGGGAGTAGGGTTGGGGAGCAAGTGAGGGAGGGGTGATGACTGTAGTAGGAAATTTTTGAATAGGTCCTGAATGTGCCGTAATCGGAGGGGAAAAGCAGCGAAGGGGGTCGAGAAGGGTTTTAGAAAGCACGTAGGGTGAAGGTTAACTCGTTACGGGATTATGGGACCGTACCCTAGAGGGACTTCGATGCATTAGGGCTTTGAGAAGAGTCGTGGAATCAGGGAAGGGTTTTTGGCAGCAGATGCAGCAGGATGGCGATGGAAGGCTTACCCCGGAAGATAGGGGGCGCTTCAGTGGCCCAAGAAAGCGCTATGACGAACTAGAAATCCACCCGGGTACAACGAAAGCTGGCGATAGAGAGGGTGAACCGAACCCCTACTGCGTGTAGAAGATGAACCGGGCGAGGGGCCTCCTAGGGAGTTTAGTGTGCGTACGAGGCGAATGATTTAGTTCTGACAGCCTGCGGACATGGAGGAGGAGGACAAAATGAGAAGCGGGAGAGGGGAAAGGGAGGGAGTTCTTTCTAGTAGATGGACAAGTCGCGCTCGCGTCTTACTCCGTTGAAACGAATAAACAAGGATGCCAAGAGAGGGCCCATACGGGAGCCGGTGAGAAGAACGGTTACATTATGTAAGTAGTACAAAAGGAGAGGGAAGACAACCTGTGTCATTCGGGAGGAGGGGAGGGGTGGAGGGGACGAAAATTGGAGGAAGGAAAGAAGATCAGATGGTGTAACGTCGAGGTTCGTACCCCGGAGATTCGGATCTCGAGTAACGAAACCCGAAGGTGGAGCGTGTAGAGAGGGGAAAGGGGGGGAGAGAGAGTCCGAGTATTTGAGGAACCGCGGCCCTCTTTTCCCCATGTGGGACCTCGCACAGTCCAACGGAGTTGAAGAGACAGGAGGGAGGGGGGTGGATGGACCGTGATCACTACTGCAACACGACTCGAAGCAATGCTTTTTGGTGAATCTTTTCTTGTTATGCAAAGGTCGGACCCGAGGGAGGGCATGTTGCCTAGCACCTGATTGGCATAAGAAGGAAGTAGAGCTATAGACGTTTGCGAGGAACTGAGGACTCGGGATAGTGATCGGCAGATTCGGGGGATTTTACGATTATGAAAAAGGGGGAACATAGGAGTGACAGAGGAGCGGGGGAAAGGGGCCTCCCCAAGGAGAGGTGGCCTATTGATAGCCCCAGAGTGGTCCTGGCCGTACACCCGGGGAAAGGTTTCCTTGAAGTTCTATCGAAATTGGAGATGCCCCCGCGCAGGAAGAGAAAACCCTTGGCAGCTCGGTGATCCTTTTTCCTCAAGGGAAAAAGAGGACCTCTTAATTTATGTTGCGGTCTTTGAGAATAACATAGTCACTGAACTACCTTCTGTTTTTAACTTTCGCTTTCATGCCATGGGCAATAGGCTTAGAAGAACCCCTTCTCCCCCCCATGGCCGTGTGAGAGGGATGAGGGGGGAGAGGAGGGAGGGGAGGGAAGTGAGCTTGCAAGGCTGTGCGTTAGTTCGGGCAAGGTGACAGACGTCATTACGAGCCTTCGTATTTTGTAAGTGAGAATCCTGTTAGAAATGGGGCCCGTTCAGGTGGCAATTTAATCGTTGTTAAAAGACACCTTTGACCGTTTTTGCTCCTTTCGTTGGTTCGGGAAAGGACGCAGCAACCCCATGACTCTTTTTATTAAAGGTGTTTTTCGGGAGGGTCCCAGCTAGAGAGACCAACTAGTGAGGGAGACAGGTTTTCCCCCCACCCGGGTGGGGGCCCCCGAGATCAAGAGGGGACAGAGGTGCCCCCAATTTTTAAAATTTCTCTGCTTCTCTTTTTCCTTCCACTCGTGTTTACCCGTGCACAACAGAGGAGACGTGGGCCGCGTTCAGCAAGAGCTTCGGGAAAAAAAGTTGAGGAGGGTGTTAGGGAACGTTAAATTTCATTGAGGCGCGAAGCGTCAAGGGGCTTGCCCCCTCAGTTTTGATCCAAGCTTTCGATCGGGGGGAGAGGTGGGAGACCGATGGAATCCTTGCGTGGGATAGTCGGGCCTGCGTTTCTTAGAGTTTTTTTTCGTTTCTTTTTTCACGCGGTAGGCGAACGAAGGGAGAAGAGGGAGAGAGAAAAGGATCTGGGATCTTCTCATGATAACGAAGATCGAGTGCGTACCCCAGTTTATCGTATGCGGGTTGCGTTCTCGCCCCCAAAGGGGGGGTAGGGGGTTGATAGACTGGAGCAGTACTTTTGCGGAGCTAGTCGCCCCGGGCTCGGGGAGGGGGATGAGGGATTGGTGGATTCCCCTAGGCTGAGTCCGTTTGAATCTTCGTAGAGGCAGAGGGGGGAGAAGGAAAAGGAGGCTGGTGGTCCCCGGGAGTACAAGAGCGCAAAGAGGCATCCGCCCCTCTCTGGGAGGGCGGCGACGACGCGCGAAAAAAATTCTTGTGGCCCTACACGTCTCCGCTTGCTCGCTCCTAGGCGCGCCCTTCCATCCTTTGAGGGTGTGTCGACAGCTATTTGACTCCTGACCCGTGGCAAAATTGCGTGAGTTGCGCAGTTTGGTTGTCGGGGGCTTCGGCAGAGAAAGCTTCTCCAGTCAGGGTGGGTCCTTCCCCCGGGGAAGAGGGGAGGAGGGAGGAGCTAAGCGGTATTAGGGTAAGCCAAACGTCGTCAAATGAAAGGATCTCCCGTATCAGCTCTAGTCCGGACAATGGGTTCTCCGCCTAAAAATAGGGGGAAGGGCGGGAGAGAGCCGAATTCTTGTAAGTTGGGTTCTCTTTTTGTGTGTATCTGAGGAGAGGGGGTGCCTTTTCAGATATGTTCTTTGACGGGTGAATCAAAGAAGCTTAAGGGGAAAGGGGGGCGGAGGGAGGAGTACGGGCTAGTTGTGGCCTGGTCTCAGATCCCCGTCAGAAAAGGGAGGAGGCGGAATGGACACTGCAGTGGTAGGGGGATTTTCGAGGGTGCAAGAGACAAACGATCTTACAGATGAAGAAGATTGATAGAAAAGGGCTGATAAAGAGAGAGCCCCTGGTAGATGTCAAGGGAAGGCTCCAGGAAAGATCCGACAGGCCGGTCCGCTGAAAGCCTGAAGAGGGCAGGGAAGCCGGGGGGTAAGCTTCGTCCTTGGACCGTCGGAAGACTTCTTGCCAACGAGCAAAGTGGTACACGCTAAATGCCAATCAGAAGGGGACAATGGCTGGAAGGCCCGTGTCCTTCGCGTCCGGCCCCCCAGTTCGCGCTAACACCGTTCTTCGAGGAGTCCTGGTTATTCTTAACGATTGGGAGGAACAGCAGGAGAAGAGGAAGAATCACGATCTGGAGGTCCCCGTCGTGCCGCGTCGAGTTCGGACGCGGTGAAAGTCGCTTCCGACGTTTTGCCCGACTGAGAAAAGCATTTGGGGGGTATATCGACTAAAAGAGGAGCTTTCCTTTTGAGCCTATTGAAGAAAGGACTAGGAGAGAATGGCCGTTTGTTCTGTCTACCCTGTGTGTGTCCAGGAAGGAAGGGCGTAGGGAGGAGGGGTAAGAAAACGCCCGTCGCTTCCTGAAGGCGGTACAAGTCTACAGAAAGAATCCCGGGTGCCAGTGGGGGGAGAGGTGAGGAAGACATGGGCAGTGGACCCAAAGAAGAGTTTGGACAGAGGGCTGTCCCGATGATCACCCCCCGTGAGTGGAGAGCAATCAAAGTTTCAAAGCCCTTTTGTCTCATCTGAGGCTCGCACGATCTGAGAGTGTAGGTTTCCTAAAGATAAAATCCCTGGCGAAGATGTCTTGGAGGGTATATACGCATAGACCTCCAATCTCTGGTAGATAAGTTGATTGAGCGGAGGGAAAGGGGCTCATGCGTCAGCGGAGAGGGAATTCAAATGCTGATTTAAGAGATAGCCTTAGAACCTGTTGTAGGGAGGGGGGGGGGGAGGAAAGTCGAGGAGAAGAGACACCGGTTACACCTGGTGCTGCCCCAGATTTGGTTTTTGGGAGGGGGGATCTATATGCTGCTCAAGGGAGTGAGGGGACCCCAATGTATTTGGGAGGGTACCGTGCACAGCAGAGAGAGGGAAAGAGAAGGAGAACCCCCCTTGAGGTAAGGCACCGGAAGGCTGCGAGCCCGGAGGAAGGCAGGAGGAAGATCCGCCATTTTTTCGGGCCGGTCCGTCAGGTGGGCGGAGCAGGTTCTCCCTTGTGGTCAGTTTGTAGAGCGGAGGAAGTCCGCCTTATAATGTTGATTAGTGTCTTAGCATTTGGCGGTTTTGTTCAGTTTTTACACCGCGTGCGTCCCGGGGAAAACCTCCTTGTAAGGCGACTTGTGTTCACACTTTGGCCTTGGGAGGTGAGAACAGAGGAAAAAATGAATCTAGACAAACACTCAGTAAGAGGTCTCTCCCTTTTGAGGCCTTCAGGAGTCGCTTTTCGTAGCCGCTAGGTGGGTGGGGGAAGAGGGAGATTCCTGACTTGGAAGGTCTTAGTTAGATCAGCAATGGTTAAAAGAGGGGGGGACCGTTACACCGCGGGGGGACCTTTGTCCTAGAATACTCTCCTAAGCTCGAAGAGGAAAAAGGGATAACCACAATTTTCAAGGTCATACTCTTTTGCTGGGGAACCAGATGGTTAGTAATATCTCTTGTGAACTGACCGCATTTGCTAAGTTAGTGAGAGGGTTCTATGAAAAGACTCTCCTTTGCGGCAGTACTCTCTTTATATGGGCCAGTGCTCTTGTAATTAGGTTAAAATTGCAGGAGGTTTTACTAAGTAGTCGTTTGTGCCCGTTTAAGGTGAGGCTCCATTTCTGATTCGGGAGGGCTTAGCCCAATATCCTTATTGGTTGAGTATTCCGATACTGGTATTTCACTCGGTTCTCAGGGGTTTTCCCTGTAGTGCTGTTTGAGGCGAAAAAGAGGATGTGAGGCTTTTACCCTTCCAGTCGAACCTTGTTAGTGGATAGGATTGGAGGGCGAGAGGCATTACGGAAGGATGGTTTCGACGAACTGAAGAAAGGGAGTAGAGAGATCAGACCGGCCGTCTTCGGTGGCGGTGAGAAAGTCAAGGCCCAGCAGGATATGCTGTTGGGGATATCACGGAGGCAGCCTCCCATCTCTTTTGCCAGGGGCCCCATGTGATAGAAGCGCGAGATTTCCTAGAAGATTTTCCGATCTGTTAAGTGCGCTTCTTAAGGACTCACTTGGTAAAAGCTGCCTAACTGTTACCCGTTCAGGAGGGGGGGGGAGTGGAAAAAATGATAATGTTGGAGACTGGAGACCCCCTCTTGAGGATCGGAGGTGCGGGAGTCCCTATGTGAAACTTAGAAGAATTAGGAGACGGATGCTAAGGAGGAGTAACCTTTCCCCCCTGTACGGTTTTTTCGTAAAGGACAAGCTCTTTTGGGTAGTAATTTTCCTTTTAAAGGTGTGCCTCGATCTCTGAAGAGGAGGGAAAGGGGCGGGAAAAGCAGTCGCATCTAGTACACTAGGTTTAAAACGGGTTTTCGGGTTTCCCCGGGAATCCCCCGTAGGTGGGTAGATCGTCTTGTGTAAACTCTGGTGTGTGGAAGGGAGGACTCGAGAAAACCTAGGCTTTACTCAAACCTGCTTTCCCGAGCGGGAGAGAGGAGGTCCTAAAGCGTGAGAGAGGGTTATCGGACAAGAATGGTGTAGGGAAGCAGGGAACTTGTGAGAGAGAGGACATGGGCTCGGTCCCCCGGTGAGGGTGCGTGGAAAGAACACCCGGCTAAAACTCGAAGAGACTTAAACCTTTGGAAGAGGAGTTTAAAGGTTCGACGATCGGGGGGAATAAGGGACCGGACTGTGTGGCCGGCAACGCCTCTTTCATAGCTCTCTTCTGCCCCAAGAGTCCTTCGACGGTCGAGGGGGGAAGGAGTTCCTCGTCCGCTGCTAGGGGATGACTGGTATAGTATACTTACGTATGGCTTCCAATTACCAAAGTAAGGTCGGTAGAAATGGGAAGGGAGGGCTGTTCCCCGATTGGGCGTCTCCTGTGGAGAGTGAGGGGAGAAGTGTGCCCGTTGACATAGGACTGTAGCCCCTGGCATAAAGGAGCGAGATTTAAAGCGGGGCCCAATCATGCACAGGGCCGCAAAAGTTGTATGGGACAGATGACAGGCTCCGAACTTGAGGTCCTCCCTGTAGGATCGTTATCAATTACCCCCTGTGATGGGGCGAGTTGATGTGTGCCTGTTATAGGTTTCCTGGGAAAGAAGGCTCCCTCTGCGACATCCATTGCCGCAGAAGCGCTCTCCGGGCCAGAAACGACAAGGATTCAACTGCATTTCTCCTAAGTCTTGTGTGAAGCCAAAAGGCTATCCCACTAAGTATGATGCCCCGAAAACAGAGCAGGGATGTTGGAGAATAGTTTCCATATCTAACCTCATGGCTTTAAATCGGGTGTATCAGATTCCGTTCACTGTCTTAGTGTCCGCTCTTAGTTGGGACCGAAAGGTTGAGAGGGGTTGATCGTCACCCGGGTGGAAGGAAGGGAGAGCAGTAACCGCAACAGTCTGGAGGGGAGGGATCGGCAGGGATTTTAAGTGCCCTTTCCCAAGTTTTTGTGGAAGAGATTTGAGAGGGAAGTTCAAAGGGTCCCCCCCTCCAGGTAGGGGGAACAGAAGATCCGGGATCGTGGGTCTTTCTTCCGTCGGGCAAGTAGTGGTGTCGAGATACCCCGAGCAGTGGTAAATGGGAAAGACGGTAGTATTAGGCCTAAACGATACGGCATCAATGAGAGAAGATATTCGATAATAGGCCGAGAGGGCTAATCTGGTCACAAAGCCCTCGATCGGAGTAGGGACTCCTCCTACCTTGGGGCGGTGTGGTCAGTGAGAAAGAGGCCGCACGACTGATTTTCATCCTTTTAGCCCGAAGATTTGTGAAAGGGGGAAGGCTTCTATTCCCATTGCCGTCTTTGGGGGGTGAGTAAGTTCGCGGGAGGTGTTGTCTGAGGCCTAATGTAGTTTGGAAGAGAAAGAGGGATCTTTTCGTCGGGTTTGGGGACAGGGGGCAGAGACACAGGTCGATGCAATTAAAGTAGGGGGAGAGGTGTGTAGGAGGAGCGACCGGACTGAGCGCAGGAAAGCAGATTCCATGACGTGTCAATCGGCCGTGGATGCTGTTCTTCCTCCTGTGGGCTCTTGGGGGCCTGGGGAATAGGGGGAGGAGTAACTATTGAACATGATTAGCCTAGAGTTCCCGGGAAGGAGTGAGCGAACGTTCCTAATGATTCAGTAGATCGGGGAGAGTGCTTCAGTAAACGAGTAGCGGCCCCCTTTTAGCATCTCGTACATACGCGAAACGCGGAAGTCGAACATGCTTCGAAACGCTAGGCAGTCATTCCTTATTAGGCAGGGTAGAAGTGACGAGATTTTTCTAAAATCAAAGACCCATCTATGCTCCCAGAAACTGCGAAAGGAAGAAGCCGGATGGATCAAAGCTTGCTAGACGGGACAGGGGGAGATAGATCAGCTTCAGTCCACTGGAGAGAGGATTTATCGAGGCTGCGAGGAGTGGGGGGAGGGAGTGGAGGTAACGGTGGGTTCTAGTAACTTTTAGGCTGAATCAAAATACAAAGAGACTTTTTCCCAGAGTCGGGGCATGCCGTTTGGTAAGAATCCCGTGACCCGGAAATAAGCCAGGGCTTTCGCGAGGTAGAAGAAAGAGGGGAGCGATGGCAAAAGCCTGCCGCATTGCTGGAGTCTTGGGGGAGTCTTTGTCCTACACTCTTCTTCGAGAAGCCAGGAGGGAGAGAGGGTAACAAGAAAATGGTAAGTAAACCTTCGACGGCTGAACACGGGAGTGCCTGGCACCCACTCTGGTCTCTAGTTAAGGAAAGAGGGAGCGTGGTGGGCGGTCTAGGGGCAATGGAAGAAGTGCAAGGCTAAACACTGCCTCACGCAAGGTGGCAGGGAGGGAGGGCGGGGAGAAGCTCACCGAATGGTTAGACATGAAAGAACAGGTGGCGTAAACTGACTCTAAAAGACAGACCATGACGTGGAGAGGTCCGGTGGTGTCGAGGTACTTAGGGCCGGGAAGAAACAGGAAGGGAAACCTCCCTTGCTTGATTGGGGCGGTGAGGTCATACGGAGTGACAGTCCACCCGTCGGCTAGTGCTAAGAAAGACAAATAGGGTGAGTTGAGAACTAAAGGACGCGTGGGCACTCCCTTTCGAAGTGTTGGAGAGGATGAACTCCCCATCCCACATCGGCCATATATTTGCCATGCGGGAAGTTCTTTCTCGGGGGACATTGGAGGGTGGGATCTGGTACCTTTAAGCGGAGAGTTGTACTCAAGAGAGGACGGCACAGGGGTAATTTTGGAGGGACCTTGAGACCCTCCCAAATAAGATTGATTGATGATGAGTAATTCTATACTGAGCGGCGGCGGAAAGCTCTCCGTGTTCAGGAGCGACGCCAAGAGGAGGGAGCGTTTTGTAGAAGTTAAAGGGCGGCGAGGACGAGGCGGACTCATAAATACACGGAGTAAACTCTCTATTGGATCCCGAAGGAGGGGGAGAAGGGAGATTTAAGGGATGATTTACTGGAATACGGATTTATCCTAGCGTCCTGACTTAGTTGTCTGCGCTGGGGAGAGAGGAAGATAAGGAAAGAAATACCGTATAAGGGGGATAGAGGTTAGTGAGGGAAGATATTTGATGATTACCACTACTCAACCTCGAGGTCCAAAAGACTTTTTGCTTTGGAAGGCAGAGGGAGAAGGATGGGTTTGCTTGTTGTATGCCGGGGAATTTTGTCATTAGTTTTCGTTGCAGGAATAGACTGATAAAACAAGGGGGCAGAGGTACGAACGTAGAGCTATTGAGGAGGAAGACCAAGAAGGCAACCTTTCTTATCGCAACTTTATTGACCAAACGTAGGACGGCCTCGTGGGAGAGACGATTTGATTTCCTTGCAAGTTCCTCAGGAGCGCCCTTTCACGGTGGCCCTGCAAGTTTGGGAAAGGAAGGAAAAGAGGGTTTTTTTTGGTTGGCACCGTTTGCAGGACCTTGTGCCTCGGGATCTCCTGGTTGAAGGGTAGGCCCAGGGCCTCCAGTAGGGGTCTTAGAGGGGAGCCCTTTGGTCCTGAGTGGTTTGAGAGAGGGTGAGACCCTCCTGGTCCAAGGTGTCCTTGGGTGAATCCTTCATTGAGGGGGATGGGGGGGACAAAGGACCTTCCAGTATGGGTTCTCCTAGAGCGCCCGAGACAGGAAGTGGATAGGGCGGGCCGTCCAGAGGTGGGAGAAACCCAGAGCCTTGAGAGGAAACTTTCGCGAGTTTGGGAGATTTATCAATACGTACACGTGATGGCACTTTTCAGAATGGGGAGATTATGATCCTAGGTAGGAAACCCCCCCCAGGGGATGAAAGGGGTGCTCGGGACCGAAGTGACCGCCACGGGGTGTCGGTCATGGGGAGAAAGGGGGTCTGGAGTGGGGACTCGAGTCAAACTTGATGGACCCTAGTTCCGTTCTCCCCTCCATTCGCCTTTGGGGGTTGCCAGGTTTCTGGGGGGTCTTGAATGCGGCAAGGACCTTTGACCCCCCCCCCCTATCTTACAAGAGAGAACAGGGAGCGGGGGGAACCTCTTGTCGTTCCATTTCACAAAGTTTCCCGCGGGGGAAGAGGACAGAAGGGAGGCGGAGTCCACCGGAGGTGTAGCGTTCTCACCTCCACGTGAAAAGGAGGCAGGCCTCAAAGTTCGCGTGCTTGCGACAGACGGAAGCTGGTAAGAGGGGGCACGTAATCAGCGCGTTTTTTTAAGGAAGTACAGATCGTGGTCTCGAACTCTGAGAAGGGCAGATAATTACGGGGTGGAACACGAGCCGCGTGGGATCCATTCTTAGCCCCCAGGCCTTTGGCCCCCAGGATCCCCAGATTACAGGATATCGACAGGGAAAGGGAGGGTTCAAATTGCCGGTGCCGCGTAGGGCGACACTTACGCGATGTTTTTGAATGCTTTGCTATTGGAGGTCTGAGGCCTGTTGAAGCAGGGAAAACGAGGTTAGCAAACACCACTGTCCAGCCGGAATAGCCCGCGGACGGTGTAGATTTGTCCGCGAGCAACGTGCTCGAGTAAGGGGGCATTGGATGTCTGAGGGAGCTAGTGCCGTGAACAAACTGGGAGCCGTTTCTGGGCAGAGGAACTAGTAGCTCACTGTAGGGATTTTAACATGGACCGCCGACGATCGCATGGTCGAGAACCAATGCTCATTGCAAAGGAGAGAGAGGGGTCGGAATCCGAAGAGGGAGAAGCCACTTCTGGAGCGATAAAAAAGGGGCTGGGTGAAAGAGGTGGAGGAAGTAGTTTGTTGAGGAGTCGTGCGCGATAGTATCGTGGGAGCATCTGGAGGCCTTTTATCTTGGAGGGACAGGAATCAGAGACGGGAAGAGGGGCAGACGAGCTGAAGCCCACGGCCCTGAAGGTGCATTCGTGAGTTTTTGTGCGAGGACTTATCGCAGGAGGGGGATTCCATGATGAATCAGAGCGGGATATGGGGAGGGAGCGCCCATGAGGTCTAGCCTTAGGACCCTTTTTACAGGAGGGAATCTGCCCTTGATGTACGTGGAAGAGTAGGGTGAATCTTGAGTACGTGACCACGGGAAGAGAAGGAGAGAATTTGAGGGAGGAATGACCCTGAAGTACGGATGAGAGCTGAGAACAACCTCCGGGCCACGGCTATTCCTGGGCCGTTCAGACCCCCCTCGGAAAGGACGGAGAGAGATACGGCTAAAGGGTAATATTAGAAGGAGAGTTTACTATGTTGAGGGGAGAGGAGGTATCCAAAGACTCTTCGAGTTGGCGAACCAGTTCCCCCAAGACAACACCTCCCCCAAGTATCCGGAGCGAGGTTTGTAGAAAGGAGAGATAAAGATTAAAAGAGAGAAACTCTCCCCAGCGCGAAAACTTTTCAGTGGAGCTGGACGAGTGGTCAAAGCATAATCCAGGCCCCCACTTCTGACGTCCTTGTGGGAGGGAAATAAGCACCTCAGAGGAGGCTTGGAGGGCTGACTCTCCTGCGAAACGGTGCCTGAGCTCTTTTCTTCTCCCAGAACATGCTCCTGGCTACCGCGCACAGGGTTTTGGTGAGTTGGTGCGGTGCCGCTCGGAAATGTCGGCTCTCTTCGAGGTGTAGGGTTCGGAAGGGGGGCTTTTTGGGAGTGGGGAGCGAGGTGAGACAGTCGATTCGGGGGGCGTACGAATTCCTGCCTACGGGGAAGAGCGTCGGGGGTCTTGTATCCTGAATCCCTCCTTGGGGGTCAAAGGCGGTCCGGTGTTATGGAGAGGAGCGAAGTCGGCGATGATTAAGGAGAAAGACCGTCAGTTGTGCTGTTTCAGTGGACAGAGGCCAACGGATTCAAGACGGGAAGAAAACTGAGCGAGTGAAGGTCTCGAGGGTCAGCGAGAGAAGAGAAGTCGAATGAGGGAGTCCCGAGCGGACTCCCTTTCTAGACTGCCGAAAAAGACAGTGGAGAAAAAGCTTGAGAGAGGAGGTGGCCGCCCTCAGTTCCTAGAGGACAAGGCCTATAGGATTAATCTTTCTGGTAAGTTCGGTTGGTCAAAAGCAATGGTGGAAGCGCCTCGTCCTAACCGCGTTCGTTAACTGGCCCAGTGGCTTCCTTTAACGACAGTGGATACGTAGAAAGGTGACTAAGGAGGATGAGGGGGGGAGGAGGGATTGATCTTAGGGGGCTTAAGGGAGGTGCGGTGCAAAGGGGACGTGTACGCTTCTGAGAGGAGATTTCACTTAGATGACTTTGGAAGTCACTGAATCCCGAAGTTTCCCCGCCGTTGTTAAGCTTGGAACTCATATCGGGGTCAGGCCCGATCAATTGCTAGATTTCCACGAGTAGGGTGTGCCCGTAGAGATGGGGAGAAGGTTTGGTTTCACTCATATCGGTAAGGATTTACTCATGAAATACTCAACATGGGGTTCAGTTTTTCAACGACAGGAAGGCCCCTTCGGGGAGGAGAGGGCGATCGGAAGACGGAATACTTGACCCTTGACCTTTTAAAAAACTTACCTAGCAGCCCAAGAGGTGCGCAAGTGCATGAGAAGAGAGTGTGTCAACAGAAAAAGGGGAGAAGGGTACAGAACATATTAACATATGCGACCTAACTGAGTATAGTCCCGGTACTGCATGCATATGTCACTCTATGGAGACTGAAGAGATTTTGGAGAGGATTGGGGGGGTACCCAATAAGTCCCAGCCAGTAGCCCTCCATGAGTTCCTGCACATTAGCTGTTGCAAGAGGAGAAGAGAAAGGGCTAGGGGGTCGAAGCGCAGTTTTTACTTGCCCGGCTCCTACGTGATCCCTGATTTTTTCGCACCACCACTACTGGCACTTGGGAGAAGGGAAAGAGGTGCCTTCCACGTCACTCCGTGCGGTGTAGGGCCGAGGACTAGTTGCCCCAGGAAAAGGACCGAGCATCCGCCCAGGCTATCTTTTGAGGATCCAGGGTTGGAGTAGGAAAGAGGGACTTTTGGAGGAGCGACTACATCCTGATGTGACAAGCACGAGAGTCTTCCATGGAATGCTCGCTACGGCCAACGTCTCCTATGGGCATACCGGGTTGTTCGGAAGGGAAACGAGTCGGTTTAACTCAGGCGCATCCAGGTTTAGAGATCTCAGGCACAAATCGGGTGGGGGAGCCCGCGAGGATCCCTAAGCCCTCCTGTCACTTGTAGAAGAAAGAGGGAGTTGGGAGACGTCAAAGGAGTTTTTATTGGAAAATGCGGGATGGATCATGGATCTTTCTCTCATTGTCACCTTTTCCCTCTGGTTGTGTTACGCAGGGGAAGCAATTCCCTTGGTAATAAGGTTAAGGAGGTGTTACAGTGACGAGGGACCGAAAACCACTTATTAGACTCGGAAAAATAAGGATGTCTAAGGAAGGGGGTAAAAGAGGTTCTATCAGCGTTATAGGGACGTTAGAAGAATGGCATTTGCACCGAAACTTTGCGAGAACGGCCGGTTCCCAGCCCGGGGGAGGGAACGAGTGGGTGCAGAGTAGATGGGAGAAATACTCGTCCTTAACATTAAGTTCCAGAAGGACAGGGCCAGCTAGCCTTAAGGGATCTTCAATTTACGCAGTTAAGAACGGTCCCGGGAAAGGAGAAAGAAGAGAATGTGCATCATGGCCCCCGGCGGCTAGCTCGTTTGACAGTGGTTGCATGAGGGGTTCTCCCCCAGTGTCCATAGAAGCAAGGATTAAGTAAAGAAAATTTTATACGTGTTGGGGAGAGCGGGGCTCCCTCGGTCGGGGTCTGCACGGGCTAGCCGAAAGGGAAGAAGATGCCGGGGTGCAGGGGGTCCTCGTGCAGCGGCCATGGTTTTTTTCCGAATTGTCGGCCTCTACAGTTTCATTCCGCTGCTCACGGCGGATTGTAAACGGGGGGTGTGGGGAAGGGAGGGAGGGAAAAGGACAGACGGATGACGAATCGGTGAGTAAAGGGACTGGCCCCAATTTTAAGGTTCTCGCGACGAGCCAATACGGGACTCGCGGGGCGTGGAAGAACGACGGGGCCAGGGGGCCGATGGGGAGGTATGGTCCGCAAGAAGTTTTTCAACAGTGCAGGGCTCTTGGCGTGGTAACGTGGTCTGGAACAGGACCCGAAACGTTCAATATAGGCTCGTTGGGCTATAACTCAGATCGAACTGAAGGAGGGTGGATGTAGTATGCTTCCAATTTCGGGCTCTGAAGAAAAAGGGGCGTGAAGAGAGGGGGGAACCAAGAGGCACTTTTGGTTTATGCTGAAGGACTCGGGGCGGCAGAAGGAGGGGGCGGGGTGCCACGCGGGAGGGGAGTACGGAGGGGAAGGAGGCACTTGGCGGGGGGGAACCGTAGGACGGGGAAGATAAACTAGGTCCATTTTTCGATTCCCTAGGGGACTTCAGATTTTGATGGGCGGGAGGCAAGCAGCCAAGATGTTCCCCGATCGCGTTTGTGGCTCCCTCATGACTCGCCTGTACTAATCAGTGTTGGAGTGTGATCCGTGGGAAAGAGACTAAAAAATCATTGAGAGAGGGCGAATAGAACGGGAGAGCCCCTCTGGCAATCGCTACCTGTAGTAGAGTTCCCGAAGAGGCGGTGGGGTGGAAACGCCCTTGTAAGGGGGGGGTGAAGGAAGAGTCAAATAGCAGAGGAGAGCGTAGGTTGAGAGAGCAGGAGGTGACGCGAGAGGTACCGAGGTTTCGCCACTGGAGTGAGGGAAGGCGAATGAGGGAGGGTAAGGGGGGAGTAGAAGGGAGTAGAAAGTGTCGTGAGACGGGAAGTCACACCCTGACAGCTTCAGCTTATCGTGTGTTTGTGGTCATGCACGACTGTGCAATTGGTTGAAGAGGAGAAGAGTTTAACTGGAGGGAGTGAAAGATGGGAGAGTAGGGGCGAGAGGGCCCAGGATTTTTATAGCCAGGTCTTCTTTGTGGCAAGTATTGGGAGGGGTGCCTGTTTGGAGGATCCTGGAGAAAGTGAATGGAGGTGAGGTAGCGGGGGAAAGGAGAGATCCTATCAGGCGTCTGACAGGACGACTGTGGCGTACGGAGGGAACGAAGGGGGGGTGTGACGGAGACATACCGTCGTCTCCGCTTTGCGGGGTTAGATTGATGACTTTGAAGGTGCGTCTCTTAAGGCCTGGGGGAGAGAGGTGGTGGAGGAAGATACGTTTTATCGTCCGGGGGAGATTCCATTACGGGGGAAGTTTACCCTCGTCCACTCGCAAGCCAGCCGGTCTACCAGGGGGCCCCGGGAAGGGAGAACGGGAGGGAGATTTGGGCGAGAGAGGCGCGCTAAGGGCGGGGACGGTTGTCTGTACCTTTTCAAGGAGTCATGAGAGTTCAGGGACTGCGGACAAGGTTCCAGAGGAGGAATTGGAGATTGCGGAGACGGGTCCTCCTGTTCGCGAAGAGTATGTCGGATTGAAGATAGCTTCAGAGGATAAGGCTTAATGGAGGGGGGGTGGAGTAAAGATAAGGTTGGAGAGAGCGTATGGGCAACTTCAGGGAAGAAGGCCGCCGTGTTATGGCGGTCCGCGTGGTACAAGGTGACGGCCCCAGGCCCTGGCGAAATAGGCCCCTCTTGGGGGCGATGTTCGGGGTCGCAATGGGAGGAAGGCGCGGGAAAGGAAGGGTAGCGCTAGTCGGACATGGCGCGCGACGGTCTCGTGTTCCAGCTTGTATTCTGATCCAGCCCTTGCTAACTTCATCAAGGCATATTGGAGAGGAGATTACCGGAATTCCCAAAAGGAGGGTTTGAACGACCAGGAGATCTAAGCCTTCTCAGTACGAAGCGGTCCCGACTCTCTCGTTTGGTGGGCCCGGTCGAGGGAAACAGGAGGCTATGAAGTTATCTGTGCATGGCGCGGGACCTAATTTGTCTGGACGCCCTGTCAGTTCAGGCTTTAGCGTTGAGTTCTCGGTTAGAAGAGAAGGTGCGACAGAAAGGGACCCGGACCAGAAAAGCGTTAAGGTCGTCCGGACCGCAACTTGGGACATTTCTGATCGCGCTTATGTGACGCAGTCTGTCGTAGAGTGAACCTTGAAGAGAGCTGATCAAATTTCGTAGCTCATTAGTGCTTTTTAAGACGGAACCGGTTGGAACCAAATCCTTCCCAGTCCGTTGTCAGTAACCTCTTTGGTCGCTCCGTTGTGAGGCGCAAAGCTGTGAAGGGAGAGAGGGGACGAAGGAGGCTCGAAGGAGGCAAGCATCCTGGGCGAGATCAAGGCGAAGCTGTGGCGTTCGAGGATGTGGTCGCTCTAAGCTTACCAAGCAGAGTCGGGTTAGGAGAGGGTGGAGAGCGGAATGCGAAGGGGTGCCGATTGCCGTAGAAACCCTGTGCCATGTGTTCGTCCCGATTGGACGTAGCATGAAAACGAGACGGCCCCCCGGAAGGAATGCACGCCGTGGGGATTACGTTTGACTCGGGTTGGAGTCGGTCTCATTCTCAATAGGTTGCCTTAGGAATTACCGGATGCCATTTGTGACAAGAGACGATGAGCTCCTTTAGATTATCCTGGGGACAGCGATCAAGGTTACCCGCGTTGCCCCGTGGGGAGGCCGCGCTTTCCCATTTGACTTTTTGGGGCCCCTGTATCAACAAAGAGGGTGGAGGGGGGAGCTGTACTGGAATCTAGAAGGGTGGAAGCTTGTGCGCGGACACGGTATGGAACCGATCCATTGATTCAACTCTTGGTTTTTTTCCCTGGCATGTTAGGGGCTCAGGGAATCGCCGGCAAGGGGTTTCCGGGAAGAAAATTAAGCAGCGTTAAACCTGACACTGGCAAAGTCAATTGTAGAGGGAATCCGGTGTTCACTCCCTTTTCGCAACGGAACAGGACGGGTAGCGAAAGGAGGATGGGAGGGACTCGGGGATGACTTTGAGAGATGACGCTTTAGCTATAAGCACTATCATCTTCAAAGGTCTTCCAAAGCCTTCACTCCTGAGTGTGATCTAATAAAATTAAACTGATGAGAACCCTGGTACCATTCCCCTGAAAGGTGTGACCTTTGGACTGGCTCGACGCTGTGGGTATGACTTTCATGGGATGAATATTGCTGGGGCCCCGGACTACTTGATGAGTAGCTAGGAGATAGGTCCTTAGGAGCTCCCCTGGTCCGGGTTGTTCCTGTCCGATTGGAGGGCATTTTACTTCCTATGCGGATAGGGTTTTCCAGGGTGTGGCGACTTATTAAGTCTTGTGGAGACGTGGACAGCGAAGCTCTGGCGTCGGTAGGGTTAGACGTAAGGCGGACTTTTTGATTGGAGCCAAGGAAAAGTTGGAAAGGTTTTAAAAGGAGGCAGCAAGCCCGAAAGAATAATTTTTTTTGCGAGATTAAGGTCCCTTCTCTCGGGAAAAGCGGTCGAGACATAGGGGCCTACAACTCTGTCGGGCTGTGGCGGGCAGTGAAAACGCCGGGACGAGTCTGACGAATAGTAGTTTGAACTAGATAAAAGTTAGGGGGGGTCTGAGGGTTCGGCTGTCTGGATCGCGCCCTTGGGGAGCCTCGAACCGGAGGGAGGAGACGCGGGTGCTTGGAGATTTGAGTCGGAAAACGGGGACTAGCTGTGACAAAACCTTGATATCGGCGGTCTTTAGGGCCGTGCGGAGCCCGAGGGAGACTTCAGAAAGGGAGCGCGGTGCCCCTCGTCCTAGAGTAAGGGGAAGGAAGGGTTTGCGGTGTATTTCCCAAGGGGCCTGTTCGAGTCACGAGATTAGGAGCGGAATCCGGGACGTGGACGGAGGCTTGGGTCGATTTTTTTTTAAAATGGCCCCGCCTCGTAAAGTAGGGCTACATGGAAACGAGTTTTCCGAGAACGAAATTTCTAGAACGGCGAGAGCTGAGGCTTGGACATCGCCTCCCGGCCGGGACTCTTGGTGGATGGTCTCGGGACCCGATGGGTGAAACGCGGAAGTAGTGGCGTACGAGAGAGGGGTTACTGAGAAAATGGCCAGTTGGAAGAGTGGGCATAAGGGCCTCGTGCTGAATCCCCCCGCCTAAGAGAGACCTGAGGGAGAAGGAAGGGGGAAAGGGAGGGGTTGAAGTAAGGATTTTTGATCCGTGAAACAATCCTTAGGTTGGACCGGAGTACACGTGGTGTCCCGTTAGTGTCGTATCGTGCCTCCGGTGCTCGTGATATTCTGAAAGGGGGAAGGGGCTGTACTGTGATGCCGACCAAAAGTGCTCAAAGGGGGACAGGGGTCGGGATGAAGCTAGCCCGCGAGGTTTCTAGAAAGAGTCCCTCACAAGAGGGACAGGAGTGAGGGAGAATTTTGGGGAGGTTTACGGTTTACTAGTGTCCCCCCTGTAACGTAGACCCACTTATCATCGCAAGGGCGAAAGGGGAAGCCAAAAGTTTTGCGATTTTTTAGCCTTGGGAAGTAAATGCGCGTTGGTTTTCCATGTGGAGTGAAAGCGACGGCTATAAGTGGAGTTTTTATGAAGTTTCAAAGAAGAGAGCATCCCGGAGGTGGTCAGTTCAGTGGGGGTCAGGACGAGTCTTTGAGAGAACGGGCCCTCTCCAGGGGCGGCCGGCCAGGAAGAGCGGGGGACGGAGGGTGGGAGGGAGGTACCTAGATGGGGCAGAATTACCCCGTCCCTCCTCCAGTTCCTAGCAGTTGGAGGTAATGATAGAGCGGGGGCTCAGGAGATCCGGAGGGGGTGCTACCCTGAGAAAGGTTCGGAGGTGAGAAGGCTTTTAGGAAAGGACATTGGGTTATCTTTTATAGATCTCGGTACAAGGACCATGTGTTAGATGGGCCCACTCGCAAAGGAGGACTGGAACCCTTATCCGGGACATCAAGACGGGGTTGAGTGTGTCCCATGTGTTCGCTTCCCTTGTAGAGTGCGAGAGAGAGTGTGAAATTCCCGGGCACTGGGAGGAGTCATTTTTCGCTGAGTTTTTAGGAAACCACTTCCAATTGTTATTGCGGTCTGCTGTCTTAACGAGACATTTGGGCGCGATCGGCTTTGGCAGAAAACCCGGCCTGGGAGCTCTTGGGCTGCGCAGGCAGATGCACGGCCTAGTATCGAGGGACGGGCCTTCGAGAGAGACGTCCCCCGCGTAAGGAGGAGGGGGTTTATTAGAGTCGGAGGAAGAGGCCAAGAGGTTCCGGGGCGGCCTTTACAGGCGGAATTTTTGCCAAGCGGGGCTTGGCATAATGGGAGGCCGAGGGGGGCTCGCAGACGTCGTGTGAGGCTGTCTCGAAGGTTATGAGCTTGGCGTCCCCCCTGGGGCTCTTACCGCGGAAGGAGAGCCCCGAGGGAGACACGGAGTCAGTAGGCAGATTAGTGGGGTCGTAAGTCCCCGGTGTCGAGAGGGGTTAACGTTGGGGAAGCCAAGACGTGTCGGTAAAGAGTCAATGTTAGTAGAGGGTGATCTTTTGTAAAATTGAGAATTCGCATGATTTCTTGGAGAGTGTGTCTCCTTCACATAACCTCTTTAACACGTTGGAAGACGCATAATGGGAGCGAGGGGGACATTGATCGGCAACTCACTAGCAACTCTACCTTGTTTCTCCGGCAAAGTTGTTTACCAAAAGGGAGTTCGGGCTAGAAGACGACCGGGGGATTTCAGCCACTTTATCTGGTTTAATTGACGGTTGGGGGTCGATGTTCCTGCCCCTTTGTAAATGGACGAATTTTGCCAAGGCCTGGGCGGAGAATCCATTGTTTTACATTGTACTGCCACTTGTAAGTTGTTAAGTAGTGTGGTGGTACTTTTGATGATGTTTCTTTTAGAAACCTAACCTGTGAAAGGAAGGGAGAACCCAGTTGTTCGGAAAGTCCTCAAAACCTTGGTGGGTGCAAGTTCCGTAATCTAACTGATAAGCTAAGTTTGGTGATTTTGATAAATGAGTGTTGTGGCAGCCCCAGGGACGACTCACATTTGAAAGGGGACTGAAGAGCTTTTCCCTTTTTTTTTGGAGACTCTGGCTTTGACTCAAGGGGAGAAAGGCTAACGTGGTGAGTTGCCAACTTTTGGCCCCGCGGGTGAGAGCAGTAAAAAAAGTTTGTGTAAGATGCGTGGAAGAAGATGGATTTTCAGTTGGTTTCCAGGGACGAACACTCGAAGGAACAGTCCACCAGAGAATGCGTGCGGGGCTTGGTATGTTTGACGACGTTATGGGAGGTTCCTTTTTTGGGGAAAGGCCTCCTATAGTAACCCTCGACGGCTGTAGGAGTTCGCAAATTCGAAGTTTAAAGGGTTTCGTCTCTTCAGGTCCCAGTCATTAGTGCTTGCGTTTTCCGAAGGGCATTCCCGGGGAAGGAGGGTCGAGATCCGGTTTAAGTCAGGGGGTGTTTTGCCCATACCAGTATGCTGGAGGGAGACTTTCTCTGGCGGGTGTCTTGCCTGCCATTCTGCCCGTTCCACGGGGAAAGGAGTGGCCCAATGAAAGTAGAAGGGCCTCTGAGAGGCGTTAAGGCAGTTAGGCTATGATCCGGCAGGCGGGAATACTTGTTCACTCCGTTTGTTGTAAATTAGTTGTCGGTGAACTTTACCATGTGGAGGCGAGTAGAAGGGGCCTGTCAGTTACCGAGGGCACGGGCTCGACACCCGCTCCCCGGTATGAACTTGTGTCCCGATCGAGTAAACGCCCCTCCGAACGGAGCGAGGGTTTTTTTAGGAAATGGCCTCCTATAGAGAGAGTCGCTGAATGGACTAGTGAGGGGGTAGGTGACAGGAACGGGAACCCGCCGTCGCCTCCCCAGGGGACCTTTTCACTGGGTGTGGAATTTACGCTGGGAAAGGGGTTGGCCTTCACAGTATGCTACTCCGGCTTCAGAAAGGATCTGTGGAGAGCGTCGCTAACAAGGCGGGGTGAGAGGCTTTCCCTGAGGGGGGCCATGCGTCAAGGTTTTTGCGCGCAGGGCGCGCGCGGTCGCCTCACCGGAGGCTGTTGTTGGGTGTAAAGTCCGGGACCTGACCGAGTATCGGTGGCTGGGGCTTAGGGTCGGTAGAGAGGCAGGTTCCCTTTTTTTGGAAACGGAGGTTCGGGAAACGACTGAGACCCGTTGAACTCTTTGGGGGAGGACCTGCTCATTCTTCACAAATTGGTTTAGAGCCATGAAAAGAAGGGGTACGTTAAAGGCTTGGTGCATAGGAGATATGAGGGGGCGCAATGCACTCGCC
>Ga0179591_1236221_pt1 | contig 22853 bp, 21 predicted proteins | sample CZOMad2_1_08_16f_FD_182891 | JGI IMG/M metagenome (GOLD analysis project Ga0179591, IMG submission 182891) | Vadose zone soil fungal communities from Angelo Coast Range Reserve, California, USA - CZOMad2_1_08_16fungal (PacBio error correction) | ecosystem: Environmental > Terrestrial > Soil >... | reverse complement strand
TGCCGCTTAGGGGCGTGGCTGCTGTTAACTGCTAAATTTTCCTCCATCCCCTCCCTTTTTTCATGCTTTTGTTCCAGCAATACCATATATCTCCGAGCATCGATGCTATGTCTCCCCCCTCTCACTTACCCCCCTCCCTTAAACTCCTGTAATCGCAAATTAGATCTCTTAAGGTCACTGGCAGGACTTCGCGACTCTGTTCAGGACATCCTTAGTTCACCCCCTTTCATGGGAGCGATACGTGTTGGGATTGAATTCTTCTCGGGTCCCAAGAGTGATTTCTCTCAATTCCTTCTCCTCTGTCTGGTTCTTGGTTTGCCCCCCCAGGAAGTCCTTTTTCCTCTCCCCTGACCAATTGCGGAGCTATGTTGGCTCGGATGCCTTCAATTCTCGCCTAAACAAACCCTGGTTTGTTACGCTCCTTCCTTTATTGTCTTTCCTAGGTTCAAACCCCTTCGCCAGCTGATTTCCAGCTCCAAATAGAGTTTTGATCCCCCTCTTTACTCCCCAAACCCTAGTCCTGATCGTTTGAGAGGGAATCTGTGCTCTCTAAAGTACTCCTCTTTGTATTTCTTTTAAGATATGATTCGTTGAATGACCCTTTTCCCTCCATGATGACTCCTTTGGATGATCTTCTCCCAGTAAAGTTTGGGCGGAATACTTCCTCTCTTTCCCCCCGTAGTACCCAAGCCTTTTTTTCTCGTAACCTACCTGTCCCTTCTACTTTCTTCCTGCATCTCACATCCTGCTTTGCGTTGTTACCAGATTCCTAGGCGCTTTCTTTAACTCCTTTTTTTTTGTCACTCCATCTCCATCGTTTTCCCCTGTGGAGAAGCAGGTCGGCCACTCTCCAAAGTTTTTTCTTGTTCGTTCCCCCTTTGTATCCCGCCACTTGTCTTTATTTGCAGGGTTTTTTGTATGCTGCGTTGCGGGCACCGGAGTATGCAACCAAGGCTCCCTTTCCGTGCCAGGCTTTGCGTCACCCTTCCGTTTACTGCAAAGAGTGACCGCAAAAATTAGTTTTTACCCACCTCCCCCTTCCACTCTTTCCGTCCATGTGCTAAGAACGCCTTTCTGGTCCTTCGCGTTTTGTTTTCTTTTCTAACCATCTTCATCTTACATTTTACTTTCAAGAGTTTTCTTTCTGTTCGGATGCTGATAGGTTGCTGCGTGATTGAAGTGGAACGTTCCGCAGTTCCCTATGAGCAAGAAGCGCTCTCTCCCCAAAACTTTTCCCTTTCTTTCACAACCTTTTCGCTGCTAGTATCTCTACGGAGTGACGGGGGCGGTATTCCGTCGTCCCGTCCATTGGGGTCCCCTCCACTTCTTTTCTTCCCTGATTTTTTACTCGGAAGCCCCTTCTGTTTGAGTCTCTCCCCTCCTGTTCCCCTGTCCTTTCTTTTTTGGTTTCGGACGCACAGACTCACCCCTCTGCCCAACCCATTAAGTGTTCAGTCAGTGACCAGTTACCTACACCTTGACAACCCTTCACCATTTCGTGATGTGGCTCAACTTGCAGCTTTTTAGGAATTCATTCGTTGTCCCCCCTTTACTATGTAATATCCTCTCCTTCTTTTCCGTCGTCCCTTCCCCCTTTTTCCAACGTATTAACAAAAACGGGCACGAAGTTAGTAGTTTCTTTTTTTTTTTTCTGCTTTGCTACTTTCATTTTCTCCTTTCTATTAATTCCTTTCCCCGGGTTCCCAGATTCGGAGGCGGACCGGATTTCGGCAGCGTAGTTACTCTCGTTTTGTTAGCCACCCTTCTTTTTTTCTGGTGATCTATGACCGCTCCCCTCTCTTCTCCCTCATAGGAGACGGTTGTCCAGGGATAAGAGGGTGGAAGTCGTCGTTTTTTAACTCTTGTTTCTCCAGGTATTTCATCTGCGAAAATTTTCTTTTTTGGCCAAGAGTTCTTTTTTTTTTTTTTTCTTTTCTATCGTGCTCTTCCCTGGTGTTAGTCCAAGTTTACGAAGCCAGTGGTAGTGAGCTCTGCGGAGGTTATCCGCTTACCATCCCTTTCTGAAACATCCCCTCCTTTCGTTGTCCCCCCTCATTTTTTTTTCTCCCAGCTCGGGCTTTTTCTGACGCTTGTATCCTGTCGGCAGTAATTCATGAATCGTTCACTCTGAACCACTCCCCCCTCCCCCCGCCTCCCGATTCCCAATTATTTTCTTTCTCCTTTACTAGAGTTTTTGATCGATCATCTCTATCTTTCATCATCCGTGGTAGAGTTCTTGGTTCCGCGGTTCTCCCATACCACAAACTGGTGTTTCCAGCGTTGCGTTTTTTTTTTGTTTAATCCTTTCCCTCTTTCCTTTCCTGCCCTTTCTCACAGAAAGCCTAAAAAGCGTGTCAGTTTCGGGTCGTGAGCCTTTACCAACGGTGTTCCCCCCGCTCTCTTTAGTTTTTCCCTCCTTTTGGGTAAGGGGTCTCCTTCGTCTGCCCCCCTTTTTTTTTTCCAGAGTTAATACACCTTGTCTCTCCTTAGAGGGGACATGGAACCCATTCCGATCCCCTGCGACCCTTCTATGAGATTCGATTTCTGTCCCACCTGGCTTACCCCCCCGAGGCAAAACTTCCCCCCCCCCCGCTCACTTTTTTACCTTTCCCCCTCCCTGTACCAAAGATCTAGTCTTGAGGTTCGTTGAGAGAGTTCGATCTCCCTTTTTGTTTTTTGCAGCCACACCATTACCTTGCGCCTCAGGGTTTCCGCCCCCAGAAGCTGTTTCCCACCTTTCTAAAGGTCCTTCTATTCCCTCTACCCCATTCCGGACCCAAGCTACTCTGTGCTTTTTATTCACCAACTTGTGCCCCCCAGGAAGTAGAGGCACCTGAGACCAATCGGCGCTTCCAGCCTCTCTGGGGCCTTTCTTCATTTCTTCCTAAACACTGCTTGGGTTCGTCGCCAGACGGAAGTCCATGTTTTCACTTCTTTTCCATTTTTTTCAGCCTTACTGGGTTCCCTCTGTTTTCTTACTGTTTATTTTTTCCCCCTCGTTTTTTTCTCATTGAGTCCGGCCGCCTAATGATCGGGGGGAGCCCTAGGTCGCTGTCCCCTAGCCCGTCGTCCCCCCTTTTACCAATCCCCTACGTTTTTTCCCCCCAAGAGAGTGAATCCTCAGCTCCAGTACGTACGCATACTCATCTCCTTGTCTCCCTCCCCCTCCCGTGTTAGCTCTCATTCTTTTCTTCCCTTAATGTTTCTTTTTCCTTTCCACTGCCTTCAACGCAGGCTCCGCGCTGACGCTCTCAACCTGCCGTCTGGTATCGTGGTCACTGATACTTTCTCCGCAAACCCCCTCCCGTGAATATTTTTCCCTTTCCCGTCAGTGTCTCGTCCTTCCATTTCAAGGCCCCCGTCGGACGCGTTGGAAAACCGCCTCTTTTTTTTTTTTTTTGATGTAATAATCCTTTGCTGACTTACTTCCCTTTTCCCCCCTCCTTGTGGACATTTTCGAGATGCGTTGCAGCGGACCGGAACCAAATTCCATTTTTCCTTGTCGCATCCTGTCCCCTTATGCCCCTCCTGGTTGATACTTGTTTGCTAGCCGTTTTGCCTGCTTGAAAGAGTCGTGGCTAGGTTGTTTTGCAACAAAACACGATTCCCCTCCCCTTGCTCCTCCCCTCTCCTTATTGGGACACTTTCCTCCCGAAGGATTTGGTCTGGTCGAGCGATGCGACGTCTATTTGACTTTTATCTCCCTTTTTTGACTCGAATGAACCTTTCCCCCTGTACTTTTTCTCGATCCCATCAATCCGTCCCTTGCGTCGCAAAGATCAACGATAAATTTGACCTTGGAGGTAATCCTCCCCCCTTCTGTCTGAATGCCCCTCATTTCTCCCTTGAAGCCTCCGATTTTTTCCCCCTTCTGCACTATCCTTCTCGGTGGCGATACGAGCTGCGCGACCCTTATTGAGAAGTTTATCCATCATTTTATAGAGGTTTTTCGTGACCTTCCTATGTCTCCTCTTACTTCTCGTTTATACCTGCTAGATTTCTGCGAGAATTGTTTCTGATACGAGAATAGCAACCGATCAGGGAACTCGATGGTTCTAGCCCCTTTCTTCCCACTGACCACCTCCTTTCCCCCCCTGAACTGATCCTTTTTCCTCTCAATTTGATAGACGAGAAGAGGAGATAATTTAAATCTAGACATCCGTTTTCTATTTCAAGCCCCAAATAAATGACCTCTTCTTAGCCGATATTAATCCTTTCTTCCCTGATTTAGATCTCCAATCTCGTATTTCGGCAGTTCTTCGCCCCGGCGACGCGCGAGGGCGATGTGATACCTATAGTAGTGAGGACCCCCTGACCCTAATCGCACTTTTCCCCCCTAGGTCTAGTCCCACGGGAGTTTTTCCCCCTTCCCCCTAAATGCCCTCTTCGGCAGCGACGAGGGTAGTCACGGTACCCGCCGTTCATGTCTCCCAAGCTTTTCATCTGGTTTCTTTTTTCTTCTTCCCTTATCAGGACCCTTCCGTTCTTACCTTCGCGGCAGTGCAGATCTTACGACCTGGATGGTCGGTGTGCCTCCAGGTGGTCTCTACTTCCTAATGAGATCTCCCCAGTCCAACTCCCTTCCCTCCTGTTAGATTTCTTCACCGAGTCACGGTCGACCTTTTCCGTAAAAGCCGGGTATTTTCTTCTCGTCCCTGTCCTTTTCACCCCTATTTCGCCCTTTTTTTCCTAGCCGTAGTTTCTTCAAACAAAGGGATACGAAACAAGGCCTTTCTATTATAGATCAGCTCAGAGTTCTCGCCCCTTTCCACCCTTTTTCGGATGCTTTTTCTTCCCAACCCTCCGAGGACAGGCTTTCGCATCCTGGTGTAGCGCTGCCCAATCACGTTCGGTATGGTTCCCTTTCTCCACTAGGTGGCCAGTTTTACTTTGTTTTGCTGCTCCGACTTCCCGTAATTCCAGAGATGCGGCGATCCGACATAAGCTTTTCCGCTATAGTAATACTCCGTTGAACGCACTGTGTTTCTTTTCCTCCCGCTTTGGTTTTCCCCCCCCCCTCCCTAAAGCCCAGGTTTTTTTTCCTCTCGTGAGAGTTTTTTCCTTCGTTCCCATAAATAAATGTTGAGCCGGTATTGCAAACGACGGCGTCCAGGGCATCCCTTCTCGCAGGCAAAGTTTTTACCTTTTTTGATCTCCCTCCCACGACCCCCAATGGAGCCCGGGTCTTTGAATAAGCAGATTTTCTCCTAAGGCCCTTTCCGTATATGCCCTCCCTTAATTCCTTTACTCCAGTTGCGAGTCCGGCGGGACGATTCCATAGTGGACCTTCTTGTATTTGAGAAAGAATTCCCTCCCGCCCCCACAACCCCCCCCCTCGAATACTCTTCAAGATGCCGCCTGATCCCTTCTCCATTTGCCCCCCCGGACTTGGATCGCATGCTTTTCCTCCTAATACCTTCCCTTTCCTGCCCTCTGGTCTTCTTCGCGAGTTTTTAGTTTCCTCTCGCAACCTTTCCTGCGATCCGATGTTTCTTTTTCTCTCCCTCCAGCTTCTCGGAAAATGCGACGAGCCGGTATTGGCTGACCTCCCCGTAGGATGATGTCCCCTTTGAGCCCATGGAAAGTAACGATCTTTCCTTATCCATTCCCTCTTTTTTCCCTCTCCAACAATTCCGGGCAGCGGGCAATGGTCCCCCCCCTTTCCCGTAACTCCTTCTTTGTCAGTTCCTTCGACGCCCGCCCTCGGGCACTCAACCATAGCTTTTATTTGCCAGGAATATTCTTTTTCAACGTTATGAGTCCCCTCCTTTTTTCCTGTATTTTTGGTTTTCCCGAAATACGTTGCCGCTTCCAGCGCGGGCACGCTCGATTTGAATGTTTCCATTCCCTTTTCTCTCAGTACCTTAACTTTTTTCTTTTTGATGACGACTTCTCAGACCATTTGAGAAGCACCGCAGCTTTTGCCACATCACAAACCAGCTCCCGATTTCAGATTTTTTGAAGTCTTTTTTGAAATGCACACCGGCCGGATTGGCTGACCCTGCGAAAATTCCCTTTTCAGTCACTTTCCTTCCGAGCTTTTACCCGGTGAACGTATTTTTTTACCCCGATAGTCAAAGAAGAAAACCACGCGTGATAGGGCATCCCTTACACTCCCCCCGCCCCACTCCCACAAACACGCCCCCCCCCCCCTCTCCCCCCCACCAAAAACCACCCCCCCACCCACCTACACCCACCCCAACCCCCAACCCCCCCTCCCAACACCTCAACCCCCCCCCCAAACAACCACTAACCCCCCGCAACCCCATCCCCCCCCCCCACCAGACCCCCAACACTCCCAACACCCCCCAACACCCTCCCCCCCCCCCAAACCCACCCCCCCCCCCCAACCCCACGCACAAAAAACCCCCCCCAACCCCACCCACCCCCCCCCCCCCCCCCCCCACCACAGTTTTTTTAATCGAATTCTTCCATTCCCCAAATATTATCCAGGGAATTTTTCCCCTTGACTCTCCGTTCCCAAGCAACCCCCACCCTTACATCAGTGAGTGGACTCTCCTGCTTTTTTCTCCTTTTTTGAACCCCCTTCTATTGCGTTTATTGATCCCTCCTAATCCCCTTTTTCCGTTTTTCCAATTCGCTTAGGTGTACTGCTGTGGGGAGTTTTGGGTTACTGCAGAAGAATCTTTTTTCGAGTTTCACTTTTTCCTTTCGGACGACTCTCCCTTCCGTGCTGCTTGCATGTCCTTTAGGGTCAACCTCGGTGGGTGCCGTTTTTAGGCGGGCCCTCGTGACCAATGCCGATCAGCGGGATCTCGTTTCTTTCCCTCTCTTTTCCCTTGAGATTTTTTCCTTTTTTTTTCGATTGGACAGTTGGGCTCGCTGCTGTGTCGCCTTGGACCTGGTAGACTTTCACTTCCTTTTTCTTTTGGATTCTTTCTTCCACCCTGATTTCCTTCTTCACTTTTCGCTCTGGACGATGCTGGCTCGGCCTCCTCCGCCCCGGTTAAGGTTCAAGTGCGGTTTTTCGCCCCCACCTATTACTTCCCTTCTCATCCGCCTTTATTTCAAAATGAGCCGGCCACGAAGATGCAGTCTGCCTCAAGTCTTTTTTATACATTTTAATTTCTCTGGCTAGCTTTCTTTATTTTCTGATCTTCAAAGAGCCGTCGGCGAACGCAACTCGAGTCACTCCCTTGGCCAACTTTTCCCCCTGCCCCCCTTACTTGTTTCGTCGGCGTGTTTGTGAACGCTTTAGTCCACTACTCCCCCTGTTTAATTGTCAGATGGGCGCTTTCCGATCGCTTCCTTCTTTATGTCTTCCCCTTCTGCCCTTTTCTAATTTTTTCGGCAAGACTTCGGGACGTCCGCCTCGCCAGCGTTGGTTGAATAGAAGGCCTTACGAGTTTAATCTTAAAGTTCCTTCAAACCACACCCTTCCCCTTTTTCTTTCCACAATGGTCCACCCCCCTCAACCTCTCTCAGTTTCTCATCCTCAGGTGTAGAGATGTTGAGTTTGAGGCCCGAACCTCTTATTTTGATCGATCGAGTCTTCTTCTTCAATACTCCTTATCTTTTCGATCAGAAAGATGCGCTCGAGGGAGAGATCCCGATGTTAACGTCTGTGCCGATCCTACTTTGCATCTAGCCTTCTCCCCCCCCTACAAGTAATTCTATCAGGTTCATCAATGGACAAGCCCCGGTAAGCCTTTCATTGTTCATTCGACAACCCTGTCCCCTTTGATCTCTTTACTACTTTTCCTTTTGCCGTTGACGCGGGCCGTGACTCGTGGAGTCCGTTGTTTATCGAAGACCCTTTTCCTCAGTGTTTCCCTCCCAAATATTCTCCTCTCCTTCACTATGACTCCTGAAGCCGTGGTCTCCCGCTCTGAATGCTGTTGAGGAAGGTTGCCTCTGATTCATCAGTTATCCTTTCCCTCTCCTTCACTTCGCAAATTTCCCATGCGACCCCCCGTAGTGATCCGATCCCCGCCCCTCTTCGTATGACCTACCACGTCCTTCGCGAAGTACGTGGGATCTCGCAAGGCCGTGACCTCGAACCGGACCTACCAACCCCCTTTTAAATCACCCTCTCCTCCCCCCCTTCCCGATCTTCCCCCGCCCCAGTTCAAGAAGAGAAGAAGTTACCCCGTTTTTCATCGTAAGTACAATACTATTTGGATAGATCACCTATTTTTCCTCCCCCCCCCATTTAGTTCTCTTTTTTCCTCGTTTCCCTTCCCTTCTTAGCGATGTGTTTGTTTTTTTTATCAAACGCTACAGTAACGGCTTTACTGTTGTAAAATTCTCCGTCCCCCCTCCAATCCCTTTTTCCCTTCCGATCCGTTCTCCCCGTGACCTTTTTCTTTTCCATGACACATGCAGCCTGCGTAACCGAAACCGAGTACAGTGAACCCCCCTCCCTTGTCCTGCCGCCCCCCTGCCCCCTCTTTATAGGTTCCAAGAAACTCCTGCCTTGCTTTTTTCCCCCCCCCCAATCCTATCTAAACATGACACGGACAAAATTTTAGATATACCACCCTTCCGAGATGAGTGTATTTCTGCTCTGACAGCCCCCTCAAACAGAGGAAAATTATACCACTCACTTTTTCTTCATGTTCCTCCAATTGTAGGTAACACTTCTTACCCCACCCTGATAGAATCAAGAACAAATTTTTCCCCCTGCCTTATTCCTCGGCAGTCTGCAAACATTACTATTCAACAAAAATTTTGGGGCGTTGGTGTACGTCCACAATCTGCTGCCTCCCTCATACTATTTGAACCTTTTCCTCCTTCCCATCTTTCAGTTCCTTTGTGAACCAGAATGGACTTTCGGTTCCCCAGCATGGGGGACATGAGGGACGTCTCGTTGTTGGTTGATGTTTATTTCCCTCTCTGCTACTAGCCTCTCTTTCCCTTATCGTCGGACACCCGCACAAGGGCGATCAAGGACAACCCTTCCCCCCGCTTCTTTGGAAGAAGCTGTAGGAATCTGGCTCTTCCTCTTATTTATTTCCTCCCCTACCCTAACGCAGTAAGTTTGCTGACCGGATGAACTCCGAATTCACCAATCTCGGTGTTTTTTGAATACTTTCACCAGAATAGTTTTCTCCATGTTTCCGTCCTCTCCCATCGTCCCCCCTCTTTTCTTTACTGTGTTTTCTCCCCCATTGCGAGAATTTATCCGCGTTGCGTTTCGAGAGCTGGTAGTCAAGGCGCGATCTGGCTTCCCCCAGGTTTCAACCCGCCTAGGATTAATCCCCTTTCTCTTCAGCCAAAATCCTTTTCTTTCGTAGAGATTGCCTTGGCGCTGGCGTCTACACTTCTGATGGATTTTAGACCCCTGGCACTTTGCTTAGACCAAAAGACCCCCAGCCCACCCTGAGCTCCCGGTTTACCCGAGGCCGTCCGGCCGACTTGAAGCGACGACCTTTCCCATCTCAGGGTGGTGGAGGCTCCTTTCAGAACTTTCTTTCTTCCCTTTGTCTCAATCGCTTCTCTAGCGGCAGGGGGGTTGTTGCTTGTTTTATGCTGCAGGGATAAACCCATTACGGTCCCCCGGACCCCCTTCTTCTTCCCTCATGATACTCCAATGGATCCCCGCCAACTGATTTCTGAGACAATTAAAGCAGTTTCCTTTCCCCTACAAATCTGGCTGCTTGGTGACCGCCGACGTTGCCGCATTATGCTTTTTTTCCTCCATCACTCCCCCCCCAAATGCCGCTCTGCGAGTGATCGAATTGAACCCTGTCCTCTAGCCGCTTTTTGAAATTGCTACTATTTTTTTTTTTCCTACCCTTTCCTTCTTTTAGTGACATCTCCCTCTCTCCTCTCCCATCCCCTGTTTGATTATGCTGCTGAACCACGATCGTCTTTCCAGCAAAATTGCGTCAACTGACGCGGGACGCTCTCGCCCTTTTTCCCTCCTTGCTTCCTTTTCTCCCGACGAATTTTTGTGCTGGAGGTGGGTTAGAGCACGCCTTCAGTCAGGCGGCCTTTCCCCCCAGATTTCTGACTTTCCCCCCTTTTCCTCCAGATGTTCTGCTGCCGCACAGGTAATGCCTGCTGTTCTCCGGCATTTGTTTCCCTCCCTTTGAATTCATCCATTTCCCTTCCTCTAGCCCCCCATAGATACCATATCCCGGAGGCCGGTTTGATTGTTGCGCCGTCGTTTTAAGGTGGTGATTTTTGCCCTATAGCGTGCGTACAGCTGCGGACCGTCTGTTCTTTGCAAAACTGCTTGTCTTCTGCCATAATCTCTTTCCCTTTCTTTTCATCTAAATTACCTTTGACCAACGCAGAGGCGAGTATGTCAATCGCATTACGACTCCTTTTCCCACCTTTTCTCTTCTCCCCGTCACCCCTCTCTTTCGTAGGCCCTTAAAGGAAGTCGCATATCGGACCCTCAGCGATATGAAGTCCGTAGAATGTATCCGTTTCAGTCTTGAGTCTTTTCCCTTCCCCCTTCCAGTTCCTCTTCGTCGTGTATGAAGGGCCGTTCCGCTGCAGGCTTGGGCGCCGGACACTTCAAGTTTTCCGATCAGAACTCCTTTCCTTCGTTCCGGTTCATGCCTCCTCCTCATTTTCTTTCATAGTTCCCTAACCTTGCCATGCCGAACATTCGTCGCTTTTCGAGTATCAATGTCGGCCTCCTTTGAGAAAACTGTACTGGTGCCTTTTTATTTTCACTTTCTAAAGGCCTTGGTTCTTATACGTGAGGTAGAATTATAGTCTCGGATATCCTCCCCTCATTTTTGAGTATCTGTCCTTTAGTGTTTTTTGATTTCTTTTCTCGGTTTTAATATTGTAGATCGCCAATCGTGCGCGGGGTTGCTGGCTGGATTGACCATTTTATTTCTTCTCTCTACCCAAGTCGTATCCTTCCTAGGAGTCCTTTTCCTACCCTTGTCAAAGCACGTTGCTTTTACCCATCTTGCTAAATACAGATGTGGTACTCGCCCCCTATAGTTCGACCCCCCTCTCACGTCTATTTGGTTTCTCCTGTTCCAAGGTTTCTCACTTCGAAGAATGCAGCCGGTCAGTTGTAGCCCCTTTTTAGAGTGATGTCCTGCTTCTGGAATTTAGCCCCCGCCTTTATCCCCATTTCCTTTCTTCTCGTATTTTTTTCCAGTACTTTCGACTGTTTTCGAGCAACTCTTGGTTTATCAATCCTTCCCCGTACTCCTTTAGCATGCTCCCATCTCTCCCTTCCGCGTCCGTTTTTCCAAAGCTTTTTTCGGTCGATCGTATGGTGTCTTTTTTTTTTTGAAAAGCCTATAAGATGACTCTTTTTTATCCCCGTTTGGATCCCTCTTCCCCACCCAATTACTCCCCCCATTCCTTACTGGTTTTTCGCTAAAATGAGGTGATCCCTTTTGCACGCTTCGAGCGGGGGGCGGACCCTTTTTTTCCTTCCCCGCATGATTCAGTTTCTTCTCATTCCCCCGGTTTTTTTTTTTGACCCCCCCTCCATGCGGCAAGGCGGTTGCAACGCCGGCGCTCTTTTGTTAAGGTTCCTGATCGACTCGACACCATGATATGTTTCCATGACTTTCCTTGTCTTTGTTTTTGCTTTTTTTTTCTCCCCTTGACCCATCCTCCCGGACCAGTGTTGGCCGCTTCTCTGCCGGTGGGGAATCGGACCTTTGAACGGACGAAGCATATCGGCTCCCCCCCAAAGTCTCCTCTTCTGAACCCATGGATTCCCCTCCCCCCTTGTTATTTCCCTGCTATCTCCGTTCTGATCTAAGATCGTTACGTTTTCTCACCGAGTGGAGAGTGATGTTTTTTCTCTCTATGTCTAGCTTTCTTCTACTTCTCCCTCCCTTATTTGGTATGAATGCCCGCAGGCTCTCTTCGGGATGACGCCACTCTCTACCACCCCGTGCCTTCCCCCCTCCTGTATCCCTAGCCACCGTACATTCACAGGGCAATAGCAACATCGTTCACTTTCCGTGACGTCTGAGAAGGTTTCCCCCCCCTCCTGATTTGTAGGCATCTCGCTCTGACCATTCTCGCCGCGAGTAGTGCTGCCGCTACTTCCTGGGTTCCACTCTGTGATAAACACGGTCCCCCATTCCCTCTGGATGGTTTTTCTCTTCTCCCTTTTATATTCTTTTTCCGTCCTTCTTTTTTTTGCTGATAAACGGTGCGTTTGTTGGTTTTTTTTTTTGAAAAACTCCTTCGTTATTCGTTTTTCAATGGAGTCTTCATTTTCGTCAGCCCTCCTCCTCTCTCTCCCTCAATCGATAAGATCTTCGTTGTGGGATTTTGAAGCGAAGCGTTGGTATTTTCAGACTACAATTTAAGAATCCTCCAGATTAATTGTGATCTTGGCCTACTTTTCTTTTTTTGTTTTTCGTGTCCCTCTCTCCGCATCCTGTTGTCCCCTCTTACGAAGGTGATGTTCTCTTCGAGTATCCGACTCGTCTGTCATAAGAAAGCTCGCTGGTAAAATTTGCTCTTTCCCTCCCCCCCCCCCCCTACTTTTTTTCCTTCACCAACTCGCTTGTCCAGTCGTGTCGTTCGGCATCGATCTTGTTCAAACACCAAGGCCCTCCTTGTGAAAACAGGTGTTTGCTTTTTCTTCACATATCCCTTGTGAGGGCCTACTTATGGACCCTTCCTTTTTTCCCCCCCTTCCATAATGTTGTTTTTTTTCTCCGACCCAATCGATTTTTCCCTCTTCGAGTGAAGAGACATCACCACACGTTTTCAGGCGGCGGTTCTTGCTTGTCAGAGTTTGACAGATTCACCACCCTTTCACGACAATCCCGCTTTTCCCCGCTCTTTTTCAGCTTTCTCTGGGGTCCCCTTTCCCCCCGGCTTTTACCGCGGGGCGTGGACAGACGGTCGTGTAGCGGATACCTTAATTTTTTCTCCTACACTGGCTTCGAGCGTACTCCATGTGATCCACGATCGGACCTCCCAAAACCAAACCAGCGCCTCAGCGATTTTTGAAGATTATCTTAATACCCTGAAACAGATGACATGATCCCACGCGACTCCCAATCTGGAAACCCTCTCTCGCCTTTTGTAGTTCTTTCTCTCTCTCCTCTTTCGCTCTTTTCTCCCCTTCAAGTCACATCTAAGTCCTACTGGATCCCGCAGGCCCCTTTCCCATCCCGGACTTCTTTACGCAACTATTCCCCTTATTTCCCCAATGCCCCCCAAGAACTTTCGTTGATTCACACACGTGTGTGACCCAGGACCTAGCGGATACTTCGAGGTTCATATGGGTAGCTCAGGGAACCCTCATCCCCCTTTCTTTTTGAGAAGTGTTCCCTTTTTTTTCAGTACTTATCGCTGTTGCATGTTGAAATGTTATCGAAATGTATTTTGAAAATCTTTTCTAAGGAGTTTGTTTTCCTATTTGGTTCCCCTTTTTGATTATTTTTTTTTTCCCAACTAACTATCCGTGCGGGATATTCGTTCGCTTCTTCAAGATAGTCGTTAGAGAGTTAAACATGCCCCTTATTTGGCCTCCCCCCCATTTCCCCTGAAGCTTCCTCTAACTCGATCCACTTCGCTCGATCCCCCTTTTCAAAGAAAAGTTTTTTACCCCAGCGTCTCTCTTTGATTCCCCTCTTCTGCTTTCAGGTCCCTTTACTGAAGTTTCCCTCCTCCGATCAGCAGCGAGTTCCAACCTTCGGAAAGTCCCCCTCATTCCTCATTTTTCCATTTTCTCCTGAGCCCCCCCCACACCTGCCTTTTTTCTCTACAGAACAGTGTCTCTTCTATCCCCTGCCAAAGGATATTCGGGGTCGTTGCCAACCCGACTCTTGTAAAATTTTTTGATTTCCCCCCCCCTCCTCTCCCTTTTGACTTTCATACTTTCTTCCTTTCTGCGGTTCTATACGGGCCCGCTCGTGCCGTTCACCCACACCCATTACCTTCCTTCCTCAGAGTCATCCCCCTCCTCGGTGGAGACTTCTTTTCTAAGACGGCCTTTTTCCTGCTTCGTGCGGGATAGTTAAAACCACTTCTTCCGGACCGTACTATTGGTCAACGCGAACGTCATTATCCTTTCTCCTTGACGGCTGACCTCTTTCTCCGGTGTACCAGCGACTGGAGAGACTCTTGCTCTCCGGTTTGCCCCCCCATTCCCGCTTTCAAATCCGCTCCTTAAAGTACTTTTTTTTTTTTTTCCAGTTAGTAAATAAACGTTTCATCTAGTCGACCATTGTCCTTACCCCTCCCCCCCTAACTCTTTCAGCTTTAGGCCCCTTCGATGACCAGGATTCTAGACCTTATCGAATTGACTTTGGTGTAACCGATACTGAATATGTTTGGTCCTACGCCCCATATTTAGCCTTACCCAGAGTTCCGCTGGGATCATTAATCCTCCTTTTTTTACCCCTGAGTCTGTCCCTTGGTCGGCTTCTGTCCTTATCGCTTGGTTTTTTTAGGCGACGTGCCTGTCATCGAGCCATGCACCCTCGCTTAACGCCTTTTGCTAGAGCAATTTGCCTGACTTTCAATGTTCCTTCGAACCCACGTTTTCAGTTTGGGCGGCTTCTAGATATCGAGCCCTCATCTCATTAGTCCACCTACGCTTTCTGCGCCACCCGGTGAACTCCACTTTCACAGAGTTCTGCATTTTTTTAAGACAGTTTCTCACCCTTCTCTCTGAAACTTCCCCTTATTTATTTCCCGGCGGCGTCTTTAATGGCGGATAAGATGTCGTACTCCCTCTTTCTTGCTGTTCTAACCTCTAGGATTTCTTACATGAACGCTTTCATGTCGTCTTGGATAGCCACCATGTAGCCTGCGAACGCCCTTAGTTTTTCTTCCGAGCCCTCCCTCTTTAATCTCCACCGGTTTCAATACCCATCATCGCTCGCCCCCACGATACCTCTGGTATCGATTTTCTTCTCCTAAATTTTCATCCCCCATCTCGACGCAGGACTTTAGAAATATCCGTGACCTCCCCTCGCTTTTTTTCGATGCGTAGCCGCGATTTTTTGGCGCGTCTTTACTGCGATTATCCCGACCCCCACCCTTTTTCCCCCCCATTTTCCTCTTTTTTCCCTGGCAAAGGGTCGCTGCCTCGCGCGAAATTCAGGCTTTAGTGGTTCCTGACCAATTATTTTTGCTACACGTCTCAACGGTCGAGCAGAAGGGCTTCCCCACAGGAACTGACCCCCCTAAAATTCCCACAAAAAACTTAACTCTAGATTTTCTTCTGAGATCTCTTCTTTACCTCGGCCCGGTTTCTTTCATTTGCGTTCCAAGACGAAGGGCCTCGCCCCGGTCGTTCTCTCCATTTTTTTTCTATCGATGCCTAGCGTCGGCGTTTCATTTCCCCCATATTTAAGGTTTTCTGACTTGTCTTCCTTCTTGAGGAACTTCACCCTCGTTCTCCTTCGTAAATTTGGGCGCGTATAGTTTTTAGATCGTCCCGTTCTCTTTTCTTTTTTTCTACGGATTCGGTGTAAGAGACTCACTCCCCCCTTATTCTTTCCAGAGTCTCCCTATGGGTTCTTTTTCTACCTCAATAATTTCTCGATTGCCCCCCTAACGGTTTTTTTTGATGCCCTGTTTACAATTTGGATTTGAAAGTCATGTAGTAATCTCCATGCGCGGCATTTCGTCTTTAATACAACCTGAAGAATGATGGGCGGTCCGTATGCCAACAATCAGAGATGGTGTCCACTCCCCTCATGGCTTTTTCCTTAACCACTGTCGCAAGGGGATCCCGTTTCCGTTTTTTTTTTTCAGAATGCCTCCTACCTTGGCCAATTATTCGTGAGAGACGGACCCCACTTTCAATTCCCCCTCCCCCCCACCCCGGCTCCCCTTGCGATGAGAGAATGATACCTTCAGAAAAAACCGCGGAGATTGGTAGGATCTATTCCTCAGCTAGGAAGGGCCGACCCCCTCTTTAAGGTGCCGATGTACGCATATGATGTTTTTGCTATCCAACCTTTCTTTCCCGCAACGTTGTTCATCGGTAGACTCCCCTCGTACCCTCTCAATCCTGATCCGGTGAGTGTTCCCCACATAGACTGTTTTTCTCCTTTGCCCCTGACCCAGAGATGCCTTTTCCCCTTGCCGTTCTCCCCCGATAAGCCACAAATGCGAGGCCCTACAATTGCTCTCCCCCACCGGACAAATACAAGGGAGTTGCCTTCCTAATGTCGCAGCCTTTTTCCAAGCCCATATCTTTTTCTTATTTCCACAACCTAGTGTTATTTCCTTATGAAATATTAGATTTATTTATCTGAATCTTACTGCCTTTTATTTTTCCCGAACTTCAGTTCCAGGCCCCTTGCCTCGGCGCCGAATCCGTGCATGGGCATTCTTTTTTTTCAGACAGTTCCTGGGGAGGAGGGTGATGAAGTCCATATACCTGAACCCGCCTCCTCTTTCAATCCTCTCCCCCCCCTCTCTCCCCAGCCCACCTCCTTTTCCCTGCCGATTTATCTTTCGTCTTTTGGACACGAAATTTCTGCTTGTCGTCCAGCGACATTACTTCCTTTTCGTTGGAATTTTCCTTAGATCCTGGACCATTCCCCACGTATTTTTGCGCCATATCCCGCAGAACCGAAAACGCCATCGCCGTTTTTCCTTAAGAGTCCCCTTGCTTCCCACTTAGACCTTTTCCCTCCTGCTCAAAACCCCTTACTTTGCATCATTTGCCAAAAAACCCCCATTGGTAATTTGCTATATCTGATTTGTTTGTCAAGGGAGGCGTTGGCGATCCATCACCATCCCCCTCGCCTATTTTTCTTTTTTTCAGTCCCCCTCATCACGCAGAGTTCTTTCCCGGTGACTTTCCTGGTCGGGCAGATCGCCAGAACTTCTTTTTATTTTTGACGTTTTCTCTGGAACGTCTCTCGTTAGGTCCGATCTCCTTTGCCTTATTCGGCTGAATTTACATACCAAGTGCACACGCACTTAACCGGTGGGTAGGCCTTTTCCCCATTCTATCCGGGGCATCCTATTTGATATTTATCTCCAGCTACCGATTTTTCGCATACTCTTCCAGGTTTCTTCCGCTTGACTTTGGTTTTTTTGCTGTTTACTTTTTTCCTTCTTTGGGTTCTTTTAAAGGACTTTTTGAGTCTTCTTCTCCCTGAGACCCTACGGGCGGCGTCGCTCATTCTTTTGCCTCTGTGTGCTTCTTAGAACCGCTCCTTTCTTTCATTACAACCTCGCGTGTTCGGTCAAGTTCCAGAAATCGCTCTTAAGGGGTCTTCTTCTTCCCCGTTTCCTTAACAAATTCAGAAAGATCCCTCCCCCAAATCTTCTCTCTCTCTGCCATCCAATCTAATTCTATCGTATATTGCGGCATGCATGAGGCCCGCGCTTCTCGCTCACAGAAGTTCACCATCGGTAAAGCCAACCTCTTAAAAGGCTCTTTCACTTTTCCACAATTTTCTGGAGGGAGAGAATCTCTCTTGATGTAGAGGTTTTTGACGATCGCGCATCCGAACCTCCTCCCTTTTTAGATGGGTCTTTTCATCTCTTCCTTACGGTGTCATTGCGATCGTCGTCGGTTTTCCCTTTTTTTTCCTTCAACTTTTTCTCTCCCCGCACTACATCCTCAAGAGGTTCTGGGATCCGTAATTCTTCCTCTGGATTTGTCCCCCAGAAGACGCCTCGGGTAACCTTTTTCTTTTTTTGGAGGTTTCCACTGTTTCAAACTCACACATTTTTAGATATCTCCCAATATCCTCTTTTGTTTTTGAGAGAGGTCTTTTGAGGCTTCTTTTAGTGTGCAAGATGACTCCCCCTCTTTTTAAAGGGGGTGGTTGTTTTATCGATTCCTTCGGTCTGGATGAACTTCCTCTTTTCGCGATGTCCCAGACCCGAGCCTTCTTGTTTTTTTTACTAACCGACCTTGCCTTTTTTTAACTAGTCGCCCCCACTTCTATATTGCCGATAGACTCTTCACCAAAATCACCGACCTCGGTCCGATCGTTTCCCCAGCCCCTCAGGCCCACTTCTGTCCTCTTTGAACGCGACCCGTCTCGTCCTTTATCAGAATTTTTTTTGAGGAAGCGTGTTTCTTTTCTTTTTACATCCAGCTTTTTTTTTTTTTTCTTCGCGTTCTCCATTCCCACATGCGTTTGCTCACCCCCGAGCTTCGCCCTGTCGCCCTTTCCTCTTGGTCTAAGCGTTCTGAACTTGGCTGCTGAGGGCTTCCTTTTGAGAACCGTTTCCTCCATACCACGTCAGGATCGCTGGGGCTTTTTCCCGCCCCTTGCCCTTTCTAGATGTTTTTCAAACAATCCTCCCTTCGTGATCCTCGAATCCTCCGGTCGAGTTTTGACGCTCTGTATATCCCGGATCACCCGGCGCCCCCCACCTTTGGAAAGTCGCACCCCCTGCCAGTACACCCCTACCCTGTCACCCACTTTTTTCTTTTCCCCACGTTCCAGAGGGAGAAGCCCCCTTTCTCTTCACGTAAAATTCTCAAGTGATCGAGAATTTATCTCCCTTGGACGACTCTTTTTCGCGCTCCCCAACGGCACCCTTTTGCCAGTTTTTTTTTTAGTCGGTACCGTTAGTTGCAATATTTACACTTTCCTACGCACTCCCTTCAATTATCGATGCACGCGCGTCGTCTTGTTTCATGACTTCCCCTTCCTTCCTGCTCCTCACCGGGCACATACTGAAAGAGGATTTTATTTGTCCTGAAGAAAAATTCAACCTTATTCGCTGTGATGTTAGCCCGCAGCTCCAACTCACAATATCACTAAGGGTCTTTTTTCTTTCCCTCCCTCTTTGGGTTTTATGACCCTATTTCTTCACATTCCTTATATTTGAGCAGGGAATTTCATTTGCGAAAATTTCTTAGGGAGAGCTTTGAAATGCTTGCCCCATCCATTTTTGGTTTCTAGGGGGACTCTTCAGATTCTGCGGTTGAATTTTTGCAGCCCAATTTCCCGTTCCAAATGCCAAAGCCCCCTCCTTTGATGGTTCTCCCCCCTTCCTTTGACGTTTTTGTTTTCCAATTACGTTTCCGCATCTTTCCCATTTTTTTCATTTCTCGTTGTGGATGTTCGGCTCCCGCTGAGTCTTCTCATGGTCTCTTGAGGTTACCCCCCCTTCCCCCCCGTAGGTATTCCTAAACCTAATGGAAACCCTTTACCCCTTGTTTTCCTTTTTTTTCTTACTCTTCCTGCTGGACTACCCGTTTCCGGGAAATACCATAACCCTTCCCTCAAGGATGATAAATAACTTCTTTTCCTCTTTTTAATGTGTAATTCAAGAACGTCTATGTGTCACGTGCATTGATATGGGGTCCTCTTCTGATTGTCTCCGTAGAATTTTTCTTTCTGCAAATGACCCCTCCTTTTATTTCCACCGCAGAAACCAGCCATTTGCAGGTGTCCTATGGATGGATTATTTAAAGGATCTGCTCTTATTGTGGTCTTAAAAGGCTCTGCCTGGTTTTTTGTCCATTCCCCTACCTTTCTTATTTATATATTTGATGATTTACTATGCTCCTATATACCATAATTCCAGGGTCTCACTTGCCAGAGCTCTTCCACTTCAACCCCACATCTAAAACCTGTCCCCTGAAGGACCTATTCCCATGCTGCATGAGATCATCATATTCCAATAGATTGGTTTTTTTGTCATTTACCTCATTGGGGTCTTAATGTATCATTTCTCTGCATGAATAGCGGAAGTTTTTTGTGCTGTTGTGAATGGCTTGCTCCCCTCCCCCCTCCATAGTACTTCCAGATTATGAACATCAATTTCTGTATAAGCGCAAATGTTCCCTTGCCCTGGTTCGTATCCCTCCCAGCCTTTTCTTTTCTGGACCCCCTCTTTTTTGCATTTTCCTGACCTCAGATAATATTCCTTTTGGGCTATTGACAACTTCGGCTCCACCCATTGCGATGGGCTCCCTTGAATTGCCATCGCCCCCTTCCCTAGCATTTCTCCATTTGCCTCTCGGAGTACCAAACTTGGTAGTGCTCTCCCCGTCCCACGCGGTGCGGCATGTTTTTACCCCCTTCCCCTTCATCCTCCCCAACTTGCAGTCCCTTGCGATTGAAAGCTTTCCCAGGATTATTTCGTCTGACTCCCCTCCATTGCCGCTCGGGAGCGAGAGGACGTTCAAGAGCACTTCCATACCTTTTGCTTTCCCCCCTCTTTTAGAAGGCACCACTACTAACGAGGCAGATGCTAGCCTCACTGATTCGCCCCACTTTTTTGTCCTTCCTTTTCTTTTGTCCTTCCTCCTTCCTGCATCAAGGTCCGCGTCTACACCGAAGCGTATAAGAGATCGTTGGCAGGGTTGATGTCCTCATTTGAAGGCCTTTTTTCCTCCCTATCCTGGCCGGATCCTGAGCGAGTGTTCAAAAACCCTTTTGTTTTTTCTTCCTCCCCTGACTTTTTCTCCTCCGCGAATAGAACTCTTTGCCCCTGGAAAAATCAGAAGTCTGGCAGATGGGTCTGTTCTTCGATCTCGTCCCCCCGGATTCGACCCATTTTCCCACTCAGCTCTTTTTCTTCTGCTTATCCCTTACTGCCTGCTTCGCGAACTCAGCGAGTGTGAGATCCTTTTCTCTGACTCCCGCTCTCCACATATGAGTTTCCTAGAACGCCGTGTTGAACGGAGCCTTCTTTCGGGCTTCGCCGTGTTTACACGCTGCCTAGATCAGGGCTGTGGCTCCCCCGTCCGCTCCATTTTCTCCTTCTCCCCTCTTAACTTCACCTCCAACTTTCTTTCCAGTGTAATGAGTCGCAATAACTATTGATTCCTCAAGCGCCATCGTGCTCGCCTCTTTATCGACTCACCCCTTCCTGCCCTCCTAAACCCCCCCAGCCTTATCTCCCCTTTATATTTCTTTCAGCCGTCTTTTGGACATCTGTTCAGGAATTGGGTTCACCTCTACGGTATGGGAGCGAACTACGGCGCGAGGCCTTATTCGCTTTCAACCTATCTATCTCCCCTTTAGCCTCCAATCGAAGGTAGTTTTTTTTTCGGTTGATTTCCATAGTGTTTCTCATGGCGATCAGTTCCCCCACGCGCGTGTTTTCCTGATGGGCTAGTTCTGTCTTCCCTCCCTTCTCGCTCAAAAAACCCTTTCGACCTTTAAGATCCGTTAAGTTTGTTTTTTCCCTACACCGGTGTCGTAGGATGATTGACCCTGCTCCCCCTCCTCTGTTTCTCCTCCCCTTCCGCTTCTCCAACAGATGAAGATCGTGGGAGACGGGCCGGCTCGGCCGATATCTATGCAGGCCGTAATAAGAGTTAGCTCCCTCTGTCATGATTCTTTGACTGGTAGTTGACTAGGCCACAGGTCGTCCTTCCAATTGATTTCCGGACTGGATTTCTCTGACGTCCGACCAGTAAAGTTTTTCTGAGCTGCTTTTTCGGGCCCTTTTCGCCCCTCGTTTTTCTTTCCATCCGTTCCCACCTAAGGTCGTCATCGTACCATCGAGCCTAATGTATCGCGTTGTTGATCAGTATCGTGATCGTATGGGCCGACGCAGTTTTTCTTTGGCCCATCCCTCCAGCTGTACTGCCACATTCGGCTCGAGACCAAAAGTTCAACAGGCGTTCGGGCTCAGTTCCCCAATGCTCTTCAGTTTTTTTTTGACTCTCCTTCTCTCTTTGGGCTGCAAGTAGTCTCGGCCCACTGCGACGGCGTGTTCCAGATTCCTTCACCCCTGTAGAGCCCCGGCACCCACTCACGTCGAAACGAGGGTAAAACATCGGCGGTTGCCAACCCAGGCTCCTATTCTGTCCTCCCTTTTTGATAGCCCTCTCCCTTCCCTTCTTTCTTGTACTCGATGAAGCTGATTGTGCCTCGATGGAAGTGACAAGTCGATGCTCTAACAGCAGTTTTCTTGTTTTTTCTTCTCCTTCTTTGCGGCCCTCCCCCCCCTTTCATTTAAGTGGCACTTCGCCGACAAGACCATATGCAGCCAAGTCCCGATTCCCCCCCACTTTTCTCAAGTTTCTATTGTCCCTGCGTCTTTTTGTGTCAGGGAGAGCGGTATCAGCTTCTCGTCGTCCATGGGGATTCTTCGTGTGACCTCGCGTTTTTCCTCCGCCTACCCCGCCTAGTTTCTCTGCTTCGTCGTGACCGACTGAATCACGTCCGGTATCTCATCGTCTGGCCCGTGCTCCCTTTTCTCCGACCGCTTCCCCCTAAGTTATAAAGCTTTTCCCACCCTTCCATTCTGGACCCCCATAGGGTCACATCGATACTTAAGTGCCGCGCTTTTCCACCACCCCTCCGTCTTTTTTTCTTCCTCCTTGATGATGAGAAACCCCTATCGATGTTTATCGCCGCGAAGTAGTCGCTTTTCCCCTATACTTCCTGGGTCACCCCGTGATTCCCCAAAAGTACTGTTTTGACCCCCCTGACGAGTATTTTTTTCTATTTGAAGTTATCGTCTCCTTCCTTTTCCTGATTCGTCGCTTGGCGGTGAACCGGATTCGAAGACTTAGTGGGTTGTTCCCCTTCTCTAGGGTATCATGTTTTCCTATCCCCCTCTCTTCCTAGACATCATAGCGAGACGGAATGGATTGACGCGGGATATCGAGTTGGATATTTTAAGCTTTTTTAAAGGTATTTTTTCCCGACGCCCCTCTCATTGTCCATTTCTTTCTTTTCCGTTCCTTTTTTTGGGTTTGTCTTGTTTTTGCTAGTGAGACGGTGTAGTCAGCTGAAGAAGCCAGGTAGGGAGCTCTTCGGGCTTACCCCCTCTTTTTTCCTTGCGCACCCCTCCCATCCCTAGAGTGGTAACCTCCTGGTGTTCCTTCATCCCCTGACGCCAGGGCGTAGTGCTTGTAAAGAGTTCCTGTCGTGCGGAAACAGTTTTGACTACCTGTTTTCCCTTGTTGAACAAAGAATCCCTCCCCCCTCCCCCTCTTTTGAACCTTGTTTTTGATGTTCTCTTCCCCTCAATTCTGAGGG
>Ga0179591_1311376_pt1 | contig 22865 bp, 22 predicted proteins | sample CZOMad2_1_08_16f_FD_182891 | JGI IMG/M metagenome (GOLD analysis project Ga0179591, IMG submission 182891) | Vadose zone soil fungal communities from Angelo Coast Range Reserve, California, USA - CZOMad2_1_08_16fungal (PacBio error correction) | ecosystem: Environmental > Terrestrial > Soil >... | reverse complement strand
GCTTTTCCCCTATGCTTCTCTTTTCCCCCGACATCTAGTAGTCGGCATACTCGCTCGTACCTTCCTCTTTTTAGTACTGTTTTTTTCGCTCAATTGGTTTTTTTTTTTTGACGTGTTTGCAGCTGTTCAGAAGCCGGCTTTTAGACTTCCCCCACGTTCATCCCTTTTGACTTTCCCCCCCTGGGCCTTTTAGGCAGGTGATAGGAGCGATCGTTCGTCATTTGTCCTCCTTTCCTTTCCTGATCTCTGGACGATCACCCTGGACGACCTCTTTCCCTTCGTTTTCGGTGTCGCAGCTCTTCGCACGTTCCTCTTGAAAGCTTTCTGTTGCTTGGCGAGAACCCCGTTTTTAAAACTCCCTTGCCTTCCAGCGGTTTCCCCTGCGTAGTGATGCCCCCCGGATATGGACCCGCCTTGGTCTCTTTTTTTTTCGAACTTGCTCGTACTTAGGCACCACAGTCCTTCACGTTGTCGTTCTGTTTTCTGCATCCCTTTTTTACGCTCTCACCACTGCTTGGACCTGCTAGCCTTTTTTCTGTTCTATGCCACTCCCCAGTTGATAAATGAAGTAAAAAGATTACGCTTTTACTCTCCAGATTTTCTCTCATCTCGTCCTGTCCAGCTTTCTCGGAGTCTTGACGTCTTCCTAGCTTTCCTTTTCTCCCTCGCCGGACAAACACCCCCACCCTTCCTCCTATCAATTCCGCTCACCTCGCCAAAGATTCCGAAGACGGCTCCCCTTTTCATGGCCTCCCCTACCTCTGAAATCTGAATGGCTCGTTGATCCTTTTCTTTTTTTTTCGATTTAGTTCCCCTTATGAAGGACTACCTCAGTCTACCCTGTGCGGGTCTTTCCCAGGGCTCCCCATTAGAGGGGAACGTCTTGCGGTGTTTAGCACTAAGGCCCCACTGTTCCGAGTTCCGTTCCGGCTGGGAAATGCCTATCCTCTGCTGTTGTCTTTTTCCCTGAGACGACGAAAATTCTATCGGTCCCCTTTCCCCATCTTTCCAAACTGCCGCCGGTTCGTGCCTCGTCTCCGATCAAGTGCGCTTTTCCCGCTCTTTCTGCTTCGTCCTCCCTCAGATACGCGGAAAAATTCCGGCCGAATTCCTCTTTTACCTTGAGAGGTCCTCCGGGCTCTTCTGTGGGACGTTTGGAACTGTCGTTTTTGTCTCCAGGTACACGATTCGTCGAGAGCTCCCGTTTTTTTTGCGGCTCTGTACAGGTTGCCCCCCCAGCGTTAGCGCCTACTCTCCGAGATTCCTTCTACGACTTAAAGAAGTCCTCGGCACCTGGGGCTTTTTTTTTACGTCAGATGGAGAGGGTGCCTGCCTTATACGCCGCCTTTTTTCCTCTCTTTTGGTAGCTTCTCCGAAACTAAAGATCCTGAGTTTCCTTTTATCGTTTTTTTCGCGTTTCTTTTTTAGGCCCCTCTCGGATCGCAGAGTCGCCTTTCCTTCTACGGCCCGCTATAGTTCTATAATAGGAGGTGCACGTCTTACTAGGATCACTTTCCTCGATGCCATATACTCTGTCTCCTAATAGTTTTGTGTTCTCTACTGGATTATTCATAGACCTAAATTTGATGATGGTTCTTGATGTTTTAATAAGTAATCCGTTCAAGCTAATAGTCCCCCCCTATGCACCCCCTCCTACTCCCCCCCCCCGACGTGTGAAGGGCACCCTTGCTATTCTTTGTTCTGACGTTCCGGACGCGTAAGAAACCACTTTTCCCGTTTTCTTCTAGGCTCTTGTGATCCGTGACACCGATGGTGTTTCCTCCATGATTGAAGTAGTTAGGAGAACATTTCATGTTTTCCCCAGTTTTTGAGAACCGGTCACCTGTGATTTACACGTCCCCGGTACCGGACCTCGGAGGATGAGTGTTTTTAGATTCCCTCAAGGTACTGCCGAGTGTAAAGAAAATTGTAGGCCCAATCTTTAGTTTTTCACCAAGAGAAAGATCCCCCTTTTTTTCCAAGAAGCCCTCCTCACCGGCCTTGTTGTCGTGGGGCTGTTCTCGAGTCCGAAGTGGCCTTCCCCTTTAGTCTCTCAGGACGGCCAGCCATCAGAGTCAGTCCTATATATCAGAGCTTGGAGACCTTCCCCTTTTTTTACTGAGCGTGTCTGGTAGAACCCCCTGGTGCGACCTTGTGCCGAGGCCATCTCTCAGAAGGATCCGAGGCTTTTTATGAACGAAAAACGACGCCCCTCCCGCCTTTCTTGGAATTTTCTAACACTACTGAGTACATATTCCAAAAGACTTTTTTTGGCCTTTCCCCTTCCCCGTGTAGCCGCCCCCCGGATAAGTCTTCCCCGCCAGGCGTCATCTTTCCCCGAGACATTCCCCATTGCGTTATGAGTCTTTACTCTTAGAAGCCCTGCCCCCAATGTTTTGAGTTGCTCGCACTCTGACGTCGCTTCTTTCTTTTGTTGTTATGTTTGAATTCGGGGGTCTCTTTCTGATCAATAGCGGTGTTTAATTCTTTCACCTTCTTTTTCTCTACTGTAGAGGTATGAGCGTATGCTTTATTTTTCTCTGTTCCTTCCATTTCCTGGCCTTTTATTCGCCCCAAGTGAATAGTATTCAAGACTGATCCCCTCCTTTTCAGGTCTTGGTAGAGAGAAGTGGCTCAGTTTGTTGCACTTTCTTTGCTTGTGGTTTTTCCCGAGAAGGATGTCTTGCTACGGCTCTCGCATTCCCCCGCCTTTTTTTTTGTTCCCCGATCCTCATCCACTTTTTTCCTCCCCGCTGAAGGGCCGAAGGTGTTCCCGAATTTAAACCTCGGCGACCCCAGTTCCTCTATGCTCCTTCGCTTTTACCCGTGCGGCCTTAGCTGACAGAATTTGCCAACGATGCAACCCTTCTGCTTGGTGATATTAGAGAACCCTCTCTCTTTGTTCCTTTTTTCGTCTGCCATTTTTCGCTCACCCTTGACCTCCTGCGTCGTAGCCCTCGTTTCTCTTTTTTCGATCCATCTACCATTGCGGAGGAAACTTTCCTAACTTCCCGTTCCGAAGTTCTTCTCCCTTTGACGTTGTATTTTCCGCGCACTTAGTCAATGACGAGCGTATGAATTAACGAATATGGTCCTCCTCCCTTTTTCCTGATCATACTTTTTGGCATATCTATATTTTCCCCCCTATTCGTTTCTTGAGTTCCTTCCCCCCCCCTTTCCCTTCTTTTTTGCCGAAGATCTTCGGCCAGAAGAGTCGGTCCCCTCGAAGTAAAGTCCCTTTTTCTCTTTCGTACCCAGTGGGACCTTATGTACCGTTAGGGCGCCTTTCCCCGGTCTCGTTTTTTCCCTTGCATTTTTTAAGTCCCCCCCTCCCACGGGGAGGCGTACCCGACAGTACGTCAGTGGTGATTCCTCCTTGCCGCCCCGTTCAAGAAGTCTTCACCATGTCTTACTTTCTTTTTTCTTCCCAAAATTTTTTTTTTTCCCTGGAAAAACCTGTTTCCACCATCCCCGATAGGCGTTAATTCCTTTTTCCCCTCTTAGTTGTCGGACTTTTCTCTCCGACTTTGAATAGTCACACCCCCCCCCTTTCCGGCTAACCCTGGCTCCCTTGCCTGCGGATTTTCTAGACGCGTTCTGCAGTGTAGTTTTTTCTTCATTTCGTCACTTTTTCGCATTCCCCCTCTAGTTTTTCCATGACGTCGGATTAACATCCCCGCCCGTTATTTTCCTTTCCCTCTGCATTTAGCGCTCGGGCCGCGCGTATCATGGAGGAGTTATGAGCCGACGTGGATCACTTCCGTCCCCCTCAAGCGGCCCCTGTTTCCTTTGTCCACCCCGCGGTTCGCTTCCCCCGCAAGGCTTATCGAGTAGTTTACTCCTTGTTCTTTTTTTGAGCTCCCTGAAGGAACCTTCCCCGGCCCGAATATGATCTGTTTTCCCACTATCAGTAAGGCGCCTATCCTAAATTTATGGCTTCGAAGGACGTTCTCCCCGATCGCTACTTCTGATGATCTCGGTTTAAACAAACCGGGCAGCCTGTCTCTTGTCGCTTATTCCTGAAGACTCAGTTCGACCAATGGGTGCCGGTATTTTCTAGTGCTCTTCCCCTTCTGGAACTTCTGCCGACGGTCCATACGATCCAGAGGCGTCTCAGCGGGCCGATCGATAAGTTCGGTTTGAGAGTCTTGAGTTTTTCACCCATCGGCCTGATCGCCGGTCCCCCCTTAGCCCCCCTTCCGCGTACATGTACGACGTGCCTAGCTAGACAATTTTTTTTAGCGGTACTCGGGGCCCTTTCGTTTCCTCAAACGCCTTCTCGGTCACAAATTAGGTGATGCTTGCCCCTCCCTCAACCACTCAGGAGCGGATTAATCGATTCCTGGTCCGTTGTGTTTTTTATCTTAAGCGGCTTGTCGCAAGGGGTCGGGCCCCCCCATGAGGTTTTTTTTGCTCCATACTGATGGCGCATCCCTACCGAGTACTTCTGGTTCCTTCAAGTATTTTCTCACACGTTTCTGGTGCGTCAATAAGGAAAGCCAGTATTCCCCGGCTCTAAGATTCCGCTGGCAGAGGCCGCCTATCCCGATACCTTTTTTCGGTGGGTCTTTTTTTGTATGGACGTCCCTCTCCGGGGAACACAACCGATCATGACTGGAATTTTTCTCGTCTTCTGACGCTCTATTGATCTGCTGAAGATTTTACCCTTCCTTCGGCTTCTTGCTCGTTTTCTCAGCTATCGGTTCTTCGGTGTTCGACAGCATTCGGACTAGAGTTGCGCTCCCTCCTCCCTCACCTTTCTGAGATGTTCAGCTCGGAATAGAGCCCCCCCGGTCCTTCGGTAACCGCTTTTCCTTTTTGGGAAGACCTCTCCGTCAGATAGCACTTTGTAGAGACTTCCCGGACAGCTCCCTCTAGGTCTCCCCTGAAAAGGTACCCGTTGCCAGATTTTTGACTTCTTTGTCTTGTACGACTTTCCCACTCCTGTCGGCCGTCAGGAATGATTACCCCTTCAAGCGGTATGAGGTTTTACAAAATTTCCTCCGCGGTGTCCTGGACCTCCAGGAAAGTTCTTTTTTTACCGCCGGTCTTTCCCGTACCCCTCGGAGAGGTAGTTCCCTGCCTCGAGTCCCTTGGATAGCCTTCCCCCTTTTTTTCTTCTTGACGACTTGAACCTTGTAACAAGCCTGGGATTCCCTCTTGTTTTTTCAGATTCCCCCGCTCACCAGAGACTTCGAGCCCCTCTTCTCCCTCGGCCTTTCTAGCTCGTTTGGCCTGTAGCCTTTTACGAGGTCGGTGTTCGGTCGTGACGATGTCTCCTCTAATGTAGCGAGTATCCCGTTTGTTGTTTCCGGCTTTTGGAGGTTTCCTGAAGCGGGTCTGCGCCGTGCAGTTTTTTCCTTTCTTAATCGCTCCGCCAGGCTCGTATCGATCTGTTTTGTTACTTAAATTAGACCTCCCTTCATTTTTCTTTTTTTTCGTAGGAAAGAACCCCGTGTACATTCGTTGTCCAAGTCTTTGAGAGCTCACCATTGCAGAGTCTCCTCTTGATAAGTTGACCTTCTCCTTTTCGCTTCGGGTTGGCATATTCATCAGAAATGGTTGATGGAGGATGCCTCCTCACTCCTTCTCGGCCCTTTGTCTAGGTCTCCCCGATGACTCCTATCTTTTCGATTTTCCTATGCCCGGACGCTAGACTCGACCTTTACAAGCCCTCATTGACCGGTGGTAGATATAGAAATTCGTTTCGACTTTTTTTCTCTTTCGTTCTTGAATCCTGTTGGTTTTGTTTCCTACGCGTAAGCGCTCCAGCAGGTAGGTTTTTTCCCTAGTAAGGTGCTGGGTGGTTTTTTTCTAGCCTTGTTTTCCTGGGAAGCCGACGTCGGATCCCGAATGTGGCCTCTAGCTTCTTTAGTCCGCTAGCCACGACTCCTCCGTAGGGTTCCACCCTTTTTCCACCTTTTTGTTGCACCGCACGCCTTTTCCGCCGTTTTAGTTTTTTTTAACTCTTCATTTTGGACAAGACAATCTCCCCTTTAAACCTCTGTGCTTTTTTGAGCGCGAATGGGCCCCCAAGGAAGGGACACTCCTTATTTTTTGATCTTAGAGCTAGGAAGATCAGTTTATTTGTTACTTTTAACTGTTTTTGCTTCGATTCTCCCTCTAATCGACCTTAGTCGACCCAAGTGATAGTTGTTTCCTTCTTGTCTTTTCAAGGTCCCTGGCCGGAGGCGAACGCTTCTACCTTTTTTCCCCTCCTTCCCTCTTCCCCAATTTCTTTTTCCGACTCCGGCTCACCAGGGGACGAGGGGCTTCACCCTCCTCCTCTTCCCTTTTAGGTCCATAATTCGTTTCAGAAGTTTGTAGCTCTCTCCTCCATTGTTTTTTTTTCCTGACAAACGTTTTTTTTTCGTTAAACCCTTTGGCGTCGGCAGAGTTTTTCTTTTTTTATCCTCTTCAATTCGCTGTTTCACAACAAGTCCTTTTGAGGTATTACCCCCTTTCCCGGCCCGATTTCATTTTGGGTTCAGCTTTTTCCCTCAAATTTCGGTGCTTTTCCAAACTCTAAACGGGCTGCCCCCGCGGAGTCTTCCTCACTTTCTCCTGTGCCCATTTTAAATGAAGCACCGCCTTTCCCCCCTTTTTCAGCCTCCAGTTCACCACTGCGCGATATGACTTTTGCCCGGTATTTCCCACTTCAGCCAGGAGCACTCTCACTTTCCTCTTATGCATTTTTGACTCTTTTCCCCCCCTCAACACTCCCTTCCTTTGGCGTTTGGAAAGGTGGTTCCCCTATCTTTTCACCGCCCGTTCTCGGCGCAGAATAATGATAGCAGGCCGGTCCTCCCTGACGCGGCCCTTTCACCTCCACTTTTTTACCGCCAAGCCGTTTTTCTACCCCCTGTGGAGTCTTTCCCCGCTCTTCGGGCGATGCCTCCTACAGGGACAAGGAAGTACAAACGTTTGCTTTTGTTTAGCGACTTTTCGTTCGATGTTCCCCCGGCAATGAAGCTGTCGACGTGACGCCCATTTTCTTTCCTTTTTTAAGAAGCTCTCCTCCACCATTTCAAGGAGAGAAGATTCGCTCAAGTCCCCCCTACCCCTCCTCACAATTTCGTCTCTGGTCTTTCTACGGACTGCCCCCAATGAATTTTCACCCCCTGAATCTGAGCTATTGAAAAAAAGAAGCCTTTTAGCTGCGGACTTTCTTCTTCATTAGCTTTCGACCGGGGCGGTGCTAGAACCAGGATAGCCTTCTCGGGCATTCTCTGGGTGTTATAGAGCCTCCCCACCTCCTCCTTTTTTCGTAACTTGCCATATACGTACGATGACCTGAGCTTCCCGCCTACTAAATTAATTGATAGAGACCGACCCCTTCACCCCACTCCGTAAAATTCCGTCGGTCTTTCCCCTCGACAAGCCAGGAGGTCTCTTTCAACCCCTCCCTCCGCAAGATATGCCTGAACTCTTCCTTTTCTTAAAAAGTTTTTCACTCCGCCCTTAACTAAGGGCTCTGCCCTCCTGACGTTGCCTGAGCCTTTTTTTCCCCGCTGGTAACGAGTATAGTAGACGAAACTTGGTAGTTGGCCTGTCCTCTCTTTTCCGGACTTCTTATAGACGATGGCGACTAATACGTCACGGAGGGCCGGTTGTTTTTTACTTACCCTCTTTCGCAGGGTAACAGGTGACATTACTCCATGTCGAGCTCCTTTGTGAACCTTGGAGGCTTCACCTCCCCGAATATTGAAGAGGAGCATACATTTTCATCACACTGAGCGGGTAGAGTTTTTTCCCAGCCAGAAATTTTTCCCCCCCCCGATCATTGCCCTTGTCATTTGGCGGTGCTCGGGCCCTCAAAAGGATTCCCTGATACATCTGCGGCTCGAAGAGCTGTCTCAGGAGGACTGAGGCACAGCTCGCTTCCGAGAGGGGAACCCTCCCGTGTGGTTTCTTCCTTTTGAAGCGCGGTTCTCCTCTCCGGGTTGTTTGAGAGAATTGGATCTAGCCTGGAGGATGGGACCTCGTAGTCCTACGATTCCCCTTCCTTCTTCACGCCGAAAGATAGCCCTTCTAGCCGATAGAAAGTTTTTCAATCCAATTCCGCGACAGGTGTTCTACTTTGAAACTGGCAGCTTTTACTTCCGGTGTAATGCTGTGACTCCTCTCCCACCTCCTTTCAGGAGTGAGAAGTTCCCCACCTATGAGCTTGGTGAACAAAGTCCCCCCCCCTTGGTCCCTCTGTTTTTTTCTTCTAGTCGGACGCAAAGGAATGAAGATTTTTTGACCTTTCCAAAGCCTTCCAAGCCCAGAGGAAGGAGTATTTTCTGTGTGGGTCGATTAGCGGAACGGCCTTTGGGTAAAGGAGCTCACCTTTACCGGTCCTGGCTTCCCCTTTCCTTTTAGGCCCACTTTAGGAAGTAGTAGATTGAGAGTCCCAGATGATTTTTTTTTCTATCCTCCAAGTTGGTGAAGAGTAGAGGTCCTGGGTTCGATGTCCCCGCGCGTAACGCCCCCCAGTTGAGCTAGTTTCCCCTTTTATTTTTCTTTTTTTTCCGTCAGTTGTATTTGGGAGATACTACGGTAGAGATCGGGCTTGTTCTTCAGGTTCTCAGCTTTCCTCGGTCTCGGATCTGCTTTTGAGGCCCGAGAGATGGGCCGGCCCCCTTTGCACAAACCCGTCCCTTTTGCTCGGTTTTGTCAGCTCTCAACAGTGGTCTGCCCCTAAGTATTCTTTGGTCCTCTCTCTCATCCGCCGGAGGCCTTTGACCGAGCTAATCAGAATTCGTTATTTATCTTTGCTTCCTTCCTGTAGCCGACCCCTTTTCTCCGTTTCGAGGATTAGCGCCTTAGTACTTCTTTTTGTAGCTGTCTCGGATCTTGCATCCGACTCTGATTGCTTTTAAAGTACCCTTTGCCTTTAATTCCCTCCCCCCCGGGTCTTTCTCGGTCTTTTCTTGTACGTTTGATACAATGGTCGGTATGCTCACTCCCAAGGCTCATAAGCGAGGCGTTCCCAGAAGGTATTTCCTTTCCTTCCGGTTCGCGAGCCTTTTCTCTCCTTTGAAGCCCCTGCAGGACCCCTGGTGTTTTCCGGGATGTGCGAGATCATCACACCCCTTACTGCTGGGGACATCGCCCCCCCCTCACCTTGTCCTCTTTTGCATTTCGCCTTCATGTCAGCCAGTTTTTTTTTTTTTCGAATAGTTCTTGAGACTATCTGTCACGCGTTAAAGTCGGAAGAATTTTTTTCCGCCCCGAATTTCCTTTACCTCGATTCTGTCAAGGCTTTTTTTTAGAGCGTCTTGATATCCATTTTTCTGGACTGTTCACCTTTCCTGAAATTCTCCTTATAAATTCCCCCCCGTTTCTTCTTTGGCCCTAGGTGACAACGTTTTCTCCGGAGGCGACTTGCAATAGGGAGCCCGAACACTGTGTGCATTCCAAGGCCCGTTTTAAGAATTGAAGGTAAGAGCCGGCTCTCCCGACCCTCTGATGTTAGACTTTTTTCCTAGGTCGGGTTTCGGAAGACTTTGCTCTAGCTCGGCTTAATACGTTGTTGTTTTTTAGAGACCTTTCTTGCATTATGTGCTTCGCGTCCCCCTTGTTTTCGAAGACTGGAGTAGGGCCCTCAAATTTGAGATTTTTTGTAATACACGCACTTTTGCCTTTCTTAAGTTAGTCTCTTGAAGGCGTTCTCCCTCTTTCTCTGGTGATGGACAACTTATTTTGCTGCTCCCTCCCAGGTGGTTTCGATCGTCCCGGCCCTTCGTGCCAACACCCTTCTCCCATACTTGCTGAGTCCCTCCTTCCCTATCCCCGCTTTAAGGGCAAGAAAGTGTTGTCACTTCGGCCTTTTTTTCGGCTTTCACGGCGGTGCCGCTAGTCGTCTTGTCCTCAGAAAGTTGACATTCTCCCCTTCTGGCCTCAGGCCTTGAGTTAAACCGCTTTACAGGTTGTCCGTTTCCCTTTTCTGACGCGGTCCTCTGTTCTAGAGCGTCTCCCCTGAATCCGCTTGCCCCGATCTCTCCTGACGTCTTTTGCTTCCATCCCTCCTGCTATCCCTAGCGGACTTCCAAGCCCATGCTGGACTCGGCCGCGCCTATGCCTTTGAAAACGAACATCGTCTAATTTTTTTTAAATCCCCTGCCCGGCCCACGCGACTCCCATATCCATATCACCCTGCAATTCGCTATCGAGTATTCCCCTGCATTTCTGCTTAAGCGCAACCCTACAAAGGCACCTCCGACCGAATTCTCGTCTGCGCGGCTCCCCCCCAGCACGCTGATTCTTTCTCTTTTTAGGAAGCTATAATCTTTAACGTCATTTCTCGAGAAGGGTTCCCCCTCCGCCCTCGGTCTCGTGTTCTTTTGAAATATCTACATCCTGACCCCATTTGGGCTTTCTTCCTCCCTGATTCGCTTTTTGAGAATCCTTGTCTTCTCTGGAGGCCATAGTTGAGTCGTTCGGAACGCTCTAGACTTTTTTTCCCTTTGTTTTGTGGACGCGTACTACTCCACCACTGAATTGATCCCGCTTAGACCCCCCCTCAACTCTCCTCTTTGCCGCCACACTTTGAGCGGTCCGAGAGGGCTGGAAAATCGTCCTCCTCTCCCGAGCCTCGGGCCCTCTTCTAGAACCTTGACGACCGTTACTCCTTGATACGGACTTACTTGATAGGGGCTTTTTTTTTTGGCCTCTCTCCTGACACTTCCACGCGGAGAAGGCAGTACGTCCTGCTTTTCCCACGAGGCGTTTTCCTACACTTTTTTTTTCCGCCTGGTCCGGTCCCTTTCGCCTCCTTGTCCCCCGGTGTCATTTTGATCGAACGCCGGCAAGCTTTGATGTCCGCCCGCGGATTTTTTTTTTTTATCAGAATCCTTTGCCTCGGCAACCTTCTAAGACTCCAAGTCGATTTCGGACTTGATACGGAAACTTTTTTCCTGCCCCTGGCATAGGGCTTTTGCGCACCCCCTCTTAGTAGCAGAGCTGGCCCAGAGAGTTTACTTTCCTGGATTTCAGATCTCGTCGAATAGAGGTGAAATCCATTCATATTTCCCTCTCTTCCTTTTTTTTGTTTGAGAGTCTATGGGGGCAGCTCACTTTCCGCCCCCATTTTCTTTCTCCCGAGGCTCTCCTCGAGATTGAAGAAGTAATCACTTCCGACATAGTTCTTTATTTTCTGAGCCTCCTTCTTCTCCCCCTTTCACGAATAAAGGAAGTATTTACGTTTGACTTCCTTTTTCGGACACCCTTCCTCTTGTCTGAGTTACCCTGACTTCGCCCCTCCCTTTGAGGCTTCTCAATCTTGAGGGAAGACTGTCCCTTCCGTTTAGTTCCTTCCTAAACGGCTGGGCAGAGCATGGTGACCTTGGTAAGCTTGTATGTAAACCCCAGGTCTTGTTATTAGATTTTTCACCTTTTGAATCAGAGTCCTCCTTCGGGACCCGTTTTGCCCTTCTTGTAATGCCGTTCGTCTTTCTCTGTAAAACGAGCCCCCTGACTGAGGAAATTTTCTTGTTCGGTAATTTCCGTCTTTTTTCTCGCGTCGAATTTATGGTCCTCTTACTCCCCTTTCGTTCCTCTTGACCTCGTTTCCCCTTCACGTGATAGAGCGAGGATCCCTTTGCGTGCAGGGGCCGTCTTTTTTTCTTTTTTTTCTTCCTACGGGACTGATCAGGAAGCATCCCATCTCGAACATCCCCCTGAATCGAAGGATCATATCTTATGATTTTCCGATTAAGAAGAGCGGTACAGCCTTTTTTTTTTTTTTTTTCTCCCCCCGAGCTGAACCGTAGGAGAAGGTTCAAAACCCGACGTCGTAGGAGTCCATTTTTTCTCCGCCAGGTCCCGCGCCAGTTTTTGCCCCGGTAATAAAGCTGCGGCTGATTGATTCCTACCTCACGTCCTCCCCTCTCTGTGTGACTGATTCCGCGCTGACCTTCGACTTCTCGTGATTTCCTTCCGTCCCTCTCAGGTTGTCCTTATGCTCCCATTTTTTTCTTATCCTTCGCTTTTGTACACTCCTCTCTCTGCTCCTGGTGTATACCTACTCTTTCGCTCTTTTAGAAGAAGGTTCATTTCTTGGATTCTTTCGTGGATGAGCCCTCCCCAGGAATCCCCCTCCGAGGTCTTCCTCTGGTGCTAAGATTACGAGGGCTTGGTTAGCGCGCCTTTTCTTTTTTTTTCCCCCGACTTCCAGGCCTCGTCTCGGTGGAAGGCGCTAGCAGGATGCTGCAGATCCACAGCTTTTCTGCGGGTTAAATAACCCCCCCCCCTTGAAAACATGTCCCCTTTTTATGCTTGTAGGGTGGACTTTCCAGATTCGTCTGCGACTCAGACGCATCTGCACCTTCTCTTAAGAGTCCTCTTCTCCTTTAGATGGAATTTGCCCATCTTGCCTCATATCGTCTTCTTTTTGATCTTTTTTTTTTCACGATCAGGCGTTTCCGGACTCTGGAACGAGGGCGGCCACGTCTTCCCCCCCGTGGGGACTTTTTCTTCTGCCTTTCGTGTCAGGTTTAGTAACAGAGGGTTGCTTTCGACCTTTTGTCTCCCCCTGCCCTTTCTCCTGCAGACGCCCCCCTTTCTACGAGCGCTCTTTAAGCGTAAACAGGAGTAATTGGGCTTTGACCGTTTCTCTTCCCTTTTGACGCACCCTCTCGGCAGACGTTTCTTTTCATTCTCTCTCTTTTCCCTCGTTTGTCTCGAGATCCAAACGTTGAATTAGTTAGTTGAGTCCACCCCCAACTTCACCCTTGTCTTCTTCAGGGCTTCTAGCTCCCTGCCTTCCTGTGAGTGAACGGCGCCCTGCAAACTTCACCTTTTTTTTTTTTTTGTTTTTTTTTTTTTTTTTTTTTTTTTGGTTTTCTTCTTTCCCTATCGGCGGTCGTTCCCCTCCCCCATTTCTAACATCGGACTCCCTATCAACGGGAGGCGGCCTCTACCCTTCATTCAGCCTTTCTCCCCCGACGTGCCCCTTCACCTACCTGCAAAGAAGGATAGATAAAAATCTTCGCGGCAATTCTTCCTTGTTCTCCCTGCATCTAGGAGCAACTTTTTTTACGCGTTTTTGCTGTTTCTCTTCTTGAACTCCCTTCTTCAACCTACACCGGAGTCATGTTTGCGGCGTTCATTTGAATCTTTTGCGATTTTTGAACCCGCAGGACGCTTAGTGAGTGAGGCGCACTCCGCTCGGGCTCACCTCCCCTCTGACTCTTCAAACGTCCCCCGTGGCACTGTCTCCCTCCCCCCAGTGAAGCTGATAACAGAAATGCTTTGACCCAGCACTCTATTTGGAGGACGACCATTTTCATCAAGAAGTACTCAAGAGACCACTCGCCTCGATCCTCCAACTAAGTTCGTCTCTAGAGGACCTTTTTTTCGTCCTTGTAGCCTCCCCCTTTCTCCGTCGATCCTAGAAGCTCGCCCCCCGCAACCTAGACCCTACAGACTTAGACGTAATATTAATTATCGGCCCCCCCTCTGTCAGTTTTTTTTTTAGGAGGACTCCCCATGAGGCCTCTCCACTGAACGCATTTCTCTGAGCCCCCTTATTCTTTGATTCTGTCCTTCTAAAAGTAGAGAGTCCTTACTTTTCACCCCTTTTTGGTGTTTTTTTTCTTCCTGCGGGTTTCTAGCACGGCCACGCTTGCGGAGTCTCGCCCCTTCAATCGTGGGTCCTCGACCTCCTTTCTGTTTTTCTTAGTGATGGACGCGCTACCACATTTCTCTTTTCGCCCACCTCCCAATCGCCTAAAACTGGCCCTCGGGTTCTCCTCTCGATTCTTCTTTTTTACCCTCGCGGGGCTGGAAAATCGTCCCTTCACCGCTGACTCGGCCCCTTCGGCCTTGAAACCTCCCCTCTCCCGCGACGTTACCCCCTCTTGCGAATTGGACTTCCTTTCTCTTTTGTGACCTTGGGGACGAAGACACCCTTGTCGCTACCCCCCGTGTGCTGTACTACCCCCTTCTTTCCGCAGAGATCCCCCCGAGGCCTACTCCTTTTGGCGTTCAACCTCCGAGCCCCCACCCCTGCCGCCGGTCCCAGTTTGCTCGTCCGGAGCGGGCCCCTCCGTTCCTTCCCCCTCAATTTTAGAGTAGTTTTGAGTGTGACAGTCCGTGGCCTCGGAGAAGGCCTTTTTCTTTTTTTGATACGCCCACTTTTCCGGACTATGCCTTTTTGTACGTCCCCGCGATGCGAAAAAGTTCACGATCCCACCTCTGAATCGCTGCCTGATACCTCGTCCCCGTATGGATGGCGCAGGATGTTTAAGTTAGCTCTCTTTTTTTTCGTGCTTTTTAAGTTTTCTCCCCAGAGGTGCAATCCCGCCTGCCTGTCCCCTCATCCTATATCTTTATAATCCTTTTTGATCTATTGTATACCTCTATAGAAGGTCAGGATTTGCACCCCCCTGATCCAGCTTTCCCTAATCAGGCCACATATTTATTCTCCCCTTTGCCCCTACTGAGCTGCTCACTCTCTTTTGCCGCCCTAAAAGGCCGATTTCCTAGGATCTGCCTTGTATGACCCCGCGAAAACGCTCTTTCCTTCCGAGTACCCCTTTTTCCCTGCCATTTTTTGAGCGTTTTTGCCACCCAGCCTCCGCTTTGCGTGGAAGATTGACCTTGTATTACATCCCCCTGAGTCCTCCGTTCCCCCTACGTGAACGAGTCAACCGGGATGTCTTGAAATATGGGTAGATCTTTTACGACGTTGCCTGCCCGCCGTTCCCCGGTACCTATAAGTCTTCGTTACAGATGTACCACCACTCCATACCACTTGTCCGTATTTTTTAAAGTCTGCGTTTTTTGCTTCTTGGTATTACGCCTCCTTTCCGTAGGCCTACTATTTTACAGATCTTAGTCCGCCTACGTTTATTCCTGCGGTCCTTGTGACCGTTTGTAAGGAGATTGTTACCGCGGCTCTATTTTCCTCCAGTATGTTAGTAGAAGAGGACCCTAACAGCCAGTGTTCAGCGTTTCTTTCCCCTTGTCGGAAATCGAAGAAGCGGCCCTCGATCTTTTTCTTTGTTTTTTTCCCGAATTGCCCCGCCTTGAGAAGGGCTTTCAAACAGTGGTTCCCTCTTCTGTTATTTTGGGTCCTCCCCTCCCGGCGTTAGTGGTGACCACGTGATTTTATAAGAGAACGTCCTTTTTGATCATTGTCCCCCCCCCACCCCAACCACCGAAGAACTTCTCAGCACAGATCCCTCTCTGAAGTTCGCCTTTCTTAGTTTGATATGCTTAGCCCCGTTTCCGGACGTAAGCTCTGAAAAGCCTTGAGTACCTCCCGATCAGTCCTGCTACCTTCTCGGTCTTTCTAGTAGCCCTCTAACGTCGGCCTCCCTTTCCTGTCGATTCTACATCTGCAACCGGCATAAGCGCGGCCGAGCGTGTCTTTCCGCTTGTGGGGTATGAGAGAGCACCCTGGTTTTTTCCGCCGGTAAGCTCTCTTCTCCGAGGGCCTATCCGTGGATTGAGCGCTCTCCCGACCGCGGCTGGTCCCCCCCTCCCCAAAGCATTCAAAGTCCTTTACTCCTCTGTTTCCTTTCCGCCGTTTTCACGGTTTTCCCTTCACAATTTTCGAAGCTCTGCACCTCCCTTCAAGAGATGTCCCTCATGGTCCACCGACCTCGCTTCCCGACGCCTCCTTGGTCTGTCCTCTAGTGGTTTCCGTCTTCTGTAACTAGGTGCGGTCCCGATCCCCCTTTTCCATTGCCCCAGGACGTCGTAGACAGCCCCCCCTTCGGTTGCAGCCCATGTCTTCCCAACTTCTCCCTCCTTGCCCAGGGCTCACCTTCACGTTGGTACCCTACCTAGACCTCCCTTAGTTGACGAGAGAGCTGTCCCCCTACTTGAGCTCCACGGGTAGGCCCACGAGGCAGACGTTGTGTCTCTCCTTTTTTGTTGCTTTTATGCGAAAAAGTCCCCCCGCAGCAGTGTTTTTCTTGAGTCGGGCCCTCTCAATTCCTGTTAGGATGCGGCAGCTTCGTTCCCCACCGTCAAGTGGGCTTTCGGGCTCTCCTTAGGTCGGCCTTCCACGGAGAAATTTTGCCCCTACTTTTACGTTTGCAACAGCTAAAAGGTTTTTTCGGTTTCTTCGATCGGGCTTTCGATCGTGCTCCCCCCGTTCAAGCATCCTACCTTCTTCCCTCAATTTTCTTTTAGATAACCCTTACCCAGATGATTTGCCTTTCCTCCCCTGTGCCTATATCCTCTTCTTTCCATGAAACTTTGCTCTTCGGGCTTCTCCGATCCCTTTTCCCTAAAAATTCTCTTCGGCCGTTACCCGTGGATGCTCTTCCCGCATGGGGACCAAAAGAAGGACGTTTAGTCAGAGACGCGTCTCCGCCTCCTCAGGCCCTCTCTGTCTCATGACTTTCTTTCTTGAAACCCTTTCTCGCGTTCCTCAAGACACCGTTATCGTCTCGGGAAGAGAGTTCTTTGGGCCCCTGCAGTCCCGTTTTACCCCTGAATTTCCCTCCGAGACCCCTTTCGTCGAAGCGTCCACCGCGACGTTCTTCGACCCCCCCCGGATTCCTCTCGAGTCCTGTGAAGCCTGCGTTTGAGTCTAATCTTTTCACCCATCCACCCCTCCTCAAGTCTCTAAGCGCGCCCGACAAGCTATTGGTCTTCCCTTCCTGTGGCAATGAGGCCCCGCTACGTAACCGCATTCTCTTTTACCACCGGATTCTCTATCTGAGCAAACGTATTTCCAGACTCACGTTCTCGACCACTTGGTGCCGTCAATTTTTCTCTTTCCCTCTTTTACCTTGGAAGAGGTGGTTTTTTTTTCCCCCCTTATGATCCCGTCGTCTTCTTGGCACGTTATCAGTCTCCTCTTTTTTTAAAGATTCTTTGACGACCGGCCCGCGACGCGTCTTTCCTCTTTTTTCCACCTACACCACTTCTTCACGGCACGGGTTCGCCCCTTTTTCCTTCAGGGCGTCTCTAGAGGCATGTGACATTGCTCCCTCGGACCGCGGCCCCCTTTAGGTGCTCTAGCAACCTCTTCCCCGCGCCTCCTCGGACCCCCTTTTCCCTCCAGCCCTTGGATTGACTCTTTGACCCCCTCCCTCCAGAGATAGTAGACGCGGTTTTTTTAGTCCCCCAGCCTGTATCTTTCCCCGAGTTTTGATTCGTCACACGAGTCCCTACTATTTCGGGCTCCGTTGAACAGTACTTTTTTTCGCAAGGGTCCCCCCCCCCCCCCCTTCGTGCGTTTCACTCCACGTAAGACGTTTCGTCCGCCGCCGATTGTTCAAACGATACTCGGGCATTTATGAGAAGTCAAGACCGGCTTTTCTCGGTGTGGCCCGGTCCTCTCCCGTACCCTTCCCCGGGAAAACTTTCTAGTTGTTCCCCCTGAGCCCAAGAGTCTCTGCTACGGGATTCGGATATTATGAGTCATCTTAGAGGACTGATTTGTCGTTCCCCCTCCTGAGGACTCTTCGGACCATATTTCCTATATTTTTCATTTCCCCCCTAAGTTGTTTTGGATTTCAGGCTTTCTCGGAATAGCTACTACTGCTTTTGGGGCCGGAGGATATCTAGCTCTTTCGAATTTTGGGGGTGCCTAAGATCGACTTTTACTCTGCTTCCAAGCTTCGCTCCTGTGAAGCCTTCCCCGAGGTTTTCTTTGACTGTGTTCCTTCGTATTCCCCCTCGCTCCTTTTCAGGTTTTTGGGTATCCCCCTTCGGCTTAATTTCGGTGAAATTTTTTCACCCCATCTCTGGTGCCCAATCTTTTGACCCTTCTTTTTTTGAAGCACCTTTCCGAGCCTGTTTCCCCCTTCGGCGCAAAATGCTTTTGATTAACTTCCGTCTGTTTATTTAGTAGAAATCGGTGCGATTTTTCGCGGAATTCCCCGTTTTTTCTTGGCCCTCCCGTTCCTTACGATTCTTTTCGTTTCTCCCCAGCTGTACAACTGCTCAGAGCCCTCTCTGACCCTAGCAGGAGGTTCACTTTGTTGGAGGTTCCCATTTTTCAGCCTAGTCGTCGGTTCCTTCCTTGTGAAAGGAGCAGCCGTATGACCCACTTTTTTCTCCTCGCGAGGACCCTTCTGGTGACAGTTTTGTACTTCGAGTTTTCGGTGTCCCAGCCTTATATCAGGCCTATGTTGGCGTTCCTCTACCTATTTAGATCCCCCTTGTAATGCCCCCCTAGAAGCATCCGGGGAGACCCCTGAAGTCCCCTTACCATCGGCCCGAGACTGCTGAGATGTCTCAAACAGTGTATCCGCTAGTCCCCGTCTCTTTCCCTGAGGATTGGTGCCACGATTCATCAGAACTTTTAATTTTTTCTGTAGTCATTGCTTAAGTCTTCGACGACCGTTCCATCTTTTCTCTTCTTCGAATTCTTTTTTTCTTTTTCTTTCCGAGACCTGTAGAAGGTTTTGAGCTTTTTTTCGCGAGCTTCCTTTTCACGGAAGAGATCATCCTCAATTGTTGTCGTCGTAGCCTTTAACTTCTCGGTATTTTACGAAGCCCTCTTTCTTTAAATTTTTGCCCACTTTTTTTCTGACGAGCATTTCTCAAGGGTGAGCCCTTCTCGAAAGATTCAACCCCCCCCTGACTTCTGTTACGCCTTTTTTTGCCTCCCTCCTCAGGATAGTTTTTGGACGGAATGAGCCACTTCTTTGAGCCTCTTCCTCCTCCCTCTGCTCGCACTTTTTTCCCACCACTGGCTACGTTTCCGCCTTTTTTTCATCCTTGTCATTTAGTAGGACGCAAAATCAGACCGTCCCTCTCTCCGCCGAGTGTGGGCCCCCCCTCTTTTCCTGAACTTCAGAAGGACCCGTACTTTTGATCTTCGATCCTTGTTTTAGTTGCTTCCTTCTTTGTAACGGTGCGCCGTTCCCTTCCCCTGCAGCCGCCGCCCGTTTCTTGGGCCCCCGATCTTCCCAATGTCCCTGCCGGTCTGCCTGGACCTCCTGAGGTCCTTACTTGCCCGCCCCCCCCCTTGTACGTCCATTTGCGTTTTTGCGTGTACTTCCTGACTTTTCTTCCCTCCGACAAGTGTCCCCTCTTGCCTACTTTTCGCCCTCTTTCTTTTTCCTTTTCCCTTTTGTTGTTGAAACTTTTTTCGTAGGGATAGAAGTCCCCTGTCGTCGGCCAGCATGTCGGGCCCCTTTACTCGTCAGACTCCGACGTTTCTTCGTAACGTTCCTGTGGGTCGCCGATTTCTCCCCCTTCCCGACGACCTCGGTCGGACCATTGGGACCCTCCATGGTGACGATCAAATTTTTTTCTCGTCCGTCCCCTTTGGCACGGCGCGAGTTCCCTCGTCCGATGCCCCTTCTTTCGTCCAGACGCTCTCCCCCCGATGGGCCGAGAGGAAACAAACAACGCCCCCACCAAAAAAGAAAACCACTAACCCCCACCCCCCCCCCCCCCCAACACCCCCCACCCCCACAAACAACAAAACCCCCAACCCCTTCTCCCAAACAAAAAACCACCAAACACCCCACCCTCCTTAAATACCACCTCCCCCCCCCCCAACACACAACCTCCTTCCCCCCCCAACCAACGCAACCCAAAGCAAAAAAAACAACCCCAAACCCCCCTCTCTAACACACCCTCCCCCCCACCCCAGCCCGCTCCCCCCCCCCCCCACAACAACCCCCCCCCCGCCCAGCCCCTCAAACCCCCCCCCCATCCACACAAAACCGAAACAAACCCAAAACCTGCAACGCCTTCCCCCCGCTCCCCCCAACCAACCCCCCCCCCCGCCCTCCCCCCCAAAAACCAAACAACCCCAAGGTACATCCCCCCCCCCCCCCCCCACAAAGAGAAACAAAACACTCAAAGCCCCTTCCCCCAAACCCAAAACAAACCCCCCCCCCAACAAAAGACCAATAAAACCGTGGGGGGGAAAAAAACACCCCCTCCCACCCCCCAACCCCCAATCTCCCCCCAACCAAAAACCACCCCCTAAACCCAAACCCCCCCCCACACCCCCCCCCCCCCACCCAAAACCCCCACCCCCCCCCCAAGTAAGAAAGGAGGCACCTTAGCTCTCTGCCCTCTTAACGCAGAGTTTGTTACTGGACGACACTTGAAATCGTAAACCTCCGTCGGAACCCTTTAGGTGGAAATTTTCTCTCGCGATCTTGAACCTTGGTCAGATGCGCGAGCTTTTTCATCATTGCTCTCATGCATATTTCAGTTAGGCTCCCCGTAGGCAACGCCACTATCGCACCCTAAACTTTCCTTCTCCCCCGACCTCTTTCTGCGGCTCGGACCTCGCTTGCTTTCCCGCTCTTCCTTCAAGTTTCTATACCTACCGGCTCGCCTCTATCCCGTTTACGGACAACGGGCAACGCTGACGCTTCCTTTCCTCACTTTTCAGTTTTAGCCCGATGCTCGCCTCCCTCCTTTTTACTGCCGAAAAAGAATACTTCTTCCCTTTCCTTGCTCTCCTTTGGTTTTTAGACTTGACCCCTAGAAAGAAATGACAGCCCCCCCTCCCCGACCTTTTCTAGCTCGGGGAACCCCACGGTTTCCGGCCTGGTCTGTCTCTTCCCCGTATTCGTACAAGTCGATGGGTGTTTTTTCCCCAGGTTTTCTTTTTTGGACCGGGATAGGTGTCCTTCTCCTAAGCTAGATTTCAGTCCGCTTTTTTTTCGGGTTCCTGCAAGGGGCCAGATCTACCGATTTTTCTTTTTTTTTTTTAGAGAGTGACCAATCTGCCTGTCGAGTCACCCCCCCCCCCTCTTTTTACTTCAATGGCCTCCGGTTAGCTGCTCAGCTTAGGGCTTTTGAAGCGAGGTGAATTTTCGTCCCGACTCCGACCCGATGCTCTTTACAAGTTCGGGATCGAGAACCTGGCCCTCAGCCGCCCCCAGCCTGGCGACTGACTGCCTCGAGCATGGCTAGGGGAATTGGTCCTCCGTATCTTTTCTTCCCCGGGTAGGTCGGTACACTTTGCTTTTATCCGCTGAGAAGACCCCCCTGAGGGCATACCTCCGTTTGACTTTCCTTTTTTGTTTTAACCCCCCGGTGCTCGTTCCAGGCGGTGTTTGCTTCGCAATCTGTTTCCTCCCCCGTTTCTTTTCCCCCTCAAGCAGACGCGCAAGAGTGAGCCGCTACTTTTCCGGATCTTGGTTCGCGTGTGTCGGACCGACCTGATTCACTTTTTTAATTGTGATCGGCGGCTTAGGGGTTTTTCCCCGAGTTGAGGCGATCTGTGCCTTTTTACGCTTTCGTATCAGGAGATCCTCCCTTCCACCTCAAGACATGCGGCTAGAGCAGAGCCCTATCACTCCTTGTTTTAGAGAGAGTTTTTTTATCTCCTCAGTCCTCTTTCCGCTAGTGATCCAGAGATGACCTCCAGCCCCCTAATCCGTCAGCTATCAGTCGGCGCCTCACAGAATGCCGCCCCCCGCACCCCTGGTTTTCCGAGCAAATTTTTCCTCTTCAGTGATTTTCCCCTGGATTTCCCTCCCTGGCCTGACCCGAGCTCCTCCTTCCTGTGCGTAACGCTGCTCCCCTTCGTTTCACACCAGCCTTGTGCGGGCGATCCCTTTTTCGACTTCCCCGTTGGACGCCCTGTGACCACGCCCCCAACGGCCCGCGTTTTGCAAGCCGTTTTTCTTTTGTTTCATCTCGCTACCTTCCCCCGCCTGCCGTTGTACCGGCATCCCTTCTCGCGTCGTCGCTACAAGTTTAACAAAGCTCCCCCTCGCCCCTTTTTCTTTTGTCCGTGCCGTCGTTTGGGGGAACTGTCGGCTTAGGAGGAGGTTTTTCGCAGATCATTTCGGCCTTCGTGACTTTCTACTCCGTGATTGATCGGCGAAACGGTCCTTTTTAAGTTCGAGTGTAGGTTCCTTTTCGCGGAGGTTGGTCCGCTCATTCCCCCTCTTTTCTTAGGCCCGAGGCCATCACCTCTCCTTCTCTGCGGCCGGGAAATAGACTCGAGGAAGATTTTTTTTCGGAGCTCCCCCGATTCAATATTCACAGACGGAGTGCCCCCGGGCGTTCTACCCGTTGGTACTCGTAGTGTAGGATACGGTTTTATCTCTCATCCTTTGAGGCCTCCTTTTTCTGAGCTTTTCCTTTCAGAACGAAATCGTTAGCTTGGAGGCCTTATTCTTTTTTCTCCCAGCCCCTGCAGCGTTGTCGAGGATAGCGATGACGTCTGACCTTCTTGCTTCTTTCCGTACTTTTTCTGGCTAGACTTGCTCACTCATTGAGATTTCTTCCCCTTGGTTCTTTTCCTTAGATCGCTAATTGCCTTGTAGATCTAACGTCTCCGTCTTCTCCCTCTGGATTTCCTTGACCTTATGTTTTTAGCCCCTTTTTCACTTTCCCAGTTAAGGCGGTTACAGATTCCTCCGGTCGCTTTCCCAGAGAGCATGGGTGTTTGATTTTTTCCCAGCCGTCAGGATCTGAGAGTTCCCCCTTTCCGCGCAGGTATGCTCGCGTTCCCGATCGGTCTGGTTCGATCCAATCTCCCCCCCTTCTTGTTTTTGTAAAGACTCCTGCAGGGCCCGGGTTTTTTTTTGAAGTTTCCCTTTTTCCTTCGGCGACCGCCGGGACTTTCTCTGCCCCGCGTAACTGATTCCGGTGCCCGAGGACCCCGTCTCAGTTCTGTTCCTAGATCGGTCCCAACTGTGGTGATCTTCGCTCCCTCAGATTTTTCCTTCATTTGACAGATTGAGGCCTGCCCCCTGATTTCTCCGCCCTCCCTTGCCCCTCAGTCGAATTTTTTTTTGCTCGTTGGCTTCCCACCCTTTTCTGCTTTTCCTCTTTTCTCCGGGCGGCGGAATATTAAACTCGGGCGGAAAGCATCCTTACACGACCCCCCCCACCCCCCCCCCTTTTTTCGAGCTCTCCCGGAGTCAGCGAGCGAGATGATTCCTCGATGGCCGACCGTGTCGAATTCCCACTCCGTTTTTTAATAT
>Ga0179591_1254969_pt1 | contig 22882 bp, 22 predicted proteins | sample CZOMad2_1_08_16f_FD_182891 | JGI IMG/M metagenome (GOLD analysis project Ga0179591, IMG submission 182891) | Vadose zone soil fungal communities from Angelo Coast Range Reserve, California, USA - CZOMad2_1_08_16fungal (PacBio error correction) | ecosystem: Environmental > Terrestrial > Soil >... | reverse complement strand
GGCTTCTCCTTCTACGCGGGCATTTTTCTCCCTAACCTACGACTAAGCTCTTCTTTTTCCACATCGTCTCTATTCTCTACTTTTCGCTGCACTCCTTTTAAGTTTCTCTTTGGTCAGGCTCGAAGTCCCCCTTCGGCGTAAGGAGCGAATTTTGAACGCCCTTTTCACCCGTCAGCCGGACGGGCTGTTTCAGCTGGCTCGCCATCGCCCAGAGAAACTTCAAGATTTTTGGAGTTTTCAGCTTGGTCTCTTCTTTTTGTTCTTTTTTTTTTAGTGACACCCTGTTCCAGAGCATTCAAGCCTTATTTTATCCCATTCTAAAATCTCATGGCGATTTCCTTCCCGTTTTCTCCATCCGCGGCCCCTAATTCCCTGGTGCCGGGCTTTTCTCTTCTTTCACAGCGACCTATGTTGTCTTCTGCGTGTCTTCCAGCTGCAGCGGAATCTACGCGCCCGAATCTCGTGGAGGTGCGGCAGCAAGACTGGTCGTCCTGGACCATTTCCTGGTCCCACCCAATGGCAGTACGGCTCCGCATCAACGGAACATCGCTCCCTCACATCTAAGGTTGCGTAGTCTTTCGTTGAACCAGCGCCAACGTTTTTCAGAACATTCTCTCAGCCGTCTCCCCGAGGTTGACGAATCTGTTGGGTCCCGAAGTCCGCCTCGGCCTACTAGTTTCCGGACAACAAGTCAGCCCTCAGCTTTTCAGCTTCCTCCACCGTAAGACCTTGTAGTCCTCAAAACCAGTTGCCCCTCTTTAGTCCTTCTTTTGTCTCCCTGTCATCGCCCTGCCGACCTAGAGCGAGTAGCGTCTCCTCGTTTACCTTGCTTTTGAAAAGACTCTTCCGGGATCTTTTTCCTAGCGAAAGTTTGAGTACATCCTTTGACCCTGTCTATCCATCCTCTCTCTAGCCCCCGCGTCGACTCCGGGTTGCGGCGACCCTATTTTCGCCTTCCCTTCTTCCTTATCTTTTCCTTGAGCCGGCCCGCGGAAGGTCCGGCTTCCCCCACGCCCGCGGATGGTCCTCGTTTTCTTGCCGTCTCTCCGTGCTTTTTTTTCTCCCGCCACCACCGCCAGCTGGCCCCCTCCACCGTCCCGTCTGTCACCCCCTGTTGATTTTTTTATCATTCCCTTTGCCCCCCGCCCTCCCTTTCGTCCCTCGCATTTTCTGCACACGGCGGCCTCACCTACCAGGAACAGGATCAGCCCCGGCCACGGCCCCTTTTCGTTCTCCCCAGCGTTTTTGCCCTTAGCCTAACCCCGTATCTACCCTTCCCACCCCCTCCCTAGAAAGGATCTCCGCCTTTCTCCTTGCAGATGGGCCTGGTCCGAGTTAACTTTTGTAATCTCGCCTCGCCATGGCCCTTGGCGAACAAAGAGTGCTTTTCCTCCTAGATTTTCTGTCCACTCTTAGGGTCCATCTACTGGTCCCTGGATGCCGCAGAAGCTATCATAGGGTTTTAGTAGATCGCAGTCGTCCTCCCGTAGAGAAAGCCCTTTCCCTTACGATATGCCCCTCCTTGTCTGCCTTTGCCTTTCCGTGGTTTCCACCCTGGCATTTGAAAATATTTACTCGCCTTCTCGTCCGCATGAAGGTTCGGCGGCCCCTTTATGGTTGTGCTCCTTTATCGATTTGTTTTTCTTTTCTCTTTGGCCCCCCCAATTTCGTGGCCTCTCCCCCGTTCCTTCGATCAGAAAGCGGTTTTTTTCCTGAGATCCTTCGGTTATTTCCTGCGATTAATAATTTCCCTTCATATTCCGCCCGCTTGGGCGAGGACGATAGAGTGACCTTTTCCTCCTCGCTTTATCGCCCCGAGCATTCTCACATCAGGCTCCGGGAGTCCCCCCCCGGAGGGTTTTATAACCCGCGTTACACCGCCGCTGAATTTCCTTCTTTTTGGGGAAGGAACCCAATGTGCCCCCTTGTGGTTCCTTTTTTTCGCACTCTGGTGCCGGTTTTGACCTTTACCAACCTGCCCTCTGCTGGCGAGCCTCTCTCCTGCTTAAGAGTCCGAAATGTTTCTCTCCTTGCCTTGCTCCCCCCGCGAGCTTGGCCCACCGGCTTTCCAACCAGCCCGTTCCTCGATTGATGGGCTCCTTTTCTCTTCGACTGAGATCTGGACGCGATTATTTTTTTCTTTTTTCCACAGGCGAGCAACCCTAACTTTCCCACTTCTTTCTCAGGGCCCCATGCCGGTGACCACCCCTCCCCTCTCCTTATGAGGGAGATCCCCCCCGTTCAGAACTGCGCCCTCTGCCACTTTACGGGACGCCTGTGCCGATAGGTTCCAGACAGGGAGTTTTCACCTTCTTCAGTGGTGGCCCTTCCAGTTCCCCCCCGAAACACCTACCTTTTCGTCATTTCGGTGCCTCCGAGATGACCTTTGTGCGTTTCCCTGGTTTCGGCTGTGCGTGTTTTTTTCCCTCTTTCCTCCCCCCAACAGGATTCCCCCCCGCTACTCTTTTTAGCTTGGGATCGCCTTTTTCGCAGGCGCCGTTTCCTCGCCCTCCATCACCCTTTTCCCTTGACAGGCCCGCCCCCTACTGGCCAGTCGGGCAGTATTTTCTTTTTGCGGTTTTTTTCAGCTCTATCGAGCCCCAGGCTTTCTCCGTTTTCGGCCCCCCTTGCATTCCTTTGCTTTTTTTGGCCCCGGCCCTGACCTCATGTGTGCTTTCCCTTTTCCGTATTTTTTTATATCCCTCGTCTACCCCTGCAAACCATCGACCGAAAATCCTTCGGTTCCCTTTTTCCTTGTCTGCTAATTTGGTCCGTCCAACTCATTTGCACCGCGATAGTTTGACCCAAATCTCTTTCTAAACAATTACGTCTCACCCCAGCCAATTCGAATCAAGGCTCCGCCACGATTCCCCTGATGTCTCAGATTCTGGGATAGGATGACCCTGGCTCTGTTGCTCGTCATTTTTTTTCACGACACCACGTTCTCTCCCACGTTTTTTCCTGGCTTGAGCGGCTTTCTCCCCCTTTTCAGTTGCATCGGGCAACGGTTGTCCCCTTGGTTATACGGTGCTCCCAACCCCCCGTCCCCACCCCTTGCCCAGCAGACACGCCTCTCTCGGTTCCAAGACCAAATTTCCGTCCCCACCATTAAGACAAGTTTGGCTTCACCAAGGTCTTCGCTGCTGGGCCCCCCAGCTAAAACAGGCGTGACAACCTTCTTCCCCGTCCCCCCCCTATCACCAATGATGGTTAGTGTCTCAGTCTCCTTGACCCTTTTGCCCCCGGACCTTAGCTCCTTCCCTGGATCGAAAGCGTACAAGATTCCAGCGCACGGCAAGTCCTGCGCGCGTCCCTCCCTTTTGTCAGAACCTTGGAACCTATGTCACCCTTTTAAGACACGGGGGCAGGATTTGCACTGTTTTTTTGGCCGTCACCGAACCTTCCTTTTCTGGACTCCTGCTTACAGTTGAGCAAGAACTTTTCTTCCGGTCTTTCGCAGCCTAATCTGTTCTTGATTCTTATTTTTCATTTCCTAATCGTCTTTTTTACGGGCTCTCATTTTGTGGGGCTCTCTTCTTTTTCGAGAGCATACTTTTCTCCACGCCCGGTGGCCAGTCTTCATAGATTTTGGCTCTCTTATTTATACTTTTTTCTGTTTTATGATTGAAAAGACCCTCTAGAAAGACTCCCCCCTTCTTATGGTTTTTCTCTTGTGGCTTAGACCTTTTCTCACTTTACGTCCGGAGTCTACCAATTTTTAGACCCTTCCCCTTTTCTCCCAAGATTACAGTCATCCAGCACGGTCTCATCTCCTCTGTCGGATGAGGTCCTCCCTTGAAGTCTGCTGCGATAGACTTCGGGCCTCCAACTGGCCTTTCCATTGTCCGTGCCGGAATTTTCCGCGCGAAGGTCTCCTCCCCCTTCTCGGCCGGAGCTCGTCGAGTGCTTGACCTTTGCTCGTTTTTACGGTTCCTCTTTCTCGCTTTGCGCTTCTCCTCCCGGTAGGGGAACCGCGGGCGCTCCCATTTTACCGGCCAGAATTTCCTTTTTTTCTTGGGGTCAGTTTCTCTGAGAAACCGCCCTCAGTGTTATCCTCCTTCATCTTTTCCCCCGGAATAGTTCACGCCTTTGGTTTCTCGCTTGAAGTTTTTTGTGAACTTTTCCGGTTTTCCCCTTTCCAGACGGGAGTTTGCTTCCTTTTTTTGAGGGTTTGGGGATTATTGGGTGATTTACTCCTATTGCAGGTTGTCATGCCTGGTTCCCTTTTTACCTTCAAAAGGTATCGTCAGGTACACCTGGCCCAGCCATTCAATACCGACCATGCTGAGCCAGGGCCATCCCCCCCCCCCCCCCCCCCCCCCCCCCCCCCCCCCCCCCCCCCCCCCCGGGACAGCATTCCCCGGGGGACCGTTTTTTTGTTTTTCGTCTTTGATCCCTCAGACGTTTCGGTATTTTTCTCAATCCACATCTCGTACCCTTCCTTTTGTGCCTTTTCTTTGGAGTCGGTCCCCTTTCGTTTGCTCGCGGTGGTCTTGCTCCGCTTTTCCCCGGCGATTGTATCTCCCTTGTGGTTCACCGAGATTTTTCCGTCTCAGCGAAAACCTTTCCTTTTGCTTCTGATTTGTTCGTTAGTTCCTCGGGTGCTTATCCACCTTTCGTTCTTGCCCACTCTCATTTCCCTGGTTGACCGTTTGTCCCCCCCCCCCCAACCTCAAGAGCCTTTTTAACGTTGGTCCTTTCCCACTTCTTTTACGATCTCGCGGTCACAAGAGAGACGGAAACACTCCTGTTCCCTGTTCTTGTGTGGAATCTTCGGTCTTTTGGCTGTTACTCAGCCCCGGCGTACTGGACCCTTTTGATTTGTTTTAGTCCAGCTCCGGCACCTCCTTTTGTTTTTAGCAGTCCCCCCCCGTACCCTCTCCATCATAGGGTACCTTCGACGGTCCGTTCTCTTCGTCCCACAGAAGATCGTGGAACGTACTCGGTTTGCCCCGTCTTCCAAAAAATGACGGAAACTTTCCTCTCGTTCGTTGCCTTTCTTCAATCGCGGGCAGACCGGCGTTTTTCTCCCCCCGGACTTGGCTCGTTGCGGCCATGTTTCCCTTCGTTTCCAGTCATCTCTTTTGTTTCGTTTTGGCTTTCGGACAAGGATTGTTGACGGAGACGTCTCTGGTACTTTGCCATTTTCGTGTCCGCCGTGGCTTTTCCAGCAGAACCTTCATTGTCATCTCCTAGCATGGCGAGTGATAGCCCACGATCTCGCCCTTTGTTGTCCCCTTTTATACTCCTCCCCTTTTTCGCCTCGACGGTTGCCAAGTTGCGGCTTTTGCCCGCCTGCTCCAAATTATTCTCCTCGACCTCTGTTGTTATCCATCCTCCTCGTGCCCCCTTTCTTCTTCCGTCCCAGCAGAAGGTTTTCTTTCCCGCCGACCGCCGTTCCGCGCGAGAAAGGTCCTCTCTTCTTCTTATTTTCATCTCGTCCACAGCCGGGGTTGGGAATCCTTTTCCTTTTTCTTTATTTTCGCCCCTCGAGTCGAAAGCTTTTAGGCCTCATCCAGCTGGAGTTTGGTAGCCTTGTCCCCGTTTGAAAAGTCGCTATCTCTTTTTTACAATTCCCCTTTCCCGACAACCCGGCCGGTTGCTCCCTCCTTTCAACTCTTGGTTCACTTCCCTTGGTTTTGTTCCACGCTTATTTCCTGCGTTACCCCCCGAATGACACAAGCCCCTCTTTCAAACGCTGGTGTCTCTCACGGCTCCTGGACCAGGTCCTTGTTCATTTTTGTGCAGTCCTTAAGTGACAGGTACCCTTGTGACTTGCCAACTCTCTGCTTTCTTCGCGGATTGGCCTGGCTTTCCGAAAAGGACGGGGCTCTTTATTCTCTCAGACCAAGGCTTCTTCTGAGTTATTCGGGGCAATATCTCTTCCCCCGCCTTTGGTTGGGAACTAGGCTGTGTCAGCAAGTTTGGGTGAGACGTTCCTGGTAGGGTTTGCTTTTCCCGAGATTCTTCAGAGGAACTTCCCTGTGAACTATCTTCTTCTTTTCTTGGTTTTCCCCTTTTTCGTTCCATTTCCCTTGACCCCTTTCTTGGTTTTTTACTTTGCCTTCCAGCGCCTTTGCGAACTCTGAGTTTTTTCGGCGCTGCTTTCCTTTTCTTTCAGGGATGTCTTTGCACGTCTCGTTCTGACAGGTAGGTTGCTCGAACTTTTGCGGCGAGTCTGTTCTCGCCTACCCAGGGTGTGTCTAAGAGGGATTTTTTCGTGTGTCTCCTGGAAAGTCTGGAGGTTTTGGTTTTCCAACACGGGCCGGGCGGTTCTCACGACTTTAAAGCGTACTCGCTCCAGCCCTTTTTTTTAGATCCAGGAGATTAATATTTCCGGTCCGCCTCACTGGTGCCTGGCTCTTCAGGGACTTCCCGAGGTTCCCCGAAAAGAGCTGGTCTCCAGACCAATTTTTTGCCCTCTCCTTTGTCTGGTCGATGTTTTCTTATGGTCCGGCACAGTTGGTTTTTCCTCCTTCCGCTTTAAGACCCGCTTTTTTTTTGCTGGACGCCCGGGCCTTTTGACGTAAGACGTCGTTTTAGAAGAGTCCTCTTTTTTTCTTGTTTTTTCGTTCCAGTTTTCTGCTCACCGCCCCCGCGGTACGTCCCTTTGCGACCTTGTTTTGAGCTGGTCACCTATTGCCCTTTGGTGGAAAGAGGGAAGTTGCCCTTGCTGTCGGTCGGGTTGATTCCTTTCTGTTCCTCCCTCGTTTCTCCCGAACAGATTTCTTTTGACATGGATTTTTGTTCTCCCACCCGAAATTGTTTCCTGAAGCCCTTCCTTCTTTCTACTTGAGCGCGCTGTCCGGCCCTCTTGAAGTGTGCGCTAATCCCAGGGCCGCCCATTTGTTTTGTAGTCCCCTTCCCACAGGTGTTTTTTGTTCACTGCTGATGTTCTGAAAGAGTCCCTGACCGACTGAGTTTTTTTTGCCATTCCTTTCCCCCATCATCATTCGCGGCGGGACTTTTTTCTCTTCTTCAGCTGACGTTCGCTCCAGCATAGCCCTGCTCTTCAGTTGTTTTTTCATCCCACCCTCCCCGCCCTAGTCACTTTTTCTCACTGCGGGTTTCCTTTCTCTCTGTTCTACAGAAATTTCCGTCTATTGGAAGGTATCCGCTCCTGGTGTCTGCTTGATCGTTTTGTTAATGGTTCATTCTCCAGTCGACACCTCTTTTTTCTAAGACCCAGTCTTCAGTCGGCGAGTTACTTTCATTTAGAGTTTTGGTCTGGGCTCGCTCTTTTTGCGCACCGATTTTCGGCAGGAGCTTTCCTCTCTTATGCGCCCTCGGCCCGATTAATCGTGGACAGATAGTATTCTGGCTCTTTGGCAAGGCTACGGGCTACTTTTCGAGTGCGGCGTGAAGCATAGCTCCGTCCCACGCGCGTCTTTTTTTGTAGGGCGTACGGGCCGAGTTTATTTCATCCCTACGACTGACGCAATATATTATTTTCTCCCCCCTCGTTTGTCCTTTTCTCGGTTCTGAAGCCCCCCTTTTGGCTATCTCGTCTTCAGTCGAATCGACCTCAAGGCTCCTTTTTTTTTCAACTTAGGGTCGGCAATTCCCGACTGCGAAGAGGTACTTCGCTTTCGACTAGAGTCTACTTCTTTTTCCTCGTCCAAAGAGGGATTTTCGGAAGTAGGTCCCACTTTATTCCCCCCCCCCCATCAGTGCGGCCGTTCCTCTGTGCTGCTTTTCCCGCGCCGAAATCCTTCAATGTCGCTCTGTTCTTTTTCAAGTTTTCCCAACCTTGTTTTTTCGACGTGACCAAAATGGACTCTCTCACGACTCCCCCCTTCTGAGGATACCCGTTTCCTTTTTCTTCCGTTCTTCGACCAAGCGCTGCCACTAAGCCGGACCGAATTTTTTACCCTTGAGCTATGGGATGACTTCTACTTTCTCTCTTTCTGCGATTCTGGTCTCGGCGTGGCTGTTTTGCAAGAGTTACCATGAGGACAGCCTCTCCTTATTTGATTAGGTTTTTTGTCCACGCCGGTTGTACTTTCCCTTTTTCATCCCCCCCAGGGCAGTACGGCTAGTTTCTCCGGCCTTTAGAACGGGACGAAGAATCTCCTTTCTTAGATAGAGGCCCCTTCCACTCTTTGAAAGCATCCCCCGACAGCCTTGCCCTCGAGGTTGGACGACAGTTTTTTTGTTGTCAAACCATTCCTTAGGAAAATCGTTGGAGTTTAGTCTCTTTAGGCCCAGGCCCTTCCCTCAGTCCGCCAGCGGCTTTCCCTCTCGAAACAGCACCCCCTGTGTACCTACCCCCAGGAGCAACAAAAACTTTAAGGCGTACTTCGTTTCTTTTTCCCGGTTAAAGGCGATGCCCCCCCCCGAGAGAGTTTTCCTCAGGACGTAGGACCTCCTGCCTCTTGTGTTTCTTTGGGATAGGTTTTTAGTCGCGCGTTAAGTTTTCTTCCAGACCCCCATGAATGACCCCCATGAGACCAGAAGAGAGAGAAACCCTCCCCTTATCGGTTTTTCTCCGAACAAGCTACTTTCTCTGAATTAGTAGTAATGAACTTATTTTTAGTTCTCCTAGACTGTACTGTAGCATTTTCTTTTCCGCCCGCGTATGGTCTAATTTCTTCCGGTAGTTCCTTTTCGCGCCCCTCCAGTTCGCCTTGTCGGCCAGTCAACCCCCCATTGGTCCTAATCCTATTTCCTATAAACCCGAACCTCATCGAGGTAAACCCTTTTTTTCTACCTCTAGCGAACCGCATTTTTTCCTCACGCCCGGTCCACTCTTTCCCGTGGAAAAAGTGATCCGACCTTCCTCCAGACCTTGCATCGTTCCCAAGGTTTTGGCAGGACCGTAGCCCCCCCCAAAGTGCCCCGTTCTCTTTGTGTTTACGCCCACAGATTTGAAGTCGCCTTTCTCTGTGACTCAAGGTCAATGCTTTTCCGGATCATCATCCTTTTAAGATCCAAAATCTTCCCCCGCTGCCGCGTCTGGTGCTCGTGTTGCTTACCGCCGCGACCTGCCTGTTTACACACTACAACCTTCCTTTTCTCAATGGTCGGATTTAGTACCCTCACTGAGTCACGACTCTTGTATCTCCGCCGAGCGTTCTTCCCTTTTTTTGCCACTCCCGGAGGCGCTCCTCCTCTGGCCTTATTTTTTTTTTAGAAAGTAACTCTCTAGGCCCCTTTTCTGTCGGTCAGTTTTCGGTCAGCATTGCCGGTCTCTCTGCCCTTCCTTTGTTCTGTGGTTTTTTTCTTCCCCATTTTGTAGCTTTGTGACCAAAAAATTTCGTAGGCCTCCTCTGATCCCCCTTCCCCTCCTTGCCCCTGCCGGGTTTGTGACTCTACTCCCTTCTCTTCTCTCAGGGAATACTGATATCGAACAGGGTCTAGTCTTAGGGCCTACGAGGTAAAAGTTGTGACTTTCATCTTTTACATCGCCCAGATCCATTACTCCTTCACCCAAGGCAGATGGGCTTCCCCTCGGCTTGAGTCGAAGAGGAAACCTTCTACTAAAGACTTAGACCTTCCACTGTGCTGCGTGTCCTTTGAAGGTGCTATGGTGTGTGCCCCCACCCAGAAAAAGGGTTGTTCCGCAGGGCTGCTCGCGTAGTTCTTTCTAACGAAAACATATGGAGGATCAAAGACTCCCGAGCATGCGAGCATCAGCGTCTTTTTTTGTACCCGGTTACGCGCCGAATTTTTCATGGAGAAGGCCAGAGGTGATTCCCCCCACATGCTTTTAACCTACCCGGGGTTTCTTAGGGGAGCTCCCCCCTATTTCGACGATTTGACGGAGATATTAGTCGGTAGAAGGAGGAGCGTCTAGCACCTAAAAATTCTTCCCAGAATGCTCTTACCCCTCCGTCTCCTACCCACATGAACCCTCTCCGGCGGGTCTCTCTTCACGGAAGCACTTTCCTTAACTTCCAGTTCGACCTCCTTTGATGAAGAGATTTGCCTTTACACTTGGATAAGAGCTTCCATTTTTTTGCCTGCAGTCTTGACCAGGGACAGACCCTGATTATCCCCTCATCCCTTTACGGCCCTGGCCTTACCTCTATGGAATCCCTGCTTCTCTTGTAGCTGGTTGATTTACCTGCAAACCCCCTTCCTCATCCGTCGTCCCTTAGTATGGCACTAACTAGCCACTGTGATCTAAGGCCTACTGATGATATTCTAAATCAAGTAACCTCGGCCTTCAATATTATTTGTCCCAGTCTTTCAGCTATATTTGCGTCCTTTTTTTCCAATGCGCCACGAGAGCCTATCCGGGACTCGGTCTTCTTCCCACACCTTGCGTCCCCGGCCTTCTTTGGCCTTTTATACCTTCCTATTTTAATGTTTCCCCTTACCTGATCTCCCCCTTTTTCTGTACCCCACGCAACCACCCCCTCCCGAAGACCCCCTCCCCTGGTCCCTTTGTTTAGGTTGATTTTTCACATAGGTCACCCCCTTTTTTTTCTCTAGTGTCCCCCTCGAGTGTAAAACCTTTCTGCTCCAACATCCATATCGAAAGAAAGGTCGATCCAAAGTTTTTCGGTACGAATTTGGCCTTCTGCCTTTCCTATAGTTTACCCAGCCGTCACACCCTCCCCCACCGTACTCGTACGTTTTTCTCCGTTTTCAGTGAATCTACTGTACCGGTTTGGCCCCTTAGTTTTTTTTGGGGGGTGCTTTCTCCGGGCCGTGTACCCAGTCCAAGAAAACGGCCTTCACAGTTTTCAGTCCCACACGGGCGTTTACCCAGCCCGTCCACACTCCAACCAGTCCGCCAATGCAAGGCCCTGTTGCGCCCTAAAGAGACCCTGTTAAAACCCTGTACTCGTTTCCCACCTTCGGACCCAGTGCCGCTATGAAATTTTTTCCCCCCCTTTCTTTCGTTTCCCCCCCTCATCCAGGTTCCCCCCCTACATTCTGTGGCGGTACGGGAGTCCCTCTTTACAGCTCTTTTTCGGCCCCGAGTCTCGGTCCGCCGCCCTTTTTCTTCTTTTTCAGCCCGCGAAGAGATCAGGGCCCGACCTTTCTTTCTCAACTGATAGCCGTGGCCTGATCCCTGTTTGGCTGGAAAGTTTTGATCCTTCAGATTTCCCGAAGATCATTCCTCCTGAAGAATCCGCCCATAGTGAGGCTACCTAAGTGCGGTTTCGTGACGTATATGTCTGTTAAACCAGTGACCGTTTGCTGGTGGTTTTATTTGTTTCGGTTGGTCCGCGCGTCGGTTCGCACCCTGTGCCAGTTCGATAGTTCTCTTGATCTTCCTCCTTCCTCCTCCGTTGTGGTGTATCTGCAAATTACGAGCTTTTTTTCCTCTCGGCTTTTTTGGCTTATTGCTCGGGCCTGACCCCTGGTCCCGTGTCTCTCAAAACCTGTTCTGCTAACGTTTGGACCAGCTTTGTTTTCCGGTCCGCTTCTTTTCCCGCTTCCACTCTTCGGCTTCTTCAGATGAACCGCGGATGTCCTCTTGTCTGTTTCTGGGCTCCCTTAGTGAATTGAAGCCTTTCTCTTCGGGTCAACTTGTCTGGCCCAACCCTGAGGATTCCCCAGTAGAGGTCGGGCAACGGTTTTTGCCTTTTGTTTGTGGCCCGCAGTCGTTTTTTTGCCTTTTTGCTTGCGGTTTCGCGCGCTCCCGGAGCTTCCCCGTTGACCGCCCCTACTTCTTGGTCTTGATCCTTTTCACTTCATCGGAACGCCCTACCATTGTGCTTTCTTCCCGAGGTTGTTAGGGGTATTTTGTAGCGAGTGAAGGGGGTGTTTCCCCGCGGTCGGCCATGGGACCTGACGACTGGCTTTTTGGATTTGTTTAGGAAAAATTTTTGGGCTCCTGGGGAGGATAATCTCCTCGGTCGTATCTGGACCGTCTGGGGGTTGTTTTTTCCTTCCCAGGGAATTAGCTTCCCCCTTTGAACACTCGGTGAAAAACTTGCCAATCTCGCCTTCTCCCATGCATCTCCCGGGGCAATGAGCGGCGGTGGCCCTTCTCGCTTGTTTTCTTGACTGGTCCCCGACGATTTCCCATCGAGACAATCTCTCCCCATAAGCCGATGGTGGTTTGACTTTTGCTCCCTTTTTCCGTGGTAGTGCTACGCATTTTTCTCCCCTCGCGATTTCTCTTTGGACCTCGATTTGACCGTTACCTCCTCCCCCAGTTTACTTCTGTTTCATCTGTTGTTGCGTTATTTTCCCTCTCCTTTTCCCCCAAGTAATTCTCGACAGTTTACCCCTCTCTTTCCCTTTTTAGACGCGTTCCCCCGACGCCAAGCTACGTCCCGGTGTCGTCCCCCGATTAAGTGTTCCTGTGTCCGATCGCCCAAGACAACCTGAGAGGAAGGCAACGACTGCCGTCTTTAGTGTTGCTTTCCGAGGTTCATCTTTGTCTGGTAATCTTTTTCTTGCGCCCCCGGTTTCTCCAAGCTCCGCCCATCCCTTCGGCCTGTTGGGTGGCGTGTCCTTCAGGACCTGTCACTTTTACATCCGAAATCGGCGTCTGCGCGGGGGTTTGTTGACCCGGTCCTCGATTTGAATTTCCCGGTTCTTTGGTATTTAACCTCTTCCACCCGTTTCAAGAGAGGATCCCTGTTCTGCCGTCTTTTAGCCAAGCTTCCAGTATTTGCGTCTTATTTTCAAGTGATTCTTTACTCTCGTAGATGGAGTTTCTGCAAATTATTTTTGCCAAGGAGAAGTCTTTTCAGTTTCTTTTATAGACGTGGAAATCAGAATAATTGGTTCTCTCTTCATCCCGGACTCTCTTATCTTCCCTTCCTACACGTTTTATTTTTGTACCAATACCCCTTTTTCTTTCCTCGGTTCTTCTTTTCCCTTACGCCCAGGGCAGGAATCTTTTTCATGATGACCCCCCCTTTCTTTTCAGCCTTTCCCTCTTTCTTAGGTGGATTTTGACTCCCCTGCTTGGACCTCCCCCCCGTAGACCTCAAGAAGTTTTGGTCCGTAACTACAGTCAGTTAAGCAAACGTTGTGCTTGATCGCTTTCGATCGCCCCCGCGGTTGTCTTTGCCTTTTCGGTTTCTGTTTTCTCCGTCCGTTCCGTTAACAGCGCGTCGACCCTTATTTTTTCTCTCCAGAGGGAAGGTTAGGATGACTTTTTCTTCCCGTCTCCCGCTTTTACCGCATCGGGACACCCGACTTTTTCTCCATTCCTTTGTGGCTACCCCCCCGGCTCGGCAGAATACCACGTAAATTGGTTGGCAATTGCGACTTTCACTATAATCATGACAAAAAACGAACCAATTCTGTACAAGAGCTCCACCTTCTTTGATTCCCTCCTTCAAGGGCCGATGTACTGTCAATTTCGGATAGTCCGTAGTCCCGGTCGCGGAACTGGATTCAAGAGCTCCTCCTGGTGATAGAAACGGAGTTTTACTCCTGGCGTCGACGCCCCCCCCCCTTTCTCCTTAGTCTTCTTAATTACGAAAAGGTCGCTGCCCCCTTCCTTCTTGACCGGCAATTTAGGATTTCCTTTTCCCACCTTTTTGTGATCCTGACGCGGTGGGTCTTACAGCCTCCCCTGGTCTTTCCGCTCCAAGATGTCAAGGGCTGCCCCGAGAGTTTTTAGGCGATCCTTTCTCGTTGCTTTTTTTTCAGAAAGATATACTGGCGTTTTCGTTTTTAGGCCAGTCGCCCCTGTTCCTCAACTATGGTGAAGGGTTGTCTCCCTAGTTAATTGAGGGCTCCTTCTCCTTTTTTCCCCACGGTTGGTTTTCCGATGGGTGCTTTCCCCTTTGCTCCTCGATTCCCCTTTTTTTTCACTCGCGCCGGGTCTTGCTTGAGGCCAGCTGTCGGTTTGTGTCTTTTTTCCTGACTGAAGGGCATTGAGGTCTCTACGTCAAACTTCCGCCGCGGAACACACCCGATATTTTGGGAGCTGCGGACTCGGTTGTTTTCTCAGCCCCTGAAATGTCCAGTGCCCCTTGGTCACCCATCTTTTCCCCCCACGATTCTGTCGCGAAAACCCTTCTGCTTCCGCTTTTATATTTCGATAGCTTTTTGCACTCGACAGTGTTAGGTCTTTTCCCTACTTGCAACTTCTTTCTTTAAGTACACGTTATACAGCTGTCTTTTTTCCCAGACATTGGTCCCCCATTACTCCCGGAGGCATTTTCTCTTCTTGTAGGCTTTGTCCTACTTAAAGGCCCTCTTACCTCTCCAGAGCAGACTTCCGGTTTTCTCCCTTGGTGTTTTCTCGGTCCCTTTCAAGTGGACTAGGGCCGATCTTTTCTTTCCCGTGCGTTTCTGAAGGTGAGCCCCCTATGGTAGACACCTTTTGCCAGAGTTATGTCCAAAGTGGCTTTTTTTTTTGACCATCCGAACTTTCTTAGGCTAACCTCAGGAGTCCGTGATCCCTCCTGGAGGTACGTTTTTTTACGGGTCGCCTCGCTTAACCATAAAATGATCGCTGATGTCCCCCCGGTTCGGAAAGTGCGACTGGCGGACGTGACTAGGGATGAAGAGTAAGGGATGGGTACGGAACGGTCTTCCGCTGCAGATGTCTCCTTGTATGCGAAGCGCCATCCGCCACTATTTCCCGACGGCGTGCTGTAGCCCCGCACCTTTACAGTGCCAGGCTTTACCCTGTAGACCCGCACCCAGAAGCAAGATGCCCCCCCCCCCCCCTTTATCTTCTTCCATGATCCTTCAGCTCAACGGGCTGATTTCTTTGTCCGATATTTTTTTAGCTGTCTCCCCTTACAGTTTCCCACCCTGGTAGCCTACGTCCCTGGTTCCCTTTCTTTCAATATTTGATCATGCGGTACGTTCGTCCTTTCCCCACACCTTTTTCCAGAACACATGATATTAAGATTTTCCCTGCACTGGAACTTTTAGTTGTTTCCTTTTAGTCCTCTTTAGACCATCTTCCAAGGGTGCTCGTGATAGATCTCTTTCGGCCGTAAGGACTTACAGGTGTCCCGATACGTAGGCCTTCCCTCGAGATGCGAGTCAGGTAAGGACATTGAGCGTGGAGGGCCCCTCCCCCATATCCTCCAGAACACTGAGTGGCAAGACCCCCTTTCTGTCGTATGTTTCTAAGGGCATGCGCTTTTGCTGACTAATTAAAAAAGTGCCGCGCAAAAATCTATCTCTTTTAAATATAAGTTTTTGTTGATATAGTCTTTCAGTTCCTTGGATTTTCTACTTTAAAGTAGAGAAGACACCCCACCCCCCACCCCCCCTCCACCCACCCCCCCCCCCCCCCCTCCCCCCCCACCCCACCCCCCCCACCCATCCTCATGCAGCAAGAGTGGTGTGAACCTCAGAGGCACGGCGACTGATTCTCACCCCTTCAACGCCACCGCTCAGCCTAAAGACGCGACAGTTTCCTCTCCCGAGCTCTTCATCGCTTGTCCACGATTCGGTCGTTCATCTGTCCTCCAATATAGATACCTCCTGACGTATGGGTCGCGTCCCCGCGTATCGTACTTCCTGACCCCCCCCGCGAACTTAAATAGAGCCCATATTAGGAAGATGTTCGGACAGTTTCAGCGGAATTCTACCTGGTCCAACTGTCCACCGTTCAGTCAATGCAGCAACCCTTGCGGATAACGCTCCCATTGAGGATTTTGTCCCCCCCGTTTCATGAGCTCACAGAGAGGCCCCCCTCTTATAACACCTGAGATCAGGGCAATTTCTTCAGTCTCCTTCCTCGCTTAGGCTTATCTTCGCTTGTTCTAGGCCGAGAACCGCTTTTTCCGATCCACGCTTCCGCGAATTTTCACGAGGCCTTTTCCCATCCCTCCCTGTTGATTTAGTCAGGAAATATGTTCCCTCCGGCATTAATTCCCGCATTCCGTCCCCCCCCCCCCTAAGGGGAAGTCTCCCAGACACAGCCATTGTCTTTTTCGATTCCTAGGTGCAGAAGCCCCTCTCCCTTTACTCCGTCTCCCTAATAGGTTAGTAATCCCTCCTCCTGTCTTTTGTGTCACACCTCCATTAAGTCACTCTTCCCCCCCCCATTTTCTTGATCCTAGGCGGAACATTCCCCCCTCCCTCCCAGCAAGAAAGCCAGGAACCTCCACGCGAATTTCTTTTCCTCAGACCAAAAAGGTAGCACAGCGCCTTTTTCGGTGAGAGAAACAGGTGTTCAATACTCCCCCCAGAGATTCTTCGACCTAGTAGCCACGCTTGGCAAGGGATTTTCTCCTCTTCTGGTTCCTGTTAGTACTAGAGAAGTTTTTCCTCTAACTTCACCTTTGCCCAGCAACGGTAGAGGTCCTCGAGATAAAGAGCCAAGAAGTAATCCCTCCCTTTTTAGGCTTACGAAAAGATCCCCCTCCCCCTTCTATCTGTCCCTGATTAACTTAAATCTTCTCCTCCTGACAAAAAAAGAATCTATCTTATTTTCCTTCCTCCCCCAAGCCTAGTATGTTCCCCAGACTGAATCTTACCTGCGACTTGACGCCCGGAAAGTATCCGGTCTCCCCCCGTCCAAGATTGCCTCCGTGGACCCTGAACCCCGGTCTAAGTCCCCAAAAAGGTTGGATATGGCCGCTAAAAATACTAGTCTAGCCCTTCCCGTTTCCCCCACTTCCAGGACGTCTCAACAGGACCCTCCACTACCCTTCCCTCCTGCGTATCAATTCTGTATGGCCCCACAGTTTTAGATCGTGCCATGGACTCCCCTCCCCCGAGAAAGGCTCGCCGATCTGCCAACCCCGGTAACGCTGTTCTGTTATTCAACTGAGGTCAGATCCTTAAGTCGCGTCCGGGAGAATACAGTTGGTCCGACTCTCCCTTGCCCAGTAAACTCACGGACTCATATTCCTTTTCCTTCGCACGAATCCCGTCTAGCAGCTTAATATCGTACGGCCCCGGGTTCCCCTCACGGCTTTCTCTTTAAGAAAGCGGGTCCGCGCCGTTTTCCTCTTGAATGGCCCTCTCCCCAACCCCATTTCCCCCCCCCCAGGACCCTCGGGTCCTCCTTTCGGTAAGCATAAGTGGGTCCCAGCTCTTTGCGTGTTTTTTAATTTATGTGTGTGTTTATTTCCCCCCCCCCCCCCCCGAGTAACTGGCTTTCCCAAACCAATTTGCGGATTCCCCCCCTCCTTTCGTTTCCCGGTAATGCTCCGAGCTTCCGTTCTGTCAATGTTATTGCATGGTTATTCCTCCGTTTCATAAATGTAAGTCCATCTAGCCCCGAAGCTGTTCGATGAGTCTAGTAGTTTTGAACTCGGTTCTCTTCTCCTCTTTTTCGAGCCTCCCTTCCCATAACGGCGCATTCCCCCCCCAGGCGGCTTCTCTTGACAAACGAGTAATACGCCTATCCTATTTTCTTATCTGTTCGGACTTCGGTCGGGGCGGGCAACCCCCCCCATCCTTTCTTTGACGGTGTCTTCTCTCTTGTTGCCGTACTTCTTTTTTTTTCCGTGAACCTCTCTCACCCTCGGAGGATGATCCCCGTAAAGGTCCTTCCAGGATTTTTTTTTTTCTGTGATTGGATTTCAAACCGCCTCTCTCTTTCTCCCCCCCCCAGGAGTGGAAAACAAGAACCCCGGGGCTCCTGCTGTTTCTTGTTTCGAGAAGACAGAACTATCACTTTCTTTTCATGCTTACCCCGGAATAATTCTGCGTTCCTATCCCCCACCCCCTCAGCCCTCTCTTATTTGGACCAAGTCCGTTCAGTCCCACTGTTCCCTCTACTAGTTGCTCTCCCTTCCGCAATGGCCAGCCCTACCCCCGTCTTCGAAGATGGCGGCCGCGCTCCTACCCTTGCCTCACGAGTCTGCTTTTGTCCCGTGTTTTGGAGTGCCCCTTACGAAAAAGTCATTTTTTTCACGACTTCCCTATACTCAGGACCTGAGTCTCCTATCCGATTGCCCTTAGTGTGATTTCTTTTACTTACTTCCCCCCCTCCAACATTCGTTTTTTCCCCCGTGACGAGAGAGGCATCCCACCCCCGCGGTTTTTTGGACGCCTTCTTCTGAGCCATACCCCTACCTTCCCAGGAAAGGGCCTATATCGTTCCGGCGGGAAGGCTCTCCTTTTGCTGCGCAATATGTTCTAGTCCCAGTGAGATCCCTTTGTTCCACTTCTTTGATGTTTTTCAATGCCTCCCTCGCTAGGCATTCACTTCATCAGTGCGTTCAAGCCCTCCCGTCATTTTTTTAACATAAAGCACCCCCTACTCACCCCGAAATGTTCTTTTGTTTAGGATGGCCAACCTTTCCACTCCCCCTTAAACCCCAGAAGAATGTTACACCACCTTCTGTTTTCCAAATTGTTCTCCCCACCCCTCACCCTCCCCTACTGGTGACGCACACCTATTCTCTTTCTAGTTTTTGGAAGGCTGCCTGACCATGTTCTGCGTACAGTCAGTAAACCTCGCTGTCCGAACACTGGCCTTGTGCAGTTTTTGTTCTGAGCAGTCTAAGTATTCTAGCTTTCCCGTTTGCCACCCAGAGTTGGACGGCCGGGCGTTCCCTCCAAAGGTTTCAACCTAAAGGCAGTTTCTCAAAGGACCTAATCAAAAAGGCTCTTTGTCCTACCGCCCCCCAAACCTAGCCACCATTCGCAAACGACCTGCTGGAGCCAAAGTTTTGCCTTTTCGTTTAAACCAAGTCACTTTCCGATAAAAAAGGCGTGAACCGATTCCGCCCTTTTCCCCGCCCCTCCCCTACGCATGTTTTGCTGTTTCTCGAGACTTCTCCCCTGATTTTTTTTCAAAACCCACCTTCCCTCTTTTGGTACGAGTCTCCTTTTTTTAGCTTACCGCCACTCCCGCACGGCAACTCGAGCTGCAGTTTTTTCTACGGACGCCGCCTTCTTCCTCCCAGCGACTCTCTAAGTTCCCCTCGGGGTGAGGAGAAGGTCCCTGAACTGCGACTACCTTTGTGCACCGTTGAGGCATCAGATCCCGCTATACATCCTCTGCGTTTACCTGCCTCTGCTGAAGTTCCATTTGAGCTGATCTAGATTGCTCGAGGAAGTCTCCTTCTTTTTTTTTCCCGTCGATAGAAGGGTGGTTCTTTTTTTGGTTCCCTCTTCCCCCTAGGAGAAGCCGGGTCCTCACTCCTCGTTTGTCTCGTCTTAGAAGTCCAGTAGGTTCATTCCCCTTATTGTAATAATAATAAGTTGTTTTTTTGTTGTTTCATTGAGCAGACTCTACTCTAGACGCCCACTCTGCAGGTGGAGGCCACTGCTTCCTCGCGCTATTCCAAGCCCGGAGCTCAACCAACTTGCTAGAGCCCCGTCATTTACCACTTGTAGTACTTCCCAAGCACGTCATAAGCTACTCTTCTTCTGCTTCCTTTCACGGGTAAGGAGTCTCGAGCAGCTGAGGCCCCTTTTACCGTTCTGTGCCGTAGCGTAGTAGTTTACCCCCGGAAGGTATAAGCTTCGTTGACCGGAGAATATCGCTGGTTTTTTTCCCCCCGTTTTCGGCGGTCACGCAGTTAGTAGTGCAGGGTTTCTCCTCCGGTTCGGACCGCTTCGATAAATTTCCCTCCCTGAAGTTTCCCGTTGTTTTTTTGATCCCACCAACCCCCCCCCTGAAGGAACCGGTCTCGATCCTCCCCCATTGGTGCCTGGTTCTTCTTCGTTCGTCCTTTTAACTGCATTTTGGAGCTGAGTGGGAATGGTGTCCAGGGACAGGAAGCGGTCTTCCCCCCACGGGGAATCTCCATATGGTCAGGTGGCGGATTTGGGGTTTTGCAGGATTGGGGTTGCTTCTTGAGGTTACTCTCGTTTCTTCTCTGCATGGCATGCGGTTCCCAGGTGAGGGAGGACAATTCCGCTTCCGGTAAAAAAGGGTGACCAACCAACCGGTACCATCCCTGCACGGGCAATGAGCGCAGCTTAATCCCGTTGACCCGGCAGGTGGGCCTTCCTAGATGTGTTCGTTGCTGGCTGACTCCCTCCCTCCGCCCGTCAGGCATCCGAGTTTCCCCAAAACATCTCGACCATCGCATCTTTTCGTCCGAATTTTTCTTTCCCTCGCTTGGTAGGAGACTATTGTCACCGTCATTGGTCAGATACGGCGGGTTTTCCCCCCTACATTTGCCTTTCCTCCCCGCAGAAACCAGGGGAACCCCTTTCACTTCTTTCGTTTTTGTTGGGAGTGACACTAGATCTTCATTTCCCAATCCAGGCTCGTGCAATTTGCTGTTTTTTCCTTTTCCCCAACCAAGACAGAGCGGTCTGTGGAGACTCCCTCCTCTAAGGCTCGATCAGCGCGTTTTCTCACCTGACCGGACAGAAGTGAACCTTTCTTTTCCCCCCAGCTTCCGGTCTTTTTGGTATTGAGTCACTAAGCAGCTCGCTTCCACTAGACCACCTGTCTTGGTGAGTAAAGTAAGCCCAACGAGTCTCGTCCTCCCTGTGGGTGCTTTGTCCCCAGGAACGTACCCTAAATACACGCCGCCCGGCCTACCCTGTAAATCAGTTCCGGATCGGGCCGGGAAAAGAATATTATTTTTCCATCCCCCCTTCAGGGGCGGCCCTGGTAGGTCCAACACTGACGGCGTTTCCTCTCGTATTAATGTATGAACCCCGGGAAGCAATCTTCTCCTCGAAGTTTCGTTACTTACCCCCCTCCACCCGTTTTTTCTCTTCTCCCTCCTCCTAGCTCCCCCCCCCCCCTTCTCCCTTTCCCCTCGACCCTTCTCCCTCCCCCCTCCCTACTTTTCTCTTCCTCTCTCTCCCTTTTCCCTCTCCCTTCCCGTGACCCTTTTCCCTCACCCCCTCCCCCCCCCTCCAGCATTGGAGAGTCTACCCCCCTTTGAATTGCTTCTTAAGAAGACGTAGGAGCTTTACTTTTTTTTGCTTTCGCACGGCTTGGCCATTTGTAATCTCTGTTCAGAAGTTGATGTGATAGGTTTGCCCCTGTTTTTCCCTTTGTACAGATCTCCTTCATATTTTCGAGATGCTATCCCCTCAAGAGATACCTTGTGTATTGTTGTCAAAAGTCCGGGTTTTTGTTTTCTCTCCCTCCTCTTTTCAAAGAATCCTGAGACGACCCACCACAATTGAGGCGAGGCTGAGTTTGACCAAGTACGATGTCAGCGCCTCGTCGCGAGGTTAATTCCCAAGAGCTTCCCCTCCGATCACCGTCGCTCTCTTTTGTGGTGGAGCCCTACGCCCCCCCGTCAGCGACGAAATTCTCTAATCGTTTCTTTCTCCGCGGGGCCTGCTCTCCGCCTTTTGGTATGGGAGCTTCGGGATGTGCTCGATCTTCTTGCACAGCGAGTTCGCCAACCCGTTTTTCCTTCTACCGCAGACCAGCGGGCCGGTTCGGTTGCCTCGTTCAGCTCCTCGCTATTCCAAGTCATTTCAATCTTCTTCCTCTTCCCAACCCTTCCTTTCGCGGAGTCTTCCTTGATCCCCCGGTGGCTTCCCCCTCTCCTTTTGTGCAAGCTGGCGTGAGCCCCCATTCCATGACCACCCCCAGAAACGAGGACGCTCGCGATCTGCTGACCGCTTTTTTTGAATTGCACTCTGTTCCCCCTTTTTTTTTCTTCTCTGAAAAAGGGAGTCGGTCCCTTGTCGTCGATATCCAATCCGGGAGTGTGATAGACCTTGCGTCCTTCGTCGTTCTCCGACACCCACGGACTCTGGCCCAGTACGTTCCAGGAATACTTACTTTCTCTTTCCCTCCTTTGAGGTGGAAAGAGCAACCGGTCGATCGGTTCCCTTTTGTGAGAAAGGAATCGGCGCTTTCGATGTCGCGCTTATAGAGCCCAATTGAAGGGCTTCAACTTCTCGTCGGAGAGCCAGTTTTAGCCTTGCTCGTCCCTTTCAACTCTATAAGGGACTTCGGACTACGTGCCGTGCCCTCGTTTGGGCGAACTTCCCTAGTTCCTTTCTTTTTTTGAACAGGAGGGCATTCGCCGGAAGGTGCCCGTAACTTTTTGCTTTATAAGAGGAGGGTTGTACGTTTTAGGTTTTCGCTCGGTCCCCCCAAGGGGTGCCTGACGTTTTTCTTTTTATGTGGGCTGTTTTTCCCGACCGGATGAAAGGATGGCTTTGTTTTTGACCACTGGGATGGCCTGTTCCCTTTCTCTTCCTTCGGCCTAAGGTAAGAGACTTCCCAGCTCGTTTCTGGGGAGAGCCGGAAGGCTCCGCTGTGGTTTTTCTCAAGCCGAACTGGGACTCCGCTGGCTTGACTCGAGCGTGTAAATCCACGAGCTGTCTTCCTCCCACCCCTTAGTACTTGGGGGATCTTTCGCTCGCCCCCTCTCCTGGTAGGAGTTTGCGTCGGAAAGTCGCGCTTTTCCTACCCGATACCTAGTTCTTTTTTTTTCAAAAGACAGGGGCCCGTGCTCTCTTTCTATCCCATTTGTTCTGATGGTCGACATTCCCTGGCGATAAAATCCCCCCTCGGTAAGACCTTAAGTTGCTACATGGCTTTTTTCTCGCACCTTGACCGGTTCGACTTCCAGAGGGAGATGGATGGCCCGGAGTTCTTCCCGAGGTTCGCCAGCAACGAGGAATAGCGGGCGGGGTCTTGTGTACCAAAGACGTTCTTCTTCTTCAGGCTTTTTTCTGAGATCGGATTTTGTTCTTTTTAGGTTCAGACGAGATACGACCCCGGAGCTTCGGAGGCCCGGTGAGATGGACGGTTCTTCGCTGCACATATTTATGTCCCCTGATGTCCTGAAGAACTGCTTCCCTCTTTCTGCGCCCTCTCAGAATCGACTGAGGTCTGTCGTACCCTTTTTCAAGCCGTAGACAAGAGAGACCCCTTCTTTGCGTGCACATCTACAGACCTCTTCCAGGTCCCGGAGGGGCCGCGGGTCTACTCTTCTCAGACCTTTGAATCTTTTTTCTGTGTCGATCCGCTGATTTGTATGAGTTTTACGTTTGTAACGTCCTGCCCAGGTTTCCTTTGCCGACCTCCCCCCCCCCCCCACACCCCATTCATTTCTTATGTTCTGGAAGTGAAGTGGTCGAGATTCTTGCGAAAAAT
>Ga0179591_1204642_pt1 | contig 22882 bp, 28 predicted proteins | sample CZOMad2_1_08_16f_FD_182891 | JGI IMG/M metagenome (GOLD analysis project Ga0179591, IMG submission 182891) | Vadose zone soil fungal communities from Angelo Coast Range Reserve, California, USA - CZOMad2_1_08_16fungal (PacBio error correction) | ecosystem: Environmental > Terrestrial > Soil >... | reverse complement strand
TTTCAGTTGCTCGAACCCCTTCTCCCCCTCTTACTCATTCCCCCTCTCCCGTCCTTACCTTGTCGTTTATTCTCCTCTCTAAATGCTTTTGATGTTTTTCATGGAGTTTACTTTTCTCCCGTATGCCCCCCCGGTGCTTGGTCTGGCTTGCTTCCCCTTTATTATGGTCGAGGCGTTTTTTTCAGGAAGAGACCGCTGTTCGGTGGTTTCCCTTAAAGTGTCCTTTTTCCCCATGATGCGTTCACACGTTTTCTTCTTCTTTCAGCCCCCTTTTCTTTCGTTTTGCTTTTGCGTTCCGACTAATCTTGCTTTGGGGATATGTGTTCCAAACCATGGTTTTTTTACCCCTGTTTTTCCCATCCCTACTCGGTCTTGCGAGGGAAAGTGATCAGCTTGTCTCACTTTTTTTTCGTCGCCCCCATGGGCTTTTGTCTTCCTTTCTTGAGCCCTGAAATCTATCTTTCTTTTTCCCGAGTTTGGTTTTCATTTTACCATCCTCCCTTCTTTTTGTATTCGCCCAAATTAGGGTTTGACGGTTGATGATCTTTCTCTGACTTTCTAAGGGTTCCCTTTAATGCTATTGATGGCTCCTTGGGATTCTGTCCAGGCAGCGCCGTTTTCCTTTACTCGATTCCGAGTTATTTGTACCCCTCCCGCCTCTCTTCTTGCCTTCCCTCTCTTCCCCTTTCCGATTTCTTTTTCTCCTGTCATTCCTCCTCAGCGGACGATGACTTTCTTATACGATGTGAATTGGCTATGCATTTCCTTTCTTGCAGGAGATACTTTTCTTTGTTGTGTTTTTGAGATTTTCTTCCCTTTTTCGTTTGTTTACACTTCCTTCTTCCCGCCGGTGGAGGAAGGTGGCTACCTCTCTCTGGCCTCTTTGAGTTGACCTGTTAGTCTTTAGGTAACTATTCTTAAAGGTTTATTGATGTTCCCTTTAATCACTCCTTGTCTCTCTTCTTGGTCTTCCCCCTTTACCTAGCCTTTTGCTCTAGTTCTGCTTTTTTCCCCCTTATTCTTTTCCAATGACGCTGAAATCGTCCCCCGAAAATGTTTTATTAGAGAGATTTAGGGCGTTGAAATCTCGTCCCTTTATCGCTAGTTTGCTTCTATTTTTTTTTTTGTCCTTTTTCCATTCTTGGATTTGTTCACTAGATGGCTTGTCTTTTTCTTCGGTCTCAAGGCGTTTTTAGATTAATTTCTTCCTTCTTCATTTTTTTTACTCCCCTCTTTCTTCCTATGAAGGGCTTTAAGTTGGCACTCCCTTTTTGTTCCTTTTTCCCTTCTCCGATCTTGATTCGATACCCTGGTTTTGAGTCTTGGCGCTACGCCTTTTTTTTTTTTTAACCCTCTCCTTCTCTGTTGATATCGGAATTGTTTTTCGGCCATAAATCGGAGTCTCTTTTTCTTTCTGAAACTTTTTCCCCCGAAGCTCCCTTGTCCCTTGTTCTTTTCCCTGTTGTTTCTTTGCTCACGCTCTTGGCTTTTCTAGGTAACTTAAACGGAGACATGTAAGCACTTGTTACCTGGAGGGTAGTTCTTCCCCAGGTTGGTCTTTTTTTCCTCCCTCCCCTCCCCACTCAGTTCGCCCTTTGCGCCTCTGGAGTTTGGAATCCCCTTCGGTCTTAGTCCCTGTGTTCTTTTTTTCCTTTCTTCCCCCATCGCTGCTCCCTTTCTTTTGATTGGACTTCATTATTTTTTTTAGGGTTTCCGGTGGTAAACTTTTGCTCCCTTCAGTTGATCAATTTTGAAGATTGTTTATTGCATTTCTCCTTCTCTTGGACAATGACGGCCCCTTTTCTTTTGTATTTCCCCGTTTTAGCCCTCCCTACGTTTGGCGGATTTTCTTTTTTTGGTGGGTATGACGGCGTTCTTTTCAGTTTTAGGGCTTCCTTTCCAGTGTCCGTGTGAACCCTCTTCTTTGCCTTTTCTTTGGTCACTTGCTTATTTATGTGGGGGTTTTCCGTTTTTCTATTTGTTTCCAGGAACGTTGTAAGGTTCTTATTGAAGGAAGTTCACTGGGCTTCCTTGTAGTACCTTTAGCCCGAGAACTTTCCCCCCATTTCTTGTTTTGACTACCTGGTTCTTAGTTTCCCCCTGGTTAATTATCCTTCTTTTTTCCTTTTTCTTTGACCCCCCCCTTTTTGATTTTCCCTTCCCCTTGAATGAGATTGTAACCTCCCCCTAGTTGTTTTCCTTTCGTTCCCTCCCAAGGAGTCTTTGATTTTGCCCAGTTTTCCCTTAGGTCTTCTTTTCCCCCTTCGTGACGCTGATTCCCTTTTCTCTGGTATCTCCCCCTTTTTCGGAGACTTTCCTTTCCTCTCTCTTCCACATGTTTTTTCAAAGAGGGTGTTTTTGTGACCAGAGATTTAGTTGGTGCTAGCCCCCCCCTCAACTCCCATCTCCAGGGCTTCCTTTATTTTTTCTTTTTGGACGGAAGCGCTTGTTTTTTTTCTGTCCTCTCTGATTTTGATTCCTTTCCCTTCTCCTTGAGTGTGTTTCCTTCATATTAGATTGACGACCTCCTTATGCAGGGCAGTTCTAACCTTATGGTGTCATTCTTTTGGATCACAGGCTGATTCTTTTTACAGTTTCGGCCTCTTTTTTCGTAGGATCTCCCGTCGCAGGCGTCATTTTTTTGTCTTCTTGTTTTGCGTTTTTTGAATTTTCTCTATATTTGATTATCAAGTTTCTTTTTGTCCCGGCCCTCCTCTTTCACCCCCCGATTTCCCCTTTTCCCCGAGAACTCCTTTCACTTTTTTCTTTTGATCCTTTTTCCCCTCTTTTTTTGTTTTCAAGTTTCTCCTTCTTTTTCGAGAATTGTGAGTCTGCTGTGCTTTATTGATAACGTCCCTAGAAGACCCTCTCTTCCCCATTAGACTTTTTTTTTTACTTTGAGCCCAAGTCTTACATTCCCCGTTACATTATACTGACGCCTTATCACTTCCGTACGCCGGTGCTGTGTTCCCTGGTAATCTCTAGTCCTCCCCCCCCCGTTTTGTTTTTTTTTTCTTCTCTTTTCAAGACCTTGCCTCCCTTTTCCCCAGTTTCTGTAGAGGCCTTTTCCTTTCCTGGGTTCCCTGGTGTTTTTTTTTTGACTAGCGACTTTTCCTCCACCCCCAGCGTGCGCCTTTTGCCAATCGCGTTTAGAATTTTTCTATGGACCTCTGTGCACCTGCTCCTAGTTTGGAGCCCGCCTCTTCCTCCGTTTAACCCCCCCCTCTGGCCTAAGTCCTCTTCTCTCTCCCGCTCCCTCCCTTGTCCAAGTTATGAAACATTTTAGCCCCTTTAATTTTTGATTTTCCCCCCTAGATCTTTTTCCTTTTTCCCGTATTCTACCCCGATTCTCTTTGATGCCAGCACATCTTTTTTTCCCTACAGAGGATGAGTTTTCTTCTCCTAGTCGCCCCTATCTTAGATGAAGACTCCTCCTTCCCCTAGTTGCACTTGCTACATTATCTTCAATTTCCCATAGGGCGGTCGTTCTTTCTTTTCGGTCCTTGGGTTTTACCGGACAAAGTCCTTTCTTTGCGTTCTTTCGCATGATTCTTTGCCCTCTCCGCATAGAGTATGTCCGTTCCCCCCCCTCCGTGTTAGTTAAAATCCCACTCCCCTTTCTAGGATTACCTGTTCTTGGAGGGTTTTTTTTCTTCCCCACCCTTTTTTGCGTTTCCACCCCGTCTGGCCTTCCAGTTTCTTCCTCTATCTCCCACTTCCCCCTTAAACTGCGTTCCCTCCTTGATTTTTCCTTTCCCCTTTCCCTAACCCAGTTCCCCCGTATCTCCCTTTCCTTTTGTCTTTCTTTAGTTTCATTTTCCCATCCCGCAGTGTATTCTGGAACCCTCTCCCCCCTTTCTGGTCTTGGACCTACCCGCCCTTTCTTTGCCCCTCCCCAGCACTTAAATTTTTTTTTATCAGTCAACAGTTTGAGAAATTCCCTCTCTTTCTCTATTTTGTCGACTTTCCTTAACGGACGCCCTAGTCTTTTTAGAGCGCGTTCCCGCCACGGTAGGGCACACATCCCCCTCCACCTTAGCAATCATTTTGGCTTTTTCCTTTTTTCCTGACCACTTCCCCTCTACTTCTCTTCCTTCTGCGGTATAACACTCCGTCCAATCAGCGTCCTAACACAACTCCCTCACTCTTTGGCCAATTTAATCCCTTTTTCCTGGATGCTCCCGCCTTCTTTACCGCTTCTAACAAAGTTTTCCTCCCCCACCTCGGAGGACTCATTTTCGCGGTTCCTTCTTTTGACCCCTTCCCCCATACCCCAAAATTTAACAAATTCTGAATTTCAAATTTTCTCTCCTTATCTGTGGGAGTTCCTCAAACCCTCCCCCTCTCACTCTCCCCCTTTTTTCCCCTTCCAGCCCCTATTCCCCCGCTTTCGCTTTCTTGCCTTTCTCCACCGCGCCATCCTGTTTCCAAATAAGAATAATCCAACAAATTTTAGAGAACTGTGTTTTTTATTCTTTCCCGATTCACGATCTGCGCAATCCATCTTCCTTACCCAGCACAAATTATCAAAAAACGGTTACCTCAATCCTTCGCATTTTTCGCGGCCATACGTTGTTCCGCTCTATTTAGGCTTCCCAATTACTCGAGACATTTGCCTCGGTCCCTCACTCCTCCTATTTCCTCACACCTACCGGGTTCCCTCGCTCGCCCCAAAAACCCCTTTTTTCTTCTCCTCCCCCTATCGTGCCTCCCATTCCCCCTTTGTCACCCCCCCCCATTTCTTCCCCTCCCCTTCTACAAATTCAGCCTCTTCGCGCCCGAACCTCCTTTTCCATCCCTTGACTCCGACCACCGTCAACACCTCCCAGATAATTCCCCTTTAGGAGAGTCATCTCTTCGTTTGCCCGGCAAAACGCCCCCCCCGGGCGAAAATCCTTTCCCTCATAGCGCTCCCCTTCCCCCTCTCCTTTTTGCCTAGTCCTCCTTTCTCCCTTTTGTCCTTTTGTTTTCTCTTTTAAGAGTCCGTTTCGTCTTTCGTACCCAAGCAGACTCGTTTCCCTGAGTGAATTCTCCCCCCCATGATTACACTCCGAAGTGCACCTGATTTTCATCCTTCCTTTCCCCTCAGTTTTGTTACAATTATTATTCTAGGTTTCCAAAAGTGACACAGGAGGTGTCATAGCCCCTCCTAGCTTTCTTTTCCTTCCCCCCTACCAAACCCGCTAGTTTCGTGCCAAGTCCGTAAGACCAATTCCCCCCCAACCCCACCCCCCCCCCCCCTCCGGCTCCTTTACCCGACCTCCACCCCTACATCCACCGCATCGCCTCCACATTCAAGTTCATTTCTTTTTTTCGTATGACGGATTTCCCCTGCAAGGTACTGTCGTCCCTCACCCAAGCAGAGGCCCCGGTGAACAGTCTCGGCTGCCTCCTACTCTTTCGTGCCCTCTTCTTGCATCCCTCCTCCTTACAACACCCCTTGATCCCTATCCGTGCGAAACTTCACGGCCCCCCGTACATTCCAGTCCTCGAAGGGCAAGGTCCCCTCTTAAGCCCTTCATAGTCTCCCCCCCCCCTTCCCCCCACCATCCCCTTTTTCGTTTTTTCTTCCTCCCTTCATTTAATGCTCCTCCGGTCTAAGAGCTTGCCCTTTTCCTGAATCTACTCCCCTTTCGCCTCCACGTGAGGGTCATCTCGTTCCGCGCAGGATATATCGATATTTTGAAACCCACCCCTTTTTTGTCTCCCCCCCTCCAGGTTTTTCCTTAATGCCTCTTTTTTCGCCATCCAGCGTCCACCCGACCCAACATCTTTTTTCTTCCTTCCCATGTTGGTTTTCCTCCCCCCTCTTGAATTATTTCAACTTACACAATCGTTTCATTGCCACTCTCGTGCATCGGCACTATACCCCCCAAAGTCCCTTGCCTTTTTTCCCCCCTTGGAAACCCCTTTCCCCCCCACCCCATTTCTTTCTTTTTTTTCTCTTTTTAACTTCCCTTGGTTCTGTTCCTTCGTCTAATTTTTTTCTTTTTTTCAGGACGGTGGATTGCACCCTCTCCCCTCCATGCTATATAGGGGACTTCCATCCTTTTCTTCTTTTCTCTCTCCTAGGTTCTTCTTTTTCTTTGCAACTGTTTCCTTATTGTGACTCGATCCGGAGAAAACCCTCGGTTCAATGCATACGTCCCCTGTTTATTTTTTTTTCTTCCTTCAGGTTTTATCCTCTTTCCCCCTTGTGTTGGAGTCTCTATGATTCGTGTGGTTCAGAGTTTGGGAAGAGCTCCTTAGGTGGTATTTCAAATTCCAGGAGCTACCTGTTTCCCCCCTGAGGTCTATGCCCCTTCCCCTCTTATTTGAACTTGTTTGAAGAAGACTGTTCTTTGAGTTTGTCACCGAGACGGTCCCCCCTTACCCCCCCCCTTTTCTTGTTCCTTTCCCCCCTTTTGGTCCATATCATGTTTTTCTTCATGTCTTTTTAAAGGTATCGCGGCTTGTGAGCGAGAGCACTGCTGTCGGAATTGATGACGTCAGAAAGTCCTTTATCATTTTTTCCTCTTCCTATGCCCCCCCTCTCACCTTCTTGCCGCCCCCCTTTTCGCGGTTACTAGTCACTAGTTCAAGATGTTATCGTTTTCCGCAATGTCATGATGCTTTTACGTTTTGAATTTTTGCCGCCGATTTTGTGCAGAGGGTCCCGGACATGATTTCCATGCTTCTAGGGCACCTCCCTATGATTTCGGTCATCTCGTTACCCCTTCCCCTCTCTTTCTTTCCCGCCCCTTTCGTTCCCTCTTCCCTCCCCTTCACTGAGACCGTGTTTGCGAGCAGGCGGCTGATGTGGGATCTGGGTATTGCTTTGCTCTTTCCCCGGATTGTTTTTTGAGTGTTTGTCGATTTTTTACGGTTTAATCTGTCCCTCCCGTGGAGGCCGGTTATTTTTTGCTTATGTCTGCTGAACTGCCTGAGCACGAGTTCAAGGTAGTGTTGAGATAGCTTTTTCTTCTTCTTCCCCCTTTCTCATGTTCTTTTTTTCTTTTTATGGCATTGAACTTCATGACGTGCTTGGAGCGAGTTGGAGGTGAATCCGATCCCTGACTCCCTGTACCGATAGAGCGGTTTCTTCACTCTAGGTTAGTCTCCCGTCCTTAACCTTCAAATTGCCCATTTGATTTCTCCTCTGCTACTCTTCTACCACCCCGCTCTTCCAAGTTGTTTTACTCGCTCTCTTTTTACGGATTAGCCTTTTTTTTGGTTTTTGTTCTTCCCCACATTTTCTCTATTTCCTGTAGGCACTGCCGGGGCGTATTGTTTAAGGCGTTTTGTCCTATTCAGGGATGCCCCTTTAGTTTTCTCTGATTATCTGTAATTTGTATGTCTTTCTCCCTGTGTTTGTTTTGCCCCGTCCTTTTCCTAGAGTTGAGGAACAAAGGGTTTTTTTGGATGTTCCGGGAGATAGATCTTTTGTTTTGAGGTCCTTCCCATCTTTTATTCCTCGGTGTCCGCGGAAGGTCGGACATAATAGACTCCCCTTCTGTGCCGGTTTAACCTTTTTCCCAGTCCATCGGACACCTTTCTTTGTTATTCGGCTCTCGTTTGATTTTTTTTCCAGGGTGAGGAGCGAATTCTACGTTGCCCTAGTCTTGCCCTGTTGACCTTTTTCCATGAGCTAAAGTTCTCCACATATTTTTCTTCTGCGGATTTTTGGTTTTCCCTTTGGTGTGCGTTGTTTGAAGAGCGTCCTCCTCCCCCTCACTCGGCGACTTCTTGCTCGCCTTTTCTTTTTCCCCCCTGGCATGGTGTGGACATTTTTCTTCACGACCCCCTCCCTTTTTTTTTTTTTTCCTTTTCCCCGTTTTTTCCCTCTTTCCCAAGGCTTTTTTTCCGTTGGTTAATTTCTTCTTTAGCGTCTCTACTTCTACTCCCCGTGTCTGCATTTGATCTTTTCTTCTAGTTTTTTTATTCTTCGGTCCTTGATTCCGGACTTTACGACTTTCTCCCATTGAGTCTTCCCCCCTTTTGGCATGTTCAGATTCTTTTGCTTTCTTTCTTATGCGTTGTTCAAAGCGTGTATTTCTTCCACTATTTAGCCCTATTTTTTTATCTGTGTCGTTTGTGTGGCTCCTCGTTAAGAGGGCAGCTCTCTTCAGGCCGGTTTCTTCTCGTTCTTTACTTTAACCTTCTTCTTCTCCTTCTTTTGAACTGCTCATTTCCTTTGTCCCAAGTCTCCCTCCTAAGTTTTGAAGTTGGGTTTGCCTGGATTATGAACCAGACTTTCTGTCCATACCTTTACGGTTTTTGTGAGGCGTTTTCCCCCCCTATTTTCTCTTCCCCGCTTCGTCTCTTCCCAAGTTGGAACGACTTGGATTTCGGAGAACGAGCGTAACGATTTTTTCAGTCACTTACTCTTCATTGTATTTCACCCATTTCTTTTCCCCGGTGTTTTCAAGCCGACCAATCCTCCGTTGTGATGGTCTATTAAAAAAAGTAAATTCCCATCGCCGTTTCTCCATTACTTGGATTGCTTGCTTTGCTCTCTCGCTCCTTTTTGTCCCTCCTTTCTTGATTTCTCCCGTTTCGAATTTGGTTGTTCGTACCCGAGAACTGCAATCTTCTTTTTCTTTTCCCACCCCTGCTACCAGGGGGCGCGATTCTCCCACACTCCTTTTCAATTCCGTCTTTTCTCCCCCTTACTTCTTGATGGGACTTTGCCTATCTTCTTTTTGTATGTCCGCCCCGCCGGCTTTTTCATGGAGGATAGTATTGTAAAATGTTTCGTTTCCTCTTCTTCCCTATCCACATCTCGCCTTTCTTTCTAAGGCCTTTTCCGTTCCTTCTTTCCCAGCCCCTTCCCTTTCCTTCGTCCAGAAAATGACCCACAACTTTAGTTCATTCTCGGAGCCGGCCCCGTGACGCGGGTTCAACAGTATACAGTCTGGCGTTTTTTGAGCGCGTTAAGAGGGTTTTCCGTGAGGCGTTTTTCTCCCCCGTTCGAGTCCATTTCCCCTCAGGGGTTTTTGCAACCCTTTCCCCCCCCTGGGTTTTTTCTCAAGATCACCCCACGCTCTCAAACTCCCAGTTTCCGGACAGATAGTCAATGACCGTGGGTTCCCTTCCTTTCTCCTCTTTCTTTTCCCACCTTCCTCCCCATTTTCTGTTTATTCCTTCTTTCCCTACCCAGTCGTAGGCCTTGCTCTGGCGTCTCTATTTGGCCGGGCCACCGTGAAGATCTGGCTAAGCCCACCCGAGTGAGACCTTGTTTGAACCTTCTTATTAGCGAACTTTTTATCCCTGCCCTCTCCTTCCCATCTTTCTTAACTTTGCTCTTCCTCTTTCGCTTCCCCTTCACTTCTTGTTTGGGGAGCGAAGCCTGTGCCAGTTTTGTCTGTGAGCCGCGGTGATGCAGTGAGTAATCGATTCTTTTCCTTGTTTCCATTCCTCTCCCTTTTTCCCTCTATCCGATGGTTTTTCTTCCTCCCATTTTTTTGTCCCCCCCCTCCTCCTATGTAAGTACTCCTTGAGTCGGTCGTCCGCGTCGCCGACTCAGATGCCGCAGCATCCCGAATGCAGGAAGTGTTCTCCTTAATTTCATCCTTTCTGTCCGCTTTTTTTTTCTTCCTTGTTCAAGGCCCCCTTTACTGTCCCAGGTTCGGGGAATAATCCCTTACCTAGCGACAATCAGCTGTCAGGACCCGTCGCGCTTACTCCCATTCATCCTCCCTGAGTCATTTACTACGTTGTTTTTGTTAGGTTTCTGAGTAACCGTTGTTGAGCTGTACGTCGTGCCGCCTCCAGGTGGATACGGTACATACTTCCACTTCTTCCCGCTTCTCCTTTTCTCTTCAACCTACATCACGCCCCGTCCCTCTTTTCCGATGTGTTTTTTGCCATCTCGCCGTGTATTGCGTGTCACTCGCCCCCTCTCCGGTTTTCCCCCTTTCAGTAGTCTTTCCCTTCATTTTCACCCCACCAATCCCTTCCCTAAACTGTCTCGTCAGTAAACGTGGTCGCTGAACGTAGATTCTAGTCCTGTCATCCCTTCTTTTCTAATACTTTTCCTTACTCTTCTACGACCCTTTCGGTCCGCTCTTCGAGCACGACACAGTTCGGGAAACTTTGCCCCCCTCACAAGTATGCCCCACCTAATGTTTTTTGTTAATGTCCCCCCCCCCCTTATTTTTGCAAATCCTCCTTCCTGCCAAGCAACCTCCCTGCGTCACCAACAGTGCTTCCGAAATTTCGTGGAATTTCCAGTTTTTTCCTTCTCAAGCCCAGCCCTTCTCTCCTTCCCCCAACTTTCCTTTACCATCCCGGGTATGTGTCTGAGGCCCACGGCAATCTCCCCCCCCCCCCCCCCCCAAATTTTTTCCGACCTCCTTTATCTTTTTCCCCAATTGCGACGAAGGCTTATTTTTTTTTACGACCAACCACCGCTAAATCCCGATGCCAACACTAATTTTATCTCTTCGCTTCTCACCGTGATTTTCCGAGCCGACTCTTCCCCATAATACTACGCAAACCCCCAGATTTGGACTTTTTCCCTATGTCCTCTTTTCCAGCCCGCTTTTCCCCCTTCAGCTCCTCCCCCCCCTGACCCGTCACTCACCCAATTCCAGCAGCCCCAGTTTTCCCGGTGTGCTCGCTGGATGGCCTACATTCCCGACTCCCCTGGCCTCTCATAAAGATAAGCTTTTGATCCCACTACTGGATTTAGACTTTTTTTTTTCTCCCCCACCTTGGGACTCCCTTTAGGCATTCCCACTTACGTTTCAAATGGCTTCATTCCCTTTCACAAAGTTCATAGGCGAAGCAAGAACTAAGGAAGGCCCCACGGCATTCCCACACTAACTCCCTTGCCCTCCCCTTAGCTTCCTCCCTCGAACCCAAGTTTCTTGCACGCACACCCCACCCGTCACTTCACCGAAGCGAACTCCACTCGTCTTTTAGCCTAGTTTTCAGATCGTGCCCGCATCCCGGGTCTTTTTTTCCGATTTCAGTTCTTCCTAATAGATTCCCCCCCTCACCCGCTAATGTGAGGCTGGCAGATTCCCTAACAGTCGCTCGACAGGTACCTTTACTTTCCACCACCTTTCCACCATCCAAACTCGGGAAGAAGCATCGTCTCCCACTTAAATACCTTTGTAAGGTAAGTCTCAATAGAGTGCTCACAGTTTCCCTCCCCTCGCCATCCTAGATTTCCCCTCTTTTCCCCTACCCCACATCCCCCCCCCCCCTTAAACACCCTCCTCCACGAACCGTATCCACTAGAGGCGAATGCACATCGCTGCCAGCAAGGTTCTCGTCGTATGCTTGACTCGTGCCCTCGGGGTCGTCCTACCCCTCTTTCCCCGGTAACGCTCATCGGTTCCCCTACCCTCATAGAGTTTCTGCCATACTTGGATGTACCCCCGGAAACCTTCCGCGACACGCGCGCACAGGCCAGCCAAAGCAGTCATCGCATTCACGGCCCCCTTATTCTTTTCCCCCCTTTTCTTACATTTCCACTGTTCCTTTTTTTATTCGCTAGGCTAGTTTTTGCATCCTCCTCTCAAGCGCGTGCTGTCCGTTCATTGCCGCACATCCAGGCTCGCTGTCTCCTTCGGCTGAGATACCCCGTTTTTCCCCAGTCTCTCCCTTCTCTTTTCCAACCTTTTTTCTACCGAGGTTTTTTCGTGCCTCTCGCTTCCAACCAACGCCCTCCCCTTCGGCGACCGCCCCCCACGTATCTCCTGTCTCCATCTTGTTTTTTTTCCCCCAGTCTGACCACCTTCGTCAAATTATCCACCCATGCTGTTTCTGCCCCACTCATCACGACAACGCACGATTCAGACCTCTCAACACCGCGTCTGCAATGTGCAACGGTCCCCAAAACACTCCTATGATAATTTGTCCTGCATTTTAGCCGTGGGATAGGTCCCGTATCGCGGATGCCTCAGTGAATGTTTGGGAGAACTAGCAATCTTTCTCCCCTCCTCCCGTTTTTTTGTTGTTGGCTCCTCTAGGAGTCTTTGCGTGCGATCGATTTCGGATCGATCCGGGAAATTTCAGGGAATCTTCTTGATTCATTGTATGGAGTTCCGTTGATTTGAGTGTTTTCTCAACTTGAATTATTTCGTTGTTCGAGGGCATCTTGTTGGCAAGAAGAAGGAGGTTGGGTCTTTACGACTTTTCCTCATACTGGACCCTGTGCCTGCGAAAATTTGTTGGCGGTCTCCGCCTTCTGGATTGCTTTGTGAGATTGGAGGCCCTTTTCAAAACATGGTTCGTTTTCCGTTGGTTCCCCCCTCGCAGGAATACTTGCGTTGAAATGACTCCCTTGCGGAAATGGCTCGCAGGAGACTTGCTTTACCTGCTGCGGCTTTTCCCTCCCTTATGGAGAGGGCGTCTAGACATTGAAACGAAGAAGAGCAGGATTGTGCCCAACGTAAGCGGGTGACTTCTCACGGAGAGAGTCATCTGAATAAGGTGCCTTGCCCATAGATGAGTCAGGAGGCATACCGTGCGATTTTGTCGCAGGAAGTTTTTCGTCTTAAATCGTATGGCCAGGATGGAGCGGGTTTTCGACCGCGATGTATGTTCTCTCTTTCCCTTTCTATTTTTTTCTTATCCCTTGGCGGACTTCTCCTTTTGCTGCCAGGAATAGTGCAGAGGAATATGCCATTTGGGATTACGTTCTGGAGGAGATGAATTCTCCTTGGTTTTTGAGTTGTTTGGAGGTTTTTTGCCCTTTGACGTGACACCTCGGATCGTGGTCTGTAGGATCTTTCTATCTTGCTTCGGATTTTTTACCCTGCTGAGTAATTTGGATCGCCGTCTACTTCTTGCTTGATGTGCAAATGAACTTCACTGAGACTGTGTCTCTTTTTCCTTTTGTGTGACTCAGTCGCCTTTCTATGGGCGTTGGCTCGTTATTTCTTCGACGGCTGAATGACTATTTTAACCTGCACACAATTTCGGACAGAGCTTTCCTATGCGCCTCTCGTTTCTTCGGATTGTGGTGAAGGATTTCGCATGGGGGTGCGTTTGGTGGGGCCATCGACGCTTGCTAACTGGTTAGTCTTTGGGCGTGATGCTCCTTGATGTACTCGTTTTCCTTCAGGGCTGCAGGAGTTCGTAGCGGCCCGATGATCTGCTTGTATGACCAGGATGAAGGGCATCCCGGGTGTGTTTGCCGGTTCTTATTCCTTTTCTAGTTTAGGAGATCAACCCTTCGGTGCGCTGCCTTCTTCGTTGAGGGGTCGCGACTATCCGAATTCGCGGCCGGTGTAGCGAATGGAGGCCCAAGCGACGCTGCTTCACTTTACACTGGGTTTTTTGCCGCACCAATTTTACATTGATTCTTTCGGGTTACGTTCTTTTTCCGATCGCGCGGCTCAACGTCTCCCTCTTGGGGGACATGCCGCCCCTATTTGCTTTCTGGCGGATTTGAATGCTTTTTGTCCCGGTTCCTACATCGCACGCGCTGCGAATGCGGGCGCATCGCGAGGTTCTGTTGAAGCTTTTTGCTCGGTTCGTGAATTGTTGTCTCTCCTCGCTCTCCCGATGTAGGGAGCACGGATTTTCTAAAACGTTTGGGAGGGATTGCCGGGGTTCCAGACGCTTACCGGCTACGAAGGGTTTCGCCTTTCTCGTCCGGCCCCTTTTTAGGATGAGCGGATCTCCGGGCCGGTCGCATTGACCAAAGGGAGGATTGCCGGTGGTTTCGCTGGTTTTGTTTAGTTGTTTAGTGCCTGCCGGCTCCCCTATGGTTTGACAGCTTATGGGTTTTTTACTTTGTACGCGTGCCGACCGGTTAGGGGACGCGATCGCGTTAACGGCCATGGGTTCGTTCGTACTTCCGTTAGTTAGATTGAGGAAGACTCAAGCTCGGTTCCGTGCGACGTGTTACTTACTCCAGACAGTTTTTTAGTGCGTTTGCCGGCTTTTGCCAGTATGCGATTTCTATTGTCAATACCGCTCCGCTGTCCAGACCATAAAAGGCGGTGATGGAGCACGCCAGACCACTCGGGCAGAGCTAATGTCTGATGAGGGCAGAGATCCGTTTTCCGCTTGTCAGGACGTTACGATTCTCCCACCTTTGTAGCGTTTTGCGGTGGTTGCCAGCGAAACCGCGAACGGTTAGTTGGATTTGAACCCGTACCATCCCCTAGCCTTTATAAAGCCCGCCTTGATTGGTACGAGCGGCGGTGCGGTGGGCTTTTCTGTTGCGGATGAAAGTTCGTGCTTTCTACAGCCGAACCTGCATTTAGACTTGTGGTGAAACACCGCCTACCATGCGGGCGCGAACCGATTTGTGTGAAATTACGTCAGAAGCATGTTCTGCGTTATTTGCGGCTTTTTATGGTTTCCTGGTTACGCCGCGCGGGCTCTTGGATGGGCTCGTATGTCCCCCATGGGTGCGCCGGAGCCCATCCTCTTATCTAAACTGGCAGGCACCCGCTAGGAACTCCCCTCTTCGCCTCAATTGCGGCAACTTGAACTAGACTGCGTCATCTCGATGTAGCGCCGCGGGTGCGCGTTGGGGTGTCTAATCTGGGTCGCGGGATGTGAAGATTGCTTTTGGTGCAGGGGAACCGCTGAAGCGATTTTCTTCGCACGCTGTGGGTTTCGATCGCGGATCGGAACCGGCCATATCTTGGACTGCCATATTCACGCCTTCCGTTTCTTCCGACGGGCCCAGTCCGGTTCAGCATTTTTTTTCCGAATCCTCCGTTTTTGTTTGCTCGGCGATACCGAGGACCCGGGCGGTCCTTTCTTAGGGGATTGGCTGTTTAATGCGTTAATGTGCGCCGGGGCCAGCGCCGGGAAGATTTGGCGGATCCGAACCCTGCTTCTGCAATCTGACGTCTTGAACGGTTAGCCCTTCGTTGCCAGCTCTTCAATAGCGCAGGAAGCATCTTTCCTTCGTCAACAACATTCCCCAGGCGCTGGAGCATTGAGAATGACTCAGTTGTCCAGTTTGTCTGCCACTTCCGTTAATCGTTTTTTTTTTCCACGTCGCGGTGGACTGTCAGTCCTAATCACCTTGTTTGAGATGCCCCCGTGGCCAATTCCCGAGCCATCCAGCATGAGTCGCGGCGCGGCGGATACCAGTCACGCCCGGAGATTATTTCTCTTTTCCAGCCATCAGCAGGCCGTGCCCCATGACGTGGTTCCACCATTTCTTTTAGGATGTTAGGTCCGTGTTCACGGCAAGGAGATGCAGTTCGGCGTCAGAAGCACACCAGCAGCGACCTTCATCGCCATCAGGCTGCGGCACCGCTTTTTTTGAAAAATACCTCGGGTTGGGGGGGCCTGTTGATACCGGCTCTGGGAGTACGGTTTTTTCTTGTGAACCTACTTCCGGGTCTCTGGCACACGTTTCGCCTTTCTAGCGTAACTACACCCGCGGTCCGCTCGGATGTGATCTATCCTCACCATATTGACAGGAAGCTCTGGCCCGAAGTACGCCTGCTCCCCATTCCGAATTGTGATTGGCGTAACGCGCCTAGCAGGAGCGTGGCAATCGCAGTGTCCCTCACAAGGGCAAACGTTTCACCCCGAACTGTCTGTCAAGTAACAAGTGGTCCCGCCCCCTCTTTTGTGTCCCAGCTTTACTACATGGAAGGGACGACCGAGCGCCCTGCCGGGTCGACGCGTCCCCGACACGGTTGCACCCGAACCCCTGTCCATCGGGCATCATATTGTTTGGTAATCCTGTCTCCCCCCCAAACGTCCATGATGCCTTGCGGAATCCACCAAGCAAAATCCGCGTCAACCCAATCAATCAGCCTTTCTTGGCCTGACCCGCGGGCACGTCCTCCCTTCCTTTAACACGTCAGCCCCGTTTTAAGGAGCACGTTTTCTAGTCTGGCCACAATACCCTCCCCAACGTTAACCTTGCTCCCGATTCAAATGGACGACTAATGTCTGTGAGCAACAATGTACGCCGCACGCCTTCAACCGATTCGAGTCTTCCGCGCTTCATCTTGGTGAGAAGGTCGCCAGCTGCCGTTCAACATCTCCCTTAAAAACACAATTCGTCGGACTATGTGAGGACGTGCGCTGCGCCTGCTCGCCCAGCCACGCCCCCGTCCAGAAATACATTTTTTCTGTCCCTTTTAGCTTGCAACTTCCCTTTCGCGTCGCGCGATGGATGGCCTCCAATTCCGAGATCACAGGCCGCTCTCGATAGGCGCGGACCGCCAACCCGCGCGTCGCTCGCCCCGCGCCAACCTTATCACCCCTTCGCATTCACTGCACCTTTCTCCCCTTTGCCCCCAACATTCATCTCCTTAAAAAGATCATCGGCGCTCGGGAATCCGGCAGCCCCGACATCGTAAAACGCCATCCGATAAAAGCCCTGCGAGTTCCTCCAGCGATCGCGATTTTTTGCAAACTCCCCCAACCCAAAGGGCGACCCTTTCCGCCCAAGCGCTACTCTTGCCCTCGCGTTTAGCATCGCGTGCTCCCCTCCAGGTGCCTGGTCTTCCGAGTTCATCATTTAGAAGATCTCGTGCTAAACTCCAGAGCCCCCCTCGGGTGAGCATTACCTCAAGTCCGCGAGACATTTCTCGACGTGCCTTCACATCATCAAGCCGTTGAAATATCTTCTGCCTTTCTTCCTTCCTGATCACCCCTTTCCCTCCCGGAGGTAATCGCAACGGCTGAGTCGAAACAGTCCGGCGATGTGTCGCCCGTTCCGACCACATACCCAATCCAAATAAGTACATGTCTTCCCTTACCTTTTAACAGTAAACTGCATCCGCATTTCAATGTCGACAGCAACGGTCCTCGTCCCGGCTTTTTGCTGATGCCGCCGGGACTGAGTAAGTCGTCACGGAACGCGCAGCCAATACTCGTCTCGTGCCTTGCAATTATTGTCTTACCACCCTGCCGTCGCCAGCGCGCCGGCCCGCAGTAAAGACGATCGCATGGTGACTTCTTACAGAGTTCTCGTACTACCGTCAACGCGCAGTTTTTTCCCAGTTTATTATTTTCTATTCGCTCCCCGCGTACCAGAGAGTGAGTTTCTTCTATGCCGCACATAGGCTCGACTCGAATACGATCCGTTTCCGCGCCAGGCTCCGTTATTTGCCCCCTGTTTTCGCCCTACCGGTTTTGACCGTTCCTCTCTCTACACCGACAAATAAACTTTTGCACCGACGATTCGCCGCGCCATCGTGTCCTCTGCTTGCCTTTTCCCTCCCCCCATGTCGCGTCCCCACCAATCGCCTCTGCCCTCCTAACGGCAAGGAAGACTCCAACATCCTGCTACCGAACCCTTAACAGCCCCCAAATTTATCTTCTATGGCTTCTCCTTTCGACGTTCGAGTCAGTCGCGGATTCGCCATCGGGAACTGTTTTTAGCCAATTTTAGAATAAGAGTCTATTGTTCCCTCCTCCCTCCTTTTTGTTGATTCTGTCGATCTGGATGGCTCTTCGCCACGTTTACTGATTTCCCCCGCGATTCTGACTAATCGAAAAATTTCCGGAAAGCCTGACCTTCCCCCTTATGCTTTTCTGTTTTTTTAGGAGGTCCCCTGTGAGGCAGGTCCCGGGTGTTAGAGTTGGCACTCCGTTAGGCGTGGTAGGGATTGTTTCTACTCTTTTGTTCTTTCCATTCAATTGACCTTCATTTCATGCGGACCACTCCGTTTCTGGCGCCTGCTACCACTATTGGAGGGTGCATACCGATGAGGTGGTGGAGCAGCTTCCACTAATTTTTTGTGTTCGAACAAGGTTGTCCGATCGCAGAACTCGAATTGTGCCGGGAAACGTCTAAGTGCGTTATCCTCTTGTGCTTCTCTCTTTACCTGAACCCCCTCTTGCTCTGGTGGCTCTTTCTGGAACGAAGCAGATTCCCCAACGGAGCGGACGGTGAGTTTCGAGAGCAAGATTCATCTTTTTATTTGACCATTCTCTTTTCTTTTCTTAGGGACCATTTCTCTCCCTCTTTCCTGTTATCGTTTTTCCTGTACATCGCATGTTCTTTTCAGAGCGGGCTACGATACTGGCTCGCCGTAAGTTCTATTTGTAACTCAGTCCGTTCCCCGCCATAAGTTCCTCATCCGTCTTCCTCTAAAGGGGGAGTACCGATGTGCAGGCTTTTAGTTGGGATTCTGATGATGCCTGATTTGGTGGAGTTTTTTTTTGTGATTGTTTTCCTTCCTTTCCTTGGCACCGATCTTGATTAATTCGACTTTGGATTGCTTGATTTAAGAGCGCTTTTCTCCCCCTGCCGGATGGCAAGTGTGTTTCGACCTCTTCCTTCTCCAGGTATTCTGGTCTTTCTTCTTTTTACGTGACTTTCCCTTTCGGTCAGGCTCTGTGACTGGCATCGATACCTGTCAGCTATTTCCTTTATCCTTCGGGTGTCTGGTCCTGTCCCCAGGAATCTTCCCCCTTCCCACCCTTTGTATTCTTGCTCTTGAGATTACGATGCGATATTCCTTTAGCGTTTCCCCCCGGTTCTTTCTTTTTCCCCGTGGGTTTTTTCTCGTTTTATGGTGCAATAGCCTTTCCTTGGAGGAACTCTGCACGGTTGTTTTTCTCTTATTAAGGTTTTTGTCCGATTACGGGCCGATTTCGTTAGATAACTCTTCTTTTCTTCTTGTCCTTTCTTGTCCTTTTCCCTACGGGGGGGTTTCCCAGTTTTTCCCTGCATGACGTATAGTGATTTCCTAGCGAAGCGTCTCTCGACCTGAAGGGAGTGGTGCGGCTCTTTTATCTTTCTCTTTTCTTTTTGTCTTCAGGTCCTTTTACTTTATACATCGCGCTCCCCCGATGATGGCAGGCGACAATTTTCTTTTAACTTGTCATTTTCTTTCTGTAGGTTTTTTTTAGGATTGTTCAGCGAGGAGCGAGCTCATGACCTTTCCTTCGAAATCCTGACTCCCTGGTATCCCTCTTTTTTAAGTAGGTCTTTTTTCCTTGTCTTTCGTTTTATTTTTTTAATTGTTCAACTCCTTCAGTCAACCCGGCTTTTTCCATCTCTCTTTTGATTTGGCCCCTCCCCTGGTTTTTTCGTTGTCCCCTTTTTTATTTCCGCCCCTCTCCTAGTCTCACGACTTTGAAGCGTCTACTTGATTCTTTCAACTTTTTTGAGTTATCTTGTTTTTTCCCTCATATTACCCGTGCCTAGACGATTCTCCCCTTTTTTTCTCGATCGCGGATTGACCCTTTGCGATGCTTAACTTTTAGGTTTTGCATTTGCACTAATGTCATTTTTTGTCTTGACGCTTTGCTCTTTTCTCAGTGCATTTTCCTCTTTCACCTTCTTTTACCTTTTCCCTGTCCCCTTTTGACCATTTCTTGGGTCAGTTGAGGGGGTATGGTATAGGTTCCAGACTTGTTACTGTGACGCGCTCTTTTCCCTTCCATTTTTTTTCTTCCCCTTTTCCAGTATTCTCTGCACTGGCTGGTGACAGCTATCGTTTTGTACAGTGCGGCCAACTTTTTTCCCCTTCCCCTTTTTTTTCGGTTCTGCCGTTTTCCTTCTCAACGAAGCCCGCCCTCTTGCCCCTCTCCCCTTGTGCGGCTTCCCAGAAACCCACCTTTTTTTTTAAGCGGCCTTTTTCAATCTCGGTATTCGGGTACAGCGCTAGTTTTTGTCGTTTTATATATCCACTTCTCTTTTCCCCTTGTTCATTTCTCTCAAGGTCTCCTGGCAAAGTGGGTGTTGACAGATTCCCCTCTTTAATTACTTTCCTCCCCAACCACATTTTCTCCTAGCCGTTCCTCCTCTTTATGGCTGATTTTTTCCTTGGAGTTTAGAGTTGGGTTTCCGGCCCCTCTTTTGTTATCTGAAGCTTCCCCTCATTCTTGTGTGATTCTCACTCACTTTCTTTTTTTTTTTTTTGAACCCTTCCTACCCTCTTGAGCGAAACTCCGATATTTGCCTGTCTGGAGCATTTTTTGTGTATGATATTGTTGACCGGATTCCTTCTATCGTTTGGTTTCAATCCTTTTCTCCTTTTTCCGTCTTTCTTTTCTAGTGTCCAGCCCTGGTTCCCTTTCTGCAAGACTCGCTATCTCCGATAATTGCTGACCCCGGCCCGCTCGATGTTGACAAGATTTTCCCCTTCCTGTTTTTTGCCCAGTCTTGAGTCCCCCTTTAGTCCCTCGATTTCTGTGTTTTTTTTTTTTTAAGTTTTACTTTTAGTTGGCTTCTTATCCCTTGGGATTTAAGGTCTGGTTTTCCCCTTAGCTTAGGTCCCCGCCGATTTTCCAACCTTCCCCTCTGTTTTTTTTCTTTCAGATCTCCTCTCTCCCTGCTCACCCCTTTCCTCCCGCCGATAAGACGTTACCCTTTTTTTTATCTTTTCCCTCCTTTTTGTTTGAGTCTACATCTTCCCCCCGGTACTTTTTTTTGAATTCCTTGAGTTTCTCTCTTTTTCAGCTTCCGATTCGCTTACTCTGGCCGAACCCCCCTTCTCCTTTTTCCACTTTTTCCTTCCCCCTTTTCCCTGAAACCTCCTGACTATTACACTTTAGACTTCCAGACTTTCGACTTTGGAACCCCCCCCCCCGTTGCGAAGAAGGCGTTGTTTTCCGATATGAGCCCCACATCCAGTTTTTCTACGAGCCGCCATTTATTCCTTTTCGCTTTTTTTTTTCCCTTCCTTGTAATCCCCACCTCTCGTCGATGGATCCTTCGAGATTTCACAATTTGTCACCCCCCCCTAGAACCCCCCCCCCTGATGTCATGCCATTTTAGTCGGATACCAGGAGTCTACCCTCATTCCCCCGGCCGCATCTCTTCCGTGCTAATCTTGAATTTCCACCATCTTTCTTTTCGACTCGGGTTTTCGTCTTTCCTGGGTCACTTTTTTCAGTTTTCAACTCGGTGGGCCGCCCGGCTCATCCCTTCATTTGAATCCGAGGTGTCCCGAGCCCTCCCGACGCTCCTTCGCCACTCATTGCACCACTTATTATTGATACCGGCGATTTATGGACGGTTCCACCTTGTGCTTCCCCTTCCTTCGCTCCATGTTATTCTCCTTGACTTGCTTTCCCCAGAACTCTTCTTATCACCTCATCCCCTAATCAAGGCGACCTTTCCCGAGTTTTTTTTACAGGCCTCTCCTCCATTTTGAACGCCTTTCCGTTTTCGTCTGACCCAGAGAATTTTTCGTATTTCTTTTCACCCGGGCAACCCGCATAAGAAACACTGTCAGACACTGCCCGAGCTTCGCTTCTCCTCAAGTGATGATCTCCTCTTTCCCTTCAGAACGGCAATTTACGGTTCCGTGCAGACTTCTGTCCGTAACACGTCTGGCACATGATAGAGACCCCTATTAATCTGGTGTAATCAAATCTTTGCTCGGGAAGAGACTTAGTGATCATAATGTCACTTCCGGTCATACCCCCCGCATGTCAAGCTCCTGGCAGCTCCAGCCGTCATTCCGCTCTCCCGCATAAAGTAAGAAACCAGTCGGCAGGGTTAGGGTCGTCTGTACCGCAATACCTAAAACCGTTTATCGGAGACGATTCGGAAGCATTTCAACCGCCCGCACGGTGCTCACAACTCCCCTCAGATCTTGCCGCGGTAGCAGCTGCTTTTTCGTGCATTCTCCCCCCGTTTCTTCACACTCCTACCAAATAGTTTTTAGGCGTTCACGCGCGCTCGTCAGCTCACCACGCCCGTCCCGAACTACAAATTGACAATGTGGCTTCGCACAAGTGTCGCCGGCCATAAGCTCGCGCGATGGCTGGCTCAATTCTCCCGTCTACACCGTTGCGAATCCGTTGCGGACCCGTTTCGCGGCGCGCCAAACCAGTCCTCACTTGCCACCCGGCAAACCCCCCGGGCCACCTTAATCCCTTACCAAAGTCGATCACGGCGCTCCCGACACCGGCAGACCGTCCCACCGCTTAAATCCACAGCCGGCGTTCCTCAGCGAATAGCGATGCCCGGCACACCCACCCCACAGGGCGAACCTTGCAACGACTCGCGTCTTCATTTTTGTTTGACTCGTTCTTTTCCAGGCATGCCGGAGCAGCGGCATTCGAAGAAAGCTGCGCCACAGCCGCTAGTGACCCTGTCTCCGGTAGTTCTAAGTCGTCCTCTCCGTTTTTTTGTGCAGCAAATACGACGGGAACTAGTAAGTCCGCCGAGCCCCTTCCCCCAGGAAGGTACTCGCACAATTTTAGTTCCACCGGTTTTTGACGATGATGGTTCCCTCCCGTTGCACCCTACTCCCCACCGAAACCACAAATCAGGCTTATCTCCTACAAGAACCTTAACCAAGGCTCTAGTCTGCCAAGCCTTTTTTTTTTTTCCGTAATGATGAGTTTACTGCTCTTTCCTCCATTTGCAAGTAAACTTTTTTGCCGTTTGGAAATAATCATCTATTCAGTGAACCTCGCTGGCATTCAGATGGTCCTTAAAACCGCGCAGCCCTCCTCTTCCCAAAAGGCTTTTCACTCTCTTCCTTTCAGTTACCCCCTTTCTTTTTTAGATAGTGAATAACCGTCAACCTGAGCATTTGGACTATCAGATCAGGTTCTGTTTATGTATAGATAACCCATTTCCTCTGGGTCGTTTCCCTTTAGCCGCCCTCCATTTCTCTCCCTTAGACTGCCAATTCTTGAACTCTGCAGGATAGGGCTCTCGATCTTTCCACCACTTGGCTTTATAAAGGTTAGTGATTATCGACTACCCCCAAAATCAATTCATTACCTTTTTCTTTACCTCCCTCATCATTTTTTTAGACGCTCCCTCTTGAGTTGTCCCGACAGTCGTCTCCTTGCTACCTACCCAACATTTCGTTCTGAAACCCACCTAGAATCGACCCCTCATAAAGGTCAATTTCCTAAATCGCCAAACTGGCCCCTGCTCACAGGGGAACTCCAGGTCCCTCCTTTACATTCGGTTTTTGTTTTCCTGGAGTTGTCGCCGTTTCGTTCCCCTACTGTGATCTCCTTTCCACGGTGAGTTGCA
>Ga0179591_1314393_pt1 | contig 22883 bp, 29 predicted proteins | sample CZOMad2_1_08_16f_FD_182891 | JGI IMG/M metagenome (GOLD analysis project Ga0179591, IMG submission 182891) | Vadose zone soil fungal communities from Angelo Coast Range Reserve, California, USA - CZOMad2_1_08_16fungal (PacBio error correction) | ecosystem: Environmental > Terrestrial > Soil >... | reverse complement strand
ATAAACCTTCCGCACAGCCGCACCGCCTTCGGTCTAGTTTCCGCAAGGACGATCTGCCACACTACCCCGCTTCCTCCATATGTTCCTCCCCCTCCCTTTTTTCCCCCGATGCCAAGCCTTGACCTGACGGCACCGGCCAAAAGAGGCGGTACGGTGTAGGCGTGCGCGCGCGCGTCTCTATAGAATCCGGGGTAACGTAACCGCCCCCCTCCATTTTCCCCACTTTTTTACCGTATCCTCCATGCTGTATTGCAAGTGAAGCCTCACAAAGGACTTTCGATCTGGAGCACGTCGTAAAACATCTCCCCAAACTCCTCACAAAACTCGGTTTTTTTGACCACAACCAACATATTCCTCCTTCCCTGATGACCTTTTTCCATTAAATCCGGCATAACTGTTCTTGAGCGACACCATGCCTACACTCCTTCTGACGGTCCCCTTATTCAAGCGGTGATCTTTTTTCCTTCCTGTCACAAACACTTCCCCCCCCCCCTTTTTCGGGGGGAGGGTGAGGCCGAGCTTTATGCCGGAACTGCGCGAAATTTATGGGAATTGCACACACGTTCCTGTATTTTTGGTCGCGTTGTTCGGAACCCATTCCTCTTCTCCCCCCCCAAGCATACGGTCAAACCTAAAGTAGGTGGGTGCTTCATTTCCTTACAATCGATAGCCTTTATTCTTCCGCGAACAGCCGCCTTCCCTGCCCCGTCCTTTTCTGGACTGGCACCCCCAACTTCACCCTTATGTCACAAATGGGCAACGACACCTTGCTCACTCCACACCCCCGGATCTACCCATTTGACCCGTTTTATTTCCCCCTCCCCTCTCCTGTTGTTTTTTCATGCTGACGCTAGTGTTACTAATCATGGTGATTTTTTTTTTTTAGGAGCCTTGCGCACATATTCTCCCCACACCTATTTTCGACCCGTGCGCCCCGCCTTGAAAGACTGGTCCCGCCGGAAGTTCCGTTAACGTTCTTGACCTTTCCCCCCATCCCTCCCCCCCCGTCGCGCCGTTTCAAGTCATCATCTGCTTTAAGGTGTTCTGCGTCAATGTGACCGAAGAATTGACTCCCTATGAAGATCGTATCGTGCAGAGCGGTACTGAAAGGCCTTATGACGGTTCTGCACCCTGCCCCCGAAGGAGATATTGAAAAACTCCCGCACACACTGCCCCGCCCTGCACTGCTCTGCGAGCTGGGCAACAGAATTCACTCTAAAGTACCGCGTCCTCTCTTACCCGGGTTCCCCCCCCCCCCCCTTCTTTTTTTTTCCTAGGGCCAGTGTGCAAAGAGAGCTTATCCCCAATGGCCACTAGTGTCGGCTCCCTCAGGGAGACACTGAGAGGAAATCCCTTTTTTCTTGGTGACTCCAACTTCTTTATCTGCTTCACTATTTGTCCTGTGGACCCCTTGTTTCCCCCTCACCCCCAGAAATAGTGGGAGGGCTCTTGCCCCTGTGTGCAATTACAGGCCCCCATCTGTTTTTGTCAACCCCCCTTTTTTTCCGAGCGTGTGCGGAGCGTTTGTCCTGAGCTCCCTGACTAAGAAACTGAGAGGGCGTCTTTCCACTTTTCGTGTTGTCAAGAGTTTTCGGGCTTGAGGACGTAAAGTGCCCTTACTTTGTTGGCCTAAGAAAGGGTTAGGGGTATAGCGCCAAGAGTATTTAGCCGTTGTTTTTTTTTTTTTGTTATTTTTACTTAACCCTTCTTAGGACACATTGCTCCGCCTACCTGACCTTCTGGATTACAACCCTGCTTGCCCCCCCCCTACCAGTTGCGGGTTGTCTTAGAGTCAAGCGACATCTAATCCCCTGTTTCCAGCTCCTTTTGACTGGATGTAGTGCCTTTTGATGTGTCGTCCCACCCATGTGTCCTGTCCCCTTTCTTACCACCCCGCATGCTTCACCTTGAGTTTCTTTGGCCAGGGTGGCTTCGCTGAAAAAAACCTAAATCCGGGCCGATATCTCATTGGAGCGAATTCGCCCCGGTCCTGAATTCTTGCAGCTGCCCAAGGTTATTTTCCATCGTTTTTCTTTGACCGTGTCGATTCTTCTTAAAAGTAGTGGTTTTTTGAGCTCCCCCTCTGTGAATGGGAGCTTAGCGCTCAGCACAACTCGGCGCCGGTTCCGATTCAATCGCTAGTTCGCTTTTGAGATCACTTCCACCTTAATTTTCTCCTGCCCCCCGCAAATCGCACTCCTGTCGCACCTTTTCTTTGCCCCCATTAGCTGGATTATCACCTACATCGTCTTTGCTTTCGTCCCCCCTTGTATCCCAAGAACCATCCTAAGTGTGACAGGCGCCAAAGCTTCCTACCCTCTTCTCCAGCGTTTCCCCCCTCTTCACGGTCTCGAAAAAAAAAATATATCCACTCTCCCCCCTTTCCTCTTGATCTTTTCCCTCCAGAATGGACGCTTCAATAGAAATTTGAGAGTGAGCGCTTAACCCCCCACCTCCCGGACCAGGCCAGACCATCCTTCCCTTTCCCCAACCTCCCCTAAACAACCCTCTGATTGGATTACAGGAAATATTCTAGCCCTCCCAAAGGTGGCTCTAACCCCCCACGTCGATTTGCTTCACCAGCCCTTTTTTCGTGTACCTCTTAGATACGCTTTGAATGTTCCACATAAGGGTCTCACCTTTTTACTCTTCCCCACCTTCCCTCCGCTTCCCACATACAAGGTCAGAGCCTTTTAACGGCAGTTCAGATCGGTCAGCGTGGTACGCAATGCGCGAATCACTTCCCACAATCGTGTGTCTCGTACTCGCAAACCTTTGGTGCCACTAGATGACTGGTCTCCATTTTTTCTCCATACTCTACCCCTCTTGGACTGCCAGCAACGAGCCGTTCTATGGCTGAATTCCTTGACATAGTAAAATAGTCAAGATGCTGCTTTTACGGGCGATTCCTACATCTGACTCCCCTAAATGACCTTCCTTTCACCCCTATCTCAATGTGCCCCCTTTTTACGTGTTGTGGTTACTTCTGAACCGAAGTAGTCTCCGTTTGGGAAATAGCGATGGGCTAATCTTGCCACGCCTCGTCTTCTGTCCCCTGCGGTTGTGCACACCATTTCCGGCCTTTTTTCAAATTTTCTTTCTTTTTTTTTCCCCCCACAACACCTCGCTGGAGTTGGAATGGATGTTTCCCCATCCTTTTAAGAGACGTCGAACGATCTTTTTTTCCTACAATGTGGTGAATAAGACCGACCTCTCCCCCCTATCTCCCCCTCTCGTCCCGTAAGCCCAGAGTCCGCCTTGTTCCGATGATTCCCACACCCTTAGGCCTTGCACATCTGTTATTTCCGCTGTTTTATCGTTTTTCTTGGTGTAGCAAGACCTTGCATAGCCATGACAGCCACTGACCGAGCCCAGACACAATTTCTTAATTCGTGAACCTCCCCCCCACGAAGCCCCTCTCTCCCTCCCCCCGTCTCAAATACCGCACCTTTTTTTGCAAGCCTGCATCCAGAAACCCTGCTTCATCTTTTCCAATAGGGTTGTCAGACGCGTACTTTCTACCGTATCGCTTCCCCCAGATCGACCTTTCCCACCCGTTTTTGAGCCCCATGGACCCGCGACCTTGCACTGTTTTCCTACGGATAAATACCCCTCCCCTCACATCATAACTCTTGAAAATTACTTCCTGCTGGGCACCCTTCTCTTTCCCCCACCCAGTCTTCCTTTCCCCTTCTTAACACCCCCCCTTATTACCCCTGCATGACAATTCGATAAGTCGTAACGCATTTAAGAACTGGCCGGCGAACCTCTACCATTTATACTACACTCCCCCTACCTTCCCTCCGTGATGCACTTTCCTCCGTTCAGGAGATGTGCCACGCCCCCCGAGAGATTAAGTCGGATGTAGTCCCGCGAATGCATGCCCCCCCCCCTTCGGATAGCTTTTCACCCCCTTACAGTTCCTTTTGTCTCGTCCCCCTCTCACTCACGGGTGAAATAAAGTCCCTTGCAGAAGTTTTAAACGGGATGTATCCACCGTTTTGCTCCTCGGTAGGTACTTTTTCTCTCGCTCTTGTCTCTCTAAGGCGCGATCTTATGCTGACACAAAAGTGTTTCCGCCCCGTACACAAACCATTTGTCACTTTCTCATTGGCTGTCTGCTTTCTCTTTCCAGGAAGTTTTCATAGTATTTCCCCACCATTCCTTCCATTCCATTTTCTCCCCTCACCCTCCCCCCCTTCGACTCTTTTTCTTCAAATTTTCCTAAGTTATTATACCCCTCCTAGAATTACAGAACCGGCCCGGTGTCCTTCTCCCCGACCCTGTCACTGCCGCGGATTCTTTTTTTTTTACCCCTCTTCTCCCATCTCTTCTCCTCCTCTCCTCGTGTTCGTAACATCTGTCGAGATTTAATGAGTAGGCAACTCCCCCCGCCCCCCCCTTTTCTTTTCTACCCCGCCGTGCAGAAACCCCCTCTCCCAAAGCCTCTGCGTCTGTTCAATTCCTCCCTCCCAGCTCTTGCTTGGAAATTGACAGACTTAAGAGGAAGAGCCCTTTTTTGGTGTCCCAAAAAACTAACTCCCCCCCCTCAATACTTTCGCAGAATATGAGTTGGGACCCCCTTTTTCCCTCCGCAGTTTTAAAAAATCCCCCAGGTCGGTATTACTTTAATCCCTAGTATGACTTTGGTTGGATGCTGGGGCGGTGATTCCTGCTTTCCCTCTTTTTTTTTCTCCTCCTCGTATGTCCGACGTTGGGGACTTAGATTTTTCCTGGAGGGGTTGATCGAGTTTTCCGTTTCGATTAAGTTTGATAATATGGGGCTTTGTTCGATTTTTTCTTCTTTTTGTTTCTTTTTTGTGCTATGTGCCAGTTGTCGGAGTGGCTAAATCCAGTAAGGACTTTTTCTCAACTTTTTCCTTTTTTGAAGAGTAGCCAGACCTTTTGGGGCTTGTGCGAGAGCTGCCCCTTCCACCTCCTTCACCGAAACTTCCCAAGGGAAAGTTTTTTTGTCTCCCTTCAGCCTCCCTGTTTCTTCCCCAAGCTCCTTTATCCCAACCCCCGCAAGAGAGATGTGGGGAGACGATGGAAATCCTTACCCGCCTGTGACTTCTTCCCCCCGAATTTAATCATCTTTCATCTTCCTCCCCGTTTTTTTTTTTTCGGATGGCGAGAATCTTGGTTTCCCTTCCATGCATTCCTTTTCCCTGTTGTCGAATCCTTTGCTTTATGCGTTTTTTTTTTTCGTTTGACCTTTTGTGAGCTTGAGAACCTTGTTTTTTCGTCCTTGTCTAGCCGACGGGGCCTCCCAATTCTTCCTTCCTGGCCGTTGATTGATTTTCGTTCTTGTGCAGTAGAATATAGAATTTCTCAAGGAGATGCATACCCGTCCACCCGGTTCCCCCTTCGGTCCCTAGTAATTCTTTGACCCCCTCCCCTACACCCTTCCCTCCCACGGCCTAACCAACCCCTTTATTCACAAAGCTTGCAAGAGGTCAAAGCCCCCAACATCTTCACACCCGACTCTTCAACCCCCTCCCCCAATCTGTCCCCATACACACAGAACCCAAACGGGACCCTTTTGAAATACACGGATGTGAACTGCCACGAAGATCACCCACAGTACGCCAAACCTTTCACCTTCCCCCCCCCCCAAGACATTCAGCTTCAGTTCCCCCATCCTGAACCTTTCAATTCCCGCACCCCTGGATGTTTGACCGGAGTTTTCCTCCCCATTCGTCATCTTTTTTCCTATCAACGGGATTTATAAAGGGTATGTGATTAAGTGCGGGGGCAAAGCATGTTGCTCTTTCTGCTCTTACCCTTTCCAAGACCTTATTATCGACAATCCCATTTCTTCCTGCTCTTAGACCTTGGTTTGATGTCTTCTAGATTAATAAGACAAACTTCTTTTAAAAGATGGCCTGCTTTTTATTTCTCACCCCCTCTTTTCCCCTTACTTTCCTCCTCCTGTATGCGAGTTTTTTAGGTCCCCACATTCTCTTTCCCTCGAGTTAGTTTAGGATAGATTCGCAGTTTCCTTTTTTTCTACATTCTTCCCATTTCGAGTCGGTGGTATAAGCCGTGGAGAGAAGAAGTTAGAGGAGCCGAGGGGTTTCTGTTTACCGTTGAACCCTTTGTTCCCTTTTTAATGATTTAACCATGAGAGCGGGCTGAGTGTCCCCCCCCAAGACCAGGCGGAACCACTCCCCCCCCACACCCCCCTATTCCCCCCCCCCATTACGGACAATTCCCTTGCCCCAGCCAGCCCTGCGTTTGGGGACAGATGTGAAGACGGAGTTATAATTCAACGTTATTCTTCCCAGACTTCTTCCCTCCTTCTGTGGAACTCAGAGATTTTCCAGAAGAGGCCTGCTTTTTTTCACAGACCCCCCTGTTGCTTCCGTCCTTCTTGCCTTTGCTTTCTCGTTTTTGCGAGGGCTCCCCAAAAGAAAGGGAATCCTGTTTTTTTGTTGGCTTGTGTTTATCCCCCCGACTTTGTATTTCTTTAGGCTTTCCCTTCCCCAACCCCGATATAGATCTCATTGCTTCACACACGTTAACCTTTACCCCCTATTTCCCGTTGTCTTTTTGTTCTTCGTTGACAATTCCGGCCAACTGACTTAGCGAAGGATCAGTCCGTTCTGAGGGCTTCCTTCCTTTGGATTTTTAGCACAGCGTGGTGTTGTGGGGAGCATTGCGAGGTTCCATTTGCGAAGATTTCGAATATTGTGCTTCTGGGGTTTGGGGAGGCAAGGACCGGCGCCGGCGCCCTGGCCTCTCCCCGGACTTTGTTTTTTTTTTTGTTTCTCTGAGGTTTGTGTTGTAGTGTCTAGGCTCCTTCAAGGGGGTTTTACAACTTCGTGTCTTTCTCGTGGGATTCCGATCGGAGTGGTTTTTTCCAAAACAGAAGACCGTGCTTTCCACGGTTGCGCCTGTGGACCCTTAGCGAGGTGTCTTGGGATTTCTCAACATTGCATCTTTTTTTGCGTCATGCTGATATCCTTGCTCTACAACTCCCTATTCCCCAGTAATGTCCTAGTTTTCATAAGGGGGTTCCGATTCTAATCCTGTGCACGTGGGCCCTATCCTGTCTTCCTTTTTTTTCACACCCATTTCTTTTTTTCCCTCTTGTGGTCCCTTAGTCGTAATATTCTTTCTTTGATAACCCAGGAGAAGGTATCCGTTATTTCACATTTCAAAAGTTTTGTTACCTCCTTTTAACCCAGTCCCCTTTTTAACCCTTCCCCAGACTTAGGTTTCTCCTACTCCTGAGGAGGCTTTTGTGGAGACTCGCCCGAGCGTGGCAGTTTCCCCACACCCCTCGCCTTTTGCCAATAATGAGGCCGTAACACCTTCCAACGGGTTAAGGTGGTAATTTCCCTAGGCGTAAGCCAATTGTCTTTTGGTTCCCGTTTCATTTTCTTACCTTCACCATGTTCCAATATTGGAAGGTGAGAGGTCATGGTGGGTAATAGTTCTTTATCTTTCTGAGTTTTTTACAGTGAACCACATTTTTCGGACAGCAAGACGTTCCTCTGCGATGTGTAAAATGCTTCGTCTTTCCCTCTCCCCCGAGATGACCCTTTGACATGTGAGTCCCAGCCACGCAATTCATGCCGTCCACAGGATAGCCGGCGGCCCTTCGAAGATCCCCCCCTTCTCCCCCTTCGGTGGGGACCCTTTGCCTTTTGACTGCGCCTTTCCCAACGCAACGCTTAAAGGTCTTCCTCCCTACCCCTCCCGTCGCTGAGACCTCCCACCCCTGGCCGCAGAAACGACGAACCAGGCCTCCAAGTGGCACTCTGGGTTGTTGTTTCACTTCTTTTTTTTTTTTTCATGTTCCCCCTCTTAAAGTTCCGTCGAGCCTTGGCGCTGCAGTTGGATATCACGGCGCCCCCCAGCAGGCCCCCCCCCCGACGTCGGGCTATGTATCTAGCCTTTTATTCCCCGCTTTTGACTTTCTCCTCCCTTTTGCAAGGAGATTTTTTCAGGGACTGCAGACGCTAAAACCTGCGTAAGCCCAGCTTCTTTTTCAGATTTCACTTGATGTGACGAGTCTCTTGTTGTTCGAAATTTGAGTCTTGCGGAATCTCATTGTGCAGCGGGATGATCCTCACATACTTAAGTCCCGAGCCTCCCCTTTCTGTTTTTTTCCGTCGAACAAATTATTGAATTTCTCAGCTCAGAACGGACACTCGTTCAACCCTTCGACCGGTGGTTACCTCTGCGCAATGTTGATCCGAAGAGATTGCCGCTGACATTCCCCCAGCCACTTTTCCTCCCTCCGATTCGCGTTCCCTGTCCCCCGCAGGAATATCCCTCCACCACATGGCGGAATTAAGGTGAAGGATTACTGATCCCCCGAAGCGCCGAATCATTCCTTTTTCCCCTCATATCTGTATCTTTCCTTTCCTTTGTGGGTAGTCATTTTACTCTGCCCCCCAATCAATTCTCTCCCTCTGATGTGGCAGCCTCCCTCTGGTTAGTTCCCGACAGCTATCCCCCCAGGGTTCTCCTGCAGCGGGGCCCCCCGTTAGTTTATATCCTGATGCGTGAACGACTATTTGACACCAACTTTTTCCCTCCCCGTCCTTCCCACTGAATGGCCGAACTTGTTCCCCTCCAAGCGTGGCGCCTCCCCTTTTAAACAGAGGTAGGCAATTTTACACCCTTCCCCCTGCCGAATAGCGTTACTCCCCCATCCCCAACCCTCCCACCCGCCTATCGATGTCGCAGAGACGAACGCTCATTTATGAACCCCTCCAGGATTCCCTCTTTTTTTCTCCAAGCGTGTTCCTCAGCCGAAATGTAAATTTAAATTCGACCTCCCCTGCCCTCTCCGACCTGGACACTTTTGGGTGTCTTTTCTCCCCCCAATTTTTTCCCCGACCAAGATGGAACGTATCACCTGGGTTAGTTTTACAGAAAAGATTCTTTCTTGCGATAACGCCTCCGCGTGACTTTTTTTTTGCGAGCCGTTTTTTGTCAGCTCATCTTCGTACGCGCACGCCCGCGCCCGCTCTAGCATAGACCTTTCTGCCATGCATCGTTTTTACCCGTAGAGTTTAACAGTGGGCAGGCTGTCTCGGTCTTTCCTTTTCGTTTCCACTCGGTCTTCGATTCTTTTTGCCCAAGCCTCTCCTTCGGGCAGAATGCGATCAACCCTTTTCCCTCTCCTCATGCCCTTTCCAAGTTTTGCTGTTCAGAGCTATGCCCATAACAACCCCTGCCCCATTTTAAGGGAACCTTTTTCTTTAGGTGGACTACGTCCTTCGGCCTGATGTCTACCTTCCCCCTAAGACAATTTCCCACGCTTATTCCTCAGCCCCTTTTTTCCTTCCCCCATCCTGTCGACGGCGGAATAAATCTTCCAGAGAAAGCTTTGAGAACACAAGCGTAACCACACCAATCGGTCAGCCTATTGATCCACCCTCAGGGATTTAACCCGTGGCTAGTGTCAGCCCTCCTTTCCCCCGGCGTGCGATAGAAAAGTACTCTAAACCGACTCGGTTTTTCTAGGGGACAGTTTTTGGTTTCCCCCTGAACCCCCGTGGTTTTAATAAGCTATTTCCTTTGTCCCCTCCGCAGACGTGCGCTTCCCTCGCTTCGTGGCCGGTTTACCCGGACGCTGCGCTTCTTAAGCCCAAAAATGCCTCCCGTCCACTCACGTTTTTTCTTTGTCACCCAGTGCGACAAGACGAACAGCCCACTCCTGACCCCTTCACTACAAAACTTTTCCATCCCCGCCTTTAGTCCCAGGGATGAACACTTACGAGATAACACGCACCGGCGGTGCTTGCCCCCTTCCGGGCACTGCCCCACGCTGTGATTGTTTGCCTAAGGCTATTTTATCCCTCTGCTCCTTGCGCTAACGCGGTACCTTGGTCTTGCCGTCTCACGTTCCATTCTAAGCAACGAACGTTTATTTTTACTTCGATGTCCTTCTTCACAGCTTTAATGACGTAGTTTAGTCCCTTCTCTCCCTGCTACGGTCGTCTTTTTCCTGCTGAATATTTCACTTACCAGCACGTCCTGATCAATGAATAGGTAGCCATGGGGGCGGGCCCCGCCGGTTTCGTTGGAATGCAGGACGGATTTTTTGACTTTCACTTTCATCCCCCCCCCCCCTCCTTAGCGCGCGCGCCGCCTCCCCCGATCATTTTTTTCCTCGCATGGATGGACTTTTTTCCTGCATTGGCTCTGTCCTGTTGGCCATAGGTTGTCAATCCACCTGGTTGCTGTCCGGGGGGCTTCCCCCCCCCTCTCCCCTTTTTTTTCTGATCCGGCGTTACACGCCTCTTGGTGATAGACATTTTAGGAGTTGGGTTCATCTTTTACTCTCCGGTTGATGAGAGCCTCCCCCCCACGTTTTACTACACCGGACTTCCCGGTTTTTTTCTTCTGGGCGGTACGCCCCCCCCTTTTTCCCCGCACCACTCTCCGTGGCATACCGCGGAATACATCCCCCCCGAGACCTCAGAAATGAGTCGCCAGAGCAACAGTTCTGTCCACAGGAGCCGTCCTCCACAGCAGGCTCTGTACGGATCCTTACCGCCGTCGATTTGTGATCCTCCTTTACACACAACTTCCTCATGCCAAACCGCCCCCCCCACCGGCACAAACCCCCCCAAAATGATCTTCGAACTTCTTCGCCGCACGAATCAGGTTTGTATCAATTTTTTCCCCTGACACCACCTTTTCTGTACTTACGTAAGTCCTTTACCCACCCCAATCCCCCCCTTTCCAGAGCGGTTTTTTGAAAATGATACTCTAATTTTCTTTCTCCCCTCCTTCCTTATCAGCCCTAATCAAACATCGAACTTTTAGTAACAAAGCGAAGCAGAACAGCATGTTCCTAACTCGGGCCTGTTTACCTTCTGGCCCCACTCCCCTTCCTGTTTCTCTTTTCTAGTACTTCTATTTCACCTGGCCTCGTCCTTCCTGTCAGGTCCCTATCTGTTGGGTGGAAACACACTCCCTTGATCGGTTACCACGACAGTTGTTAGCATCTCAATTCCTCTACAGCTCTTTATACTGAAGGACGCGACAACGCCTTTACATAGTGATCTGAGAAAATCCACCGGTAACGGTTTCTTCTTGACCCCCCCTGTTCCCAACTCCCCCCCCCCGATCATTGAGGTGGATTCCCCCCCTACCCGCTCAATTTATGTTCCATTTTGTTTTCGCTGAGGCATTTTCACTTCCCCTATCCTTGCTTTGCTTCCATATTAAGGTTCAAGACTCTCCTGACGTTCCTCCCGCCTTGACCCCCCTCCTGCCCACATGCCCGCCCCTCAATGCTTCTTCCTTTAAAAGGGGGGTCCGAAGTTCCGTACCCGCAATTGATCCTCTATGGTGACCCTCACGGGGCATTTGAGTCTTCAAATTACCTTCACAGCCGCGTTCCCCTTAGACATATAAAGTCCGTACACGACATCGCGTGTTCCCCCCCCCGATGCTTTGGTGGTTCCTAATCAACCCCACCTTTTCCCCCTGAGGCCTTTTTTCCCAGAGAGAGGAGAGATGCTTCAAAGGTCTTCAGCGTGAGGCGTGTGCCCCCCGTCTTTTTTTTCTGCTGATTCTTTTCACTAACGTCACACCGAAGTGTGAAACTACCTTCTAGCCTTCAACTGGTCACAAGCATCTGGTGGTTTCCTTTCCGTCGTAAGATTTTTCGAGGGATACACCACTTTCTTTTGTGTGGGCACCCGCTGCCGTCTGTTCACACACACGCGAGCTCCCCACCTCACCGCCCCAGGGGAGATTTTCAGATTTCATACCCTGTATGTACATAGTCCCTAGTGTACATCTACAACTTTTTTTTTTCAGCTTTACCTTTTTCATGTTGACCCACATGGTGGAGACCCAGAACATACTTTAGTTGCGCTTCCTTCCCCCCGTTCAAAAAGCCTACACCTGCAGACGAATTTTTCTCTTTAGTCCCTTTGACGCGACATTGAACCGACGAGTTGGTTCAGTTTTTTCCGTTAATTAGAGTGACTTTCTATGATACGCCCGCTAAAGCCCGTCCCCCATATGTCTCCGTCCCTTGGTGTTCGGATTAGGCTAGTATTCCCCAGTTTCTCTCCTCTTGCGCCGCAGAAAGTTCCCACCAGGATATTTCCCTCCACCTATGCGTTGACTCCCTCAGGATTAGCGCTTTGCACAGGGCCTCTCTCACGGAGAATAATTGTAACGGCCCCCTATCCTTTTCACCAAGCCGCCTAGGGACTTGAACTAAAAAAGATACCCCCATTCTTAACCCTCCCCCTAATAAGGATCTCTGTCTGTCCTCCGGCCGATCAGTCCTGAATTCTCCCCAAGGACTTCAAAGGGGTGTAGCAGGTCTGAACGAGCCTCTTTTCAACTTTTATTTCTTTGTGGCAGAAGTCGTAAATTCTTTCCGATGAGTCCCCCTCCTCCCTTTCTATGTCAATATGAAAGATAGCATGGGCCGACTTTTTGCATGTGAAGGTCCATCACTCAAACACCCTCTTTCGCGGCCAGTCCCATCAGGTATGAGCTATATACATCCCACTACATTTTTTTTTTCTTACACATGATCCCCAGCAATGATAATACCGCCCGCAATCAGCGATCCTCCCCTTCCTCCCCCCAAAAGCTCCTCCGCACGTTGAAAGGGCCGACCCCCCAATTTTATATGATTGTACCCCATATTCCTTAGCGCATTTTTCTAGGATAGTGTACCTATGCGGTCGCATTGCCTGTGCCCCCACCTTCCCCCCCCCTCAAATTCCCAGACAGCTCGACTGAATAGCAATCATCCCGTCCTGAACAAAAAAGCTGGGCCTTGAATCTACTCGGCGCCCCCTACCAAGTGGGCAGACCAGTTCCCCCTCTTCGTCTTGAGAGATCCATTCCCCCCTCTCCCTCTCCCTCTCGTCTTTCGGGATCAATATCCTTCCTCTTCACTTTCCCTTTTTCCAATACACAAATGCCGTGTTCTCCCGTTGGGAATGACACCCCCAAACGAAATACCCTTCCACCTCTTCCCTGTCTCCCGACTGGTCCCCTTTTCGGGATAGTCTTTGTTTCCTTGTTGCATTTTAGCTGGCGCCTCTTCCTGAAAAACCCCATGTCTTCGCATCGGCAACTTTTTATTTGTCACCTAGAGCGACCCTTCCCTTCCCATTTTTCCATGACCACTCCCCACCCCTTCGTGTCAATAAACGCAAAGAGCGATGTACCCCAGGGATTCTTACCCACTTCCCCCACTTATTGAAAGGCGCCACCAGTAGATGGTTGACTTCCCTTCTTAAAAGGCCCCTCCCCTCCATTTCCCGGCCAAATGACACCTTACCCGAACCATCACTTTTCCCCCTAAACCCTTACCGGTGTTGTTGTGTGTACTTTTGTCCTTAGGTGCCTCCCCCCTTCCTCCCCTGTTTTTTTTGAATCGGCCAACTTCGGGCTATTTCTTTAAAAACAGGACCCTATACACATGTTCCTCGTTGCCTTAACTTATTTTTTTGAGTTTACACGCTTTCCTTTTGTAAACCCCCCCCCTTTTAGTTTTTTTTTTTTGGCAATGCTTCGACCCTGGTCCGCTACCCCTGCGAAAGGTTTCCACGACTTATTCTTTCCCTGACGATTAGAAAGGTCCAACTTCTTTCTCCCTCCACAGTTTATATTGTCCTGCCCCGGACAGTCGCACATTTCCCACAGTGCCCCACACAGAGAAGCCGCTTGGTTTTCCGCTACCCACCGACATATTAATCTTTTTTTACCCTTACTCGGTCGTATCTATCCCTCCCGATAGCAATGCATATCAAATGTAACACCCCCCCCACTCCCAGAATAGCAATCCGGAGCATACATGAAAACCTTTCACCTCCAGCCCTCCGCGTCCCCGCGCGTGCCCGTTTCTCATGAGAAGTACTTTTGTTTTTCGCACCCTCCTTCTATAGAACTGCCTTTTTCCTCTCCACTCTTCTTGTAACGCCTTGCCATCCTCTAATACTACTTTACCCCGAAATAAACATGAGCAATTTCCTCCCCTTTTCCCCGCAAGTCATACCCTCCAACTGCAGACCCCTCCCTCAGTGGACTTTCATTGAGTCCCTCTCTCACCCCCACAACGCTCTGAAATTCCCTTCGAATTCCGTACGCCTTAATGTCCCCTTGTCCTTGAGGCGAATCTTTGACTACAATTCCACCTAGCCCTCTTTCCCACCTCTGGGTGATTTTCAAACCGTTCACCCCCGCATCCTGTTGCGCACTGCCTTTCGAGGCTGGTTCTTCCTCCAGACGATTTCTCCTATGTCGGATATCTCCCGGCCTCCTTCTTGCCGACAGCACGTCGTCCCCCACTCCCTTCCCCTTTTTGATTTCCTGCAGCCCCACATTTGTACTTTACCACCGCAAGGTTTCTTCTCCCATCCCCCATAAAGTTCTCTTCTGTTCCTGCTGTACTGCCGTATTTCGAAGAGAAGGCATAACCGTTGGAAGCCCCTTTCCATCGGTTCTTTTCTCCTAGGCATCGTTAGATTCTCTTCCTCCTGTTTTTTTTCTAGTCCCCTCCCTCATTTTTCATAATGAAAGCTTTACAATTAACCCCCCCCCCCCCCCGATCAACTCGCAGGACAAGGATAAATCCCGAATGTAGCCTCTCCCCCTTTGCTTCTCTTCACCTCCAGCCACACTGAAAGAAATTCACTTTGTCTGGGTCCTCCATTTGTTTAACTAGTGACCCCCTCTGGTCCTCTTCGTTTCTTCTGGTCTTCTGTATCTTGATGAGTTCAAAGAGTACCTCCCCCAAGATGTTTAAACTTTCACCCCCATTGCCCCGGTCTTTGCATCCTATTCTCCAGCAAAACCCCAAGTATACCCTCTAAGGTGTCTTTTTCGTTAACAGAGAACTCGGTCTTCAAAACTCCAACCTTCCCCTGACCAGACCCTACTCCTGGCTGGGCCCCACCACAAACCACCTTCATAAATGGTAAATACCTTTCTACCCCGAGCCGTTTACTCGTACTCTGGCCACTTTAAGAACAGCCTTTTACCCACACAATTTCGGTCCTTCAAGGTCAGTCGGAAGATGAAGTATTATCGGATAAGGGCTTTGCCCCTGATCGCTTCTTCCCCTGAGTACACTCAGAAGTATGGGCCAGTTGACGTGGGAGGTTGTGTTATTACGTTGTTTCCCCCCCCCAAACTTTGTTTTTGGTCCTTCATTTTTGGTCATGGGTTGAGCAAGAGGGACGCGTATGTTTGAGTCGGTTTCGTGGTTCCCGTCTCGTGTTCTTGCCCATCTTGCTTATCCTAGGGTGTTTTTCTTCTTTTTCCGTTTTTTTTGCAGGTGATTTGAACCGTTCTTCATCACCCTGACTGGTCTTTTGGGGAGCGCAATTGACGGGTGGTCGAGTTCTTTGCCCCCTCCCTCACTCTCCTTTGAGATGCGGCGGTCAATGCACCCCCAACTTTCATCCACTACTAAGTCCCCCTCCTGCTTAAAGTAGTCAGTACCGCACTTCAGACAGCCCCCCTTCCGCCTTCTCCCTGCATAAGTGTTGACATAGTGGGGACTGACCTCCCCCCACTTCTTCTTTTCCTCCCCCTTACCTTCCAACCTTCCGATCTGTTCCCCTTCCTCCCCCTTTGTTGTTGAGGCAGGTCTCCAGGACCCTCGTTAAGGCGTTGCAGAACATAATTATCGTGCCCAATTCTGCTCTCTCTTGCGTTTAGACCTCGCGTTTAGAAACTTGCTTATTAATCCTCACATTGAGACGAGGGACCCCCATCCAGCACTTTTCCTGTTATTCGTGTGCAGTGTAACGTTGTCCTGTGTGTCGAGCTCCACACCAACCCCACCCAGATCGAGGCTTATTCACCCTCAACTCAGAGACTTCCTTAACCTCCGGTTCTCTATCACAAGCACTTCCCTCAAATTGTACTCACACAGGCACCCCAAGACATCCTTTTTTCCTCCCCTGACCCCCCCCCAAGGCCAAACATCCCCTCTTCACCCCCCTACAACGCCCATCAAACCACATTCCAACCCCGCGTTTGTGTCTAGTCCTGCACGACACCTACCCCCCCGTGGCTTGTACAGACCCAAGCCACTCGCCGACCTCCCGCCCAGGGGTCTGAACTTGCCACCTGGATGTTGACACTTCAGTATGGTGAGCCCTCCGTCGGTCCCTAGTAGTCTCACCGACTTCCCCATGGGTTTTTCTTATGTAAGTTAGATTTTTTTGGCACAGCCCCCCTCTTTTGATTATGATGTGTAGGCATTCCTTAAATATCCGGACCCGAAATTGTATGCCTTTATAGTAAACCTATATGTTTATATACCGTTGTTTGAATATATTCCCCTCCCTGATCCTTTCTTCCTTTTACCATTTTCAGTCTACAGTGGGAACCCGTCCCGACAGGTCCACCCCCTGGACACTCCCATTTTATTTTAACGCACCGAGGCGCCCCCTTTTGGTAGGGTCCAAACCCCCTGGCCTTTGAACTCCCTTATGGAGATGCTCTTGACTGCAGCCTGCGCCGTGGCTATCATTCTCCTGGATGTGGTCTGGTTTTGGCGAGTAACCCTTAAATGCTTTTTTCCCTTTTGTTTTCGTCCTTCGCGGTGCGCTAGTTTTCAAGGTGTTCAGCCGATGAAATTAAATTTAAAACATGGGGTATTTTCGAGCCTTCCAGAAATTTTCTATGGTGAGGCTTAAATAGACACAGTCCCCCCCCCTACCCCCCCATACCCCGCATGTGGTATGAGTTAGACCCCCGTAGCCACCCCCCTCACAACCCCCAGCACCCCCCATCTCGCAATCTTACCACTCCCACCCACCCCCCTTTCCGGGCTTTCACGAAAGGGTCCCTTTACCCACCCACAAACACTTCCGTTTTTTTTTTGTTTTTACTTTTTTTTTTTTTTTCACCTACTTTCTTTTTTGTTATATCCCCCCCAACGGTTGGGTATGGAACGAGGGCACTCGTCCTCCAGTAATTTTTTCTTGCCGTTCGAGCCCTACACTCCCTTCCGCTGCAAAAAATTTTTCGGGCTTGTTTTTTTTGTGATTCCAATCCCAGCGACTTTCAGTTATTTTTTGATAAGGGCTTTAAGAACCTCTCTTCCAGTGAGCACTCACCCTCACAAGGAGGATTTTCTCTCCCAAACGATTGCTCCTGCGATTCAAAAACCCCATTGGCGCTAACATCACCCAGGCCCCGTGACTGCTACCCCTTTGACACGATTCTAATTTTCTTTTTTTTCAATGCCCAGGGTCTTCCTTGACTTAATGTCCTTTAGCATCCTTCATGAGAGGGGTTTGAGCTATGGTAGTGAAGATACTTATGTAGATTTTGTTGGTCGATTTCAACCTAAGTTCGAAGGCTCCCTGATCTCATTATGTCTGGTAGTGGTGTGTATGTTCTAATGAAGTTCCCCATTGGTTCCCCCATCGGCCACGGCTCCCCCTTGTTGTTATTTCTTTAGAATCCGGGATGTGGGGTGGGGGAACCCCAAGCCTTGGAAGCATTGGAGCCTTGCGGTAATCGAAGGTCTGTTCGTGGATGTCAGCTGCCTCTATTTCTGATTCATTCTTAATTTTTGAGATCATTGCTACCTATCCAAAGCCCAGCAATTAATCAGTACTAGTCGAGCTCCCGTGGGGGTCCAGCTTACCCCCCCTGTTGCATTTTTCCCCCCCGTTCTTTTTAAGCAGGTTCTCTTTTTCCGTCAGCCGTTGGAACCTTGTTTGAGTCCATCTTTCTATTGTATTTCCCCGGTTGCGAATTCCGTAGCCATTTCCCACCCCAGCGCGTGTTTTCCGACCCCAAGTCGTTCAAAAACTGACGTGTTTTCACTCCCCGCTTGTTGGTGGCACCGAAGTTCCCCCGAAGTCACCGCCCAAAAAAACAGTGCCCAGTTCCAGCCGTCAGCACTGTATTGTCCCGCGTTTGATTTTATGTACTCGTTGCACGTTTTCATGTGTAGGGCAGCAGTAGGAACTCGCAGTTTCCAGTTACTACATATCACTCGTTATCCGTTCCTAGTTCATGGTGAGGCCTCATAGTGTATATTAGGTGATTGATGGTAGATTTTGTGTGAACACATGGTTGAAATTTGGTCAGATGTTTGTCCAATTTTGTCGAGGTCGAGATGATTGTGAAGGTTCAGTGATATAACCATTCCCCCCTCTGGCTTTAGGCTCAGGCTACCTTTGTCCGGGTGCTCGGACGTGTGGGGAGGCTTTAGAGGAAAACCCTCCTCCCAAAGGACCTGTTGTGAGTGACCTGTCATGTTTTTCTGACGGTTCCTGGAAGACCTTCCCCCGAATTAGTGGCGCCCAACCCCCGTGTTTTTGATCGTTTTTTATTCAACGTTTGACCCAGGATTTTTGGAGCCCCCCAGAGGGCCGACACCCACTGGCAGTCAATTTCCCCCCAGAGTCCTCTAGGTTGTTGGCTGTTACGCGGCGGAGCTCTAGGCGTGGGAATTGAGTTTGTGCCCCGTTTTTTTTGAAGGCGAAACAAGAGCCTCTTTGAATCCCCCAATTTAGGGATTCTTCTGAATATGCCCCTCATTTTCCTTTAGACTTTTGCTGCGTCCCGTTTTTCCCCGTCTTGTGACGATCTAGGAGGAGGTCGATTCGGGGGTAACTGGGATCCCCTTGAGGTTCAACTGTGTACAATCTTTATCACTACCCATGCTGACAACAGTGCCGTGGACCCCTCTTTGTACTTGGGTCACCAACCCCAACGCGCTCAGGATCGGGCCCGGTCCTGCCGTATGGAAATGTAGGCAGTCCCTCCCCTGAGTTTTCCGTTGCCCAAATGACGCTCCCAACCTCGAAATAGAAATCTCTCCGACCTTCCCGTCGACAGAGCTGGTGCTCCCATTTTGTCTAATTCCTGACTTCCTCATACGAAAAATCATATGTTTTTGATAAGGATTGACTCTTTTTCTCCCCCATTTACATTCCCCCATCTTTATAAGTTGGGTTTTTTCTTACGCTCAATTTTCCGACCCTCCAAAGAGTTCCAGTACCCGCTGGCAATGACCCCTTCTGCAGTTCTGTACGACGTCCCATCTGGTGGGTGCCCCTTTTACTCGACACCCCGGCTGGTTAGTTCAATGCGTACTCCTGTTGGAACTGATGCTCTCCCCCCCTTGCTGCATTTTTTCATAACGAACAGACAACCACGACCCACTCTCTTCCCGCGCGATGACTTCTGGCTCCCCCATCAGCGGTTGACCAATTTTTGTCCCCGGTGCTCCTGCGCCGTCAAGATCTACAAGTCTCTTTCGAGCGTCCCCGCATGGAAACACGTCTGGCAATTTTTGTTTAAATAACTCCTTTCCCCTATGCGATCTTCCAGTTTTGTTTCCTCTGAAGAGTGTTTTTGTGAGGCTTTAGTTGGAAGAGCTTTCGCTTTTCTTTTCCCAATGCTGCAACCCCCCCCTTCAGTGTATAGTAGACTCACATGAACTGTTTCCTCAACCCGTCGCTTGATAAGGAAGGTTTTCCGTGGCCCCGATGTGCCGGTTCCTGCTTATATCTTTTTCCAGACGAGCGTCCCGGTTACGTTGTCCCAGCGAAGTCCTCTCCCCAGATTTTCCTGTTCAGTAGATCCCCCATAACCTCTTTCAGGACGCGAATACCCCCCAAAGTCCTTTATGATTTCAACGGCCATTGTTTTAGGTGAAGAGCTCCCTTTTTTCTGGCTACTTTCCTAACCGTCCCCCGTCGAAGGGTCTCCCTCCTTCATCCCAACAGGTGTCACCTCTTCGAGGAGACTTGCGGAATCGCAGGTGCGTCAAAACACAGGCATTTCGATATTCGGGGCATCCCGGTCGGGCGGTTCAAATGCTCTGCGCCAGAAAGCCGGTAAAGTCTTGTCTCTACAAATTCCGGGTAAGAAGGTCCAAAATTTCTTTTGTTGCAAGTACAGCGTCTCCCCCTTGTCCTGGACCACTCAATATCCCTCCAGGCTTGATATCCCCAAGTGGCCCCCTTGTACGCATTTCCGAAAACTTAATCATAATTGTTGTCACACCTTTAGGGACCAATTTACCCATGTTGGTGTGCCCCCCTCCAAACCAAGGAACCAAACCCTCTGGGCCATTACCTTCTTCGCTCCCTGATAAAGTCCGTCATAATTCAAGGTGCCTTTTAAGAAGGACACAGGTAAACTCCTTTCATATGTTGACGACGACATTACTATCGCTGAGATTTCCTCCGCGGTAAATTTGCCTATACTTTCCCCGTCTTTTATCACTTTCTTTGCAAAACCAACCGGAATGTCCCCCCCTCGGCACAGTCCTTTTTTTAAGGTTTTTTGTTAACCGGGAACATTATACAATGAAATCCTTGTTGGTTTTTGCGAGGTAAGATGGGTAAATTCTTGGTTTCCGCCTTTCTTTGTGTTCATGAGTACCTCTGACTTTTTTCACCTGCTCGTCGCGCTGCGACAGACGCTGATGGCTTTTGAAGGTCCTGGGTATCGGTGCTGTGGTCCATTGGTGTTTTTGCTATTCTGGAGTGATTCCGGTTCCTGCTCTTTTCGATTGACCGCGTTTGCCCCCCGGTTATAGAATTGCCTGTGTGCGGCTTGGGTTTTCGATCTCCCCATACCCCTTTTTTTTTTTTTGAGTTCTGTCTTGTCTTCTAAACCGGCCGCACTGAATTTTCTAAATCGAGAGATTTGTCCCCTAGTCGCTCCCCCCCTCCTGACATTTTCTGGCTCCTCCATGAGAAAGCCCGGAGACTCCCGGGACACCGCCAGAAAACTCCCCTTCTGTACCGGTCGGTGTCCCTTCGTCCCTCGCGCGCGCTTTCATCTTACGGCCGTGACGCAGAACTCCAGTGGTGAAACACCTTCTATGCCTCCGATAGCTCCCCCCGGATGTCTGCTATAATTGCTCAACGACGTAAACTTCCGCCTTAAAACGCCTGTACCAACCCCCCTGGAACATGCATGTTTTTTGCCACAAAATTTATCCTTACCTTTTTACCCGATTAACGAGCGTTGAAATTTTCCGATCGTTTTTCCCCTCACTCCCGCAGATATCTCCGTTATTGTGAGGAAAAGATGCCTCCTTGTCTTTCTTTTTTAGCACTCGTGGGTCTCCCTCAGTTTTCGCATGGCTGGAAGCATTTACTGCCCAGGCCTTGTGTCCCTTGGGTTTTCTTTATGGCACAACCCAATTGAGATGCGAACTGATACTGTTAGCTCCCGGGTTTTTTCATTTTAATTTTAGAGAAAGACTCCTTCAGTCCCGCGCGTACACCCTACCTGGGGCCAGGACCGGACTGATGGAAGCCCCCCATTACCCTTTTCTCCCCCCTTTTTTCCCCAGCCCTATTTTCAAGGAACGTATAGCCCTTGGGAGCAGCCGCGCCTTTTCCCGCCAGATTAAGGTTTGATCATGCGCTGTGTCCTAGGCGGGTTTGGTGACCTTGCCTTTTCCCTCGCGTTCTATTCCTCATCTTTTTCGACCCCGACTAAGCATGGATGGTAGACCGCGACTTGCGGGCGCAGGTCAGCCGTCATTCGGCTCTTAACCTATCACGCCCCAAGCCTCCCGTCGAAGATTTTTTGGTTGCGAAGCAATGCCTGCTTTTGATCGAAGGTCAATCATAGTGGCGCGCGTTTTCTGACCAGTGTAATATTGCGGAGCGGGGCCCCCGCCCGAGACTATCATATTCCGCCCCCCCCCCTCCACAATCGCCTGAATGTCCGACCCCCCAAAGCCTATTTTATGTCCTCTCTAAACGGATTTCGCGGGATAATGTTTGTGGCGGGTATTGGCAAATGGAGCTTCCCCCCACTCCCCTTCGCACTGCATCTCCCTTCTCAAATGGATCTGTCGAATGGCCCCCATCCCCCCCCCCCCCCCGCTGTCTTTTTGACCTAGACCCCATCTTTCCTCTGTTACACAGTTTTTTTTTTCCTCAAAATTTTTGGTGAAGAAAAAGAATTTATCTCGCATTAAGGAAATTATTTCCCCTTGCAAACCAGTCCTTTTTCACAAATTGACGAGATGGTGGTTCTTCTCCAGCCGCTACCTTTTCCCGCATTGGCGGTGGTATAGCTTTCCCCCCCGTCTGTAGGCATGATGATTCCGAACCGCCTTCACAATTCCGAATCCCGTTTGGATAGAAGCCCACTTTCTGCGTCCCCCAACTTCTGCGCCCATTCCTTTTTCCGTCAACCTAGTACCCTGTATGAGAAACCACGCTTGCCGTTCTCAGACAGCTCTTGAAATGGCCCCCATCCTGCTGGCGCCTTATGGAACTTTTTTATTTCGTCCCCGTCTGGCGTTCCCAAACCAGTGATGTCGGATTCCTGTTCCAAACGATTCGTTGCCCCCGACCTTATCGTGCCCAAAGAGGATTCATTTTTTGTAGTCGCTTCGGGCCGTATCGCTTCCCCCGGAATGATCACCATGTCGGGATTTTTAAGCAGATCTCGCTTATCCCTTTCTTTGGTCCGACTTCCGTGGAGGGAGGACTCTCCCCCCCCCCATGGCGAGCGCCACCCTAGGTGCATCTGCGCCGGTTTCCTCGTACCTTTCCGCGTTTGGTATTGTGCCTTCTTCGCCAGATTTTAAGACACCTTTCGAATAGGAGTGGTCAACAAAGGGTGCTTCGTTCCCTGCGTCCCTTTGAAAGGTCCCCCACGTTCAGCGAACGAAGCACTCCCAGTCTTTTTCGAATATTCCCCAACGGCGATGGTGTCACGGACATCAAGCTCTTCTTGAATCAGGCATACACCGTATACATATATTGTACCTATGTGCCATCGCTGGAGGAATTATTTTGAGATAAATCCCCCCTGTCCCGCATTCCGCCTTTGATCTTCAACAGGCACAACACCTTTAAAAACAAGAGGTTGGCAATGTCGGCTCGTTTCTCCCCCCTTCCCTTTCCTCCCAAGGTGGCCTCTCC
>Ga0179591_1335392_pt1 | contig 22884 bp, 29 predicted proteins | sample CZOMad2_1_08_16f_FD_182891 | JGI IMG/M metagenome (GOLD analysis project Ga0179591, IMG submission 182891) | Vadose zone soil fungal communities from Angelo Coast Range Reserve, California, USA - CZOMad2_1_08_16fungal (PacBio error correction) | ecosystem: Environmental > Terrestrial > Soil >... | reverse complement strand
TTCCCGCCTCCCCTTTTTTCATTCCTTCCTGCTCCCTTCCCATTCTGATCCTTTTCCAATCCTTTTTTTAGCACTATGAGAAAACCAACCTTTGAGTTCACTCTCTTTCACTTGAGAGCTCGTGTTCGCTGTAGTCATGTGCTTTCACCTCGCCACCCTTTTTTTCCCACCCTGAAATCTTAACATAAATGTTCATGAGTTGCGATGATAAATCGTTATTCGGATAAGAGGTAACACCCCTGTTCCCCCACTTCAGACACGTACCCCCGTTGTTTTCACCCCCCTCCTTCCCGGGTTTCGGATTACTCTTACCTGAACTCCGCCCCCCCATTGTCCCCTAGATCTGAGTCCAAGCCCAAGCTCCCAGCCTCCCTTTTCCCCGATGCTTCAGTTTTTTTTCTCAAGGGAGCGTTGTCCATCTTTTGTTCTCTTTTCCCTTTTTCTCCCCCCGATGTCTGGCATTTGTATCCTGCCTTCACTGTCCTTTCGGGATTCCGCTGGATCGACCAACCCTTTTAGCTGGGTGGTTTTTTCCCCTCTCTGAGGTCCCCAGAACCCTTTTTCGGAAATCCCCTTTTCTCTTATTTATATTCTCATTTTTGTGATGTATCAATCAATCCCCAGTCTGCCCTGCAGTGGTGTCTTACGTCCCCCTTTGTTCCTCCTTAGCTTTTTTTTTCCCCAAGAATGGAGACACAATAGTCCGTCTAACTTCCCCCCGGGGTAATTCATCTGTTCCGAGACACCCCCTCCCCTCTTATTTGATGCCACATTTTCGGTCTTTTCGCTCCCGTTTCTTCCTGTTGAGGAACTCTTAAGTTAGGACCCGGCTGTGCCCCCATTCATAAAGATGGGGACGTTGACCCCCCCCTTATGTTATCCTCTATTTTTCCCTTTGGTTAGCAGCGCCCCCCCCCCCCCTGCCCGAACCCCCCAACCCCTTTTTCCGGTGAAATACTTACTTCTTCTTACCCCCCCTTCTGGGTATTTTTCACTGCATTCCCTGCGGTATTTTTCCCCATTTCAGCAGCTCTTTCGGCAAACTTTCCTCTTTTCCTCCAGGCCCCCTACCCCCCTTCTTGGGTGTTTACTGAGGTTCCAAAGTTACAAAGTGACAGCAGGGGATACTCAGTTTATCCATCTAAACTACCCTTCCTCCTCCCTCTTGTTTCGATCTTTTCTTCCTCCCCAGCTAGACAGTTTTTGTCAAGAAAAAATTCCCAAGCTAATCTCCCAGGTCGATTGTAGCTTCAACTTCCTTGTAGCTCCTTTAACTCCCTTCCCCATTTCGTGAACCTTCTGCTTTCCCCCACGGCATAATCAAAAATACTCTTACTGGTCCATGAGATCCTCCCAACCATTCCTCTTTGATCTCTGTTTTCATCCTCTCTTCTAACAGCCCCTTACTTCCCCAAACAACCTCACTAACCAACCCCCCATAGGGAATTCATGACACCTCGCCTGGCGAGCCGTAAGTGTACGAGGTTTGTTCAACACTTTCCTCGTTGAGACCGTGTCCTTACTTCTGAGTTATACTGTCACTCCCCCCTGAAGTTGTTCTATCCTCTTTTCTTCCATAAAGGCACGGTATGTGTCTTCTCCAGAGTTAGAGCCGGCCATTATCCTTTTCCCTTCATGATGCGAAGAAACGTCTACTTCCTTTCTGGAGGCTCAGAGAAGACTCCCGATACTCTGGCCGTTTATAGTTTTTTCAAGTAAGGTGCACCACACCCATCGTGATCCTTCCTATTCTTCCCCCACACTCCGCTTTCCTCCCACCCCTTTTTCTATTTGACTTTTTTTCCCCCCCTCCCATCTTCCCCCTGGACTTCCCTCCCTCCATCCTCCCCGTCTATTCTCTCTCCTCCCCTATCCCTTCTCACGTCCTTACACCCAACACTTCAAGCCTATTTGCGGCAGTCCTAGTTGTGGCTTAGTCCTCTCTTATAACCCCTGTCCTTTCCTTGCGTTGACTTAATTGGCGTTCTTGCTCTGGACGATGACTGAAGGTTCGGGCCACAAGCGTGGCACCGAGCTTTGTGCTTTTTATTGGTTTCTCCTCTCCTTCATTTTGTGAAGTTTCTGTATCCTTTCCGAGTCTTTCTTTTCCTTGGTTCCACGCTTTTCAACCACTACTAAGCAGAACTCAAGCCAACTGCTTTCTACTCTTGTAGGCATTTCTTTTTTTTATCCCCCCCAATATGCATTTTCTACGTTTTATGCCCTACTTTCTTGTTTTTTGTATAATTTTCCCTTCCCCCCCAGTGACCAACTCTCCCCGATCCCCCTCAGTTCCGACCCCTCGCTGAGGCTCTCTCACCTTTCTGAGATTATCTTTGATTGATGAAGCGTGGCTTGCTCTTTTTGAAGCTGGGGCTTGCTTTGCGTCCTTCCAACCTTATAATTCCAGTTGTCCCCTTCTTTTCGCCGCGTGATGGCCTGAAGTCGTTAGGCAGCAGACCACGTTTCCCTCTGAGAACGGAAAAGTCTGGCCCCCTTTCCTTGGGCTGGGATGTGCATGAGAGTCCCTTTTTCTTTCCCTCTTTTCCCACTTTGGTTGTAGTTTCCCCGTACCAATCCGAACCTTTTCCCCCACGAATTCAAGACCGTTTGGGGTAAAGGATATCAGCCTTTAGGTTCTAGCGCAAAACTGGGTTCCCCATCCCCAATGACCCCCCCCATCTTCCCTGAGGACTTTTAGTTCTCCCCCCCCTACTTTCCAACCCCCCAAAAATTTAAGAAGACCCTTCTTTTTTCCTCTTGTAACCACGCAGACCCCATTCTGAGGTTCTCCGATCCTCTCCCGCTCCTTTCCTTTGTCCCCCTGCACACCTCCCTTTGACAACTTTTAGGGTGTGCGACCAGGCTGGAGCTCTTCGTTATTTCTTCTCTTTCGTGCTTTAGCGAGCGTAGATACCCTCCTCCTTTCTTTTCATCTTTATCCTTCCCAAAAATGTGCCCAATGAAACCCCCCAGGCTCAGATCAAGTACTTCCTTTCTTCCTCATGGCCCCCTTTTCCCTCTAAATGAAGTTCCCACACCCTTCCCCCCCTTTTTTCCAGCCATATATTTGAGGGCCACGAAAGAGGCATCCTTCCCCAAAATTTTTTACTCCACACCCCCCCCTCAATAACCCCCCTGTCCGACCCTCCCTCCTCTTTCCCTTGGCCATGTTTCCTCTTTCCCCACTTTTCAGTTTAATGATCCAACAGAAGAGTCCTGCGGATTACCCCTTTTCCACCCAATTTTCTCGCCGAGTTTTTTCCCAGCCACTTTCGGGCCAAAGGAAACATTATTTTTCAGACCGTTTGCCGTTTTTCGGTTTGCTCCCTCCTCCTTCTGAAGGTTGCCTTTTTTTTTTAGATCTTCCTTCCTTCCGTTCTTTCATTTAGCCTCTAATAATGTAAAGCAGACCCAGGATCATGCTGCCTCAGAAGTGGAGGTTCCCCCCCTTTTATTTTTCACCTCGTATTACCCTTCCCGCCTTTTTGGCCCCAGGACGTGTAGTCCCCCCCAACCCATTTTTTATTCTAGAAAGGCATGAAACCACTTACTTCCCCACCTTCAACCCTCCACTACAGTGAAACCCTCCACCTCCCTTTTCCCCCCCCCCCCCCTCCGTATACGTGTGTCAGTTTTTTACCTATAAACATCTCTAATTCTCTGTGTTTATCCGGCTTTTCCCTCGCGCCCCCCCCAGACCCCCCGGTTCCGGAAATTTTCTATTCCCCTTAATTCCTTCCCCCCTCTCGTCCATTTCGGTATTGCTTTGAAACCGCCACACCTGGTCTAACTCCCCCTGGATGCCATTTAGCAATCTTCCGTTTTAGCGCAGACCCTGCTTGAAGTCGAGGAATCCACGGTCTGTAACCTCCAAACCACGTTTGCTTCGGCATTCTTCCCCCTTCCCACAAATGAAACAATCTCAACTCGGCCCAGTGAGTTCCCGAGTCATCCCCCCTTCACCCTTTTTTTCATCCTTTTGTCTGCGTTAACCCTGACCCCACTGGCCCCTCTTGGACGAGAATTCAAGGAAACTCCTACTCCCCCCCCTCCTTCCCTTTTTGTCTTTGGCGTACCTTCTTTTTCCCAAAAAAGTTCCTTTCACTCTGAGAGGTCCCCTAAATCACTTTACAGAGTGGTTTAATTACACCTTCTTATGCCCTTTCATCGGGCCTCTTCTTGCACCCCCTTTAAACTTCCCCCTTCAAGTCTTGGCTCGTTTTTTTTCTTACCACTAGAGAACTGCCAAAATGCGTCCAACCCCCCATCTGTCTCAATGACAACGCCTAGTAATTTCATTCGCCTTCCCCCCTTTTACCCCCCCCCCTGTTTCCCTTCTATCGCTACCACCCCTGCCATCTTTTTCATTTCATCAGATTTACCCCTCGCACTGTTGTCGGGTTGAACTCGACAGCTTCTTCCTCACCTTTTTTCTTGGGTCTGTGCAGGGCCGGCTTGTTAGCGCGAGGTCTTTCCCTGTCAGGACATTAACACAGTGGTTGAGACGAGATATATTCTTCTAGTCTTTCTGCTTGTTTCGGCATTGGTTCTCTCCTTTCTCCCTCTTCCCCTCCTTTGTTGTTCGACTCCTCTCCCCCCCTTGTCGGATGGTCCTGTCAGAACCTCGAAAGCTCAAGATCTGCTCCGTCTAGATCCCTCTTTTCCGTCCAGCCCCCCCTGTTCTAGATTCCTTAGAATTTCCCCCCTTTTTTCTCTCTACCCTGCGAAACAATTCGTGGAGTTATTTATCAGGTCGCACCCTTCCTTCCCCCCTTTTTCGGTTCCCTTCGCTCTTAGCTCTAACCTCAACCGACCGCATCGGTCTGTTTTCCCCTCGCTTCCAGGGTCCACCATCCCGTTTTTTTGTCCCCGCTTTTTAAGGGCCTGGCGTTGTTTGACGAGGTTTATTGGCTGTGGACGTTTACTTCCCTCCCCCCTAAGCGTTTTTTTCCGTAATGAGTAACATCTCCACTCGGTACATTTGCAGATGGCGAACGACCGTCTAGTTGTCATACTCCTTTCTTTTTATGGTCTCTTAGTTTCAATTCCCCGCTTTTTTAAATCGGCAGCGTCCTAGATCCGCGTCTGTGACGCTATGCCCTCCCCTATTTTTCTTTTTCTCGTTTTTACGATCGCAGCACGCGTGGTTCTTTAATTTTCTTTTACTCGAAAGATTAGTACACGAGTTAAACCACGATTATGACTTTGATTCCTTTATTCGTGCCTTACCAACTCAGTCTCTGCATCTTTCCCAGGCAGATTTCGTCGTCTTAGGTACCCCTCTTTGTCTTCCGCTGAACTCCCAATCAGCCCATAAATGCCCCCTTTGTGTCATTGAGTTCCTCCGATTTCGTATATTCTGAGTATGAATTCCTTCTCCCCTCAGACTTGATGATGTTTATTTTCCTTTTTCCTCATGTTGTTGATACTTTTACCAATGGTTTTAAACCTATCTCTGCCCCTCTTGACCCATTTACCGCCCTTTTTTTTTTCTTTTTGCTGCGGATTTCTCCTGGTTTTCACACGAGAAGAAGATGGATATTGAGTCGGCCTCGGAACTTTGGATACGGGACTTGTTCACTTTTTCTTTTCTGCTTTCGATGCGTCCCTTGGTTATGTGGTTTCCTCCCCCTTATTCCCTTTATTCTAAGTTGGCATTCAATAAAAACCTATTCAACTTTCACCCCCACTTTTTCCCTGTCCTCTCCCTCCCTTGGTCCTCGCTGGCTCTTTTCCCCAACGGCACCATTGTCTTAACACGACTCGATTCGGATTACATTGAATCACGCGCCCCCCATCACTAACATTCTTTCTCTCTTCACCCCCGGCTCCAGTTTTTTCCGATCGGGGGCTTGCGTAGCTGGTTTGGCCACCCTTTTTTTTGCTGAGAATCTCTTTGTTTTTGAAGACCCCCCCCCCCCTTTTTGATGTGTGCAATTATATAGGTCTGTTTTGAGGCGATAGCGTTATCTCGAGACCCCTTTTTTCCCCCCCCCCCTTTTTACCAGATGAGTTTCTCCCTTGATTTTTCTGGGTTTTTCTTGGTAGTCTTTTACAGCACAGAGATTTTCCCCTTTTTGTAGAGTTTTTTTAAGACTGCTTGAAATTCCTTTTTAGGCCGTTCCTTTTGGTTGCCCCTTTGGTTATGGTTTTTTTGAACCCCGGTGTAATTTTTTTTCTTTTCTTGGAATGATTATCCCCAAATTATTGAGGGACTTTCTCCTCCCCCCGTCTTCTCTATCACTTCGTCTATCTTAGCCCCCCTATTAAATAGCCCACGAAAAGTGATCACCGCCTTTGTTTCAAGTTTTTTCCCCCTGGCGCCCCATGTTTCCCCCCCGCGCCCTTTCAACTTCCAGCCCCTCACCCCCACGGAATGCGCCTGTGGCTTTCCACAGTTCTCCTTGATCTTTACTCAAAGTTTTGTGTCCCCTTTTTTTTTTTGATACTGACATTTTCCCAACTCCCCTTTCCCTTTTGGTCTTGCATTCCCTTTTTTCCTCACTTACTGTATTCTTCGGGGGGATTGTTAACCGTTTTATGTAATTCCGCTTTTCCACCCGAGTGTCTTTACGTCCTCAAACCTTTCCCCAAGTTGCAATGCCTTTTTTTAGTTTACTTATAAAAACCTTTGCCGCTCCTCTACTGTGTTGCACATTTCCCCCCCTGATCAGTCAATTACAGACCTTTTTTCTCTTTAGTTTTCTCCCCTTTCCCTCTGGAAGCTACTCATTCAGGACTAGCGGAATCGCCCCACTGGAATTCGTCTCATCGAGTGACATTCCCCCTCCCATCCCCCCCAGAGGTTTCTTCTTCTTCCTTTTTCCAAGTCCCGCTCAGCCTTTTTCCGTAGGACTTCCCTCTTAATGCTGCTCCCTTTTAGAACATGGTCGTGACCTTGTCTATCGGACGATGTTTTCCTGGGGTTTGTTTCAGATGTCCCAACCCTCTGTAAGATTCCTTTTCCTCCATGCTTTCTGTTTCCGTTTTGTGCGCACTCCGTGCTACAGGACTCTCCCCGCGTCATGGTCTCGAGTTAGGCCGATAGTACCCCCATTGGACATTCTTCCCCCCTAGTGGGTCTTCCACCTCTGCCCCCTCTCCCCCTCTTTTTCCTTTCCGAGTCCCCCCATCGCTTTCACCTTCCTCCAATTGCCGACCCACTCGGTCAACTTCTCGCGAGGTTTCCTGCTTTCTCCTATTCCCAATTTCCTATCACCTCCGCCCACCCACCTTTTCTTCCCCTATAGCCAAGACTTCATGCCCAGTGGGCGCGTTGCTTACACAGACAGACCCATTCCTTTTGGCACCTGTCATGAATTTCCTCTTCTGAGCATTTCCCCCCCAAATTCAAGTTTTCCTTTTTTTCCCGCCTCTCGTTGAATCCCCGTGAAAGTGCAAGTCCGATACCGTCGCCCCCTCTGCTACATGCTTCCTCACGATGTTTTCCCTGATCTTCCCAGAGAATCCCTTTCTTGGGTGTGTCTGATACCGTCAGAAGGCTTGCGCATCGAGTTGGACGCACTCTGCCCTCTCATCCCACGTCCCCTCCCTCCCCCCATCGCCTTATCAAATTCACTTCCCCTGACGTTGCTTAAAGTGGTTCCCTTGTTAGTTGAGGACCGTGATGGAATGGAAACAACCCTTTCTCCCTAATGGTTTGACCTTCTCTTCCTTGCCCCACCATACTTTCTTTTTTTCTTTTTTTTTCCTTTGAGCTTGGGGGCGGTTTGTGGGGACTCAAGGGAGTTTCTTGCCCTTTACAGCCCGCCTTTCTGGAGATAACACCTCATCCCTCCCCCCCTTCTTCTGACTATTCTGTATGTAAATGCACTGTCGCTGGTGAGCGTCACCAATTTCCTCTTCCTCTCTTCCTTTGTAGTCCTCTTGCCCGAACTTTTTTCACTTTTCCCCCCCTCTTCCCTCCCACGTTCGTGACACGTTTAACTACCCGTTTCGGCCTTCCCCCCCTCCCCCCATCCTTTGTTCTTCTTACCAGTCGATTTTTCCCTTTCCTCCATTCTTCATACAACGCCCCTGACATTAATCCTTGAAGGAAGGGCACGCCTTCTCCTTTCATTTCCACCCTCCTCCCCCCTTTCTCTTTTCATCAAGTTTTCTGCTATCCCTTTTCCCCCTCTTTTTTCCCTTTGTTTTGGTGGTCACATAACTAGTCATTCTATTGAATTGGGGCTCCTGTCACCACGAACGGTAGAAGTTGTACAAAGTTTTCGAGGATTTAAACTCATCCTAAAGGTCCCCTCCCCCTCTTCCCCCGAACCCCCCCCTTCGTCCTCGATTCTTTCTTGATGAAGTTCGGTAGGTTCCTTTTGTTCTCACGTCTTACTTACCCTTTTCCTTCCTCTTACTTTGTTTTCGTTTCTTTCCCCCATCTTTTCTCTTTCTTTCTTCCCATGCATCAGAATATTATAAGATGGTCTTGAAAGGATCTACTCCTAAATTTTTTCATCTTTTACCCACCCCTTTTCCCGGATTTTTCTCCTTTCCCCCTTTCTGAATCCTATTCACTTGTGCCCTTTCTTCCCAACGACCCCCAATTCTCTAAAGAGCCCTCCCAAGCACCTTCCTCCCCCAGTTAGTGGCCCCTCCCTTTTCCTTTCTCCTCCCCCCCCTTCTCCTCTACCTCTGCTTTTTTTTTTCCATTTTCCCCCATCTTCCGAGATTTACTGTGGTACCTACCGCCCAATCCCCCCATTGTGAAAAAGTGCGATTATTTTTTTCCACTCGTGGATACTTGTTTCTCCACTCTTGTTTCGTTGTGCCTGTCCCCCCAACCTGTCAGCTTTTCTCTCCCCTCTTTTCACCCCACCATTATCCCTGTGTGTTACTTTCGTGAGGACCTTGTACACCTCTTCCCCGAGGAAGCTTCACTTCCCCCCTCGTACCCCTTATCAACTTTCTCAACTTTTTTTTATTTTTTCTCCGTGTCTTTCTCACCATATAACTCTGGGGATATAATCAGGACTTCGCTGTGAAAGATTGATCGTTCGCCCCATCCGTCCCTTTATGACCCCCCCTCTTCTGGACTTCTTCAACCCTCGGGGTCTTTTTTCCCTTCTTTTCTTTTCCCTTTTTCTAAAAGTAAACACAGGTTTTCACTCTATCTTTATCTAGCAAAGTCTGCGAGTACCTACAGCGTGATGGTGTGACCCCTTTCTCCAGGAGTTCAGGTTTCCGGCTTCAAATCCTTCTTTCCCTTGCATTCAGATCCCCCCTTTTTTTCCAAATCCACCCCCGGATGATCTCTTGCTATTTCGGTTCACGATAAATCGATCGTGAAAAATTCCGCGATATGCCCCGACCTCCACCCTCTCAATTGGACATCTTGCCTTTTTTCTTCTGTTGACTTCTTTCCTTGTCTTTTTTCTTTTTCACACGTAAAATCCGAAAACGAATAGTGTTCCACGCCTAGTTCCAATTGAAAGTCTTCGGGCCTCTTACCTAGTCCTTGGTAACTCCTCCCTTTTTTTTAAACACCCCCTCCCCCCCAGTCATGATAGAAAACGTAGATAGATCCAGCCTGTGTTCGGCTACTGGCTTGTTTCCCTTGGTAACTCAGTCTCCCTTTTCCATTCTTCGTTTTCCCCTTCTCCCCCTTTTCAAGTTTCCCCTTTCACCTCCCCCCTCCCCTTCTTTTTGTCCCCCTCTTTCTCTGGAGCTGAATGTTTGAGAACTTGACTTTTTTTCGATGACGAGCTTCCAAGATACTGTTCCCCCTTTGGTCTCTTGGGGACGCTGCCCCTTCTTAACTTTTCCGATTCCCCAGTCCAATGAACCTTCCTTGGCCCTGTTGGGCCTTGATGGACTCAATTAGGATCCCGGTCCCCAGCGCCCCCCCCCTTTCTTACTATTCTCCACCCCTCTTTTTCCTCCCAGAATAACGTTGGCTTAAATTCCTGATGGCTCCGTATTTTAGCCGTAAGTACCTTTTGCTCTCTTCTCCACCTAGGACCCCTTCCTTTTTTCTCCCCCCTTCTCTTTCCCCCCTTGGATCGAAATTAGGCCATAACTGAGTCTTGATTCAATGGGACACCTTTTACTCTCTGGTATTCCCAGGTCTTTCCCACCCTCTTAGTAACTTTTTTTTTTTTCATAGGATGTTTAGCCGCGGTAGTTGGGGATTTACCCCATCTGTGCCTCCCCATCCACTTCCTTTTTTAATGATTCCCCCTTAAACACTTTGTCCCTTCCCCCCGGTGCCCCCTTTTGCTCTTGTGCAATTTGCTGAGTTTAAAACGACCTTGTTTTACCGATCAACTGTAATACCCCACTACCGTTTTGTGGGTGTTCTTTTTGTGTGCCTTCCCCCGTTTCTTTATTTTTTAATTTCCCAGACTTACCATGTTCTTTTTCAAGCATTCCCGAACCGTTTTTATGATTTTTCGTCACGAAACCCTAAGTCACCGTCCTTTTTCCCCCCAAAGTTCTCCCCCGCACCCCACTCTTTCCCGATACGACGTCCAACCTTCGCACAGGTTTCTCTGCATTGAAACCCCGCCCCACCACTCCCGACGTCCCCCCCGATGGCCCCCTTTTCCCCTCGAATCCTTCCGCATTACCTTCTGGCACCTTTTTCCCTTCCAACCATTCGGTAGCCTAGTTACGTCCTTGTAATTTCCCGCCTGGACAAATGTCTCATCTGCACGTCGATTTTTTTTTTGCCCAGCGCATGTCTAAGCTTTTTTTTTAGAGTACGAGTTAGAGGTCTTACCCCCTTTTTTGACGTTTACTTCCGCCATGACCCCCCCAGACGGGGCTAGGAGTGCCCCCCCCCATTTCCATCAATTTTTGCACTTCTGATTTTCTCCTCTTTCGGCCGAATGGATTAAGACTTCGAGCTGATGCACTTTCGCGTCGACGCCCTTCTCTTCATGACTTTTTTCTTCCCCCCCTCTGTCTTTTGCAGTTTTCCCCCTTCATTGTCCCCAAATCTCATCCAAAAATTACATACCCCTGATGCTATGTATCGGAATATGTGTCAGGCTTTCGCAGAGTGACTGGCCCCCTTTTTCGTACGAAATAGGATTTCTGGCATTCTTTCTTCCGGATGATGACACCGTTTTGCAACCAGAGTTGGTTCACAAGATTAGAGGGCCTTTGATCGGCTCCCCTTGCGGACTTTTTTGGCCTTTTGCCGCAGGAGCGTTTTTTTTTTTTCCCACTCCCCTTCTTTTTACCCTCTCCCCAGTTCGCCTCAGCCTGCAACACTTAGTAAGTCGGTTTTGTTTTCACTCCCCAGATTCTTCGGTGCCCATTTTTTTTTCTCGTACGTGACTGCTTCCCTTTAATTCCTTTTTTTTACCTTTTCTTCCCCCACCAGGAAATAATGCCAAGTACATTGCTGAGGTTGCTCACCGCCTGTAGTCTGTTCTCTTATTCTTTCCTTTCGAGACACTCCCTTTTTTTTCAGTGAAGATGACATCTGCTTCCAGTTCCGGCCCTTGATGCTTCCTCGTCCTCCCTCTTTTACCTATCTTTAAGCCTTCTGTCCAACTTCCATTTTCCAGGTTGCCACATTCCTCGTGGCAAATTTTGCATCGTTGTTCCCAGCATTTTTGACTTTCCCGTCCCAATCCGACCCCTTTTGACTGCTAGCAGCCCTGTTTTGACCCTTCCCCCCTTTGGATCAGCTTGAAATGTTCGCTTAAGAGGTTTTAGTTAAACAACGTTTCACATCGGAAAGCCTTCTTCTTGTCGGTACTCCCCCCTCTTCCCCATCTGACCTTTTCAGTCCCTTGACTCCTTCTTCCCACCATCCACGCCCTTTGCCGGCTGCGAGGGTTAGCTTCAGGAGCGCGTCCCCACTTTTTTTTTTTCCCCCCCCTTTGCCTCTCCACACCGCGTTTTCTCCGCTCCTTTTATGTTGTCTTCCTCAGTGGCCTATACTTCTCTGTATCGCCTCGCTTTTTTTTTCTTTTTTCCGTTCGCTCCCACCCAATTTTTTTCTTTATTCCCCGTCCAATGCAAAAACCGTCAAGCTCGATCCCAACGTAATACTCCCTATGGACACTCTTCATCTTCCCCATTCTAAGCCCCCCCCCCCCCCCCACATTTTTTCTACCCTTGTCATGCCGGGTGGTACCCATTTTTTTAGGACAGTTAGAGAATGAATATAACCCCACACTTTTTCAAGACACACACCAAGCCCTTCCCCCTGATCTCCCCTTCCAACCCCTCTGGAATTTGGGAACCTTAAACCCCTCTCAACTTCGGGATCTTTTCAACAGTTCTTGACGGCCCGGGCCCATTTTATGACCCCCCCCCACCCTTTCACCATTTTAGATTTCCCTTTTTCCCCCAAGGCTCCCATCCCGATTCCTTTCAGGGAAGCCCTCTTGAGGGTCGGACTTCCGCAGTTGCAGGAAGTTGTGAATTCTGGGGTTTACCCCTTTCTTCCTTTTTTTTAACCCTGCTACAACCTGCAGTACACGGTATTTTTGAACGGCCATTCCCATCTTCTATGACCCTTTTTTTTGCCCTCCCTTTTTTCTTTTACCTTTTTTTCGTACTGTGCTTTGATCCACAATCAAAGCCCTTGAAAAACCCCCTTCTACCCACCCCGAATGAAGCTTACAAAGTTACCCCAACTCCCCCCTTCAACACCCTTATTTCCCTAGATTACTCTGATCCCTTCCCCCTCGTCTCTCAAGTCTCGCGAACGAACTTTCTAATGTATAAGAGAAGTGCCCTGCACGTGGTGCCTCAATTGACCCCTTCCATTCAGGTCCTGATGCCCCCCTCAACCGGGAGTTGAGGTAACAAGCCCTTTCGCCACATTCGGTCCGTGTCATTGAATTTCAGTTCGCAAGATTCAGTCTAGACTGCTCTTTAACTTTTCTTATCCACACCCCCGTTTTTTTATTCTTTTTTCTCTTCATTTGACGCCCCTGTGCATCCACTTAGACTGAATAAAGGTCATGCAGATCTCTTACCCCCCCCACCATGCCTTCTATATCCTTTTTTCTAATGACCTCCCAAGGTCCCTCAAGAGTCATGTTTCTCTTGACTCGAAACGACTCGTTCAACTTTAGCCCCCTGACCTAGACTCCTTTATTCCCTCCTTACGTCTGGGGTCTCTCCCTGACAACCAGATCCTAAACCCTCTTGATTTATAAGACATTTCCAATAACGCGGTACAATTTCATTTCCACTCTGTACACCTTTTCCCTCGGTCCTCTTTCCTTTCTACACCCTAAACGTGTAAACTTTCTCCTGAAGTATTCCACCTCCTTTGATGAAACGTCGCAGCCTTTAAAAAAATGCACCTCCCACACCTCTTTTCCCTGTAGTTGTTTTTGACCCTCCCCGCCCTCAGCCCTGCCTCAAACACTTGCAAAACCAACTTAGACCACTCCGCCCATGTCCTTTCGCGTAAGTCCGTGGATGATATATCTTTTCTGTGTTTAGGACCGCTTTCTTCCTTGAGACTGCTCCCTTGAAGTTTGGTTCCTCCCCCTTACTGTTAGCGCGAAAACAGGTTATCCCCATTGCGAAAGAGCTACTTTCTTTATCTCGGGTCATCTTTGAGTTTTTCTTAAAGTACTAGGCCGCGTTAGATTTTAGAATGTTGTCTTGACCCGTCGCGGATCCCCCCCCTCCACTGTAAACAGTGAAATACAAGACGTTTTCATATTTAGTATGTAGCTTTTTTTTTTAGTGAATGTCATGTCTCATTGATTAACCCTAGCTTTGTCCCCCCCACAGGGAGGACCGAGAGTGATCCTTCTGACTTCTGAAAAGGGCTCTCCCCCTCCCCCCTCCCCTTTCCCTTCTCCCCTAATCTTCGCTTCCGTCACCCCCATTCCTGGCCGCTTTATCTACTCATCCAACATTTATTTTCTTTTCGTAACAATTGGAGGACTCACCAATTTTGACCCCCTCTTTTTTTTCTGTGATTATTCTTCTGGTGGGAACGTGCTTGTCCCCCCCACATACAGTCATCTTGCCAGAGCTTTTTTTCTTCTTTTTAACGTCTTTTCCCTTCTTACCCTATCCACTCAAGAATATTTTTTTTTCATTCAGAACTGAGTTTCCCTTCGAGTCCTTTCCTGATTTAATTTCGGACTTTCTGACTTTTTCCTTTATGCAGAATCCCTCTATTAGTTTCCTTGTAATTTTTAACCTTGCTTTTCTTCCGTATTCCCCTTTCCTCCGACTTTTAGAGCGTGTGTGACTTCTTGGTTTTCTTTATTGTGTCTCTCTGAGCCATCTTAGTGGGTCCCGTTCGTTCGCTTTTTCCCTTTTATATTTAAGGTAGTCCGTTCTGACACCGAGTGACCCTGGATTCCTTTCCCTTTGGCTCAGTACCCGATTCTTCGACTTTTGAAGGTGGTGTGCCTACTCTACTCCTCCCCGATTGAGGCGATTTTTTCATCGAGGTTCTTGCCTCACACCCTTTTTCCATTGTCCAGTTTGAGAGAATGTGCTGAGTAATCACATGCTTCTTGTAATCTTCCTTTTCCCCCCTTCCAGCACTTTTTTTTTTAACGTTTTCCAGACCCCCTTTTCTTCCGGGTTCCCAGACCTATTTATGGATTAAATTCTGTAAGTTCTGAGCATTGTTTTTTTTTTTTCTTGGCTTTCCCTCTTCGAGCTGTCCCCTCTCTCTATTTGAATTCTTCGATTTTTTTGATAGGTTGCAAATTCGTTCTCTTTTTTTGTTTCCAAACCGGAGTGGTGGGATTATCGTTGCGGGTTCCTTTTGCTGATTCACTTCTTTCTTCTTAATGCTTTTTCTCTTTTGATATCCATGTGTGGTTTAACAGTCACATTTTCACCCCTACTTTTTCCGGATCAAGTGTCAATAAGCTGGGGATTTCCAGCTTCTTTCCCCCCCGAAACCAATCTCCCCCTTGCTTGTCCCCTTTTGAAGATTCCCTTCTTACAAATTTTGCCCCGCGGTAAACCCCGCGTGTCCCGATTCCTTGTATTTCCCCTCAACTGAGGCTATCATTTGGCCATTGGACTTTTTTTTGGTTTTCCAACTTCGCTCATGTTTTTTTTACGACAATTGTTTCCCTCTTTTTTGACTTCATCATTTTTTTAGGTTTTCAGTTCCCTGTTGGCAGTTTACTTTTCTCCCTTTAGAGCGTGAGGCCTGGCTTTCTGAGGTTTATTTCTTTCCCCTGGGGTAGTCTTTCTTTCTCCCACCATCCCCTTTTCTGTCACCCAGAGTTCCATCATTTTTTCGCTTTGCGTGAATGAAAGTCTTTCTCAGATTTTCCCTGGTTTTGCGCTATGTTTGCATTCGATTTTTCGGTTTTTGTTTTTTCCAGGGGCCATTTGTTTGATTTCCCTCCCCTGCCATTTTTCTCGACCTTTCCTGCGCTTCTGGTCGTTTAGCAAAGGGAATCCCCCACCTACTAGCCCTAGAAAGCTGCTTCCTCGGTTTCCGCGCCTGTTTTTGTCAAGGTCTCTACTAGGAGCAGCATGCTTTCCCTTTCCCTCTTCTGAAACCCCCCCCATTAATTTTTTTTGGCACAATCGCTTGCTAATTATGGACTCTGACTTCCACTTCCTGCTGACTTTTTTGGGGTATGAGTTCCCTCCCCACCCCCCTTTCCCTTTGTTGTCCGTGGTATGGCATTTCTCCTCGTTTTCTCATTTTCACCCTTTCTGTCCCCTCGCCATAGTTGGCATTTACCAAAAGAGAGTCCTACCCTTGTTCTGGGCGTTCCTTTTCAAGTCCCCTTGCCCATCCTCTTTTTTGCCAGTCGCTTTTTAATTTGATTTTCCCGTGTTGTTCCCCTTCCTTTTTTCGCCCCCTTTCACCGACTACGTTGTCAGTGTTCTTTTAGATGCTTCACCTCCCGTCCTCCTTCATAATGCTGCGCCGCGTTCCTTTTTCCCGTTAAGTGCGTCTTCCCTTTAGTTGCCAAGGCCACGCAAGCCTGCATGGACTTTCCCTGGAGCTCAACGCGGTTCCCAGTTCGGCTCACTTTTGTTTCTCCAGGCAGACTGCCTGGATGTCGTCACATTGTTCTATGGCCTTGTTATGATTTTCCAAACAAGGTAGTTCTGGGAGTCCTTTGTAGGCCGTGACATGTTTTAGCTTTCTTTGTCTTTGAATTTCCTACTTTTTAATAGGAATCCTCGTTTTGATGAGTGCCCGGATACCATTTCGATGAATTCCTCTTTTCCTTGTCCCACTCCCCTTTCCCCCCCCCTACTATGCCTGCACCCGTTAAATCCCACCCCAGTTGACCAAACTATTTTCCCTCCCCCCGGAGGTCGGCCTTTTTTCATCGTCCTTCTCACTACTCTCTATTTCTCATTTTTCATATTGAACGTTTTTTCCACTAAATTCATCATTTTTAATAAATTTGCCCGAACAGGAATCCGGTGTCTCAGATAGTTTCTCCCTGCTCGCGACAGATATTTTCAGTGTATTTTTTCGACCGCTTCGACTGTAAGGCCTGTTCCCACCTTCATGCTTCGTTAGCCCTTTCTTCCCCAGCACATTTTCTTTTCCTGGTTTTTCTTTCGTAAGAAGCGAATTCAGGTGGTAGTTCAGTCTCCCTCAGTTTAGGAGGACGTCGCCGCTTTGACGCCCTTCTCGACTCCAATTGCAGGTCCTAGGCCCCGTGATCTTATTCAACCCTTTTTTCTCCTGTTGACTTGTCAAGGATTTCTGGTACGCTATTGGCCTCCTTCCCTATATCCTTTTTTTCCCGGCGATTGTTGACTTATTCTGTTTTGACGATGGCAATATGAGGCGTGGATAGGGGGTTCTTTTTTTGGCGTGGAATTTTTTTCACTGGATTTTCCTCCCCCCCTGTACCCTGCTTCCTTTTTCTTTTGTTGGTTGTTTTCAAATGCTTTCTTGGGACTTTGACGTACTCCACCCACTTTTCCAGTTGTTTTTTTTTCCCTAAACCCCTGGCCCAGAGGATGTCTTCCTTTGACAAATAGTAGGAAGGCCACACCCCACCCCTCCTTCTTTCCCTTCAGGTCGTTTCTTTTCCCCCCGCTTTCTTCCTAACGCTATTCCCTTCCGCACCTCACACTCCGGTAATTGAAGGATGTGCTTCTCACGTTATGTTCTTCATGTCACCCTCTGATGATTTTTTCGTAACCTCTTGTGTGCATCCCCCGTTCCACTTCTCTGGGAGTCAAACGTCTAGCATGTGCAGCTTGTTTTTTCCCTACATCCACTTGAATTAAGTTCCCTTACTTTAATTCCCTCACCCCCCCTTTTCTCTTAATAAATCCCGTCCCCAAACTTTTTTTTTTTTTTATAGAAGAGCAATATACGGTTTTCTTCTCCCTTTTGTCTCACCCCCTCCCCCCCAAGTGTTATTATTACACGACGCGCTGCTCCCCGATTTTTGAAGGAAGCTTCTGGCTCCCTTTATGCCCTTTTCTTTTAAGGAATCTAATAATAAAATACCGCTTTTGGCAAAAAGATGCCGAACGATCCTCCTTTCGTCGTCTAACGCGTCGAGGGTTTCTATGATGTTACTTCCTAGCCTGACCTTTCAATTAGATCCCCCTCCCCCACAAGGAGTCTCCTTTTTTTCTTGAAGCATCCACCGGTCTACCCTTCCCCTTGCATTTGTTTTTCCAAAAAAAGTATATAAGCCCAATACTTCCCGAGGCTTGTAGCTTGAAATTTCGCGCCGCTTAGTGCCCTTTTTTTTCTCTTTACAGGCCACTCGCCCAGCCGCGTATTTTCCCCCCCTGCTTCGGATCATCTCTACAAAAGCGGTCATCAGTGATTTTCGTTTTGCAATGGAAGCACGCATCGATACGGCTGAAGTAGATTTTAATCTTTTTGTTTTGTTGTTGTTCCTTCTTTACCACTATACAGACTCTTATTAGCTCCGTTTTTTTTTGTTAATGCCTCTCGACCCCTCCTCGTTTTCTTTTTCCTCTAAGGTCCGTTTTTTTTTGGAATTCTGTGAACGAAGAGGTACCTTCCCCGTTCAAATCGTCCCGGGGATTTTGGTGGGGACTCATCAATCCCGACCGTCTGACTAGTGAGTTCTCCCCAATAGAGGTCTCCAGTTTTTTCTCTTTCCTCCTCTCCCGTTGTTTTTTTTTTTTTGGGCATCTCCCTCCCATCGTTTGGTTTTCCTTTCGAAACTTTTCCTCTTATTGCATCCTCTAAAAATACGACCCCTTGGACGTTTGTTTTTTCTCCGCTATAGGTTCACCTTTCGCAGGCTGACGATACCCCAGACTTATATTTGTCCTGCCTCCTTCTTTCTGGACACCAAAGCATTACAGTTGACCGTCAACCCTAGTTTAGTCTCCGCGCTGTTGTTGGTACCCTTTTTCTTCCCCCCCCCTTCAAATTTGCCCCCCGACCTCCATCCAGGACCTTCTCGACATGAGTTCCCCAAGAGGACGCCTATATTCCTCTGATAAAGAGGACGGTTTTAAATCCCCGGAACAACGTAACACGAATTTTATCAACCATACAAAGACGGTGAAACATACTTGATCCTTCGTGTGTTTGCTGAGTTCACTGCGGTACCGTGATGCCGTTGACTCGGCCTTAGATTTTACCCCCAGTTTCTCAAGAAAGCTAAACCCCAGGTTCCCCACTTGCTTCCGTTGGAGAGAGCTTTTTTTTTAGTGCGCCACGCACTTTGACTTTTTGTGTGTTGCTATATCCCCCACGCTTCCGTGTCTCCCAGAATTTGTTCTTCTGGCGGACAATTTAATTTAGTCTTTTTCTCCCCCTGAGTTCAGATCCCCTCCCCACTTCTGTTGCTGGGTTGGGGTAAGTAGGACTCCCCAGTAAATTTGATAGTATAACATTTTAAATCTGCTCTTTTTCCTTTCGCAATTTCGACCCATCCCTTTCCTCCTGACCTAACATCATCATCGCACCCTCTGGGCTTCCGGCCCGACAACGTTTGTAGCGATTTTTGTTTCCGGTGCTTCAAGGATGATGATAGTCAATCCCCCGGGAGTTTTTACTCTCTTCCCCTCAATTTGATTTGGTTACCGATTCAAGGTTGGCGTTGAGCTTTCATACCGAGGCTTCATTTTTAATCCCGCGGCAACCGCAGGTTCAAAATCGCTTTCCAGGATCACGACACCCTCTCTTCCCTCCTTTGTGAAAATGGTTTTTCCCCTCGACACAAACTTTTGTTTTTTCTACCGTGAGTTTTCTCTTTTTTTAACAATTACTCAATTCCCCCTCTTCCAGTCCTTTTTTGAGTTTAAATGTGTGGCCTTGCCTTTTTTACCCTTCCCCCAAGAATCCTCCTCTTTTGACCCCCCCCTTCCCCCCCCGCTGTATGTACCGTACCACTCCCCCAGGATGGGTTTTCTTTTGCGCTACCCCCGATGAGTATTTATGTAAGTGCACCAAGTAACCATAGCGCATACCCAAGTAATAGAGTTTTTTTCCAACTCTCACCTCCAGGTTAAAAGCTTTCTGTTACCAAATTCAACAGGCTGAGTCACTTTCCGACCTTTAATTCCTTTTCTTTTCTCATCCTTATAAGCCTAAACCGCCCGCCCTCAAACACCCGATGTGTTTCCCTCCCCCTAGCTCCTCGCGTCACATCATTCTCCACTGGTTCAGAAAAAATTCCTGTAATTTTAGCGAACCCTAAATCCTGCTACCCTCCCACCCTTCAATTCCCCCAAGGTTCACCACCAATGGAGTTTCACGGACCGTGACACTTTTTCCCAGCTACAGATAGTAGTCGTAACTACAGGTAGAGCCGCCACCTTTGCTTTTTCTTTCTTTTCTTTTTTTTGCTCCAACAACTCCAGGATCGGTTCTGGCCTTTTTTGAGCTTCTAGCGGGGATTGGTCAGTCTGAAAGCAATCAGAGCGCATGCCTCCATTTTATTTATTTTTCTTTTGCGTGCTCGTCGTTTTTTCGTAAAGTCCCTTTGTACACGTGGTCTGCAGTAACAGGATTTCCCCCCGGTGATAGTACCTTCGTTTTCGGCGTACGTTCTCCTAAAGTGAATTCAGGAGCTATGAGTATAGGGGCCAGTCCCATTATCTCCCTCCCAGTTATTGTTCCCCTTGTTGGTCACATATTATCAGCCGGTGAGAAGTCGTCCCTTTTGGGAGCTATTCCGAGAGAGGTCCCATTCGGCGCCGTGATTTCGCCTTCTAATCCTCGGTGCGAACTCTTTTTTCTGTTTCGTTTTTCAGTTTCCACGCCGGGTCTTCCACCTCTCGATTGATGCAGTCTTTTGTTTTTCAACCTCACAACTTTTCCCCCTTGAACAACCCAGCGCATTCACTACAGGTTTCCTTTCCTGCTTAGGACGGATGAGGAGACTGAATCGTTTTGTGCGGAATAGGTTGCCATTAATAAAGGTTGCAGTTGCTTTCTTCGGAACTCGTTGGCCGTCGCCGCATGTGATGTTTAGTTCTAATTAAATGACGGAGTAGTGTTTCCCCCGGATGTTCCAATTCCTCTTCCTCTTCTTCGAACCTTTTTTTTTTTTTTCTGGTGTAGCCCTCACTCTTTAACGTGGGTGGAAAGTTCTTCCCCCAAGTATCACTTCTTAAAAGAGAATTCTTTGAACCTGTTGTCTTGTTTCATGGGTATTTACTCTTTTGCCATGTCTAGGATCCTCCCCCCCCCCCTTCCGAGGATGCCATACCAACTGGAACAAATTGTGAATGGTTCGTTGTCGGTATTCCCAAACTGACCAAAAATTTGATATAGGACATCCATCAAGTCGCTTTTTCATTTTTTTTTTTTTATAAGGCGTCCCTCCCGAAGAATCGGCGATGTACTTGTAGCTAAGTGCTGTGATTCTCTTCAGGATTCCGGATTTTGACATAGCTCCCCAGACTTGAGGATCGTGTTTCTTGCATTTCGCACTACTAGTGCATTTCCAAAAAAATTTCAAACTCTCTCCAAGCCCCCTCCCCCCCTCTTTCAAGCCCTCCTGCCGCCTGGCCCCTCATTAAGTTCTACTTTTTTTCAAAACTATAACCGCCGCCGTTCCAAGTTGGACTGAGATAACGCCCTACAAAATTGGTCCCTCCCCCCCCCCCCCTCCTTTCCACAACTCATGCTCCGGACAGATACGGCATAAGGGCTCACGGTCTATATAAAGAGACAGTAGACCGAGTCCTGTTGGTCCCCCCTTTCTTTCACACCTTTGTTCCCCCCCAACCCCGAATTTCTCCACCAGTCTACACTTTACGACAGTTTAAATACTTATAGAAGTTGGCTTAAATCCCCTCCCTCACGGAGCCTTGGAAGTTGTTGTCACTCCTTGGGTTTTCGCGATTTCAATGCTCTCCTGGCTCCCGATTGAAGCCAAGGACTCGGAACTTCTGTGGGATCGCGTTTTGAACGAAAACATTAGGGTAACAAGTTGACTCCCTGTCTCCGACAGGGGTACCGTGTAGACAGGTGTAACAACTTAAACCAAGCCTTCTTTCCCCGGGACTCCCTTCCCCCTCCCCCCCACTGCTCAATCAAACCTTGACCACTACACTCAGGTCAGATAGAGACCCTACCCGACTTCCCCACCCCCTTTTTCCTCTTCTCTTGCTTTCTCGCACGCCAAGACAGGCTTCCAGTGATCTAACGAAGACAGAGGTGTATGAAGAGTCGCCCCACGATTTCAACTTTAGTCGACCCCTTCCAGGCCTATGACGCTGGACGTTTAGACTTCTTCCATTGCTGCCCCTTTCACTTTCCTTCTCCTCTTCACCTTCTTCCCCCACAACACCTGGCCTTTGTCTGGACACGCACTCAACGGTACTTGATCGAACTTCAACATTCTTTCCCTTCCCTTCGACCGCATTCCCCCCCCTCACACTTTATCAATTTTTTGATGTTACTGTCACCTACCCCAACATAAAAGCTCTGTTGACAATGATCGAATTATATTCCCCTGAACACCATCGTCCCTCCCCCCTCTTCCCAATCTGTGCTGGCTCGTCAACTCCCCCGAGCAACTGAGACTTAGTACTCGTCCACCGACCCCGACTTTATTGTCGCCGTTCCACTTGCCCCCCCTTTCCCTTCCATCTCCCGATCTTCCACTCTTTCACTGTATCTTTAGTTTAACACCTCAAACGTATTTTCATGACCATCCCTTTTTTTCTTTCCCCTTTTTTCTCTGCATCGTACGACATCCCTTGTCTTCCAACAAACCGATGTAGGATTATCGCCACCAGCCCTTGCAACCCCAACCGACTTCCCCCCCTTTCAGTCTTTTTTCCCCCCCCTCCCCCCACCTTTATTTCGCGATTTTTTACTGTGAAGATTTACTGTCGGGTCAGGGTAGGCATGGAGTGTCTCAAATTCAGGGGGTTATTCCAGTTCCCCCTTTCGAGCGCGTCTTGCCTTTTTCCGTCCCTTGATTCTCAACCGTTTTAGAGCCTTTCTAGATGAATTTAAATGGGCATAGTTCTTCCTCCGTTTTGTTGTTTGACTCTCTCTCCCTTATCTTTCCCTCCTCTTGGTCTTTCCTCCCTGCGTCCATCTGAAAGTCTCCTCAGGATCAGAATGCTATTAGCGAACTTTCGTCCAAACATTCAAATTCCTTACCACTGAACTTTTATCCCTCAGTCTTTTCTTCTCCTTTTTCCCCTCCCTTCTCCATGGGCCGTACGTTTTGCACTCACGACACCCCCCTTTGCGAAGTCCCATGGTGGCGGTCTGGATTTCCCCCTCTCGTCACCCGTTTCTTGGGTTCGGAACTTGGCAAGGTGAATTGATTAAGTTTGTTTGGTTGTCCGTTGGGCATCGTGTTTTCTTCCCCCCCTATGCCCCATCACTCCCTCTTTTTTTTCATGTTTCCGCTTTTCTTACTTCGCACGCGGCCTTTTAATTTGCAAGAATTAGGTGCTAGATTAGTTTCTTTGGCTTGAGCAGAATCCTTGGTCACAGCGGAATTTTAATTTAGTTTGGAG
>Ga0179591_1275385_pt1 | contig 22887 bp, 35 predicted proteins | sample CZOMad2_1_08_16f_FD_182891 | JGI IMG/M metagenome (GOLD analysis project Ga0179591, IMG submission 182891) | Vadose zone soil fungal communities from Angelo Coast Range Reserve, California, USA - CZOMad2_1_08_16fungal (PacBio error correction) | ecosystem: Environmental > Terrestrial > Soil >... | reverse complement strand
ACTTGTTTCCCAAGTCCCATACAAAATATATTTCCCCCCGTTTTGCCTCCCCGTTTACTTATATTATTCTCTTTTTCCCCATTAATGTTTCCCTTTTTTCTGTTTTTTTTCTTTACATTCTGCCCAATCATTTGAGGACCACTCTTTTGTCTTATTATAGAGATTTAACTTTTAAATCTTTGCGGTCCTTTCTTTACCCTGTTCTGTGTCCTGTAGCATTGAATTTTTTCCCCCATTTTCAATTCGACTTTCCGCCCGAAAGTCACCAATAGTGCGTAGATATTATGACTCCGTCTTTGATCCCTCCTTTTTTCCTCCCCCCTCTCTCACAAGTTTATTCTTTCATGATTCCCAGAGACCGGAGTTCATGACCCTTGCCCCCCTGTATCGATCGAGTATTTTCTTCCTCCATCCAGATGAGGAATTTAGAACTGCCCAATCCCCCCCCGCCGCACTTCTATCGCTCTTTCCCTTGAAACTTCCCCCCTCCCCACGTCTTACTTCTCCAAAGAAAATTTGCCTCTTCTTTCCAATTTTGTATAGTAACGATACCCTCCCACCCCCTAGTTTTTGCCGGCTGTTAAGGGACTTTCAGTCTTTTTTCTAAATATTATTTTCGCTATTCCCCCTAATCCTTTCTTTCTTCAATGGGTATGAATTCCAACTTCCATGCCCTTCTGTCCCTTCGTTGCTTCACTGCAACACACTCCTTTCCCATCTTTTTTCTTCTTGACCCTGATGGCACTTCAGTGTCCCTAAGAATTGAGCCCCCCCTTTCTTTCCACTTAAAAGGGGAGGAGTCTTCCTTTTCCAAAATGGGACAGAGATCGGGTTCTTCTACTTACCTCCAAGTTTAAGGCATTCTCCTTTTGGTTTCGGGCCCCCCGGGCTCACAGACAAAAAGGCCCCCCCCCCCCCCCCCAGCTGAACTGGTAGTCTCGGCAGGTGGGCGTTTCTTTCTCAATCTCTGCTATCTCGATCCTCCCCCTTGCCAGCACCTTCTTAATTCAGAAAGACCCTCGCTAGAATTTCGCTTTCACATAGACTTCTTTGTCTCGATACCTTTAATCCCCCTGAGTTTTCGCGGCCTACCAATTTTGCCCTCCCCTTTCTCTTACCCCCCAAGAATCGGGTAAGAAAACTTACATTTGTTAAGAAGGGTTATTTTTGAGTTTCCTTTTCTTTTCTCCGATCATGGTCTACTATTTCCCGTACCTTCCCCTTTTTCCCTTTAATTTTTGTTCCCTTCAATAACCCACCCCTTTTCCAAGGACCGCCTCCGGAGTCTATTGAAGTTGCTTGTCCGTTCTTAAAGAAATTTCCTTGTTTAACCCCCAGTCTTCCCTACCGGGTCTTGTTGTTTACTCCTCCCTGACCATGTGTAGTAATCCTGCATAGATTTCTTCTATGGATTTTACCACCACTAGTTGGTAATTCAGAATACTCATGTAAGATTATATCAGCTCCCCTCCCGTTCCTGAGCCCCTCGGCCAACTTGGATCATTTCCCCCTCCCTTTTTCTAACTCGGGCAAATTCTTATTAGTTCACCTTACCGTATTTTTTTCCACCCCCATGACATTTATTTTACAACTTTCTTTAACGTTTTCCCGAAGATCTTTCCCTCATTTCCCTATTATAACCGTTAGACTACTACTTTATTTTTTTTCCTTTATACTGATGCATTATACTGACTTGTCATCTTCCCGGGTACTAATATCCCCCCCGACTTCTTTAATTTCTCTCCCCCGAACTGTGAAAATGTTAGTGGACACTAAAATCTTGCAAACCTGGACATACCACTCTTTTTCCCCCCCCCCCATTTTTTTCTAACCAACCGGATTTATTCCTCTCTTTTATCCCCCCACAAGTCCACCTTCCAAGGTTTCACCCAACCTCGAATTTTCCGTTATTTGTCCACATCCATAGTTATCACCCCCCTTGCGTTTTTCTCCCCCCTATAAATTTGGACCCCCCTTTTTCCTGACCCACCTAACACTAATAATAACATTTTCTCACATTGCTCCGCCCTTTTTTGCTTTCTCCTTGGAACCCCCTCGGTATTTTCGCACACGCTGGACGATCTTTTAATTACCCTCAATATTCCTTTTTTTTTTTCTTAGGAGTTAATTTTTTTCATTCTTCCTTTCCTAAGCCTACTTCCCAACTCAGCCTTTTTTTTCTAGGAATAAACGGTCAGATGTCTCTGCTCAACTTCAACATTGATTTCCAGTCACCCTTCCCCTCTTTCCAGACTCCCTCCTGAACCCAAGTGGCCTTCCAGTCCCTCCAAATGGACTATTCTTCTCTCCACAAGAACACGTCCTCAACCCTGGTCGGCCCGTCCGATTACTCATTTTTCTTCCCCATTTCTTTTTTTTGTCCTCCACTGATCTTCCTGTTATGATATTAAATAACTTCTTTTTCCCCTTTCGCTCCCTATACTTAACAGAAACCCCCCCATTCCCCCCCCCCCCTTTTAAAACTATTCACCCTTCTTCTGCACTTCCCTGTCCTCCCTAACCAACCGGTCGTTTTACCTTTCTTTTCAGGATCCCCTAGGAAGGCCAGTACTTGCTGGTTTTCGCCTTAATTTTATTCCGGTCCCCACCGGTCCCAAGACTTCCAGTATCCAATTACGCTTTGCTTCCTTTCCGTTTCTTTGAACCAAACTTCTCCCTTTCACTCACCCCCCCCCCACCTGGTATTAGTTATTTTCCAGATCTTCCTAATTGGATCATTATGGCAGGTATTTTTTTTTCACGACCCTTTTCCATGGCCCCCCCCCTGGATGTAACCATTTTTTTTTTTTTCCCATTTCCCATGGGCATAGGCTTCGCCATATCTTTGGGGTCATCGGTCACATCTTTCCCCATCTTCGGTTTTCTTTGAACTTTTCCTCCTTCTCAGTTTTCAACGATATCTACGTTGTGTCCTTCTCCTTCCCCCTCATTTCAATATTCGGAAACTGATGTTTTTATCCTCCCAATCTAAAGGATTTTTTTCGCACATCTTTTTTCGGTCTTTTGCCCAACCCATATCCTTCCTTAAAACCTGGGTCCCCCTGATCCTTTTTCTTTTCCAGTCACAGTTGTCCCCCACACTTGGTAGTAATTTCCTGGTTTTTTTTAGCCCCCCCTTCCCCTCTCTTTTTTTGGAAACCCCCTTCTTCTCCTTCTTTTCTTTTATGTACCTTTTCTTCCCATTTTTCACTCCCTGGGCGGAACGCCCTCGGGAGTTAGTAATGTTAAAGTCCCATGTTGAGGACGTTCTTTACTTCTGAGGCTAGCGCCGCCGTGATCCTTCAATGTCCCATGCTTTACCACATTTCCCCCTGTCCAACCCAGGTCCTTTTTGGAGGAACCCTCTCTTGTTCGCCTAGACCTGATGAGCTTATGCTTTTTTTTGGCCGTGCCGGAGGACGTTATCCCCCTTCTCTATTCTAGTCTCGCTTCTCTTACGACCGGTTCTTTTCGGGTGACGAGGGTTTTTTCCCTCCCAAGACATTCCCTACTTTCCGTTGTCGCTTTAACCCGCCGGTAGCGATCTCCTCTTGCTCGTTTCGAGTCATACCCTTCCCTTACCCAGGTTTAGGGATTGCACATCAGATCTTTCTCGTTTTCTTCGCGGGCGTTCAGTTCGTACCCATGCTTGTTTTTTTTCGCAGTCAATTTTCCCGCCTTTAACCCCCTCCTGGTTTTGATGATGGCCTATTCCGCTAAGTGACGGATTCTGTCCTCTTTGCGCAAGCGAGGCGAGTTCTTCGGGTCTTTTGTTTGGTGCGTCCGATGTACTCCTTTTGCTATCTTTTCCCTGATGTGGAGAGATGTTGACATTCGATTTATTTAGCTCAGTAAAGCCCTCAGATCACTTCTTGGTTTCTTCCACCTCCTTTCAGAGTATTGCCTGGACTTTCCTTGATTTTGGAAATGTACTTCCTCTCTTGCTAACGCCGGACCCGACTGACTAACACTCCTCCTATTACTTCAGCATCTCTCTCTCTCTCGCCAAGACGTCAGCACCGCCCTCAGTTTCTATGGATGGTGATGTGCTCCTCCCCATAAGCCAGCAAAACCGATTCGCAGGGCTCTTTTCGCCTTTCTGCTCTTATGCGCTTTGAAGCGTGCCCTATTTTCCTTGTCAACATTCACCCCACTTTCCTGGCTTCCGGACCGAAACGGTTTTGTCCGCGCCCTCGTCAACCATGCGAGCACCTGCCTCCTTGACTTCCGTTTCGGTCTGAATAGAGGCCTTGTACTCTGTTCATAAACCACCACTGGTCGCATTCGGTGTCCCCCCCCCAATTTTCCATGCTTATCCCCCACTCTTCTGCCCCGCATTCCTCCCAAATTCGATAAGAGCGTTTACTTGAAATAATAGTGTCCTTTTATTCTCTTTCTTTTCATTGCATCCCAGGCAGGGTCCCCTTCCCCAGCGAAATGTTTGAACCTGCGTTGGAGTGTACTCTTCAGTAGGCTGATTGAAAGGTTTATGAGCTTCCCCATTGATTAGAGGCATTCTCTCTTTTTCCTTCCCTTTAAGATCTTCCCGACAATTTTTCTAGTGCAGAGGAGTCCCCCTCTCCACCCCCGTCATTAAAAAGATAGTGCCCCCGAGTTTTTTTTTCCGGGGGATTTGCCGGTGTGTCGGGGCTTCCCTTCCGTATTCCTTTTTATATTGTGTGCCTCTCCTTTCGGGTTTCTCCTCCCCCCCCTGCATGGATCTGCACAGCCACTAGAAGGCCCTCTTCCCTCCTTACAGACAGTCAGGTTATTGGTCAGGCGGCGTCTGTTCTTTTTCCAGTTCCTTCCGTTTTTTTTCCTGGGAACGGCCCTTTTCTTTTTTTTCCCACACAAAGGAGACGCGAGACTGGATACAGTGGCGCAACTTCGTCTTTCCAGCCTCCTTGTTTTTTGACCGAGCTCTTCGGCCGAAACTCAAACTTCCCCCCCTCCTTTCTTGACTTCTTTCCCCTTTGTTTCCCCGCGTGTTCTTTGCTCCTTCTCATAATTTTCGCTCCTTCCACCCTAAAAACTCCACTCTTTCCAATCTACTTCAGTAGACCGGAATCTTTGGTTTTTTTTGCACACCCACTCTCTCCCCGGAAAAGACAAGCCAAGTTACCTCAACCCTTTTTCTGGCATGGACTGACGCGTCCTGTAAGCGGTTTGATCGTCGAAAGTATCCACTCTTCCCTTTCTTTTTTCCATCACTCGGCATTTCTACTCTATTTTCAATGGTTTCCCTCAGAGAACAAACAGCTTTCCTTTCGAACGTAACTGTCTTTCTCAGTATCCTATACCGCCGTTCTTCGAGCCCCCATGCTTCAGACGTCCCCTGCAGCCGCTAATGACCGACAACCTCTCCTCCTCTCGAACCAAAGGATCACCCTCTCGTACTCTTCTTTTGAAAGTGACGTGTCTTCCCCTCCTTCGACCTACTAGCGCCATTTCCTGTTTTCCCTAATTGGTCATAAAACTAGATCTATTGTAACCAATACTTTTTTCTGGTCGAGAGCTTCTTTTTCTTCACAATTGCCCCGTCCAAATCCTATCTGTTTCTTCCGTGATAAACCCCCTTTCGACTGATTTCTCCCCCCACTCTTTCCCTTGGTGCTGATCTCTCTCGGATTCTGCATAGCTTCTCACGATCTCCCTGTGATCTAGAAGAAGAACCCTTTGATTCGCTGCAACGCCCTTTTTCAACTTCTCGAATCATTCCCTTTCCCCTTTTTTGCTCTATAACATTTGACAGAGTAATTAAGGGCTTTTTCCTTTATTTCACCCCAGGGACTAAACTTCGACGATTTCAACCGCTTCATGTAATGAGTCTTTCCCTACAAGACCGCTTTCGCTCTTCTCCATCTTTTTTTTTTTTTTCAGAATGGAAGGATGACGGTTCTTTTTCTCCTTTGTCCCCCAAAAAACAATCACCACTTTTTATCTTACCATTTCTCTACTGGACGAATTGGCCTGTCTGTAGCATACTTCACAATTAGATCCCGACAATTTCCCCTTCAAGAGGCTTGTCGAACGACCGCCCTGTTGGAAGTGACCCTTTGCTCGAGAGATCTTGTTTCCCTTCATCCTCTGTAACCTACATGGGCGCCCTCCCCTTATCTCCCTCGAGTCTCTCACTTGTTTGGAGAGTCAAGACCTACCTGTACTACGCGGGCCATTCGCTGCCTGTCCCCCCCCCCCCTGCCTTTCCTCGGGTCCCATTATCGATACACCCTGGGACCCCCTTGAATGTTCCTCTTTTTACCTTTTTTCTGTGTCTAAGACCCTCTAGACCCCTCGTTTCTTCATCCCGCGCCTTCGGTTAACACCCTCTCCCCCCAGGCTCTCTTTGGCATCAGCACAGACCCCTTCCCCACGAGAGCGGGGATTCTTTTTCCCATTGTCTGTTGACGCTTACGATTTTTTTTTTTCTTTATTGAAGCAATGATTTTTCTAACGATGGTTTTTCTCTTTTGAGTCGGCGCTCATGCATTAACTAAAGATTGCCCCCCGACTTTACTTATTCCCTCCTCGGTTGGGACTTTTTTATTTCCCAAAGCTGGTCCACCGTAAGCCCGCTGGAAGGGGCGAAGGATCTTTTTTTAAGCTTCAATAATGCCTCCCCCAATTGTCCCATTATTTACCACCCCCCTTGAGTCCCTCTCTTCGCGGGCTTGGTTCCTTAGTGGCTAATCTTTTTCCCCGTAAGGGAGCTGGGGTTTTTTCTTTTCGCCCCCACCCCCTTTGTTTAAGGAGAAAGGATATTCCGTAACCCCTAGTCTTCTGAGCTTACCCTGCCCTATCTCAACTGGCCGTCTCGGCCTGTTCCCCGGAGACTCGGCCCCGCCCCCCCACCCACTTTTCGGGACGTGAGCTTTTCCTTTTCTGATTTTTACCGGACTATTCTCTTCCCCAACAGCCCATCCAGGATCGCCCCCCCTTGACCCCGCCCCTTCCTCAGCTTTTGGCTGGTAATTTTCTCCAACAGTCCCATAAAACTGAAGGTGGCGTGACTTTGCCCCCCCTCCTTGTATCTTCTAATGAGATCGATAAATTCTCTTCTAACATCTCTAGTGGAGAGGCGGGTATCGCCCCGACCCCTTGCTCAGTAATGAAATGTTCTCTCCTCCCCCCCCTAACCTCAATTCCCCTTCCCCCCTCCCACCTTCCTTCTTGTTTCGAGAACCCGAAATTTAATCCAGGACTATGTTACCGTTCCCCACGCGTCCAAATCCCTCTAGCGCCAAAGTCTGAAGACCCCCCCATCCAGATCAAACGGCGAGTCTTCTCTTCTGAAAACCCCTTTCCCAATGCCATCGGCCTCCCGGTCCTCCTGGCCAATTTGACGAATCCGCATTTCTTCATTCCTCCCCTCCTATAATTTCTAATCCCACCCCGTAATTTCTTTTCGTACTCGGGGGAGGCTTCGAACACCCTCAAGGATCTCTCCCTGCTGCAAAAGAAATAGATGAAAGAATCTCCCTCCCATACTTCATGAGGCAAAGCCGAGCTCTCCGTTCTCCCCCTTCTTTCGTTCTTCTCAGAACGATCTTCTATCTGATTCACAGGCTTCTATCACTCCGGGAGAAAGATTCTGATTCCTCGCCAAGTCCCCATCCCCGATCCACACTCCCGAAAACGGTCTTCCTCGGTGACTCTCAAGGTCCTTCTTTCGGGCAGTCGCCGTTCACTTCCTGCCCTCAGCGAGAAGCACTCTGATTCGAACCTAATAACAGTTCCTCCGTTTTGTTGTCCTTTCTCCCCCCCCTGAAGTGGTTTTTTAAGAAGGGTGCCCCCTTTTCCATGTAGTTTAGAAGGATACAAGGCCCTTTTTCCTCTACGGAGACACGCCTCTCACTCCTTTAGTACTGTAACCCCTATCCTTTTCAAGTCGTTCACCATTTTCTCTCTCACTCCCTTTCAAATACCAACCTTCCCCCATTGATTCAATTAGGTTTCCCACCTCCGATTTTGAACAGTTTTTCCCTTCCACCCCCCCTGTTTTCCCCCATTTAATTTCTTTTAAACATTTTTTCTCCCCTTTCCCCCCTGATCGGCCTCAATTAAATCCCCAAATAGTTTTAATTTGTTTTCCTGCTGTTTTTTCACTAAAAGCCATCCAATCTTTCGTTCCCTTCCTTCCCCAATACCCTTTTATCCCCTTTATTTGGCTTCCCCCCCCCCCCCCCCCCTAATTTCTTGATGTGACCCCTCCCGTTGATCCCTTTCCCCCCTTCTGAAGTTAAGTCGAAAGACTCACCATACAAGTGACGCCAGTTCCATTTTTTTCTGTCTAGACATTACCCCCCCCCCGATGGGGCGCAACTCCCCTGAAGTCCATTGAAGACCAGTCAACACACAACAGATTTGTCCCGAAGGTTTACCATTCAGGATCGTTTGCCCACTAGAATGACAGTAAAGTTCCATAATGCGAATATCATACTAACCTTTTTCTCCTACGCCTGTCAGGTAGATTTCTTTCTCCCCTTTGCGTACGTCCCGTCACCCCCAGACTAGCTGAATTGTACCTGTGATTTGATCCCATTTGTTTCTTTTCACTGACATTCCCCCCCCCCACCCCCCCCTTCCCCTTGTCCAATTTTTCCCCCCCTTTTTCTTAAATGATTTCCCCCTAAACCTCCTTCCCTAAAAATTATTGAAGACAAATACTTAGCCCTTGTGCCAATAGTGTTTCCAAATTGAATTGTATGCTTTTGCCTTTTCCTCCCCCCCTTTTTTTCCCGTTTTGGTCTCTTATATTTTCCCTCATCATATAATCAGAAAAGAATTCCCCAATTAGGATATTCGGGGAAACATTTTTTGCCTTATGTTCTTTGACAGGTCGTCCTCCAATACTCTTGTCCGGTACGCTCTTTCTATTGTCTCCTTTTTTCCCCGCTTTTCTTCCCCCTCGAATTCCCGATTTATGACTGGACCCCATTTTTTTCCCTTATTGTCCTTTCAGCTGAAAGTTCTTCTAGAACCTGACTTCAGACTTCTTTTCCTTCTTCTTCCATGAATGAAAATTTTTTTTCCCCTTACCCCTAACCATACAACAAAGGATATTTATCCCCGAGAGGATCTACCAGTTCAAGAAGTATTTTTACTTTCCCCCCTCCCTTCTCGAGAACTCTTTTCTTTAAACTTTAGTCTTTTGTTTCCCCCAATAACATTTTTCTCCCACCCTTTTTAAAATTGTCTTATAACAAAAACCCTTGCTTTCCCCCCCTTCTCTGTGTCCCCGGTCCGTGGTTTTCCTTTTCATTTGCCTTGTGCGACCCCCCCAATATCCGACTATCCCTTTTTGTTTCTTCCAACGTATGCCCTAATAGTTTTTATGTTCCAGGTTTTTTCCCTCTGTTCCTTTAGTATTAAACATTGTCCTTTCTCTACCCCCCTCTGAAATCACCCCCTGGTTTTTCCTGATTTAATATTACGATATCATCCCCCTTTTTTTGAAACTTCCCCTTATAATGCATCATTATCGCCTACCTTACTCCCTATCTTCTATCATCAGTTCGTTTTCTTTTCATTAATTTCTCATTAATAACTGGACCTCCCCCAGTTATAAAACCCCACCCCCCCCTGTACCTTTAAAATCAATTATATTTTGTTCCTCTTGCTTTTTCCACCACAATCCTTTCTCCCATCAACTGAAAAGAGAATATTTTTTCTCCTGTACTGTAACCTTTCCGTGCTAGGTTTCTACTCCCTCTTTGTAAAGGAGCACTCTAATCCCCGAGTAGAATTTCATTCCTAGAATTTTTAAAATAATCTTCACTTTTCCCCCCGTGTCTTTACCTGGAACGACATATTATACGTCTGATCCTTACAAAAAGTACATTCCCTACTTTTGCAAATGAACCTTAACCAGGAACAGGTTATTAACCCCATACCCCTGACCCCGTGAATGACTCCCCTTTCAGGTTTCCCTTTTTAACATTCCTTCCCTTTCTGTCCCCACACCAACTCCCCTTTAAAACCTTCAGCATATACAGTTCCATATAGCCCGATTCGAAAATTTTTCCTCGACAACTTCCCCCCCCCCTTAATTCCACAACTTGTTATTGACTTTTTCGTATACTTTTTTGAGATATTCACGTGTTAGCCTATCCTCCCTTTACAAAATCTTTTTTCCCGTTCTTATAGAACAAAAAAAACCGCCATCTGCTCTCCCTGATAATCTCATTTCACTTTTCTCAGGCGGTATTGCAGTTTCGCATTGTTTATGAATCCCTCTCCATCTCTTTTTGACGGGTCCCTTTGCCCCTACCCCCAAAATGACAATTCTTTTTGACTGTTTATTTATAGGATAAGGTTTTCCTACCCTGAATTCTCAAGTAAGTTCCTTTACTTCTTAGACCCCCAACTGTCTATGTTTAGGGTTGGGCCTGGAAGCTCCTTCTCCCCCCTTTAATTTTTATATAACCTTCTTTTCGATTGCTCTCTTAACGATCTGTCTTCTTTAAATTTCTATTTTGCCTCTCTTTTATGTTTAAAAATGAGGGTTTGGTTTTGCCTCCCCCGATTACTGGTCCCCTTTTCTCCCTTTTCCTGTGACCCCTTCAGTCTGCACCCCCCCATTCCCTAGCGCCCTTTCTTAGGATTATATTATCTCCCTCTATCTTTCAATCACCCCCCCCGCCCTCTTTCCCCTTCAAACAGCCTGTCCCACGCCATTTCGGTTTTCCATCTTCCTTCCTAGTATCTCCCCTTTTCTGAAATTCAAGGTTATGGGCTAACTTTTTTCCGTCTGAACTTTAAAGGCCCCGACCCTCGTCGTTTTAAACTAAAACCCCTTTCTTGGGGCGGGCATTTCAAACTCCTATTTTCTTTTCTTAGAGACCTCTGGGACACTGATCGACATTTTTCCAATTCCGCCCCTCCGTTCGAGGATCATTTCCCTTTTTAACGACGTTCGATAAGTGTTGCGGACACCTCCTTCGTCCCTAGAGATGTAATATACTATACGCTCTTGGTCTTATTTTGAAAGCGGTGAGAAGCGTTCGACTCACCTCTTTTTTCCACCTGCTGCAAGGACAAACCCCCCTCCTGGCCCAGAGCCCGCCGGATCCCCCCTGATCCCACTCAAAAGAGAAATTTTTCGCTCCTTTCTTTTTCCGTTAAAGAACCAATACAAATGCACCCCTCACATCATTAATTCCCCTCCAAATCCCCCTTTCCGCCAAATAGCCTCTATTTTTTAACCCTTTTGGTTAAACAACTGCTTCGATTCACCACGTCAAAGAAACGAAAACTACTTTAATTTCTCTTCCATTCCCATTTCTGATCACTCCCTGACTTCCCTTTTTGCTAAAACGTGATGACGAGTTCTTTGTCTCCCCCTGCTCCGAGTGAACCTTCTTGGCAAGTAAATCTCTCTTCCTGTTGGTTTCTCGAGCCGGGCCTTCACTGCATTCACTACCCCCCCCCATCCCTCTCCCGTTCCCACCTCTTTTCATCCTTCCCTTCCGGTAGAATAAGTCCTCTCTCGGGTTCTTTCTTTTTTTTTTCCATTAAGAAGTGTGGAATTCTTTCTTTCCTCCCACAATCCGAAAAAACTTTTTTTTTTCTCAATTGTAACCAACAAAATTCTCTTCCTTTTACTCCTGATATTATACCTTTTTACCCTATGTTTTGTAAATTTTGCAGTTTTCTCTTTTCACTTCTGTCCCTGAGGCCCAATTTTATTTTGATTCTAATTTCTTTCTTGTAATCCGTGAGGGCTCCCCTTTATTTTCCCACTTTTCGTGTGTTTCTCCTTGGGTCCCCCCCCCTCCCAAGTTTTTTCTTCTCCGGCGATTTCGCCCCCCTTGATCATATGATGAAGAGCTGCTGCCTCTTTTTTCAACGCCACCTTACGACGGAAAGTTTTTATTGGCCCTTTCTTCCTCTCTTCCCCGAGCCTTTTCCCTTAGTTTCTTTTTCCCCTTTCTCCTAAGAGACTCATGGCTTTCTCGCCATTTTCACCACTCCACTTTCTTCACTCCCTTGAGCGTGCTGAACCTTTATTTAACCCCCCCCCCAAGCCCCCTTTTCTTCACCTCCCCTTTAATTCTTCCTGACACTACTTAAAACTATAATTCTACCCCTACTGGAAGTTTGCCGGCTGTTACCGTTTTTTTCCCCTTTTGATGATAGAAGTTACCTTTTAGAATTCTCCTTCTTACTCCCTCCACTGCTAGTCTTGTGTTAGGGGAATGAGGACGGCCAGAGAGATCAGGTGCAAGTCTTTTTTTTTCCCCTTCACCCCACTAATTTTACAGAAGTATATGCATTCCCCCAATCTTTCCCCCGGATATCTCTTCCCTACCAGTTTTCTCTGTAAGCCTGCCTCCCGCCCGAAATTAAACTTCTTCCGGAGTTTCACCGGCCAAAAATTTGTCCCTCTTCCCTCCCTTTTTTTTCCTAGACATTAAATCTGCCCGCCCTTCTTTCGTGGATGGCAAACCCCTTCCGACCATAACACATTCCCAACTACAATTTTTTTCTTTTGATTTTCTATGGGCCAAAAAATATTTCTCTAGCTTGTATCCCAGCATCCCCCCCCTTTTTTTCCCCGTAAGAAAGCCAATCCGATTCTCGTCACGAGGTATTTTTTCCATACACCTCAAGACAGTATTTTAGAGGTCATAAACTTTGCCCCACCGGGTATTCTTTCCCCCATTCTTCTAATACTCCCCTTGGTCCTGTAATGTTTCGCCGTTTGCGCCCCTTACCTTTCCCATGGTCTTAATATTTACACCCTTCTCGGTTTCCTTTCAAATGTTTCGTTGCTGGTAAATTTAAGCCATGGTTAACACTTTACCTTATTCCTCCTTCCTCCTTAATTTTTCTTTCCTTGGGTTCCCCCGTGTCGTTAACGGCCTTTGGGAACCAGAGATATAAATACTTGTTTATTACATATGCGCTAATAAATTGTATTAACCCACTTAAGCCCCCTGTGACGTGAGATTTCGAAACCCTTTCCCTAGAGGTCTCTGAGCCGACGAGTGAATTATGTATTTTCCCTATTCACAGAATGTTGTACGTATCCCCATTTTCCTTCCCACCTTTCCATCCAGGTTAACAAGTCCCCAAACTCCTCTTGTCAAAATTTCCTGTCTTGCAAACCGAAGTTGTAAAAACCCGTTCTTTTCCCCCCCACTACTCGGTTATTAACTAATTGCCTTTTTTCCCTTCCCCTCCTCTTTTGAGTCATTTATATTTCTCTTACCTACCCCCTCCAAAAATCCCTATATGAGATGTCCTTATTCATTATGTTCATTATAATTGATAGGTTTCACTGGGAGGCCTACATCTTCCCCTCTAAACATCTCTTTCCTCATTTCTTTTCTTTTCTTATCACTTCTGTCACCCCCAAATGTAGTTGCTACTGCCCTATGTTAACCCGGACATAAATATATGGGCCCCCCCCCTTTTGTCTTCCCCCCCTTATTGATTGCGTCTCTTTTCCCCCCAAAACATCAACTCAACCCCAATTATGAATCCATTTGCCTTGGTACACATTCTGACATTAGTTTAAACCCTTTTTTTTTTTTTCTGTATCCACCTTAACCCTTTCTGGTACAAAGTTGTCATTTTGAACCCCCCCCAACCTCCTAAAAAAATTAGAACCTTTGCGAGTCTTTGTGATTACCTACCCCCCCCCTCGGTACCCCTTTGTGCGCTCTTCGTAGCTTGGACGATCATTTCCTTTTTCCTTTCAAATCTTCATTTTTTGTATTATTAGTTTCCCTAATGTTCACTCCCCTTTTCCATACCTCCTTGCCCAATAATTTTCTTCCTTTTTCCTTCTTTTCAATTCCTACAGCTCTATTTACCCTTTTGAATAAATTTACTCTTTTTGGACATTTTTTTCACAGTTCTTTCAAAAAAAGATGGACAGCTGATGACCCCCCCCCATCCTTTCGGCCCCTTTCATTTATTTATCGTCAAAAGAACAACCTAAACCCCCTTGAGGTACGAATACCCAACCCCCTATTTTATTTCCTTCTGATTATACCCTAATTTCTCCCTCCCCCAGACCCCTTCTTTCACAACCCAATCTCATCATTCGCTCCCTTAAACTAACATACCCCTATTTGTTCCCACAACTCTTGCACTCTTTTCTCCCCCCTAATTTTTCAATACCACCCTTTTTTCTTTATTACCCCCCTTTCCTCCAGTCAATTCTCCTTTATTTCATTTAATTTATTTCCGTGCCTTGTTATACCCCGTCTTTCCACTCTTGTTTCCGAATGTTTCCGAACGGTGACCAACCCCCATTTCTACCAGAACTAGCACTTATGCTGAGACTGTTATGGCCATTCGTCTTCACTGGCGATGTATTTTTTCATCTTTGACAGCATTCTATGAAATGGGAAAACACTATTCCCCTCTTTGTGGGATATTTTCCTTTTCTAAGAGTGCGAACCTCTGGTCTCATTATACAGACCCCCCCAAGTCCCTGTTTCTTTTCATTTTATCCTGCTTTCCCCTCACTCTCTCCTCAGGTTTCTCCCACGAACCTAATAAAAGATGACGCGAACGATTGGGCCCTCACTGCTAACGGGACTTTTTTAGACTAGTGTCTTCCTTTTCGTTAAAAAACAACCCTGCGTTCCATGGACAACTGCCCCCATTGATTCAATCCTCAGTTGCGATCAGATTGTCGATTTCCCTTCAAGGTTTATATAATTAGTAATTATCATTTTGTTTTTTAATCCCCTTTTACCCCCCTTTTTATTCTTGGGGTGATGCCCTCTTCATTCCTTTGGTCCTTCTCCCTCCCATGAATATACTGCGCTTAACTCACTTTAGTCGCATGTTAACAGTTAAGCTGATCCGGAATTATGACTGATATTTGATCCGCCCCCCTTATCCTGCTCCCTACAGGATTTCTTGGATTTCCCCTGCAGTCCCAACCCCTTTGAGGAACCCCCTGAGACTGTTTCACTGCTTACTTTCATCTCTCGGAATTCACGTGTACCGGCGGCCGCAACTTTCCCCTCTTAACTATTTTTCTCTTTCACCTATTTATGTCAGTTCGGGATTTGACGCTGTTTTCAGCTTCAGAAATACGTTTATTGAATCCGGCTTGCTTTTCCTCCTCCCTTTCTCACGCTCCGGAATCGATTTCTTCTCCTCTTTAGGATAGGAGTTCGCGTGAGCCCAAGAGATAGCCCACTCTAGTGCAGTGATCTGTCGTTTAAGTTTACCCCCTCCATCCTTTGTTGTTCTTTTTTCCAGTCCAGAGACTCCCAACCTCTTTCGATGATCGGAAGACCCCGGAGGCGATAAGACTTAAGTCTGTTCTTGCATGAAGACAATCCCCTGATTCTATTGATCGGTTTCCCGAGAGTTAGAGAATTTTGCCTCTATGCTCGATGTCGGATCGATGTCCCATTATGTTGTTTTTTCTTCATTTGCACCAGGAACTTTTTTCCCCCTAGTCGATTCCTTTTTTTCTTACGACGATGGTTTTTCTCCTCTTCTTTACTGAATTTTTCTTTCAGGGAGAAACCAATGTCATTGTCCCAGATGTTAGGGAGCCTAATACCCCGATCCCCTCTTGCTTCTGAAAGATCCTTTCTCAGTTTTCAGATCACTTACAGGCAGTATCCGTCGCCCCAGATGTGATGCCAGGATGTTCGCCGCCTAATAAAGCCCCCCCCACCGTGTCTTTCCCTTTCGCTCCGCCTTGTCTTTTTTGCTGTAATACGCAGTATTCCTTGTCAATAATCCCCCCCTACATGGCAGGCCCGAAACGCTTTACTTTTTTTTGGCTCTCCCCCATCTTCCCCCCTTCCGAGACACGTGCCGCATTCCCTCTGAACGGTCCTTCGATCCGCCTGATGTCCCTAGTATGTCTTCCCCCTCCCACCAATGGGATCCCCTACGCAAACCCCAGCGACTTCTCGGCCACTATGCCCTTTTTCTTTCCCCGGTCCGCCAGAAGAGGAGCCGATTTCAGTTTTTGATAAACCGTTGCGTCAGGGTTGATCTTTCGCCTCCCCCCCCCTTCCGTTCCCCTTCCCAGCTCTTCCCCTTTTTGCCCTTTTTCATCGTAGGGCGCCCGAGGTTTTGATTTAAATTTTCTTCGAATCTGCATTGCTCCATTCTTGCTCCTCTTTCTCCCTGATACCCGCTTTTCCAACATCAGGTCTCGTCTTGAGCGGATCACCACATCGCCCCCGTTGTCCACTCATGATGTAAGCCGACCCCTCCCGCTCGTTTTTCCTTTTTTTCCCTTTCCCTTTGCTTATTCTCCCTTCCTCGCCGGGTTCTCTGGAACACGCTTCCTCGATTGGACAGCACTCATGTTCGGCGTCTTACTCGTACTTTAGGATCCCCCCTTTTCCCTTTGACAGGCGAACGTATTTATAGATATTTTCCCTTGGCCCGTCTGGGAGGGCATCGAATTTTCCTGTTCCGTGCTTTCCTTCTCTTTGACACCAACACCCCCCTGCTCTTCCTCTCACGCGATTAGTTGGAGAACTGTTTTCGACCGATCTTGATGCACACTCCCCTTCCCTCTTCCCCTCCCTTTTCCCAAACGTTCCCACGCCGGGCCCCTCAGTTTAAAAAGAGCCCAAGCGTCGGGTTTTTCTTTTGTCTAATCGTTTTTCCCTCACACTCCCACCCACAGGCACTTTAAACCACTTCTGGATTAAGTTCTTCTTTCTTTTCACCCCCCCCAAGCAAGTAGCACGCCCATCCTTCTGCCTTTCCCCCGTCCTCTTAGGTACTCCCCTTGTCCCCTGACGCGGGTGACTCCGTCCAATTTATCCACACTTTTTACGGTATCCCAAAGGCTGCGCTATGTTCAACATTGTCTCTGGAGTAAACACCTGCCTCCTTCTGTTCTCTCCCGTCAATTTCTTTCCAGATCGCTCCCCTGGGTATCTCCCCCCTTGAGGCAGAAAGCGCAGGCGAAAATCCTCTACGCTTTCGACCCCCTCAGCCAACGGTCTGTGAAGCCTCTTTGGCATCTCTTCGATTCTTTCTTCCACGTCCCCCCCTAGAACGAATTTAGTTCCCTTTTTCAAATGTTGCAGTCTCAAGGTTAGTTAATATACTAGTTTTTTTTGAGAGATCGTTCCCCATGCAAATTCAGGACCAATAATCCCATAAGTCTTTCTCTGGTGATAAAAACTTCCCCCATTTCCTCCCCAGAGATGCCAAAAGCCCCCTTCTCCAGTTTGGCTGAGATCCTTTGTTCGCCTCCTTGACGATCTTCCTTCTAGACTCATTTCCCCGAAGAATACCAGTGGAGAGGTTTTTTCCAGACTTGTTGTAACGTGCGAGTACAGGACGTAGTCCCTTTGGGCATACCCCCTTTTATTCCCAGGCTTTTCCCTTTGGATGGCGCACTCCAAGGTTCTTCCCTTTTGGATATTTAGAAAGAAACCCCGCTTTTCCTTTCTGATTTGGTAAACTCATTCAAGGTCCCCAGGTTCTACTCATGCCTGAGATTAGTAGCGGTCCCTTTTTTCTCTTTTTCCTTTGTGCCAACCACCTCCTCTTTACTCCTGACTTATTGACGACTTCCCCATGTTTCATGTGAACCCCAACCTGAGCTCCAAACCCCTTCACCTTTTTTTTCTCGACCCCTCCCTTTTTCTTCAGCCGCGCCTTGAACTGAGGCCGAAGTCTCTCGTTTCCCCTAAGGCCTTTCAATCCGAGTGCCCCTCCCCTTTCCCCGTTTCTCCGGTTTGGTGCCAAAGAATAAGACCGGCTCCCCCACGCTGTCCCTGCTTCGGCCCCTGCCGTCTCTCTTCAGATTCAGCATGAGTCTGTGCTTTCCTTTCTAGGAAGTCCTACCCTGTTGCGTATTCAAGCACTTCATCGTTTGATTGTCCACGTTCATCAGCCAAGATACCCCCCTCCCTCGAATTTCCGCCTCAGCAATACCCCTCCAACTTTACCCTAGATAGATTCCCTTCATTTGTTTCAATTCTTGGAGCGCGGTTTTTCTCAGCGCACGGACTCCCGTTTCGTTCACCCCTGTTCTTTTCCTTTCTCGTTGGAAGGATTTCATTCCCCCTGCTCAGAAAACGGACGATAACTCCCCTCTGTTGGAGACTCCTTCCCCCCTTGTAAAAATTTACACCTTTCGATTTGGCGGGGCGCCTTTCCTGATTCCCCCCTCCTCTCCAATACTGCCCTCAACATTTCTCCCCCCTCGGAGCTGCTTAGTCTTTGGTTACGAGTAGTGGACGTGTGTCTTCCCCCTCCTTTCTACAGACTTTCTTTTGGTTTTTTTCCGCCCCCCCCTTGGTTTTTTGACAGGTTCTCCCTTTGTATCTTAAAATGGTCGTCTGCTGGACCATGAAGATTTTCCCTCTGGCCTCGTTGCGTTTCCTGCTTTTCTGATTTACCTCCCCCCCTACCCGTTAGGGCATGAATCTATGTTTAGATGACATTAATACTTTTCTCCTCTTCCGCCTCAGCTTCTCGCCTTACCAGCCCGGCTCCCGCTTTTTTTTCTGGTTTCATTTTCAGCTTTTTCCCGACAAAGCCCCCAGCGAAGGTTGGATTAGGCCCGGATCCCTTTCCGATCGCCTCGAGTTTAAATCTGCTCCATTCCGTCAGCTTTTCGCTCTTTTCGGCTGCTCCTCCTCCCCCCTGCACTTTTTTTTGTTCGACCCCGCCCCTCCTCCAGCATCGTCTTATTTAGCCCCGAAGAACGACAGTCGGTTTCCAAGAGGTCTAGCTGTCCAAGCATCGCGAAACCTCGACTCCCGTCCCGGTGCTCTACGCCGCCTTTCTGACCCCCGCCTCCTCCCCCCTAGCCTCTTGGACAAAAGCATGACCAAATCATTCAGAGTTCTAGAAGAAGCACTCCTTCCTCAAGACAACACCCTTCATTTTTAGCTCTTCCTTCATTTTTTTTGTTTTTTTTTTTTTTTTTCGCGAACAAGACCCCCCCCATAGATCGTTTCCCCGAAAGTTAACTCCCTCGAAGAGACCTGTTCCCTTAGACTATTCCGTCCTCCCTCCTAGCTCTCATCTCCTTTTCCTTATAGATTCCTCCTCATTGACTTTTTAGTCGACCGGCTAGCATATAACCCCCTTTCCTTGGGTCGTATGGTCCGGACAATACATTCCCTCCTCCCCAACGGTCCCTATGACTCTGTTTCCCACCTTTCCGGGAAGAGTTGACCAGAGCTTTCCATGTCCCTCCCTCCATCTTCCCCCTCCGAGATTACACCCTCGCCCCCCTTGGGTTCTCCTCCAAGAAGGGTTCTTCTTGGTTAAAGTTCGCCCCTGAAATACTCTCCTTAAGCCTCCCACTTGGCTCTATCTCCTCAGACCCTGAGCCCTGTCCTTCTCCCCATTCTCCTTTCCCATGACGTGCATCTCTTGTACGCTCTCATTTAGGACGACCTTTCCATCCGGCAAACTAAAATCTGACTTCATTACCTTTTGCCCCCCCCACAGAGCTTTGTTTAAAAGTTTTTCCATTACACCCAACTTTCCCACTTCCCTTTCTCCCAAACAACTTTTTTCCATTCTTCCCCCTTCTCGACAATGATCTGATCATCAATAGTTTTAAACTTGACTCCGACTGATTTTTTTTTTCCACTACAAACCCCCCCCCCCCCCTTTTTGAGCCTCCCCATAAAAGTTTCTTTTTCTCGGCTTCATACTCCCGAATATTGATTTGTGCGCATGGAACCATTCAGTAGATACCCCTTTCCCCCTTCTGCCGACCAATGCCAATCCCAACCCCTCCTCTGGTAATTTGCCGGGGCGTTCCCCCCCCCAACGAAGATTGCCGATGAGCCATTGCCGACATATTGCACCCAATATGGGAACCTTCCCTGTGGTCCCTTTCCTCGCCCTTTTCCAACAACAGTCATGCCTTCCCTCACATTGCATTCCTCCATTCCTCCCATTGCCAGAACATTTCTCCATTCCGTTTAATTTATTCTTTTTTCCTTTTCACATGGGTTCCCGTTCAGGACCATTTCCAGAAGAAGATGAATTGATATGCGGTTGCCATGTTTATGGAACTGTCCCATTACCCAAATAAAAACCCCTTCCCAACTGTAAGCCTAACTTACCCTTCCACCCTCCTTTACCGTAACCTATTTCCCCATCCATTAATTTTTAATATGTTGCAGCTCTTTCCACCCTTTAATACTTGTATGTTAGTTACTATATCTCGCCATCTTCTCCGTTTGTTGATAGTTTCTTTCCAGACCCCAATTATAATTTTATCTCTTACCCCTCCAAATGACCGGTTCCTTGCTGGCCCAATCACTTTTTGCGGATTTTTCCCTTTGACAGTTAATATCCTAATTTCCCCCCTTTTCCGGAGCGGTTCTTCTGTCCCCTTTGTCTTTTTCTTTGTCTGCCGATTCCGTTTATTTAATGGACAACAATGTTAAGTGAGCTCATGTACGTTGAAAGTTATCCGACCCATGACTTCCCCATATGTTTTGACCTTCTGGCTCCCCGACCCCCCTTCTGAACATTCCCCATCCTCCAAAAACAGGAGGATTGACCTTTTAATTTAACTCTTTCCACATCGGGAGTATACTTGTTGGTAAGAGTCTTTTTTTTCTTTTCTCCCTCAAAACCTGCAATTCTTCGAAACTGGTATTCTGGTAGGTTTACTATCCACCCTTGTTTTCCACCGTTCATTTTGTGGTATCCCCTCCCCCCCAACCTGTCGGCCTGTCATGCTGTTGGCCCCAAACCCCCTTTGGGTCATTTTCCTTTGCCTTTTGATCCACAACTCTCCCTCAATCCTTGGGTTCTCAATATTCTGCCCCCCCCCTATTTCCTTTTGGTCCCAAATGTTCGGTTTCGAACATGGCAGTTTTCAGACAAGTAAACCTATCCATTTTTTCTCGTTGAGCCTCTTTCTCTCCGCTATCACTTGAAACCCCCCTCCTAGCACCTTTCCCCTCAATGGATTCCCCCATTGACCCCTGAAGTTAGGTTTTATCCGGTCCCAGCCCCTCAATGAATGCCCCTCTGCGTTAAAACTTTTCCCCCACCCCTTTTAACCGGTAGTTCCATAAGGCTGTTGGGCCCTCGAACAATAATTTTCTAAAACGTTTTTTTTTCACAACTCCCTTTGTCCCCAACCAGCCTTTTGAAACTTTGACTCTTTTTCCTATTTGCAAAGACCCGTGCCCATTCTATGGGCTCTGTCCTTTGAATCTCCTAAGAAGTAACCTTCTTTGCTTGAGCTCCCATTCTTAGTTTTTTTTTTAAAATTCCCTCCATTCTCCCTTCCCCTCATTTAATCTATACGATATTACCCAATACCCCATGGATTTATTCCCAATGAAATTTCTTCCCGGAAATTTATCCCAACCTTCCCTACCAATTTTCCCCCCTCCATTAATTCTCTGCTTTAATTTACTTTCCGTTCCTCATAAACTTCCCCCAAAACTTATTTATAACATTAAGAACCACTTTTCTTCCCCTATTGGACCCATCTCTTCCCCCGTTAATTCAACTCGCCGTCCCCCATATTACAACTTTCTGACCGAGTCATTTTTAAGGACCAGGGTTTCCCTCCCTTCTCCCTTCCCCCCCTCCCCGGGTTCAGAGTCTTCTACCCGACAAGATGGCTACGATAATATGGTCTGTTCCCCGGTTATTATTATTTTCCCCTTACTTAGCGACTTTTTTTTAGCCCCAAGATACTATTCAATATTCGTCCCAACATGTCATAATTTACAATCCCCCCCCATTTCCTGTGCTTCCTTCCCCTTGGGTTCCCTCAAATACTTCCTTCTTCTCTTTCAAATAAAGGGTGGTATTAACACGGATCTATGTGTGGCCCTGGCAAGCGTGCCCTACCTAATTATATAAATTTTGACCTTTTCAGTCTTTCTTCTTATCTCCCCTTTCCCCTCTCTCCCTTTTCATATTTTCCATCTTCTATGGCAAATTTGTTTTGCAGTTTTTGCAAGCAACGATACTGACCAGGATCTGCTCCCCCCCCACTTCTCTATAACCCCCCAGTTGATAATCGTATGGGATCCTGTATAGCTAATTATAGTTATCCCCCCCCACCCCGACCGTCTTCCCCTCGGCAATTCCCCCTTCTTTTCCAATCCCTCGCGTTATCATACAATTTTCCATACCCCTTCACATTTTCTTGACATTATACTTTTTCTGTCCTTCTGTTAAATTTACTCTCCCCCCCCCTTATTTCTTTCTCACTTTCTTGGGCCTTCTAAAATACTGTCTTCCTCGTATGAGCCCTGGTCTCGCTTACATTTGCCCGGTCTCGACCGGTTATCCCTCACCAGGGCTCCCTTTTTCCCTAACCCCCTCCTCTTCCTTTTTGAGGACCCCCCTGGCTCTATATCTTCCTCGTAGCGAACGCTGTCCCCCCCTTTCTCTCCTTTCTTTACTTGCCTTCGGGTTTTGCTCCGGACCCTTTCCCCCCAACTCACCATTTCCACTTCCCCTACCCCCTCCCGTCTTCTAATTAATCCTATTACTACCTCAACTTCCCTTCCTCCCAGTGATTTGCCAAAGCCTAAACCCCCTGCAACCCCTCTGATTTGAAATTTAATAATACCTTAAAGTATTGACAATTCTCCATTAATGTATTTCCCCTTTTTTTTTACCCCCCCCTTGTTTTTTCTATTTTTCTTATTCCCCCCCATCCCTTGCAGATATTAAAATAATTTCCCCGTTCCTCCAATAAATTATTAAAGTTATTTCAGGTGACCTTGGTCCCTTCTCCCCTTTCTGATTTTTTCTGTAATTCAACTTCGTGTTCCCTTTCCCCCCCTTTTTAACTCTCCGTTTGTTGTTTCGAGTCAATTTCCCATGCATTTCCTACAAATCATACATTTTCCTTCTTTTCTCCTCACCGGTCAATCCTTTCCTTCTTACCAGTAATTTCCTTCCTTTTTATTTCCCTTTTAG
>Ga0179591_1286211_pt1 | contig 22898 bp, 23 predicted proteins | sample CZOMad2_1_08_16f_FD_182891 | JGI IMG/M metagenome (GOLD analysis project Ga0179591, IMG submission 182891) | Vadose zone soil fungal communities from Angelo Coast Range Reserve, California, USA - CZOMad2_1_08_16fungal (PacBio error correction) | ecosystem: Environmental > Terrestrial > Soil >... | reverse complement strand
GCCAATCCTCCCAAAACTTTTTTCTTACGATTCTACCCAGTGCCCCCAAGGTTTTCGTGGTCTTCCAGCAACAAGGAAACACCCTCATGCAATCTTCACCATATATTAGGCCTCCCTGTGCCAAGTACTTCTTCGATATGTGTTTTGATTCCGCTCGGCCTGTTTGATGGCACTTCCGTAATCGACCCAATTCAGCCCTATTAGCAAGTTCACTGCGAGGCGTGTGATCTTCGTTGAACGTTTCGGTTGGTTGTTACGCCTTTAAGCCCACGTGACGGTACTTCCTTTGTTTTCCTTCTGCCCCTGACAAAGATGGCCCTCTAGTGTCTGACTCTAGCACCGAACTGTTGTCATGAACTAGACTACGGTCTCACGGAAGGTTTTTGACCCTTTTTCATTCTCTTGGAATCTTTCTGACCCATCTAGAAAGAGGTCATTTTCCTCCTTTAATTAAAGTCTCGCAGTTTGGCCTTCCTGTCATGACCTGAATTGTACGCCCCCGGCACCGATTGCTTCGGATCACCTCACCCCCCCATTCCATTTTGAAGACTTTTTCTCCCCTCTGCCACCTCCCACCAGTTGCCGGCATGCCATTTCCTTTTCTGTCGGTCCTTGTTGGTTGACTCCAAAGAAGCAGAGTGGCAAATGCTGCAGAAGATTCCTTTTCTTTCTCTTTCCCCTGCGTTTATCCGTTCCTATCGGTTTTTCCCCCCCCCTCCCCTCATTCCCTCGGTTCTGTGTTTACCAATCACTACCTTTCGAACTATCGCGCTTTATAATTTGAACAGTGCCGTCCCAGAAACCTTTCGTTACTATCATCAACCCCCACACCCCAAGCCCTTTTTTCCCTGGTGAGGCTGATAGCTTTTAGTGCGCTCTTTACCCCTCGCTTTCCCTCTTATAAGTTCTTTGATGTCCATTGTCCTCGACAACTATTTTCACTTGTCCCCTGACCGTCGATTCCTCTATCACCTGCTCGTTTAAGAATTGGAGGTAATTTCGACGCCAACCCTATTTTTGCCCCAACAACACGTCGATTGAGCTTCCTGGAGGAGAGTCGTCCCCTTTCCCCGATGGACCCTCCTTCTGTTCCGTAGGTTTTGAGCCCTCTCTTTTTACGAGGGGAAGTACTCTCTCTTACCCCCACCCCTTTTTCCTGATCCCCCCTTCCGAAAGAGTTCGTTAAAACCCCCCTTCCCCCTCTTCATGGTTCCTGGCTTCAACGGACTTTTCTCAGCTTTAAAGATGATTGTTTTTTTCCCCCCCAGTTTTTTTTTCGTCAACTACTCGTGTGAAAACGTCCCGGTTAGAGGCACTCCCTTCCTTTCCCCAGGTTTAATTTTAAACTTGGCTTTATTCCATTGGTTACCTCCTGACCGAAGCTCTCTTCTGGTCCAGCTTTCCCGCCTTTTACTGTCTAAAAGACTCCCTGACATTGCGGGTGTGAGGTCCCCGCAGTCTTCCTTTTCGAACTTTTCAGCTTTCCTGATGATATTGCTCCATTTTCGTGTTCTCGTTCTCCCCCCAAGACCGCTCCTTTCACATTGTATCCCTTTTTCCCTCTTTTTTGTGGATGAGAGTACCTCTTCCCCCCTAGTTAGAGGACCCTCTCCCCTTCATCTGTAGCATTTTCCCCCCTCTTTGCTTCTTTCTTTCACAAACAGTCCCCCGTCCCCATGAACTCTGGGCAGGAGCCGCCAAAAATAAATTGTTGTTTTGCCTGCGCTAGCCTAATCTGCTGATGTGCTCTCCCTTCCGTACCGGTGCTTTTGTTCTTACACTTCGTTTCGCAAAGGGCTAATGCCCCCCACGACAGTGCATTAAAAATTCTTACTTGATATTTTTCCTCCTTGATTTGGATAGTGTCCCCTGTGAACACTCGTTCTCCCATCATATATCCGTTGATTTCGACGGAGCTAGTTCTGGTAAGTTCCAGTTTTCTGATTGTTGCATCGCTCCCCTTTCCCTTGATGAAATCTTAGCCGTTTTTTTGAGGCCACCACCCGGACTCCGTTTTGGATCCAGGGTTTCCACACCACTCAGTTTCATTTTCGAATGGGTCCCTGCTTCAACTCCGCTTTCCCTCCCTGTCGTCTGCCGGCTTTTATTTTCCTCCCCCCTTTTTTCCCCGTGAAGATTTTAATAAAACCATTTGAAGGTAGTCATCCCCGCCTCCTGCTTCCTCTTTTTCACATCGTCTGCCTTTAAGTGCTATCCCTGAGTTTGTTTCCTTTTGTAGGGAATGTCTTCCAAGCTTCCAACTAATCCCCCCTTTGCGCCTTTATTTTCTGATTTGGAGGTTTCCCGTTTTCCTTTCATAGTCTCCTTCGTGATCAGAAGCATCCGCGCGTTAGTTCCCGCTGACTTCTTCCCTTGGTTTTTTGCCACCTCCCGCCACAGCATGAAAAACAAATTCCCCCCAAACTGCATAATAGTAGCTCTTCTCTTCTTCCCTTCTTCTCCACTCTTCCACGACGTAAACGGTTTTTTTGCTTATAGAACTTATCCCCTCCCGCACCCGTATTCGCGGTGGAATAAAGCTTCCCCTTGGAGCACCAGGCCTTTTTTAACCAGCCCAGCCCCCCAAATTATGCTCCCAATCCTTGTCCCCCAAAAAGATTGTATTAACTCCCGCATAGCCGTAGCTCCCCCCCGCTTGAGTTCTTTTTTAACTTCCCAGGAAGTCAATTCAGCGAATCTTCTATTGGCACCTTTCCTCCCGTTCATATCAGTACCCGTTTTTCTTGTTAATCTTCCCCTCCCTAACCCATTGACCCAAGGAGTTAGTTGTTCCGCCCCTTGTGCACCTTCCCGCTCTTCTGCAACCGCTAACCCCTGTTTTCTTTGAAATCGTTTCCCTTGCCCCCCGATCCCAGACGAACACAGTCAGGCTCGCTCTCGTGTTGTCTCGTTCTTTAATTTTCACTTCCGATCAGCTTGCTTTTCACATAAAAGAGTTACGCCCGCCCGGGCTTGACCCGCTCGTTATACCCCGACACCTTCTCCTCGCTGTTGTTTCCCTTCCCTTTGCCTCCCCGGCGGTCTAACCCTCTTCTTCGGAGGCTTTCTACCCTGTTCCAAAGAGCAAGTATTTATATCTTTTTCTTTAAATGCTTCAAGTCTCCCCCCCACTCCCGGCTCAAAAATTATCTTCCTTTCTCACCACGCCATGCACCGGATGGAATTCTCTCTTGGAAAACTACTGGTCGCCCCCCCTCTTCAGGACGGACGAATATACTTTTTGCAGTTTCCTCCGGACCTCCCTTCTTGAAGCCACTCTCTCCGCGTTTTCTCTTTGCCAGTGCCCGATCTGCTTCCTCAGCCCCCGAGGACCCTTTAAGAGTTTTTTTTCGGACCTCGTAAATTCCCTTGGCGACGTTGGTCTTCTCGACTGCCCCTTCCTCATCCAGAGCAAAGATTTTTCTGCTAATCCCCCCGGGCTTGCCATCCTTAATCTCCAAACGGTTAGTCGCTTCTTTGGTCATATCAGGGGTTTTTTCAGGACTGCGGCGTTATTCTGCTCTTGGATTCATACCTCCCTCCCTTCCCGTATTGGCCAAGGTACGGTGTCATCTCAGAATTTGGATCTCCCCTTTTTTTGCCTCGTTTTTCCTGAAACGTCTGTCGAAGTCCATACGCCGTTTTTCTCTCGTTTCTACTCTTTTTCCCCCCCCCCCGTTCGGATGACCTCCTTTCGGTCCCAAAAGTTTTCCCTCCGAGCCTTCCCTCAGTGTTTATCCTTTGGCCATTCAAACCCCATTCCCCATCGTTTTGGCATCTATGGCGTAAGGCTCTTTCTTTTCCAACTTATTGGATAGATTAGTGTATCTAGAAGGAAATCCCCCCCTCCTCCCGCTGAACTCGGATCCAACCTTGCCCTCCGTTGACCAGGCCCCCTGCCCCTTCGCCCTGCATCCCAGAGCCTTTTTTCCCATGTCCTTTTTTTTTTTGTTGTTTAGATAAAGTGCTTGTATTACCTCTCTGCTTTCTCCCATCACAGTTTTTTTTTCTTTTGTGATACAGTCGCCATCCGGTCTTGCATGCCTAACTTCTGGTCCCAGTTCATACTTTGAGTTTTCTTTTTTTTAGTGTCGATTCGTGATCCGCCGATAACTAGTTTGTCTCGTGCAGCGGTTTTTTTTTTCGTTTGTTGTGCCTGCCCCTGCCCGTTTTCCTCCTCGCAAAGGTTTATTCCCTCTTTATCGATACTCCATCACAGATACTCCCTTGGTCGCTTTTTGTTGCTTTTTTCTAAGAAAAAACCGGCCTTTCCGCTAGCTCTTCACTTTTCGCTCAGGAACGCGCCTGTCGATAGTCCTGTGGTTACCTGAACGATGTTTTTCGCGTGAATAGTCGTTTGACAATTTCCCCTCTTTTCCTGCCTACCTCCCTCATCTTTCTTTCTTCTAGGCCCGGAATGCTCCCTATTGTGTCCCGCTATTTCAATTGGTTTGTTTTCTCGCCCCTTTCTCCGTTTCGATGAATGAGCCTGCGAAACCCTTCATCTTTCTATCCTTCGATTGGGTCTCTTTAACTGCCTTTTGTGTCCGCGACTCCTCCCCGCCTCTTCTTGCCAACGCGCTCTTCTCCTTTCTTCCTACTTATTCCTGCGTCGGAAACCCCTTAGAGAATTTTAAAAGGCACCCCCTTCCCTTTCCCTAAGCCGGTTTCTTTTCGGTTCTGGCCCCGCCACTCCCCCCCGCCCATCACTCTTTATGTCTTGCTTTCCCCTCCCGATTGGCTTCCCCTAAGCCCTTTCATCATTTTTCTCCCCTCTTTCTTTTCCTGAACTGCTTATCTCTTTTCCCCGTTCTGAGAGATCCCTCCCCTTCCCCCATCCCCCAGAAGCTTTTTCTCCTCTCCCCTTTCTCTTTGGATGTAGCGGCTTGCATCTCACCATCGTTATGGTTGTGTCGTGGCGGATGAAGAAAGACCCCCCTTTCTAGTTTGCCTTTGAAAACCCCCCCGTGACCTCCCGGACCCCCTTTCTTCCCTTAATGACCTCGCTGTCGGTGGGGCGCTGTCGCCGAAGCTCTTCTTTTTTAACTCCGCGGACATTAATGCAGTTCCTACAGCTCTCGGCGACTCGTTCTCAGCTTTCGATGTCTCCTGCTGTAATGAGCTATTCCCGAATTGACAGAGATTCACCTGATTCTGTTCCTCTTCCTTACGAGAGAATTTTTTCTGTTGGCTCTTGAGTAGCGACGGTTTCTCCCCCGCACGAAATTTCTTGTAAAGTTTCCCCGGAGTTCCCCTTGCCTTTCTCACTTGCGAGAGTCAGTCTGCCTCTGCTATAGAAGCGTTTTCCCTTGTCTAAACCCCCTCGCTGACTCGAGTATTAGGTATTACCAGATTCGATCCTCGGACGAAACCCGTTCGCTTACCCCTGTCTTTTCCTCCCCCCTTTTCTCGTCCTTTGGTTTTTCTCTTTTTTTGTGGGTTTTTGTGTGGTTTTTTTTCTCTGGCGCCCCCCCGCACATTCTACCAGCAAAAAGTGCTCTTTTCTACATCGACTTCCGCTTGGTCAGAGACACGGATATCCACTTGCCCATCTTGAAGACTTTCTTCCTCCAATTTCCGTGGAGCCAGCAATCCCCTTATTACTTACCAGGGGCCGCGAGGAAAAACAAGAATTTCTTCTGTCACTCATTTGGGGACCTTCTTGGTTTTGAACTTTTCATTTATGATGTTGCTTTTTTCCCGGCGCCGGCAGTTTGTTCTCCGGTTCGAAAAGCGGATCCTGTAACTCTTTTCTCATGATAAGAAATACCCTACGTCGCCAAGCTTTCGCCGTTGATCCGCTTATTAAAACTGATGGGCCACAATCATCTGGTCTTTTTTGTGCTCATTTTTCCCATGTTTATCCTTAGATTTCCTTTGATAACGTGATACACACAGCGAGCAGGTGTTCCTCCGTTAGGTCTCTTTATGGTCGTTTTCAACGCGCCGGCTCCTCGGCTTTCTTCGCCTCTGATTATTTTTCAACAACGACTTCACCTTCTTTTTTTCTCCCGGTCCTTTTCTCCCAGCGGACTCCGCGTGCCGAGGGCACATTTTTTTTTTTTTTTCGTTATGGTCCCAGATCCTCGACCCCCTTCTCTTCACGTCATGGAAAGTTAACCCCCCTTTCGATCCCATACGCTACGCAACAGTTTTAAGTTCCTTAATCCACCGTGGTATTTCAGCCCACACCTCATTTGCTCCTTCTGTCGGGCACAGGGAGTGTACCCCCACTTTCTCCCGAAGGCTCACTTTTAAGATGTAGCGCCCCTCACCTCGAAAATGTCTCTGCTTTGGCTAGAAGCATACGGTAGATTCCTGTCACATTACCTTTATATATCCCCCCTAGCGTTTAAGGAGCCCGGTCTCAGTTTTTAGGTGCCCTTTTGGCCTCCAGTGTCCACGAGTCTAATTCGCTGCTGGGTCCCTTTCGTCAACTCTCGAACGGAATCTTTCACCCTTTTTTTTTTTTTTCCAATTGCCTTCGTTTCAGTTACGCCTGTTTCCCTTATCCCTTATAGACTGTCTTTTCTAGTTTTTGCCAAAATTTCAGTACTTCCTCCGAGACCCTGGTTAGTGTTCCCTTTTCTTTAACCCGAGTTCAAAAGGAATTGCCGGTCAGTTGTTACTTCCTCTCTTCAATCCGGTTTCTTCTCTCTTTTCTTCCAGCAATGAGGTCTCAGGGGAACCCTCTTCCTTGACCCCCCCCTGTCAAAACGTGGTATAGAGATTTTGTTCCCCCCCTTTCCCCCGCCCACATGCCTCCAAGCCAGTTTAATGGGTGATCCTTACTACTTTTGCTTTTCCCAACCGGAACGTTAATTTTTACTTTGATGTGGTCTCAATCCATAGCGTTAAGAATGTGCTGACCTTCTTCCTGCCCTTATAACTAGGGAGTCTGACTTTTCTCGTTGAGCCTCCTCGCCTCTTTCGTGGCTTTCTTCTGTTCCCTCACTGCTTTTCAAGGCTTTCTTTTTCGGCCCCGAATATTTTGGATTTGGATGTTTCACCCTCTTGCTTGCTTTATACAAGTACCTCCTTTCTCGCGCTCTTGGGGCGTTGCTTCTTTTACTCGACTAACCTCACAACAGTTTTTCCTTCTTTATGCTTAAGTAAGAAGCGATTCGTCTACGCCGATGATGGTAGTCCCTACTGCCTTTTTGTTAAGTGGTGATGTGTGTTGATAATGTTCCTCCAAAGCCCCAATCCCTGGCTTCCCCTTTCTCCTTCCTTACTTTGCTTCTCCCCGATTGACTTGACTGATACCTCCTAACCTGTCCCCGTCCAACCCTCCCTTCGTACGATAACCTCCTTTGGAGGTCGTTTTTTGTGTCTCCTTTCAGTAATCCCCCCCTCTGCTTCTCATAAATATATATTCATCTTCGTTGTACCTTTTGATTGAGGTGTGATTCTTCCCTTAATTTGGTTGCACTCTTTATTCTAAACTCGATCTATTTTCCTTTCCAGACTGTCTGCGCGAGATGGCGTCGTCCCCTTTAATAAGGACCGCGTATGAAGGGTTCCGCCCTTCTTAGCACACCCTTACCTTAAGCTGTTTTTTTTCATCGAGAAGGATCCTGCACACTCTGCTCCCTTTTGTCTCTTACGATGCACCCTTCGCCTCCCTGGTGTACCGGAAACAACTTCCCCTGCGCGTTTCTTTCATGTCGATCACGGCTGCTGAAGCTGAAGGAGCTGGCGCGAGCTATTCCCCCCCTTTTTTCCCCAGCTCCCCGTCTCTACCCCCCGGTGCCTGCACCTTTTATTCATGTTTCACCTGTGCGGGTAACTCATTTTCCCACCCTTCCAGTTTTTGAATTTTCTGTGCAAAATCAGCTGAAGAATCGGAAGTAGGCGCGCCCCTCCCCAACCTCTTCTTGTTTGAGGCTCTCGCCTGGTGAATGGGTGTGGACTCCCCTCGAGCCGGGGACCCTCTTGCGAAAGTTCCCTGGGATCCCCTGGTCGATCCGTCCCGCGATCATTGATCGCTCCCAGTTTGTCCCCCCCTTTTTCGCAAAAAGAGACAGCCCTGGTCCTATATCCAAACGCCCTCCTTTCCTCCCCGCGGCCGTCCGGTCCAGCTCACGTACAAGAAAACCGTTCCCTTTCCTTGGCCTCTAAGAACCACCTACCAAATTTGATTTTCTGCTTTCGAGATCTTTCTGAGGTTTCGTCGCTAAGAATACTGTGCTTTCCATTTCGTACCCCCCCGAATGGCCACTTGGACCCTTTTTTCACGGACTCTTTTCCCTTCTCCTGTTCGTTTTTGAATTATTTCCGTTCTGACACCCTATTTAAAACACAAGCAGATTGACTATCTCTGGCTTTCGTTTCATCCCCTTTTGAACCCCTTTGTGGATTGCCGTCGGTTCTTTAGCCTCGGTTTCGAGGTTGAAGTCTCTATATTTAATAAAACATATTGTTGTTTTTTTTTGATACTTAAAAACCCCGTAAATCGCTCACATCCCAGACGGCCACCGACCCGGGACTTGCCGGTTGGATTGGTTGGAACGGCCTCTTCAGCCAGAGTTGCTCAAGTTTTTGTTGTTCCCTCGTTGTAGTCGCCGTATCCTTCTTCTTCCGGTTTCGTCTTGCCCATCTTCCAAGGTCCGTGACAAACTTTTTACCTTGCCCGCCCCCTCTAAGTCGTAGCCCTTAGAGGCGCGTTTATTTCCCCCCCCCGCTCCCCGCGCACCCTGAAAATTGGATCGTGGTTTTTATTCTTTTCTTCCCCCCCCGAAGCTCCGGTTGTCTTGGGAACAGGTCCGTTTCTTACAGCTTTTATTGAGTCACTGTTTGTTGCGTTTCCCCCTTACTTCTTTCCCGCTGTCTGGTGAGGAAACATTTTGGGTTTCTTATTCGTCCTCATCCAATTCTCTCCCCGCCGGATTCGACCGATCCCGGTCAACTTCGGCATCTGGGACACGATTTTTCTCTTTTCCCCCCCACCAGTCCAGCCCCTCACTTCTTCGCCCTGGAAAAAAATATCTTTTGGTTCGTTTCTGTTCTATCGCCAGGGCAAGGTCTGCTTCATTTTGCGACTCCCTTCCGAACGGTTGCAGTGGTCTTTTACCCCACTCCGTTAAAGGAACAGTCATGAAACCAACTTCCCTGTCTCTTAATTACACCCTCTTCTGTCCTCTCTTTCCTCTTCTGGGTGATGGTCCATCTCGCTGCTATTCCCGTTTCTTTTTTTCGCAAGCCGTGTTCAGTTTTACTCCCTTTCTTTCCATTAAAAAAGTTAGGCATTGCTTTAGTAGTCACCCCCTTTCTTTCCATTCTATTCCTCCCTTTGTTTGACGTCACCCCCTTCGTAACTCGTTCTTCATCCGTTCGTTAAAACCTTGATCCCCCTTTCTTTCTTCTCCCTTTGACTTTTTAATCTGTCCGCGCAGTCCCCGTTCTGAAACCTGCAGGAAAGTGCTGGCTTGTTTCCCCCCCTCTTCCCGCTTCCAATAAACCACAGACGTCGTTCTAAACGTCCCCTCTCACCAATTTCCTTGTGCACATCTGTCCTAGATATTTTAGTTGATAGTCATGATTTTTTTTCCCTTTTTTCTTTTCGGAGATCGAGCAAGAAGAACCAATCCCCCCCAGGGATCCTTGGATAATGTGGGACGATTGACTTTTTGACGGCGTTTCTCCCCTTCTTCCCAGCCCCCCCCTTTAACCCTTTTATTTTCAGACGACACCGTTCCGCCTCGTTGACGTGCCGTGCTCAGGGATTCTTTCGTCCCCTGTCTAACCCGCCCATTCTTTCCCACCTTTTAAAAACTCCCGGAGAATCAACCGTCGCCGCTTTTCCTCTTCTTTGGGTGCACCCTCCCGTCACAACGTTGTCTTGATTGCCAATTCACCCCACCTTTCCGACCCCCTTTTATGCCGCCTTGAAAGTCGATTGTTACCCGTGCAGCTTTTAACCAGCCTAACACCCCACTTCTTTCCTCAACAAATACTTGACCCCCCCAAGTAGCTCTTTAACTCTCAACTCTCCCCAGCGGATTTCTTGTGTCCCCCCCCCTCCATGGTCCTTCCCGCTTTTTTCCTGAGCACCCCGATGATTACTTTCTTCTCTTCCCTCAGCTCCTTCATTTCCAAGGTGATTTGTCCCCGAATCAAAGTAAACATTTCACATTGTTTCCCCCCCCCTGGGAGGGTCCCATAGTCACGGAGACGAGATATCCACAAATCCTAAACCCATTCCTGATCATGTCGTCCTTAATTCCCCCCTCCGACCTCGTCTGGAGACCACCACTGTGTGCTTGCGTTTAGTTGGAAGAGAATGCTTTCCCATCCCGAGGGCGCGCCGCCCTGTCTTCTCCGTCTTTAGACCGCCCCCCTGCGTCACCGTTGGCCTGCGTCTGGTTGAACAATCAGGTCCTACCCGGGCGAGTTCCCCTGATTTTACCTCGGCTACTGTCCGTCAACAAGAACGTTCTCTTCTCTATCGAAGGTTTTTTTTCTACCCTCTTCAAATCTGCCACCACGCTGTCTGGCAACACAACATTTCTTCAGTCTCTTTGCTCCCCCCCTGTCCTGCTCGGTATTGCCAGGGTCTCCCCCCCATTCCGTCCTGACGAAAGGCATCCTCTTTCCTCCCGAGCCATCATGAAATAAATTCTGCCTGCCCCCCTTTTACAGGTTTTTGCATGAGTGATGAGTCCCTGTTTCCAGAGATAACAGTTTTTTTCTCTACCTTAGTTAAGTCTCCTTGCTTGCGACCAGGGTCTCCTCTACCTGTCCCCACGCGCCGCTCCCCAGCCCCCCCAGAGGTGTTTTTAATTACTGATGGCCCATACTTAAAAAGTTTTCGCACCGCGGGGGTTCATTCCTTTCCTCTCATTTCTTCCCTTTTTTTTATTCCTCCTCCCCCAGACAAACAAATGACTCCTCTTTCTTCCACGTAGGTTCCCCCTTCCCTCGTGCCCGAAGATGCCTTATTCACTCCCCTGTCTTTTCAATTTAATACACCGCAGCGTCCTCGTTTCGAGGCTCTTTCCTTACTTCCCCTCTTACCGCTACGGCTCCCCTCCGGTTTTCCGACCAACGCTTTTTCCCCTGCAGTTTCCCTCCCCTCCTGGTGATCCTTGGCCATTTCCACCCCGATAACATAGGTTTTTTGCATCTTCTTTGCTTATAGGCGATCCGCTGTCCCACTTTTCTGGACGTACATCGTCGAATTTGAGCTTATTAAGTATAAGTTCTCTTGTTCCGATTCGACGCTGGTCCAGTCTTACCACACCTTTCCCGCGGGGACAGTCAACTGCCTCCCTTGCTCCTTTTACAGAATCCAGACTTGCAAATGAGAGGTTCGTCGATTTTTTTTTCCTTTTAAGTGGGAAGATTCCTCCTCTGCACGGAACCGTTGCGGCTACATGCTCATTGCGGCACTTCGGCATTCTGGTCAAGTTTCAATCCTCCTTTGCTCCTTTTTTATGAGAACTTTTTTGTTTTTCGATTTTAGGAGCGCCTCTTTCCAAACCTTTAGAGCATCTGTACTCATTTGCCCCTCGAAATTAAGAATGTCTGCCCACTTTAGTCTTTTTTACTTTCCGCATTAGACACCTGACCCCCACCCGGCGTATATGTTGTGATCCCATGACCCGGAATTGACCAGTCTCCTCTCACCTTCTCTCGATTCACGTCTTGCTGTTGAGACTTCATTTCTTCCAGTTTCCCGGTACCTCTTCCTTTTCTGAGTTATTATGAGCAAGTCGCTCTCACTTCTCAGTTTGCCCCACCTTTTTTTTAGGACTCTTAACCCAAGGAAGTGAATTAATGCTTGTTGCTCTCAATTGGATTTGACTTGCTGAATTCTTGCTCTGCATTACTTTCCCCTTCTCCCAATTTACTCAAACGCTCAGGTTTTGGACGATATCCGTCGGTTTGAGAGGGGGGATTTTTCTTTCCCTTCCTGAATGAGGCTCTCTCCTTGACAGTCCCTCCCTCTAACTCTTCACTGCGCCGATCAGCTCCCTTCCGTTAATTACTCTTTTCCCTTTTCGTCTTATCCCCCCCCCTAAGGATTCAAAGGTCTAGCGGTTTCTTCTTTTCTTTTTTTGCACAGCACCCGACCCTCACCCCCAGCATATTTTTTCTTTCTGCTCCCGCCGCGCCCGAGCCTTTCCCCAGTTTCGCTTCCGTCCCTCTTCTTTAATCTGGCCTGCGATTATCTCTATCTTTTCCCTAGATATAATACGCCCCGTTTCCCCTCCCCCCCCTTTCCCCATCCTTTTGTTTCCCTCCCTTCTTCTTTTCTTTCTCTTGATCCTCAGGCAGCAATCATCACCCCCCCCCTCTTGTGCTTGGTCGTGTTTCTTTGCCAAACTCCCCCACGAGCACACGGCCGTAGGTTGTCCTGCCACCATCTTTGACCCGACAGGAAAACTTTTTTGAGGAGTAATATTTCTCTCTTCCTCGCTATTCGGGTTCTCGGGTTGGGGGGGTTGTGTGTTGTTGGTTTGGGGGGGTTTTTGGGGGGGCTTTTTTCGATACAAGTTACCCTTATCCTCTCTTCGATTATCCCCCCCTGGAGCCTTTTTCCTTCTTTCCATTCATTCCTCCCATAAATAGAATTCGCCCCTTTTCCCGCCCCCCTATCGAACCAGCCTGATGAGCACTTTGTTTTCCTACTCCCTTCTGGTCCATGTCCCTGGCGTCTTGGAGTCTTCCTTTTGGCCCCTCCACCAGAAAAACGGCAACCCTGAAGGAACCGGATCTTTTTTTTTCACCCCTCCCTGCGATTTCCTCTCGCCTTTTTTTTTATTTGCCTCTTTTTCCTGGTTCAGAATAAACAGACGAGATGATCTTCTCTTACTCCTCGGCCCTCCAAGTGATCCCCCCTTTTTGCGCTGCTCCTGGCTTGGTAACATTTACAGATGGGATAGGCCAGTTGGTCCTTTGCCGTCACCTTCGACAACCGTCCCTGCAGCTCCCCTCCTTTCTAACTCTACCCTATCTTCCCCTGGTAAGTGCCCCTCCCTGCTGTCCGACTTCTCCCCTTTCGGCGAAGCGGTTCTTTTAACAGCGGTTCTTTTAACACGAAACGAAGCAGATACTTCCCCTCTTTAGGGATGGTATAGCCACTTTTCTCCTTATTTTCATTTTCCCTTTCCTGCAGGGAGTTGGACTTGCGAACATCGGCCTATCGGCAACGTTGTGCTTTTTACGCCTCCCTTCCTATGAAGCTATCCCCCGATTGTAATAGATCCTTCCAGACGATTCCCCCATGAGGTATATGGTGGTTTTGGGCTCCCCTGGCCCCCTTTTAACCGAGGCGATCCCTCTGTTCAAAAATTTTCTTTTGCTCTTGACGGAGTGAAGAGTTTTTCCTTGGTTAGGGAGTGAAAACCCCCGTTTTTTTCCTCCCTCCCCTTTTCTCCTCATTCCTGAATGAATTCCCAAACGTCCCCCCCCCCTGCACGAAGGCTATGTTCCGCCGTCATTTATTCCCGTTCCTTGCACCGGTACCAATTAATTGTTTTTTCTTTCTTCTTCTACAAGGCTCCTACTCCCTCCCCCGCTTCCCCCCTGACATTCCCCCTCTATGAATAGCGCCCTTTAAGTCTTAATCCCTTGTCGTCGAATTTTCACCCCTCTTTCTCGGAGTTTTCGTCTCTTTTTCCCCCGGGTGAGCATTTCTCCCGGTCCCTGGTAGCCCTTTGAGTTTCTCGCCCCAACTGTAAACGGAGCTTGCTCGTCAAGCATACTCCCTCCTTTTTTTTCAACCCCTTCCAGCCTGTTCTCGTTTTCTCTTTTTCCCAGGATTTCTTTCCGACATCGATTCCTTTTTCCTGGGAATCGTTGGTTCTCCCCTTCTGCCCACTCTCTCTTAGTACAGTGCATGGGCTGTTCCCACTTCCCCCCTGCCCGAGAGTCCCAATGTTGCACTTCGTGGGTCGATTTGAATCATACTTTGCTGACTCTATGTTCCATTTGACCTTTTCCCCTTCCGACTCAATCAGACGTAAATCTTTTCATAGACCTGTGAGTGACACATTCGTTCACCAGGCTAATGCAGATTTCGCACTGCCTTTATCTCCTTCGTGGTTTTCCCCCCCCTTGCTTCTTCGCATTTTTCTGTTCCCCGAACTTCTCGTCCTTTTGAAACGAACGGTCACATCCCCACCCCGTTCCCGAGAGATTCGTTCTAATTTTTTTCCTCCCCGACCTGTCATGCCAAGCCTTTTCTTTTGCGCTCCTTCCGTTTCTCAAGGGTACGGATGGAACCCTTTTTTCTGGTACTGTTCTTTGTTCTCCCTCCGAGCGTTACTGCCATTAGCTGACCGATCCGCCCCACTCTTCCTCGTGCGAGGATGTCCCTTTTCGCTTTGCCAATCCCCCCAAGTCTTCGCTTGCTATGCTGGACCCCTCAATTTGGGCCCGGATTTGCTGTTCGCCGGAGATTTTTGGTTTCTTTGTGTTTTCCCCCCTAGTGGCGTCTGGTTTTCCACCTCTCTCGTCTTTTCCCGAGATTCCGGGGGTGTGGCTGGTTTGGCTTCGTCCAGCCACTTTTTTCTCTCGTTGCTTGCCAGTACTTAAGATTTTTTTTTTTTCTGTTTTTTATCCGCAGGGGAAGGGTTTTATGCTTGGTTCAGGGCCGCAAAGCCCAGCCATTGCGTACTCCGTCCTTCACAGTAGACTGCTTTTTTGACCCCCTTTTATTATTTTTGACCAACTGACATTCCCGGTCCCTGACAAAATCCTCTGCTTCACTCATCAACGGTATAACTTTTTTCGTAGTTTTTTTTTTGCTGATTCTTTCCCTAAAAGAAATCCCCCCCCTCATTCGAACTACCGATGGAAGATCTGTTTGCACCCCGGCCTTATTTCTTCGTGTGATGACTCCAGCTTCAAGTTTTGTATTGTCCATCTGCCCAGCAACCCCCAAAGGCGAGCCCATTAGCTTTCCTTAATCGGTTAGGAGATGTGGAGCTTTCCCAATGTGTTCCCGTAATGGGTTTTCCTCCCCTTACTTACCCCTGCCGGCCATGGTTTTAATCCGTACCGGCTGAAAAGATTCCTCCATGTGATCGTCTCGATTTCCCTAAGTACCGAACTGTTTTTCATGAACACTATATTCCGTTATCCCGTAGTTCGGACTTGCGAACCATGCTTTTTGGCGCGCCTATCTGACAATAAACCGTCATCTCTCGCTTCCTTTCCTCTTTGATGTACACGCCGTTTGTCCCTCCCCCTTGAAGCCGACTTGTACGACCCCGGCCCCTTGTCCGGTCTGTCCCAAATCACTTGCGCATTTTCTCGCCTTGCGCGCCGAACATACTTCCCAACATTATGGATGTTCGTCTCCTGCGAAAGGACGTTCTATTTCCTTGTTTTTTCTGTTGGGCGCCATCAACAATGCCGTGGAACACTTCTCCATTTTTTGTTTTTATCGGTACGATCATTTCCCGTTATATACCCACCAGCCCCCACCCAGTTCCGCCCCCCCATCTACCTTGAACATATAGCGGTATGTTTTTTTTCTCCAACGCACTACTCGCAATATCGCGCTGTTCGTTTCTTGGACATCCCCCCTTTCCCCGACACCTTGCCTCTTTTTCTCCTAAAATCCACCCAAAAAAAACAAACAACTTTTCCCCTTTTTCTGTTCTGTTGATTATCTCCTCTTTCCCCTCCGCGAACTTACGTCATCTTTTTTCACGGTGGAAAGACCGCTTTCTCACTTGCTTTCCCATTATGGACGAGAGCACTTCGGAGGTAAGTTCTCCTCCCCTAAAAACAAATCCGCTTGCTCTCCTCTAAGTCTCGTAATTCCCTTCCCCACCATCTGAGGGGTCAGTCGTTTTTTTATTCTCAGTCTATGTTTTGGAAGGATCGACTCCTAAGGAAGTGTTTTTTTTTGCGCACTCCCCCTCACACTCGTCTGTCTACCCCCTCCCCACTAATCCACCCGCCAGGAATTTTCCCCTTTCCTTTCCTTTCCACTTTTCTAATCCCCGGCCTCTTGCTTTTTTTTCAATTGTGCCCTTTCTCCACTCTTCCAAACCTCTTGTTTGATTCGTCTGCAATCCCTCATGGAAAGGTACTGGCTCAATCTTTTTCTCTCCTTGCCGAAAAAGCTTTTTATTGAGTTAAAGGCTCTACCCTTTCAAACGCACCTCCACTTTCATTGTTTTTTTCCATTTAGGCCACGGAAGCTAAAGGGTTTCTTGGCCCCCGTTTCCTACTCGTCATTCCCTTCGATCTTACTCCCTTTCGTGCCTTTTCAAAGAGAATCGTTTCTCCCCCCCCTGCTTTTTGGTGCTGGAACGTTGTGTTGTTTTATTGTCGGCTCTATCCACTATCGACGAAGGATGGACGATCCCTTCTCTGGAGACTTAAGTTTCCATGAGTTTTTCTTTTCCCTCCCCCCACCCCCCCAAGTCAACGCCTATTCATGGCGCAGTAGTCCCTACCCCACCCAGATTTTTTCTTTGTTCGGCCCGCCTCAAGAGGTTCGATTTTGCCTCGCCAATTCCGAACGGTCCTTGGGGCGTACTGCGTTAATTTCCAAATTTCCTTCCCAACTTTCTGATCCCCCTGTGTCTCTTAATTCTTAGTTTCTCTTCTTTGGGATAAATTAGCTTGTCTCCAGTTTCATCGTTCAGCAAGCCGTTGCCGCTTGATAGCCGTGCGCTCACAACCCAGTTTCTTTCCTTTTGGATCTCCCCTCCACCCTTTTTCCTAAGGTGCAGCCTTTCTGCTTAACACCCTGAGCCTTCACGTGGTTGTTGGGCTTCAGTTCGTACAGGTACTTCCCCAGGTTCATTTCGCCCTTTTACTACCCCTTTTCCTCGCCGGCGTGCCCTGCCGCATCTCCAGATTGTTGCTCTGCCGCTTTTTTTTCATCACACTTAAGATTCGTTTACTCAATTCCCCACCCTTCTTGTGATTCGGATTCTGATAGTCATTTGCTTGTGTTCTTTCGTCGCAATGAGACCTCCCTCCAAAACTACTCCAAAGGTTGTGCTTATACTTGAAGCATGCTTTTTTTTGGGACCGTGTAATATTACTTCCATTTCCTCTTATAGACGCATTAATTCGTTCTTAGGTCGGTTACATCATTGCTTTTGCGCACCCTGCTCAACCCGTCCCCCAACGCATTCCCACCACTCCCCCCACCCTACTCTGTCCTCCCCATCGCGAGAGAATCCTTCTTCGTCCTGAATCCTCCTCCCCTTTAGTATGGCTCATCCCCTCTCCCAATCAGCCCTCCCCGTCTTTTTAAGAATTCGCTTTTCGCACAGTTGCTGCCCGATTTTTTTTTTTCCCCCCGCAAAAAGACCCCCCCTCTTCCTCTACATCCCCACAGCCACTCCGATTCTCAGCAGACCATATCAACGCACGATATTCTTTTTCCAATACGACCGGAAGTCCTTCCCGAACTCTTTCCTTAGGGAATTGCCTTGGTAAGCTTTCTTCAGTAACGTATCTTTCTTTTACTCCCCCCTCCTACCCCTCAACATGACATTTGAGTGCGTTTTGATCTAGCAAGTACCCCCCTGCTCTATCGCCACAATATAAAAAGGGCTTTCCCCCCCTCTCAGTCACGGCGTCTTCCCGACCCCTCCACCTTTTTCGGAGACCAAGGGGCGTCTGTTGCCTTTAGCGTTCCCCTTACGTCCGTGTTAACATAACTAGTGCTCCTCGTGTGATTGACGCGATTATACATTCCCTTTTCATCTGTCGTCCCTTGTGAAACTCGTGCATTTTCCCCTTCTCTTTAACCCTGCTAGCTTGGCTGTCTGACAATTTCCACCTCTCCACAGCAGCACTTGTCTATTTTTCCTGTAAACGGCCAACTCAACTTCCTTTTCCAAAAAACCCCTGTGCTTTCCTTCGTTGATCTTTCCGCCCCCCTGCAAGAGATGAGCTCTTCCCCAACTACTTTTTGAACCCACGGCTTCCTTGAAAGTCCCAACTTACCTCTCTTCAGGCCTCGCACTCTAAATTCCATCTCTGTTCCCCTCCCAAAATATAGAAACTGCCCTTTGAAGATGTTCCGTTTAAGGAGCCTTATGCTTCTATGCCGTCTCTGCTTTAATCTTTTTTTTAGCTACTTCAAATGCTTTTTTTTTTAGTTTCTCTCGACCTTCCTCCAAAGATGAGCCCCCTCTGTGTTTTTTCCAATTCAGGCCGCCCCCTTTTGGTCTTTTCCCCTAAAGGGGGTCGTACTTTCTGGGCCCCCCTTTTATTTTTACTTTTTTCAGGAATTGCATTTCGGGTGTCTCCTTTTATGCCTCCAAGCCCACAAATCTTCCCCTTCTTCTCACCAGAACAGTGACGCTTTCAATTTCCCCTCCTTCGGTAGTTCCGCCATTCTTGACGATTGTTTCCCCGTCATACCCTTCTTCGAAGAGATCAGAGAGTCCCGGTTGTCGGCCTACCTCTTCAGTGACGGCTGCCCTCCTCGAATCCCCCACCCCTCCTTCCGATCCTCCCCTCCCTTGGTGCTCCTTTGGCATTGAACAAAACCCAGAGACCCGATTGCTTTTTTGGCTTAAGTCGTGTCGGCCCAAAATTGCTTCGTTTTCTTTCTTGCTCTGAGAGAAGAGACCCGTTCCTCTTCTCCGCTTTTTCCCCTCCCCCTAGAAACTTCCGACTTTACCGTGTTCTTCCCTTTTCCATGTCGCCCTTTGCCAGACACGATGACATGTAAGAGGCGCGTTCGTTTTCCTATCCAGGGCAAAATTCCGCTTTGTCTTTCCTCTCGACATTTGTCTGATCCAGGTTCTTTCCCCCCTCCTTCGTTGCAATGGCAAGATACGGGTCTTTCCCGCGCCTTATGAGATTCTTTTGGCACTTTTGGACGTGTTTCCCGTCTTTTTAGGATCCGATTCCCCCCTTCCGAGCATCTTTCCTAGTTGAACTCCCCCCTGTTAAGGTTGTGGGGAAGTAGCCAATTTTCTTCCTCACCCCTTATTCGAAATCCCTCCCTCACTGAAGGAATCTGTTGTTGCTTTTCTCGGAAACCGGCCCCTTTTACGGAGCTCTAGTAACTTCCGGGATTCCCCTGACCTGCTTGATTTTATATGTTTCCTCCGTCTCTCGCTTTTCGCTTGCTTCCCAGCTGCTCTCCAGCGCCAGCTTTCCCTTTCGCTATTTCGGATCGACCAGCGTTGCTCATTCTTTGCCGCGTTCCCTTTGAGTTTACTTTTGACATTAGTATCGAGCCTTGAACGTCCTTTGCATCCAGCTCAAGTGTCTTTTGATTGAGAGATTTTATTGCCCCCTTCATTTTGATGCCGAGAGATGACCCCTCTGTGTATCGAATCTTGCCCCACTCCCGATCGCTCCTCTTCATTCCTAGCCAGGTATCCTTAGTCGCGGCCCCTCTTTCTCTTTTCAAAGGTTTCCAATGCCAGGGAACTTTCCTTCTGTGTGCTTCTGCTTTTGGTCCCCCCTCCCCGATCACCCTCCCCGCCTGATTTTATTCTCCTCCCTCTATCTCCGCGCAGAAAATATTTCAGGAGGTCTAATCCGTTTTTTTTCCATGGACCCCCTCTCTTTCCCTTTCACTCATCCAGTTTTTTTTTGACTCTATACAGCTCTTCCCTTAAAAAGACCGTCCTTTGAACCTCTCCTTCCTTGTCTGTCTTTTTCTTGGTTCATGGAGGAGGCCCCTCTCCCCCTTTGTTTTTTTTCTTTTTTCCGGTCCAACACGAGAAAATTGCTTCACCCTTGCTTTTGACCAATCTGTTGACCCGACGCATTTACCCCTGTTTGCCTGAGACTGCTGATCGGTCGCTTTCGCCTGCGCGATCTGCGGTTCAGATCTCTTAATAGTAATGCCGTTCACCTCTTTCCCCCACCTCTCTTTTTCTGTCCTGCGAAGCAAGAAAAATTGAGTGGTCCCTGTCCTGACTTTTTGCCCCCATTTTAATTCGCATCACTCCCCTTGTCCCCCAGAACACTGCTTTTCTATCCTGTAGCGATTGCGGGATTTCCTTTTTTATCTGAGTTGCTACAGATCTCGAAAGGGTTCACATTTTTCCCTCAAATGTAGGGCTCACAGCTGAGCTCCCCTTTTTTTCGCGGTTTTGTCTCTCTCTTAGCGGTTGACTGAGAAAAGCCCCCACGTGATGACGCATAGATCTTTATTCCTTTCTTTTCCTAAGTCTGATAATATTACAATTCGTTTCCCTGCTTTTTTTTGGGCAAACGCCCTATGGCCTTTTTATTTCGAGACGAACCTTTTTTTTCAACAAAAGTGTAGCGCAGCTCCTCCTTCCCTCTTCCAGGGACAGGAGATTGCCTTCATTCCTCCCCTGCTCCTCCCTCTCATCATACGCGTGTCCCCTGAGCGGTCACCCCCCGACTGAGCTTGTTTTCAACCGCCACGTTTTTTACGCACTATTCCCCTTCTTTGGCTAGGCAAGGTCTGCATTTGAGTTCCCTTTGCCTTGGTTCGTTTTTTTTTTTTTTTTTGCGCAGATTGAGCCCATTCGGTTATGGGCCTTTTCCCCGCTTCTCTTTGATCATCACTTCCCCTAAATAAAAGATTTTTTCTCCTCTCTTCTCCCTTCTTCAATTCAGATGAAAATATATTTTATTTTTTTTGCCAGGACGGATAACATTTTTTTGGGATGTGATGGACACGCTTTGTGATCCGACCCGATTTTTCACGGGATCGGTCCCTCTGTTCCTTTTCTTCAACTGCATTTTGCCGACGCGTTCGCGTATTTTCTCTCCCTTTTTTTTAAACAAGCGGAAAGAGGCCCCGTCATCCCTTTTACGTTCCTCCCTTCCCTTTGCGCTACGAGGTACTCCTTTTGTTAGTCTGCCATACACTTCTCGTGCCTCAACGCACTTACCGTGTCCCTTGAATCATAGCGACGACACAGTCTTTTACTTACATGTTTCTTCCTTTCATCAACATATGTGATAGTTTTTCTTTATGAGTATTTCACAGTCTATCCCCTATCGACCGCCGGAGAAATTTTCGAGGTCTTTCCCCCCCATCGTTTAAAGGGCACGAGCCCCACTAACGGCTCGACTCCTCCGTTCCCCTGGCATCGTCACAGCCTGTTCGTTGGTCAGAGATTATTTCCCTTGACTCGGGCCGAGTATTTCCGTTCCTTCCGACCGTTTGCGCCAGTTTTGCACGCCTCCTTCGCTTGCAATGGGCGGCCCTCTCTACGCCTGCAGTCAAATGTTGTTTTTCCCTTCGTGGGGGCGGAAGCCTCTTTCTGCCTAGACTCGCCTTTCTCTTTTACACTTTTCGACATCCTCCTCCTTCATCGGGTTATCCATCGTCAAAGGGGTATTGACACATCTTTTAACCTCCCACACGCCTTGCAGATTCGCAGTTTCTGTTCTTTTCGTCAAAGGGCGTCTCCTCCTTCTGTTTCCCCTGACAAGCTGATCTTCCTTTTCAAAATCCGTGGAACCTCCCCACATCGTTGGTTTGACGATGTTTTTTTATGCGGCCTCCTCCTACCCTCTGCTGTAAATCTGTTTATTTGTTTTAAGATCTTCTCCCGACCCATTCTAAATTTCCTTTTTCGAGGAAGCCCTTGTTCCTTTTTTCTTTGGTTGGTTCCTCTTTATCCCCTTCTAATGATTTTAAAGGACAAGCCAATTTTCATCCTCTGTGCTCGACCCCGCTACTTGCCCATCCTCAGTGCGCGATGCTCGGCTTCTTTTCTTCCCTTCCCTCTGCGTGATTGTCCCTGGATGTAGTTCCCTTTTGTTTTTGATCCACTCGGCGGTGGTATACGTCGCCCTCTGTTCATTGGGGGTTTCTTGTGAATTGCTTCTTATCAGACAGTTTTCCTTCTTTTTTCTTTTTCCGCATCAGACGAATCTCGCGGATTTGTGAGTTCAGTTTTTTACATTGGTTCCTTTGTTCTTTTTATCAGGCTCCCAAGCACGCCCCTGACGCTGCCTCCTTCCCCTTCACGGGTTCGTCTGCGTTCTAATACCGGGACTTTGTCGACCGATACCTCCCCTGTAACCATCCCCACTCTGCTTCAAACTGAATATTACTTTCTCTTTTGAGTATGTGTTTTTCTGGACTAATCCTTTAAACCTAATTCCTCGCAAATATATATGTCCTCTCTTTTTCCCAAGGGAAGTTCTTCCCCCCCGCTTTCTTTTACGTCGGACTTTTGTGCTGAGTCACCTCCCCAAAGGCAGTTAACTATTCTTCATTTCATCGACGGTCTTCGCGGAGCTGTTCTTTACCCCTTCTCAGATTTCCCCTGGGTTCCTTTTTCCTTTTCTTACCTTTTCGGCCCCAGATTTTTGGTTTGTTTTATCTCTTCCCTTTTCACTATGGCATAAGTTGGGGTCTTATCGGGAAGTAGCCTACCTCTTTGTCAGCCACCGCTCGCCTCCCCGGTTGAGAGCACTTCTAGTCGCCTCTCTTTGATTTTGGGGGCGGGGTGTCCACATTTCTTTTCATAAAACACTTCTTTCCCCCTTGTCATGCGGTGGATGGTCCCACTGTCTCGCAGGGGGGCATTAACCCCCCCACCTAAAAACGTGTGTCACCATTGGTCACGGCTCTGTACAGCCCACCCGAAAACGAGCGCGGAGGGAGCGGCCAAAAGAGAGCTCACCCCCCTCTGGCCTTTCAACAATAACCCCCCTTGGAGGTTGTTCTCTTCCCTCAATGGAAGTGCGGCTTTCGGTGGAAAAGAATAAGCGTGTGAAAGGCTGTTCCAGATTAAGTCCCCTTTCTCCCCGAGTTGATCGCTTGACCTTATTTGACCCACCCCCCCTTTTACAGCGAAGCTGTGGACCTTACTCCCCCGCTGGGTTTAGCACTCCCCTCCCTTGTGCGACTATTGGTAGCCCCTCTTGTAAAAAAACGTTTCCCCTCCATCGATTTTGGCCTAAATAGAAAACAAACGACCTTCCATCAAGTGGCAATTTTGGTTTTGCGCTAGTTT
>Ga0179591_1236442_pt1 | contig 22904 bp, 21 predicted proteins | sample CZOMad2_1_08_16f_FD_182891 | JGI IMG/M metagenome (GOLD analysis project Ga0179591, IMG submission 182891) | Vadose zone soil fungal communities from Angelo Coast Range Reserve, California, USA - CZOMad2_1_08_16fungal (PacBio error correction) | ecosystem: Environmental > Terrestrial > Soil >... | reverse complement strand
CGCTGCTGAGTACTTGTTTGTTTTTTCACGTCCATGGCTCTCCCTGGATATTTTTTTTCTTCATAGTAAAGTAGTCATCCCTCGAGTTTTTCCCAAACACCCTCCGAGATGGTTGAACCGGGGTCCACAAGCTCATGTAAGACACCACCTTTTTCCCCCAGGTCGTGACCACCGCAATCGTGAAGATTCCGTTTACACTTTTCTGTCTTCGGCGCGATGAGAGACCCACTTGTCCTCATCACTGATCGGGGGTAAGATGCTCACACCTGCGTCGTTTTAACCCTTCCCCTCTTTTCGGCAAGCAGCTTTTTTCTCCTTTTCCAGTTTATTTTATTTCCTTTCCTCCCCGTACCCGTAGGGGAGACAGGAGTAAGTGTCAGGTTTTTGTCGCGGTGACGGCTTGTTTTCCATTTTCCTTCCCGTTTTGGCTATCTATATCCACTTTTTTCCCCCCTTTTTTTTGACTTTCTTTTGAGTTTTTCCGAAACAGTTTCTCTCCGTCACCTCTCGTTATCACATTTTGAGAGGAAAAAACAGAACTATCTTCCTGGGCCCGGCCAGGTTTTCTCTGTCTTCTTATCCCTGGGATAAAGAAAAGAAGGTGCCCCTTCCCTCTCACTGGCCTTTTTCAGACTATTTTTTCCCTCCTCCCCCCTATAGTTTGCCCCTTTTTCATTGTTCGACTCTGCCTATCTAGGGATACCCGGATCGCTCATCCATTGAGGTTGTCCTCCGGGATTCCGTACGGGGCCCCCTTTCCTTACAGCTCATTCGGATTCGTGCTGTGTTTTTCTCTTTCCTTCAGAGACTCCTTTTCTTTTCCACCCCACAAATAAGCGGTCTTGATCAAGAATCCTCGATGGAAAATTCCACAACCCGATCGACCCCCTTCATCGAGAGGCCCATCCACCGCGCGAGGTCATGCGTCCTCCGGCGTGCTTCTCTCTCACACCTTCCTCCGCCAGTCACCTTGTAAAGAAAGGAGATCTCAGATTCGCTTTCCCCATTAAGTTTTCCGTTTGTGTAGGTTAACAAGAGTTCGATAAGCAATCTGAGACTTCTTATCCTTTCTCCGCTGAAATTGATCTGGTCTACGGTCGGCCATCCCCCCGACGTGCCTTTTTTTTTGGGAAAACACTTCCTTTCTTTCTCGGTGGAGTCTAAGCGTGAGAAAGGTCCTTAAAAGGATGGACATGACGCGCACGCTCCAGTCCCCGTTGCCAGTCCCCTCGACTTACAGCAGGTCCTGCCCTCCCGCAACTCTTACCCTTTTTTACACTATTCCCTCCTCTCCCTTCTCCTCTATGTAGATAATGAAAGAACTCACTAGCTTTTTTTCCCTCGTCAGCCTTGCCTGGAGTTAGAGCTCTCTGGCGCAGCGTTTCTGCTGCGACAACCTCTTATGATGTTAGGTCCTTCCCCTTTTCTCTCCCCCCCGGAGTGTTTTTTTTCCCCTTTTACCGTGGTTCTTTCCCACACTATTCCCGCTACGTTCTGGGCCGCAAAATACCCCCTTACTCTGGGCCCGTGTTATTTTTAGACCGTCTTTAGTCTCTGAGGTCCTCACCGAGCACTGTCAGGGTCCCCCCTCCGGCACGACGGTTTTTTTTTGTTATTTTCCCCTTCCTGGTTCGGAGCTTGGGTATAAAGGAAGATTAGGGTTCGCCTTTTGAGCGTTGTGTCTATGCTCCCTTTCTTTTCCTTGCGGGACATTTCGGGTCCCTTCTTTGATTTTGCGCGCTGGACCCATTTTTTTCGGTCCTATCTTTTTTTCCCCCCTAGCACCCCGCAAACCTCCTTTTTTCTTTTCTCGCGCTTCACTTTTCTTTCTCCCGAGAGGTAGGTGCCGAGGACTCGCGCCTTCCCCGTCTTCCAGACGAGATACCTAACTTGCCGAACGGCTTTTCACTCCCTCTTTTAGCCGGTCTTCCCACCTCAGTCTTTCCCGTAAAAGGGCGTTACTTGATGCGTATGGTCCTTGTCATCGGGGTGAAAAAACGTCCTGACGGCTGGGCCCCCTAATTTTCCTCCCCTCAAGATGCTGCCCAGGGTTGTTGCTTCTCCCCCGGCTGGTACGAGATTTTTTTTTCCTTCGAACCCCCGCTGCCCGTGAAAACATATTAAAGATTCAATACCTTCTCCGTTGTTGTTGTTCTCGCTTTGAAGCCTTGGGTTTTGAGAGGGTTACCTCGCTAACTTACCGTCCAGCCCTATCCGACTCCCTGTCTTAAAACCTTTCCCCGATTTTTTGCTCCGCTGACTTTGCAGAATAGGAAATTCCGTAGGGATACCTGTTGTCCCCACAAGACAGTTAAGTCCGCGCTTTGTCCACCCCTGCATGGTCAACGAGGTTATGTCGATAGGAACGAGAGGACTTCATGCGTTTTTTGTCACGTCCCCTTCCCTTTTCTAGCTGGACGTAGGGGCAACCACTTACCGTCGTCATCGTCGAGGAACCCGCCGTCTGAGATATTGACCCTTCCCGTCTGCTTTTATCTTGAGGGCACCTGTTGCGGTTTGACCTCGGCCGTGAACCCGCCCGACCCTCTCAAAGGACAGAGAGAAACGTTAGACTCGGACCAAAGACATGGCCGTGCAGCCAAGAGTTTTTTCCCCCTCACATGTCTCAAAACAATACTAAACCGATTTCCTGGTATTTTATTTAAAATCCTCCCTTCCATCCATTTCAGCGGTCATCCTTTTTCTCCAGACAAGTATCTTTCTCTGGTGGTTTCCCCTGCCCTCTAACTTTACAATGTTGATCCTTCGTTCTACTACACACGGGAGAAAGTTAACTGGAAATCCGCCTGGGGGAAATAACCAATTGAGGTTTTATACTTCTGGTTTCCAGCACAAACTTGCCCCAGCGTACCAGATCCTCCTTCCCTCCGGGGTGTGTTCCCTCTACTACTCGTATCATCCAGTAGAGAATACTTAATAGCCGGAAGCAGACTCCCAACGGTTGATATCGGTTAGAAGGATCCTCTTAGTTTCAGGTACTTGACCTACCTCAGGCTTCTACCTAACCTTAAGTAATTTCTGTTTTTCTCCAACATACACAGCCGTTAGAGGGAACGAGCTGGTCAAGGTTCTTTTTCGGTCTCGTTGAGAGTTCTCTTAAAGAAGAGGTTCGATTGGTTCCTGTGTTCAAATCCTCCACGCGGCTTTTTAAGTCACGTTTCTGTCGACATTAGGAAGGGGGAGATTCTCTGCCTCCTCTCTCCGGTCCGTTTGCGTAAGTTTACTTGTGCGCGATTGCTTCATCACTCGTTGACCCTAACGTCCCCAACTCCCTTCGTGGTAGTTTTTTTCCGCCTCTGCTTTTCCTGGCCCGTCCTTTTGGAGGAAGGGGTAAACTCCACCGCCGCTGCCCCGGTTGACCTTAGATTGATGACCGCTTTTTACGCCGGCTTTGGTTTCTTTTTTTGGTGCACGTTTACAGCCGGCGTATCTGTCCCTAGCAGGTATTTTTTGGTCCCAGTCCGTAGCTCCTTCCCTCCCATCGAGGCCTTTTTGAAAACAACCCTTAGCCCCCGAGCTGTTTTTCTTCACCTTGGTCACAATGTAATTGAGGCATTTTCGCAAAATCCCTAAGGCCCCGCGATCTGGTACCGCAACCCCTTCCCCCTCTTCTCGTGCCTGGTTTTTTCCCTAGCGCGACTTTCACTATCGTTTAGTTCCACCAAGGAGGACCTTCCAAGTCGATGTTCCGGCGGGTTATGGGACCCTTAAGATGGGGACGTGTCTCCCCCGACTAAGGGACGGGCCCCTTGACTCCCGGACGTTGTGGTCCGTCTTTCTTTACCGGTCAGGTTTTTTTTTCGTTCTTTGGTTAAATTTCCTTCCCTTTTTGCCATATATTTTATCAGCAAGAAGTCTTAGTACAAAGGGCCTGCACCATTGAAAAAGTGACCCGCCCGGGCACCTAGCCTTTACCAGAACCCCCCCTCCCCGTGTATCTATGTTCAAGTTTTTTTTTTGTCTTGCAGTGTCCATCTTCTTTACCTTTGCCTCCCGCCAGCCGCGGAAAGAATAGAATTCTCAGACCGAATTTTTCAGTTCACCCCCCTCTCTTAGTGAGAGAGTGGTAGAGAAGAAAGCGCGGACTCGCCGGTCGTACCCTCTATCGCGGTGCCCGGGTTACCCTCTCCTTTCCTTCAAGCGTTCCACTTGCTCCATCTCGTCGGCTGGAGGGTGTGCGACCTTTTTATTCATCGACGTGATCGTTGTCCCCTCCAACTGTCTCAGCAAGAACTCCTCGTACCCTTCACAAAACGACAGCCGTTCCTCCTCTTTGTTAAGTCAAGCGAGACTTTTTTGTTTGTGATTTTTGAGATACAAGGAATAGTCGTCCGGGTCCATAGGCGCTCCCGGTTAGTAAAAGAAGGCATGTTGTCTGACCAGGCTCGTCCCAACCTCGTTCGTACTCTCTCTCAAATGAAGGGGGCTTTCCTAGCCCTTCCCAGGGGATATTCGTGCATCACTGACCGTTGACCCAGCGTCTCCCACCTACGGGTGAGTCTTACGCTCGACATTCTCTTCTTCACCCCAGTCGCCACGCTCGGGTCACTTTTTTTTCCTCTCCCTCTTCAAAAGGAAGTTGACCATTCCTTTACCCATCGCAGGTAAGGAATCTAATCAGCCCCATGTCGTTTCGAAAAACTCCTCTTGAAAGTCCTGGCCCGAGAAGAGCGGTCCCTCCTTACTTACCCTGTTAAGTTTCAGGCCCTTTGCGTTCCTTTCTCTTAGTACTCTCGGCCGACTTTTTCTTCTGACGATTCCTCGACGAGGAGATCGTGCCTGAACCTTTAGCACGTACCCTTTTAGGGTGCGCTGACCCCTTGGTGCTTGTACCCCCAAGATGGAAAGCTCCTTTTGGAGTGTTCACTACCCCTTTCCCCTTTTTAATGGCGTGGTTTAAAGGTATTTGTCGACGATTTCGAAACGCCGCAGGGGAAACCCACCGCGAAACCCCGGGTACTGGATGGGGACGTTGCGACCCCTCTTTTGCCTTTTCCCCGGCGCTTTTCCTTTTGTTCATTGGTCGCGTTTTTTGAGTTTCGGGCGGTCTTTAAATATATTAATGATGGTACTGCTCTCGACTTGTTGTCTGAGCGGCCTTCCTTTTTTCTCTGTCGACGTCCTTTTTTCATTCTCACCCCGCAAAACGTACCCGGTTTGACGCGCTCTACCGCGTTCTTAGATCAGCGCGGTTTCCTTTAATTATTGCGTCTTCCGACTCTCCCGGCTTATCTATGTTTTCTCTCCGGGACCCCCTCTGATTACTCCCTTCTACGCCTTGACACACTTCGCAGTTTGGATCCGTCACAGTACCTTTTGTTTCAATTCACAATGGGAGTGCCCCTAGCTACCCTTTCGCGTCGTCTCGGGACAATTCCCCCCCAACTGATGTCCTAACACTTAAAGAAAATCAAACTTGAACTTCACGGGGCTTGGTGCCCCATTCTCCAAAGAGGGGGAGATTTGATTCGAGTAGTCTCTTACCCTTTAATCCACAACCCTTTTCTTTTCCCACCTACTACCTTAATTTTTATCTATCTCGGTGAAGTGGGTGAACTTCGTCCTTTTTTCCTAGATACCAGTCCATCAACCGATATAGTCCACGCCCGCTCGTTCTAATTCCCCCCTCCCCTGCTTCTAGATATCTCTTTTTCGTGAAACGATCTTCCCGGCCAGTTCTTGATAAAGTTGTGAAATCGTTTTCAAAGCCCAGTACCGCCGATGGTTTTTTAGGGTTGGTTTTTTTTTTCAATGGCGGTTTTCTGGTTTTTCAGTGTCGCCAGTCTCATCTCTCCGCATCTTTCTCCCTTCCCCCTTCTTTCTATTTTTATTATTGCTCCCCTAGCAACACTTTCCACCCCGTGTAGATTGACGAGGAAAGCCTTACCCCCGTCTCTCCTACCCTACTGACCCTTCGTTCCGGCAGTGAGGACTTTTGCCCTTTTCTTGTTTCACCGCAGACCATGCTACTTAGAAACCTTTTTTACCGCTCTTTAAGAGGCCCCAGTCCTTCCAGGTGTTCCCGCCCTCCCGCTTCGTGACTCCCCCCCCGTTTCGTATCACCCTTTTCCTTTCCACCTTCCATGTCCTGGTAGACAAAGAGAGTCAGGAAGGTTTTAAAGACAAGCGAGAACCGCCAGACGGTTCCTCGTTTTTTAACAGGGCCACCTGACATCGAACTTTCTTCCGTTTCGTCCCTTTCCTAGAAGAGACTCCTAACCACGTCTTCTTTTCGGAACGTTATTAGGGTAGTCGGCCACTCCCTTCTCTTTCCCTTCTTCTGTTTAAAGAAGGCACCTCCTCCTCCCTCCCTTTTTTGGGTAAGGGCCTGGCCTTCCGACACCTTCTAGGGTCTCCCTTCGAACTACCCCATGGCCGCTCCTTCAAACCCATTGCTGGTCTGGGGCCGGCTCTTGGTCCCGTTCTTCGTACCCGACTCTCCCTGACTTCCTTCGTGCCCGGGGGTTAGAAAACGGACATGGTGAATTCCTAGGCCGGACTGCTGGTAAAGGGGAGGTGCAGGCCTGTGAGCTTGTCTCTTCAGCTGCACTCAGGTTTTTCTCGGGTGGATTTCTCCGAGACCCTCGTATCTCACCTAGCCCGCTAAGGGGAGGGTCTAGGCTTTTTTTAGCAATCTTCTTAAGAAGTGCGCAGAGGCAAATTCCCCCGGTCTTTCGCGAGTGTTACTGACAGAGGGACCTGGTCAACAACTCCTTCTGGTGAGTTTTGTCTCTGAGACGAGATCCTATCTTACCCTGCATTGGAGGAGGAATAACCTCAAAGAAGAGTTTTTTTTCGCCCCCGTGAACTATTCAAGTGGACAGGATGTTTCCTGTTTGGGTTCCCTTTCCGCGTGTTTTGGCACTTTCTTTTGCCGGACCACTGCTACTTCACGAGTCGCTAAATAGATGATAACCCATCAACATATCAGCCCTTCTGGCCACGGAGTACCAATCGCCCAAGTTCTTCCATTGATAGTCTTCCCCCTCCATGCCGGCCGCCCCCATCGCGTTACCTACCCCTTCTCTTTCGGGCCTAACCTTTCGCGCACTAACTTCGTCTTTGGGAGTGCAACTAGCGGAACGATTGCCTGCCCTTCTGGGATTTATTCACTGTCCATATCTTGCATTGTCGACCCAGACCTTTCCCCTTTCGTGGAAACCTTTAGTGTCACTTTTTCTACCTTTCTCTTTCTGGAAGGAAAAGGGTTCCATGTCTTTGGGAGCGATGTTCTTTTCTCTTTTTTTTGTTGCTCTAGATATCCCGTGCAAATTGAACAGGTGAATCAGCACCGTCCCTCGCCCGTTCCACCCGACCGGACCCCCTCCTCCTTTCCGGGTCTCTAGTGGTTTCCCTTACGTCATCTGCCATTTCCTCATTGCACTGTGAAGTACCGGCCTTTCCAGCATCGACTTTTCCTCTCGCCCTTGTGAGACAACACCTAGATTGCGTCGAAGTGGTCTCCTCATCCCTTGCCTCCGAGCGGTCCCCTTTTGACCCGGATAGCTTCCTTCCTGCGGTTCTTCCCCTTCTTGAAGTAAGTTTCTTGTGGTCCCCTCTTCTTGCGGCTTTTGTGAGGGTGTGAGAAGGCACCTGGCTACCTTAGAAGTTACGTCTGTTCTCCTCTTCATGAGTCCAGCAGAATGTCCCGTTCAACAAAAAACCTCTTCCCCCTCATGGCAGCAGCGCTCCTCAGCTTCTTCCTCTCGGCTGACGGGAGATAAGGCTTACCCTTTCCCGTCCGTTGGCGTAAAGATTTGCGGATCCATCTTGGCGCGCCCGAGGAGTGTTTTCCCCCTTCTGTCAAAGCCCTTTTTGAAATATTTCCTCTTCCTGCTGGGCTGTGGCCTGAGAGGTAGGAAAGTCCTAACGTCCTTTTCCGACCGCAGAGGTCAGGGTTCTCCTAGTGAGAACTGGACCTACTTCCCCCCTGTGACCAACTTTTTCAGCTTCTCCTTCCCCCTCTCGAACCTTTTTTTTTTAGGACCTCTCCTGGTCCTGCAGAAATGCCCCTGTTGTTGTCTCCCACTGCCTTGAAGATCGCGCGTGTCCCTTACTACCCCCGCCCCCTTCCACTGAAGCCGAGCCCTTCGGCGTAGTCCCGCCCGTTTTTTTATGAGGAGGAAGTCTTTTTTCATGAGCGGAACCCTATTCTCTCTTTTCCGCCCCCGACCGGGAGCAACACTTCGGGCGCTGCTCCTGTTTCCCCCTTTTCCAAAAAATTGAGTTCGATAAGGGTGGGGAGTTTTGTCCATATCCCAAGTACCTTTCCTTGCCGTCGTTTTTTCTTTGAGTGTCTTCGGCACGCGGTCCGGCACCTTTTAAGGTTTCAAAAAGATCACAGATACGGGATCTTGCGCGGAAATTTCGACTTTTTTCGATTTGTCTACACGGCCGCCGGGGAACTTCCGGCAGTTTTTTCTCCAACGGTGGTCTTTTCTTTCGGGGTCGGGACATCCTGCCTGGGATCGCTTCCTTTCTTGGGGGCGTTTTTTCGTGGGAGGCTAAGTGTTCGAGGTATTCCTATCGGTCTAGTGCCCCCTCTCCCAAAAGCCACCCACCCCGTTTTAACTCGCTATCTCTCCGAAGTCAAGTGGCTTGTTCGCTCCGACGGGGAGGTTGCCGCTTAAGAATCGTTATGGTGCGAGCCAGCGCTGAAGACTCCCGCTTACTACTCGGACCGGCCAGGACGGCACTTTGCCCTTTTTTCTTGCTCCCGACCAAAGTTGCGTGCCCGTCCCTTTGTGACCGCGCGCCTGGTCGGTCGTGCGTTTGGAAAAAAAGGGATACCTCTTGGTTCCTATGACTTTCCGACCGAGAACGTTTGTGGCCTTCTACAAAGAGTTTCCTCTATCTTCTTGACGAGGTCGCGTGCCCCTCCCCCTCCCCCCCACAGATCCTCCCCCCCCCTTCCTTTGTTTTTTTTTTTGATCAGTCTCTTTTGAAGACGTGGATTGCGCGGGCGGCATCGCGGGCCGCCAGGCCCCGCTTTTCGGCCCACTCCCCGTGCCTGAGCAGTTGGCGTTCCTGTTCTGAAACCCTGCCCTTCATTTTTCTACTCTTTTTTGTCACCCTCCTTCCCCGACACCTACCAGTAAAGCCTCTCCCCCCTTTACTTTCCTCTTTGACGGTTTAGATAGATCAGCGGAGAAGTACCCGGCCTGTTCTGACTTTCTTAGGTTTTTCTTAGCTAGTCGCAGAGTAGAAACACCCCCTGACGTTAGATAGGTCCCTCCCCCCGTACTCACCCCGAGAGATAGAACCTAGTCCGGAGTTGTCGGGAGCTCGGTAAACATGGGGACCGGGTTGCCTCTGGTACTACGCCCCTGTCGCTCCCCTCCCCCGGAGTCAACGCTCTCACGGAGAGGAAAAAATGCCAGGCTGCCCGTCAACTGGACTTCATAACACTTTCTTCCCCCAAAACCCGATTCCCCGTTCGCCGTTAGAAAAGTCAGGTGCCCATTTTTTTTCCGAACTCCCGGATCTAACCCGCAGGCCGAGACCGAGTGGAGGCAGGCCCAAACCACCGTTTCCCCTCCTTGTTCCTGCCAACACCATACATTATTGGGGGGGGAGAGCGCCAAACTCGCGCCCAACTCGGTCATAAACCCAGCAAAAAGAAGTATCTAAAATGACTCTTAGCCAACGAAAAACGTTTGTGATCGGTGGGCCCTAGCCTACTATCCGGTGCGCACACTTCAGCTTTGTTAGTGGGTTTTTGGAAAATAGTTGTCCTACGGTGTTTTCCGCACCCCACCCTATGGAATGTATCAGAAGGTGTACTTGGCTCCCACTTTCAGGGCTGACCCTCCCCCTTGTTATTAAGAAATCTTTTGGTTGACTCACCACCTTTCTGCTCTCGGTCAGGCTCCGTTTTTTCCCGGACCGTTTGAAATAGAGGATACTTCTTCTTGACTGGCACTCTACTTGGGTTTTCAAAAACCTACTTTCCCTCAGTTTAGCGTCAGATTTTTTGGCCTTGTCTTTTGATCTGCAGGGGAGCTTCGAGAGTAGATCGGCAGTGGGGCTTCGATGGTGTTCCATTAAAGAGTTATCTCACCTCTACCTCCCGTCCTCTTTTGGTCCTGATTTTTCTCCAAGTCGCGGACGTTTCAGCCTCCTGCCTCATTTTCCTCTTCCCCCTACTGCAGTTGTCGGAGTAAGACCTGTGTTGACTATGTTCCCCACGCAGGAGTGGTAGTCCAGATTGGAGCCTAGCCATCTCTTCCCGTACGACTGTTTCGGACGTCATTTTTTTCTCTTCCCACCCTCACCAGTTTTTTCGCGATGTGCAAGATCTTTAGCGATGGGTTCTGCTTTTGTGTTTACCTTTAAGGATCCGCCGCTTCATTGGGAGGAAAAGAATAACGTCACGTCTACGGCCGCCCTTACGCTCTCTGGTGTCCCCCCTTTCCCCCCTTTCGCCTTCCTCTTTATTCCCGGGTTCACCCGTACGTGAACGGCCAGGAAGCCCATAGACTCCGGATAAGGGTTTCCCTCACCCGGGAGTCTTCTTCTCTGGGTTTCTCTTCCCCACTTTTCCCCTCAGCGCCTTTTTTTCTCTTTACACAGGCTTCGTTCTCCACGATTGGCCCCGGTGGGAGGTGGACGGCACGTTTTCCGATTGGCCCCTTGCAGAAAAATCCGGGTCCCCATCCCGCGCTTCTTTTCTTTTGGGGGGGTCTGTAGTTGTTTGTATACCCGTTTCTCATTTTGTTGGTCGGCCCCTTTTCCTTCCCTTACAGTGTTCCACCCTTTTTTGTTTTTCTGTCTCTATCACCTTTTGAAGGAAAGTAATTCTTTCAGGACCGCGCCCGGTACCCTCTTAACCCGTCAAACTCTCCTGAAAGGCGGTGTTTCCTCCCCAGTGCCCGATATTTGACCGGGTGCCTTCCCCGCCCCTACGGGCAGCTTCCTTCTACCTCTGCCTTGCTAGCATCCGCTCTTTATTTCTCTCCGTTTTTTCTCTCATCCGAGCCGCGCCGGGTCGTTCCTCGCTTCCTGCATGGCGTTCTTTTAGCCGTTCCGTTTCTTGACTGTGGGACAGATCTCGGGATCTTCTTCGGTGTTCTGCATCTTTTCCGGTCCTCGACGTGACTTTCAGAGTCCCCTTTGAATGACGGTTCGCTCCCCCGATCTGGGCCAAACGTCCCCAAAGACTCCTGTCCAGCCTTTTTAAGCCTTCTCTAGGTAAATGAGATTGCCCTTCGGCTGCTTTTTGATACTCACGGCCTAAGAATTCCTTTTTCCCCTTCCTTCTCTCGGAAGTATTCCTTCCAACTCCTTCTTTGACCAGGATGTACACCTCTGACTCCTAGCGCCCTTCTTTTTTTCGGACCCTGAAGGAGGCTAGTTTTCTCCCCTCATTCTCCCTGAAGCCTCCGACCTCAACCTGAAGGGTCTTATGAGTCCCCCTCTTTCGTACCCGTGCATTCTCCCACGTCCCCCTTCTTGACATCTTTTGACCGAGGCTGCAATATGTCAAGCCCCCGCGCACGTGACCCGCGCTTTCCTCCAATGTTAAAAATGTCTCTTATTTTGTGTCGACACCAGTTCGCTTTTGCAGTATCGGCGCCGATCTCCCAATTACACACCCCCCCCCCCCCCACGTCACCCCTTCATCCTAAGAAACTTCATGAGTTCCACGAGTTTTTATCTTCTAGGCCGAAATTTCTGATTCCTGTGAGTCCTCCTCCCCCTATATGATTGAGGAAGGAAGTGGTTTTGTTTGTCTCAAGTACGGCGGATCCGTGGCGTACTTTTTCACCAAGTGATTTTTTGACACACCCGGACCCGCTACTTTTTATGGCGCCATAAACCCTTAGGCCTATGTCGAATGCTGAGTTGATAGTCGACTAGGTCAGCACCTCGGACATTGGTGCCCCCCCCGCCTGGCACCGCGTTTTCCGGCGTCTGGTTTACCCGTGTGGATCCCCCCGATAACTTTGCCACGCGGGTCTTTGCGGCTGAGACCGGTTCGGAGCCGGGCGGGCGGTTTGACACTGCCTGGCTTTTTTTTCATTCCCTTTTTTGCTGTGACACTTTAGGTGAGCAGGTCTTTTCTTTTCACCCTCTCAAGTACACCCAGGTGATCGTTTTCGCCTTCAAACCTGTGTAGGAGTCGCGACTTTTTCCTGTTTCGCGATGACCCCCTCCCTTTTCTTGGGTCTCCTTTTTTTCTTTCAGCGCTCCTACCTCGACCTACGGAGTGTGAAATTATAGGCTGGAGGTGAGCTCAAATCTTGCCCTACCTTTGCGTGGCCGCGCTTTCGGTCGGCCTTCTTTTTTGAAACAGGCCCCTTTTTGGTCTGACCTCTTACTTCCCTACCCTCATTTTTTTTCTGAAAATACGTTTCCCCGGAGTCTTTTTTTGGTCGCTCTCCGTAGTTCGATTAACCAGCGAAGAAACCCCCAACTTCTCAGGACCCCTCTTTTCTTCTCAACTCCTTTTTTGGGTGTTTAGTCTTTTCTTTGAATCATGGGTTTTTCTCTTTTCGTTCAGCAGGAGACCAAGTCCTTACGACCCCCTACAAGGAACCCCCTGAACTTCATTTTCATCTCATCAGCTGGTTTTTTCTCCCTTCTTCCCCCTCATGGCGTTCCAACGTCCTCCTCAGACCCCTTGATTTTCACGCCCTACTTGCAACCCTGCTTCTTCGTCTCAGATTCCTTGAGCAGACAGTCACTTTTCACCCCCACTTAGAGTTTTTCCTTGTATCCCTACCTTCCTACTCCCCTTTTCGAGTAGACTTTCCGCGTAAAGTTACGATCCACTGCAGGATTTCGCTGCAGCGTCCCACCTTTCTTCACTTTGATCAGTTGTCAGAAGAAATGATTCCCCTCCCTTCGACCCAGTTTTTTCAAGAGAGCTGACAGCAAGGCATCTTTGCCCCCTAACCCCGGCCTCACCCACGTTATTTTACAAACGACTCCCCCTTCCCCTTGCCAGGTTTTTAGCACTCCCGGCCGGGTCGCCTCCGGAGGAACAGCCCCCCCTGTTTTTTTTGCTGGTGTCTCTGGTTGGCCCGGACATGCGTATAGCAGTGAGTGGGTCCGGGAGGCCTACTTGTCCGGGCATCCCCCCGGTGCGGCCCCCGTTCGACTGACCCTGCTTCCTCACGATCTTTGGAACTTCGTCCGGGTGGCCTTGTAACCCCAACACGTATGGTCTGTTTTTTTTACCATCACAAAGTTTCCACCGCGCCGCTAACGACTTTTTTACTTTATTCCCCTTTTTCAGGGAACGCAATCTTTTTCCGCCTCATAGCTGAGTAGCTCGAACAGATTCCCCAACCGTTGGCGTTGCTGCCAGGTTCCCCCCTTACGAATCTCTTTCTTTTTCAGCTTGTAAGGACAGACTTCTCGGCGCGTTGCTTCTGAATGGCCGAGAAGGACAACGACCTGGTTCCTCCTTTCAGGGGGACGGACAGAGATGTCCCGTTTTTTTCTGTGGTTCATCTTCGTGTCTATTTTTCCTTCCATTCTTTTGAGTTGGTCTCGCAGGGGGCTGATTCCGGTTGCACGCGGAGTTTTCATAGTTTTAGCCGTTGTAGAAGGACCCCCGGCCGTGCTCCCCGTCTTTTGAGCCCTTCTCCCCTCTCCGGTAGTGGCTTTTTCTTCAGGTTTCCTCTTCTCCCCGACGTTTCTACCTAAAAAATAGTAGGTTCCCCTTGGAGCCGAGTTCCCCGAGTCCCCTGCCGTGGCGCGGCAGTTTATCCCCTCTGCCTCGGGACCTTTTCTCTCTGCGAAAGAGATGAGCTTTGGTCGTTTTTTAATGTGTTCCTCCAGTCGTGGCGCAGGCCCCCTGTTTCTTGATGGGCTTGAACGACTCCCCTTTTTCCCTCCGGACCAGAACTCTTTTTTTCGACCACATAAACCTCTCTCCTCTCTTCTCCCCAGGAGTAAAATCTCACGTTGTACCGGGCCTCGGATTCACTGAAGTTAAGGGTAAAGACCGTTGCGCCTCCCCCGTCTCCTTTTCTCTACCCCCCTACCAGCTCACTCAAGCTTTTCTTGAGTTTTGCTCACACTGATTTCTTCTTCCTCTCTATGGACAGGATGGGATTACTACCCCGTAAGAGTCATTTTTTCGTGGCCAACGAACTGAACCGGGCTTCCTCAGATAAAGGAGTAAGGTTAGGGTGTTTCCCTTTTCGGTTGATAAATTTTGTTTTACGGGAGCTTCCCCTGTTCCACTTCCCTGGGGACGTCAATTCCCTTCCCCCTTTTTTTTTTTTCTCTAGTACCCGGGAAGGCTTTTCCTATGACAATCTCCTTTCCCCCCTCCCCGTCCCACGACACCCCTTGGGGAAAGGTCCAGTTTAGGTCGGCCACTTTTCCAGTCCTGACCCGGAAAGGTCCCGAATCTGAAATGGAAGACCTCCCTGTTTTATTCCGCACCCCCCCTGCTTTCTTTCTCGCCTCATGTCGAAATTTTTTTGAGCGCTTGGTTTTCCCTCTCTCGTCCCTTCACGTTTAAAAAGGGCCTTGTTACCCTCGTCGGTGAAAGGTGAACCAGGCCGGTTTTTTTTTCTGGCTCGTGTTTTTTGCTGATCTTTGATTCCTTCCTCCTCCTTTCCTTCTATGATTTCCGCTTCTTTTTATTGACGCACTCCGCTTGGCCCGTTAAAAACCCTCCTCGACCTCTTTCAGAATATTTTGCCCAGGCAGCATCAGAGGAGAGAGTGAGGGCGAGATCCCCTGGCCCCGCCGCCAGCAGGTTGCCATCTTCTTTCCCACAACTGACTTCTCTCACACGCCGGCGTTTGAAAAGGAACGTCCTTTCTCCCGCGTCAAAACCCCCAAACCAACCCCACCACACCCCCCCCCCCCCCCAGTTTTTTCCCGGTGGAGTCTTCCCCTCCGACGGATCACTGGGTAGACCCTTGAGGTTCCCGTTAGGTGATCTCCGTCGTGCTTACTAACAGCCCCACACCCACGCTCTCCAACCTTCGTCCTGCTGAGACGCCTCTTCCCGACTTTAAACTCCCCTCGCATTCTACGGCGCATGAACCCCCCAGACAACCCCCACCCCCCACCCCCCACCAAGACACACACCCACAAGAGTCTTTTTCTCACCAGCGAGAGGCACCTAACTGGACTGAACCTTTCGCAGCTCTGAGACACCCGAAACTTTCACTTCAGCCGGCTCCTCCCCTTCGCTCCTTGTCCCTCGACTCCTCTTGACCGAAAGACCCAGCTTTCTCTCCCGAGCTTATCGTTTAGAGCGACCCTTGTGTGACCGTAACCGGCGTTGGATATTTTGGCCTCTCTTTCTTTTTTGCTTTTCACCACGAGGCCCGCTTAAAGTATTTTGACCTACCATAAGTGCCTTTGGCTACGTTCTGCTGACGGATTTCTTCTTCGTGGACCAGAGCTGCACTTAGGCATCCCGGGGAAAAAACCACTAGTTCCACGGGCCTTTCTTTCGTCTGATGACCCCTTTTTGCGTAGTTGTTTTCTCTCCCTTCTCTTTTGTTTTTTGTTTTTTTTCTCCCCCCGTTTGTTTCGAAGGAAACAACGGCTGGCCTTTTTTTTCTTTACCTTGCCGGGTGGTAGATAGTCAGGGAGTCCCCGATGGACTAATGGTTACTCTTAGGAAGGCCCATTTTTCCTCTCACAAGCATTTTCCACTTTGGCCTACGCTCCTCTCCGCCTGCAAAGTGATGTCATTCATTTTTTAGTGCTTTTTAGTTCGCACGTTTTTTTTCTATACGGGCTACAGACTCGAACTTACTCGCACTGAACGGCCCTTTTTTTCCCCCCCATTAGCCTCTCTGGAGTCGAAAAGTAAAGTTCCTCACCGGTTTTCCAGAGAGTTATTTCTGTGCAGTACGTGGTGACCACTTTATCCGACCTTCCTGTCCTCTTGACTTTACAGCATTTTTTTACCATTCCCTTTTTTTGTTGCTCTACCACAAGAAGGAGTGCTGGACTTTGGCCCGAGCCCTCAAACCCCTCTTTCATTCCAGGTAATCTCTCTCATCCCTCATACGTTTTTTCTATCTATCTATTACTGGACCAGCAGGGGGGATAGGCTGCACAGTCCGTCCCCGTTACATGCCAGATATCAGTCCCCTCTCTTTGTAGGACCCCGTACACCGCCCCCTTTTTCTTTGGCAAGAAGATGGATCGTCTTCAATCATATGGTCAGTTCGGTCCCCCCTCTTTTTTTCAAAGCCCACGCCCCAGTAATCGCCTACCCTCTTTTAAAACAAGGGAACCCTAGAGTTGAAGGTGTTTGGTTCTAGGATCCAGCTCTGCTAATGGCCCAACCCGTCCTCTCTGTCCTCCTTTCTTGTTCAGCCTTTCGAAACACCCGACAGTTCCTCTTCTTATCTTCCCTCGACCTGCCCTCTCCCCTCCATACGTCTTTCTTTCTCGTCAACGGGGGTTGCACGAAGGACCCCTTTCTCTCCTCTCGAACAAGTGTCCCAGCGCGCCCCCTTCCTCAGTCCCCTCCCGCACAGGATTCTTTCCCTCCGACCAATTTCGTACTCCTTTTTCAACCGGGCCAACAAAAGACGGTTCCTGTATAGTCCCCTCGAGGCTCAGTCTTTTCAGCCTCAAGTATACTTTCCCCCCTCGTTGTGCCCCTTTTTGTTCATTTTGACTTCCCTTCTTCGACTCTTTTCCCTCCGTTGTTTTGTAGGACAGAGGCCTCGGTGGTTAGTTCTACACCCAAAAAGTATCTTTCCAGGTTTTTGTTGTCCGACCACTTTTCCCCCGCTCCGAGAGGACTTTTTTTGTTACTTTTTTTTCCCTTTTCCCGGTCGACACACGAGAATATAGGGTATTATGAATCCTGCTGATCCCTAGTCCTTCGCGACTTCCCGAAAAGGCTTTGCTCTCCGGGGCCGGCCTCCGTTCTTTTTTTTCCTTTTGAACTTTTCAAGGATTTCAGCTTGCGCTGCGGAATGGAAGAGAAGTTCGAAACCAGCCGTGTTCACTCCTCTCAAGGACACTTACTGATTTCACTGAAGGGGCGTTACCGGAGTCTGTTCTCTCATCTGTACCCCAGTGGGCGAGTTTTTCCTGTTTGAGAGAAGCGGATATAAACTAGATGCCTTCTTGGTAGACCGGGTCCGGCGGCAGTTAGGTTGGCCTAACTCGCCGAGTCAGGTCTCTTTTCCCGCTTCCCCCTCATGTTAGACGAGCGTCCTTTTTCTCCCTATGTAAACCAACTCCTGGATTTACTGAGCCGATGGGAGCGCCTGCCGGCGTTCTGGGAGGAGGCCCTCGTGTATCTCAACCCACTACTCGGCCGCGATTCCATTTATCGATGTTTTTCTCTTTCTCCTGAGGCTTTTTTGCGTGCTGAACGTGTCCAGCGGCGGTGAGTTTCCATTTTTTTTTTTTTTCGTCAAGAGAAGGCGACAATAAGGAGAACCCCCTCACTCGCGCCGATGTGGCATTCGGTGGTCCCCCCTTAACGGTTTTTCCCGGGCCGTCGGTTCCAATGAAGAATACTCGGGTAACTCCACATTTATTCTACGAGTGCGTCTGACCCTTCAAATCCAGATTTTTTGACTGCTCACACGGACTTCTTCGGCAAGGTAGATTTTTTGTTGGCTTTCTTCCCTTTTTTCATCTTGGCAGGTCTCTCCTCCGAAGTCCCCTCTTCCTTCTCTTGGCCTGGCTATTCTCGGGCGTCCTTTGCTTCTCGTGAACCGGGTCCTTTTTCCTCACGTGGTTTCAGATCTCTCTTATTTCACTTTAATACCGTGTTTTTCTTTTTATCTCTCTCTTTTTACACGGAATTTTCCTTCCCAAAAGGTGTCCCTCGCTTCCCTCCTCTGTGACCTGCAAAAAGAAACTACATAGGCTAGAGGGGCCCTCACTGTGTCCTTTCGGTTAAAGTGAAATTACGGTGAAGTAAACGACCTCGGTCCCCCCTCATCGACTTGTGTGCCTAGCGCTGTTGTATCCTCTTTCCCCAGCTGCTTTCCTGGTGACCTGCTCCTCTCCTCTCGGTTCGCCCTGACCTTAATGAATGGAGTGCCAGGATTAAGGTAAACGATTGTGACCCCCCACCCTATCAGGATTGTGTAGGGTGTGAGAATATGATTTCTTCCTTCGACTTCTTATTTTGTCAGCCACCCCCTCCTTGTGATGATCACGACAGATTGCCATTTTTTCAAAAAAGAAAAAAGAAGACTATGAGGACACGCTTTGGAGTCCCCCAGCCTAGGCGTGGGGTGAGATTCCCTCTCCTCACCCTTCTTCCCCGCATTTCGGCGCTCGTTTACCTCTTCCCGACTACCCCCCCTCCGGCGTTGTTGCCCATCAACCGCGTCTTACCTGCCCCTCTCCCTAAGGAGCTTAGGACTACTACCTGCGTTCTTCTAGGTCGTCAAGCAAGTGCCCTTCACTCCGTAGTTTTTTGACTTTTTCTGGGTTCTTTTTGCTCGCTTGAGAACCTTAAGAACGACCCACTGAGCCGGCGCAGATGTTCGCGCCAGTCTAAATCGCTTCCCCTCCACGCGCCCGTGTCCAGGCGTCCTGGCCCCTCGAACGCGTACCCCCTGTTAGTGATGTATAACCCATTCGCTTTTTTTGTTTTTCCTTCCTCCCCTCTCGTTGTCTCTCATACCGACAGGTCACAGTTGGATTTTTCGAGCCCTGCCCGGTTTTATCTTACGGCAGACGAGGAGGTTTATGTTGACGACAAGCGTCTTGCTCCTTTGTTTCTTCCCCTTGGTAGCCTTCCGTCGGATCCTTCGCTTTCTCCTTTTTTGAATTTTTTTTGAAACCAACGTTTCCCCTTCCTTGTTGCTGTGTCAGAACCCCTTAAGTACGTGGCCCCGCTTTTCCTAATTTTGTAAAGGATTTCTCTCGAGTTTCCTAACTTCCGTCGTTCACCCTCTCTCACCGTCTACTGGCTGCTGACTCAAAGGAGGACGACGGTTTCTACCCTTTTACGGTGGTGGTGAGAAAGTTGGTCTTCCTTCCTTTGGCGTTGCGGCGGCCATCATTGGGATTTTCCGCTTCGACTGTTTCTCATGTCTACCCTTTCTTCTTACTCGGTATAGGCCCCTCCTCCCCAGACACCAGGGTGGAACCCTTACAGCAGGATTGCTTTTCGGAGCGATTTTGTTTGTTGTTTTCAGATTCTACTACGGTCATTTTCTGATACCCTTCCTCCTGCGGCTTTCCCCTCCACACATTCCTTCCCTTCTTAAAAATTGGAGCGCGCGTGACACTGGAAAGTCCAAAGTTTTTCTTTTCAATCTCGTATTGGTAGGTATTAGTCTTTTTGACCACCCTTTTCCCCCATTTGGTTTTCCTATACTTGACCTGCCTTTCCTCTGTTCCTCAATTCGCTGGGGAGATGATAGTGATAGTTGACGGTATTCCGTAGTGAAGCAAACCTTCTTAAAGATCTTTTTATCCTCCAATCCGTTTTTGTTTTTTCTAGATCTTTCATACTTTTCCGTCGCGGCTGTGCCTCTCTCCATCCTTCAAGCTTATACTCCCCAAAAGTTTAGTACGCTAGTCCTTTAGATTCTTCTTTTAGTTATTCCCCATAGGCCCAGGTCCCCAGTTTATACCGTTTTCATTCCAGAAAAGCACTCTTTTTTCCAATCCATTACGGGGAAAGAAACGGTTTGCACTCTCTAGTATCCTATGCAGAAGTTCTGTCCGTAGGTTTGATGTAGTAGTATCTCGTGAAGGACGGTCCGCCCCCCCTGACAGTAGAGTCCTGAAGTGGAAGGAACCAGTTCGGCTCCTCTGCCAAGCACTTGTGCGGTGATCCGTCTCTAGTCACTTGTGTTGATCTTTCTTTCCCCACGACTGAAAGGATCGTCTCTAACACTTTAGTCACGTCTCCTCGTGGTCCTCTTTAAGAGAAAGACCCCTTTCCCCTGTCCTCATTAAAACGTTCTCAACACCTTACCAAACTTAGGAGGTGACCTGTTGTCGACACAGCGAGGAGAACTTAATAGCCGTACCCGAAAGTATTGGTGATTCTGTGCTCCTCCGGAACTCTCGTGGCACCTCCCGGGTGTGCAGCCCCCCCCCTTCCCCTACCCTCCGTAGTCGGCCGACCTGGCCCTACCTAGCTCGCGTTTGCCCTGCGGGCTGTACGTTTTCCCCTTACCACGACTTGTCGTGGCGAGCCCCTGTGCCTGTTTCTGGCCCCTTCCCCCTACTCTGAAAGGTCTTTGCCGGGAAATCTTTTTCTGCCAATGAAAAAAAATGCGAATCTGTTTCAAACCACTCCACCGAGCATCTTTCTTGGCCCCTGAGATTTTACTTGCTCCCCTTTTGACTTGGTCACTTTCTATATGTAGTCTCTCTCTTTTCCCTTCCACTAGGTCGGCAAAAGATTACCACCGGTACGGTGGCTTCCGCCGGTGCGCGACTTTCGTAAGGCTCGTCCCTTTTCGGTTTCCTCCTTGGATTTGCCGTGACTTTGCTTCTCAAACTGACATGGACGGAGGGTGACGCTTTTCTTTGCGGTGTTTGCTTGAAGGGAGGCGGACCTAGTAGAATTCAGGCTCTCCCTGGTTAGGCCTCGACCACCGACCCTCACCACTCCCATCACCCCCGACCTCCCCCCCCCCCCCCTCCCATCCGCGCCGCTACGTATGTCCCCTAGGGAGATCCATATTCCCCTCCCGTAGGTTTAGGCTTTCTCGAAGGGATTGCACGAAAGTAGTGCTGCTACCTCGCCTAATTTTTGGCGGGAATATGGACACCCTGGTCTTTTCAGACTATCCTATCGCTGTTACCCATGGGTCCCTGAGGTTCCTCTTAGTAGATTGTCTAAGAGAGAAGAGGAAGGCAGGAGGGTCGGCAGTGGATCTACAATCACCGAGCGGGAATCCCCCCTGACCTCGCTATGACGTCGATGCTTGCCCGCTTATGGGGTATTTTTTTCCAGGCGTTTTTTTTCCTCTTCCTTGGTGGGAGAAAACCTAAGTAGAAGCCCTTAACCCCTTCCCCTTCTGAAGCGATCTTTTCAACCGGTTTTCAAATCTTACTGTGTACCGGCCTTTATTGCCCCCCCTCCTCGAGAGGTTCTGTTCGGGGGCTGCTCCAACTTCGCGCGCAATAACTCTGGGGGAGCTTCATTTCAGCCCTGTCTATGATGTTGCTGGGACTTTTCCCTTCGAGGCCTCTCTTGTTCCCCTTTAAAGAAAAGACGTGTGGACATCAGATACGTTTCGGTTAGTTCCTTTTGAAGTCGTGGTGACAGGGCTCGGGTGCCGTGCTCTTTTCCTGTTTCCCTTCCTTTCCTTGGAACGATCTTCCCCCTTTTCCCCCTTGTTTTTCTTTCTCTTATGTCACCTTTTTGCGGAAAATGACGCCTGAAAAGAGAAAATCACCCTACCCTTCAACCAGCCTCGTTTGATCTCTTTCCAGCCCGTGTAAGGTTTTTCTGCCAACGTGCCCACTCTACCGTTTCTTCCCCGACCAATGGCATCCTCTTTTTTCTCAATGTTTTCTTCCAACCCGCTCGTGAGAGCCGCGGTGTTAGAGAAGAACGAGCCGATGCTCCGGGTCGGCCCCCTTTTGAGAATGGAGGTTGTCCACCGTTCGCAGGGCCGGTAATTCCGCGTGACCCCCCCGGTTCGGAGCCTCCTTCCGTGCGTTTTTTTCCGTTTTTTCGGCCAGACGAGGCCAAACAACGGGCTGCGCCACCGACCGATGGGTTCCCGTTAACAAACCGACCCCCCAGCCGCTCCTCCTTGGGCCAGTCGTAAGGCCTCTCTTACCTTTTGTGAGACTCCAACTTTTCCCTTAAATATTGGCCCTTAAAGTACGCTCTTGAAGCTCTGCCTCGGAGGGACCAATGTTCTGTTTTGTCCACCGCTTTTCAAGACTCTCTCACTCGTCTTGATGTCTCGACAGGAGTGTAGTCCTCCCTCGTTCGTCTTCCTCCAGTTAGACGAAAGACGGGCGCTTTCTTAGATCCTGACTCGTCCCTTCCCTGCCACCCCTTTCGCGCCCGGGCCCTTCTGGACCTCCCTCCCAGCTCCTGCCCGATTGCCCCGCTTTTTGTTTCCCCTGCGCTGGCTTCCACTCAGTTCGAAAAAGGTCTGTTCGACCCCCCCTCTGCCCGGCCCCTGAATCCGATGTCTCTTACCCGACCTTGAGGCAGGCCCGCGCCGGCCTTCGCGCCCGCTTTTTTCTCCCAATTCGGATTCCTTCCTCTACTTACCCCGATGGATTATAGTGGTCGACGGCCCAGTGGAGAAAGACCGGCGGTATTTGCTCTCGGCCTGTAAACGCTTTGACCCACTATTTTTGCCCGTAAGTTTGTTTTTTCCCGAATCCTCTACCCCCCCCGTATAAGTGAACGCCGACAGTGCCTGACGTTTCCTGTCCGAACCGACCCGCCGGGGGCACCAGCACCGTAAGGGCTTGTGTCCTTCTAGTGCGAGAGCTTTTTTCACTTCCCCCGTAAGGGGACGTGATGCGGTGTGTGAGCTTGTTAGATGCGGGCTCGGCGACAATGCCGGTCTTGGGCCCCTTCTTCGCATGGTTCTCTTTGGTTTTTTTTCCTCGCCGTCTTAGTACACGAGAAAACCCTTACCCACCAGGGTTTTTCTCACGCGCTCCCTCACTAACGCCGGAACCGTGCTGGTCTCTCTGTTTCCCCGGGTCCGATTGCCTTGTTCATACTGAATTTTTCGCCCGGTATGACGACCTTAAGACTCTCAGCCCCCCCGGTCCCGTGAACTTACGCCGTCTGGAGCCGATCGACCCCCCCGGTAAATCAAGCCGGTTATGTCCCATCTCTTTCATAGTTTTTTTTTCGTCGCGGGAAAACTGTCTTCCGACCTGGCTTTTGATATGAATTCCCCTCGCCAGCTGCGTCCTTTTTGTTTCTACACCCTAAGCTCTGATTTCTTTTTTCACACAGCACATTCGGC
>Ga0179591_1371038_pt1 | contig 22908 bp, 30 predicted proteins | sample CZOMad2_1_08_16f_FD_182891 | JGI IMG/M metagenome (GOLD analysis project Ga0179591, IMG submission 182891) | Vadose zone soil fungal communities from Angelo Coast Range Reserve, California, USA - CZOMad2_1_08_16fungal (PacBio error correction) | ecosystem: Environmental > Terrestrial > Soil >... | reverse complement strand
CATTCATTTCCCCCGCTCCCCCTGCTATCTTCGTTCACCGTTCGTCAGCCATCTCCCCAGCCCACAATTCTTCCCTTCATCCCTTTCGCCTACTGCACCCTCCCCCGTTTCCCCCGTGTCTCCACACAATGTTACTCCGAAGCCGAACCCTTCCTAAGGCACAGCAGGCCCGACCCCCCAAATCTTTCCCTCTGAAAGTGATTCTCAACGTCCCTCATCCCCCAAGCAGCAGTTGCCCCCAAGAACCCCATAGTAGCGTGTCCTTTTCAGAGTTTCCCCTGCCAATCGTTAGATCCCCAGATGCTTCAGTTTTCCTTCCACGAGCTCCATCAACCTCTGAGAAACTGCCCCTCAATAACACCCTTAACCACTTGCTCTTTCTGTTTTTTTTCACCATGCGATGCGCCTGATTTTACCGCCCCCATAACCTGTAGGAGATGTCAGTCCTCTATTCTACTTGTCCCTTTCTGGGGTCGCTTTCTCGAAGTTCCCTCGGCTTCACAGTGCGCGTCCTCTTTGGTGCAATGAAGTTCTTCCCTGATATCCCCTTCTTCCCCGTCCTTGAAGTCACTTTTTTCCCAAAGTTTCCTCGTCACCGGGCCTATATTTTTTTTCGGCCGACCCCCAAACGGCATCTTCAGGTTCATCGCCTGTCTCCCATTTTTCACGTATGACGTCCCCACGGCCGCCCCCCCCTTTCGTTGGCCTTTGTCGCTCCCGATTGCCATTCAACCAATGGCCCAAAATGACTTCTTTCAAAACGCGCTTCTTTGCCTTTTTCCGACCCATTCACAACCTCCTGTTTCAGGCCGCGCGCTGTTTTCCCCCCCTCACCAGCAGCCTGTTAATCCCGAGTTCCGCAACCTTTTGGATAGCACCCCCCCCCATCTTTTTTACTCGGCCACCCCCACTAGCGTCCCCTTTGCGCCTTTTGAACACCATGTCCCTCAGGACCCCGCCCAGTCGTCCCCCATCCACCCCCGGCCCCTCCCCTGCCCTACCACCCATATGACCTTTCTTTTGGACCCGGCCTGAGTTTTTACCCCCCTATCACGTCGATGCGAACCCTTTTCTTCGTTTTTTCCTTCTCATTTGACCCTTTACCCCATGTTGCTGCCTCCACGAGCAGTAAATATTGTCCCCTCTCTCCTTTCCCTCAAGACCCGAACGATGTCCTTCCCTGCCGCTTCTCTCGCTCTGCTATGCTTGCTTTTCGCATCATCTTAAGATTTTTCTCTGTTTTTCCTTTCAGCTTTGGGTGCGCCAGCCCCACAGCCTTCCACCGGTCCGTTGTCCTACCGCCACCCCCAACGGCTTGGTTTCCTTTTTGAACCATTCTTTTACAAACTTTGCCGATCTTCTAGCGACTTTTCCCCATACTTTTACCCAAGCCTTTCCCCTCGTTGTACGTACCCCCCCCCACAGCACAAATCTCATTCCCCTGCCCTTTTTCCCCCTTCCATGGTGGCCCATTCTCACTAAATATTTTTTTTCACTTGTCGCGTCCAGTCCTCCCCCCTCCTCTGGCCCTCAACGGACGTGTAGTCGTGTTCCTTTTCCTCCCCCTTTTGACTCCCACTCTTATCTTTTGCCCTCTTGATATTTCTATCCTTTTTTGCTTCCTTTCTATCATTTCCCCCTTTGACCAGAACCTTGTGCCCCCCCCCCCCCCAATAGTTTTTGTGCTCGTACAGACCCTTCCTCCATCCTGATTCCCGACAAGGTTCCCTAATGAGAACTTTCTTCTCCGTCCCTTTCGTCCCCCCTTTTGATTTCATAACCTGCCTGTGGGTTACTTTCTAGAACTATTTTACTAGTCCCCCCTTTTTTCAAGCAATGTGTTTATGTGCGACAGACTTGCCTCAGGCTGGGACCTTTTCCCTATTATGACAGTCATCTTCGTCGCTTTCCATCGTTTCGTGCGCTGAACAGGTTTTTTCCTCTTTTTTGCGTTTTCCCCCCCCCCTTTATAAGGTCCCCCTCCCCTATCGCCCCATGCTGCGGCTTTTCGGTAGCATCCCGTCGAAAACAGATGGAACCCCTGAAATCCATTCGGCCCTTTTACTGCCCCACCCAGTTGTGAGTGAAGAACAGCCTTTTGCACCCACTGCCCCTCGCAGGGCCCTCCGCCCAGAGTTTCCCCCTTGGTAGGAAGCTCTTTTCGGCAGTCATCCGAAGTAGCCAGTTTGTCAGGATTGTCGCACGACCCCGACTCCCCCCTCCCATTTTGAACATTTCCTTTCGCTCTTCGTGATGTCCTTTCCACGCACTGTCTTTAAGAATTCGTCCGAGCCAGTTTGCGATAGTCTTTTTGAAGGTTCCCGAGGAGTTGTATTAATTGTTTTCTTCGTCGGAGACTTGCGCCCCGAATGCCCTTTTCTTTTGCAACTGCACAATTGGACGTCTTGAGCCGAATCAGAGACCTTGAGCAGTTTTTTTTTTAGATGCCCCCTCGGACAAGGGGAGGCCCCCCCCCGGCAAGAAGAAGCGCCCAGAAGCCAGAAAGGGATGGCACCACTCCCACACCTACCACCACCCCCCATCCCCCCCACCAGCACCCCCTCAAACAAACCCAACAACACACACCCTTCACCCCCCCCCCCAATACACCCCCCCCCCCACCCCACCCTACACCCCCCCCCCCCCCCCCCCCCCCCCCCCCCCCGAACCCCCCCCCCCCCCTCCCTCCCCCCCCCAACCTCCCCCCCCCCCCCCCCCCCCGTACCCCCCCCCCCCCCCCCCCCCCATCCCCCCCCTCCCCCCCCCCCCCCCCCGGAGCGTCCCTTCGATAATCAAGCCTTTGAGCGCTCAGATCACTCGTCTTTGCCCCAGTCTATGCTTATCTATATTTCCCAGGCAATTCTTCTGTCTTCCCACCGTATAGCCCTAATCTTTCCTCACCCTATGCCGTACTGAATGATCCTATTTCCTGCGCTGTTTCCCTTCACTATTGACTGGCCTTCGCGAACCCCTGTTTTTTCCCCCCCCTATTTTTTTCCCAATAATGCCAACGTCCTTTTGTATTCAATAAGTAACTGTCTTACAGGCCGGTTTTTTTTTCCCCAGATCAGGTAGGCATGCCATTTCGAAGTGACGAATGAGGGTTGTTTTAGGTGGCAACTATCCTGATATTACTGCCTCCTTAACTTGCTACAAGAGTAGATAGCTACTAATGAAAGTCAAAAAACACCGAAGAAAATACAAGATCCTAAGCGATTTCTACTTTCCTTAATATATAGTTTTTTAATTGCCCTTTCTAGTAGAGCTGCAATCCTTCCTTTTCATCAGATTAATGTTAGAAGTCCATATTATTGGGAAGCAAATTCCCTTATGAGCGGAGGAAGGGGGGTGGAGTTGGGTTTTTCCTTGGGGGGGTTGGGTTTTCACGACGGGGGTTTGTTTTTTGGAGCCGATTAACAAACCAACCAAACACAAAAAATTAAGGGCACAAAGGGAGATGGTTCTTTTGGGGAACAGGGGGAGGTGATATTTTTCAAGGAGGGGGGGAGTGCTTTGTTTTTTTTTTTTGGACCCAATAATAGGGGGGCGGGTGGAGGTTTTTTTTTAGAGGGTTTTTTGTCGACCACAAAAAAGGTGGGAGAGCTCTGTTGATTTTTTTCTTAGAAGTAGGAGGTGGGACGAGAGGAAGAGGGAGTCGGAGGTGGGGGGGGGGGAGTTTTTTGGGAATCGGCATGGGGGACTTTTTTTCAGGGAGCGGGGGGGGGGGAAAGAGAGTTTTTTTTCTCTAGGGAGGAGGGGATGGGGGGGGGGTTGGTTTTGGGGAGAGCGTTTTTTTTAACCAAAACCCCAAAAAAGCAGGGGAGGGGGCAGGGGGGGGGGCGCGCGGAGGTTATTGTGGGGAGGGGGGGCGGGGAGGGTTTGGGGGGGTTTTGTTGGGAGGAAGGTGTTTTTTTTTTTTTTGTCGGGAGAAGAAGGGGTTGTATTTTTCTTCTGGGCAAATTAGCGGAGGAGGAGAGGGGGTTGGTGGGGTTTGGTGCGGCAGGGGCGGCTTCTGGGATTTGGTGGAGTTTGAGGTGGGGTTTGGGGGGAGGGAGGGACGAGGCGCGATCGGCCGAGGTTTTTTTAGGAGAGGGGGGAAAGAGGGAGGCGTTGGGTTATTTTTTGGAGGGGGAAGGTTGTGAGGGGAGGGGCGAGGAAGAGGGACGGGCCGCGTTTTGGGTTTGGGGGGGGGTTGAGGGCTCCACTCCCGGTGAGGCAGGGACTTTGGGGGTTTGAGGCGAAGAGCGATGGGGGGAAGGGGGTGCTTTGGGTTTATTTTTTGTTTTTTTGGGGGGGGGTCTTGGGAGGGAGCGACGGGGAGGGTTTTTTTACGGGGCCCGGGGGGCGGGGTGGGGTTTGTGGAGGGGGGCTCGGGGAGCGGGGGGCGGCGCAAACCACCAAAAACCAAAAACCCCCAGGAAAGAGAATAAATCCCCCAGGCCCCGCCACGCGGCCGGCCCCCCCCGAGGACAGACAAACAGAAGGCCAAAGTTGAAAGAAGCAAAATAGAAGAAGAAAAAATCCTTAATGGAAAAAAGAAAAAAACCCGACCATAGGTAAAATAGCAACACAAATATATGAATAAAAAAAATGATCTGCCATAATAACAAACAAATAAGAAAAAAAAGGAGAAGGCAAGAAAAAACGAAGGTTAAGGGTGATGAAAAACAGATGGGAGTACCCAAGTCTAGGACCCCTACACAGACCTATAAGAAAAAGGGGCCACAATGAAGAAAAGACAGGAAAAACCCAATCAGATGACGCAACACCCAGACAAGAGAACACACCCAACACAAATGAAGATAATTACGAACAAAAAATACAAATAATGATATACCCAAAGATCAACGCCTAACGAGAAAAAAGAAGTGAAAGAAAACAAAAAAAAAAGGTAGAAAAAACCAAACACCAAAGAAAAAAGAGAACCAATGAAAAACAAAAAAAAGAAAAAAAAACACCAAAAAACACCAATTAAATCAAACCCAAAATAAAACAAAACAAACCGGAAAAAACACCCAAGAATAAAAGAAAACCCAAAAACCAAACAAAACAAAAAAAACAAAAAAAGAAAAAAAACAAAACCCCCCAGAAACCAAAAAACAAAACAAACACCAAAAAAAAACAAACAAAAAAAAACCAACCCCAAAAGAAAACCCCCCAAAAAAACCCCCTTTAGGACGGGGGGGTTTCTTGGGGAGAAGCGAAGAGTGAGAGTTATTCTCTTTTTTTTGGCGTTCAGGGCGCGGGGGTCGGTTGTTTCTTAGGAAGAGGGGGAGAAAATGGGTTGGGGGGGAAGTCCTGTGGGAGGGAGGGGGGGGAAAGGGTTGTGAGGGGGTTTTTTTAAAGGCGAGGTGTTGGTTTCTTGGTTTGCCTCGATAGAGCCAACAAAACAAAACAACAAGAAAAAAAAAAAAAAAAAAGAAAACAAAAACCCTAATGACAAAAAAAAACCAACAAAAAAACAAATCGAAAGACCCCCCGAACCCCCCCACCCCCACTCACCCCCCTTTTACCCCCGATCGTCCCCCAATTACTTTTTTTGCCATTTTTTCACGAGTTTTTTCCCTTTCCTCGTAACTGCCGTCTTTCGTAGAGTCAACCCCTTATCCTTCCCCCCCGGTTTTCCGATCGAAACGCGACGGTACTTTCCTGACCCCCCCCCCCCCCCTAAACCCGCCCCAATAGGTTGGGTTCGCCCCAATTAATGCAATTTTCTTTTTCTTTCTCTCTCTTCGCCCCTCGAGCCGTCTCCTCAAATTCTGCGGCACCTCCATCCCCCCCCGCACAAGAAGCTTCTTCCTCTTTAAGACTCGGTCCCCAATCCCCCCCACCCCAGGCGTAGGCAAAACTTTTTTTCCTTTTTTTCACCTGCTTGTTCGCTTTTCTTTTTTGGCGGACCACTTTCACTTTAGCAAGTTATCTCGCTCCCCGAAGACGACTCCATCCTACTTTCCAGCGGCTTTTTTTTTTCTTTGTGAATCTCCCTTCAGAGTTTCCATCGAACAGTTCCAGGTCAAGTAGCCCCCGTCTTCGCAAGCTCCTTTCTTTCCCTCTGACATGGCCGTCCTTACCAAATACGGCCCCAGATGAGGCCTCTTTTTGCGTCACCTTCTTTTTGGAAAACGTCCTCTTTTTCTAGTTTTGTTACCGTGTGCTACCTGAATACCTTCGAGGATATTCCCCATGTTCCCTGTCCCCCATGATGCGACACCCTTTGTTTGGCATACAGACCAGCATCCTTTTAACTTTCTTTTGACGTTGCACTGACTTTGATGACCTGGCGCGCGCGCCTTCCTCCATGATGTCTCTTACCCTAAGAACGTTTCCCGACTATCTGCTCTTCTTTTTTTATTCCCGCTGACTTCTTGACCACTTAAACGAACAGAGAAAAGTTGTTGCGCGTGTTTTTTTCACAGTTCGTCTACGTTGCTTCTATCCCCCCCCTACCCCCCCCATGTGCTCGTGTTTCTAAAGAGAGTTTTGCGCTAGACCTAGGGTCGTTTTAGGATCGGGTTGTCGAGGCACTACACCCTCGAGTACTCCCTTTTCGGTGCAAGTCTTTTACAGGACGCTCTTGCGAAAGTCTTTTTTTCGCTAGCATGTCTTTATTCCCCCATGAGTCTTTCGAAGCTCGTGTAACGACGCCCTAACTGGACCTTTTTCGTCGATACTTCTCCCCTGATGACAGTTTTTCTTCTGGTTGCGCGCCGACCCGCGCGAAAGTTCTTGTAGTTTCGTCTTCTCCAAAGTGTTTTTTTTTTTCCCCCAAAGTGGTTTTTTTTTGACCCCCCACGGGTTTTGTGCAGACAGCGCAAATGTAGAGTAGTACCTGTCCTTTGCTAAGCGGCTCGGCCCTCTCTCCCCCAGCCATTTTTCTCTTCTCCCTCGCGGAACACCCCTTTTTGTATGCACCCCCCTTTTCTACGACTCCGTCATTGGATCCTATGCTGGCGCCTTTGTTTAGTCTCCGTTCGTATCCCCCCTACTTGAATAATCACTTTTCTTTCTATATGCAATTTTTTTTTTGGTCTTCTGCTTCCCTAGATCCTCACAAAGCTTTTTAATCGCTTTTACTCCGTCCTTTCGGTGTTCCGACAAGTTTATTTTCGCTTTTTGCGCGAATATCCCCAACCTGATCAGGCGCTGAGCTTTCGACCCCTTTTTAAGTACTATCTTTCCATGTAGTGCCCCTCCCCACATCCCCCCCCCCCCCCCCCATGAAATGTCTTTTTCGCCTCTCTGCCCCACTTCGCTGGAATCAATTCTGACCCTCAGCCTGAGACAACTGGATCGTGATTTCTCCCCTCCTTGGCCGCCGTCCTACGGCATTTCCCCCGCCCAACTTCGACAAGTACCCCCCCCCCCGAGCACCCACAGCCAGTCCTTAGTTATCTCCCCGGGCCCCCCGCATCACCCCCACTCTTTTGCCAAGCCAGACTCCCCCTTTGCCCGTGAGATAGGGTCTATCAGAGCCCCTTCTCCCTCCCCCCAATGCCATGGTACACCCCTTCCCCCCCCACGTGTTTGTACCAAAAAGCACCCTTTTCCGATGTCGCCCGTTCTCAACGACCCATTTTGAACCCCCCTTCCAGGCTTCATTAGATGGTACACCCATGAGAGCTTCCTCCCCCAGTTTTTTTGAGCGTCCTAACCCCCCTTTCCGCAACCCAACCCTGCCCGTAGGCAGTCCCCCCATGCGCTGTTAGTTAACGTTCCTGCCACCCCCGTCTTTGCATTTTTCCCTTCCCTAGCCTTTTGAACGTCAGACCCTGCAGATTCCTTTCCCCAAAGACCCGTCTTTCCGCCAAATCCCCGCCCTGGTCTCATTTTTGTTGTTTTTTTTTTTTTTTTTTTTTTTTTGTTTAGCCCTGCAGGCAGTTAGAATTTTACATGCCCTGAACACTTCCTCACATAGCCTTTTTTTTTTTTCACTTTTCGATTATCCATACTGATTTTTCGCTCAGCCCCCACCCACTACTACCATCTCCTTAGATCCGAGAACTACCTTTCGTTTTCCCCCCCCCCAGCTTTTTTCCTTTTTTTTTTTTTAGCTCCGTCTCCGTGACCCCCCCTTCAGCAGAGTTGCTCATACCACGTTAATTTTTTTTTTTTTGCCGTCCCCCTTCAGCACGTTTTGTTTTGATTTGATGACATTCTTCTTTTTCTACTTTTTAGACTCCCACCAACGATTCCTGTGACAGCAACGGGATCCCACCAAGCTAATTGTCGTCTTCCCCCCCACCGATGGATCTTCTTTGTTTTTTTTACCCTGACTTTCACCTGTTTTCTGACTTGTACCCGATGAGATCTTCGGTTTTTGTTATTTTTCCCGGCCTGAACGCTTTTTTCACTCCAGAACATGCCCTCCCTGCCTTCCCCCAAAGCTAGCGTTTGGCGATAAGGTCCCCTTTATTTTCCCGTTTCCCCCTGTCCACTCGCACCCCTTAATTACCTTTGCTCTTTCTTTCAGATGCACTCGCGTCCCCCTTCGCAGAAACCCTTAGGGCATCTATGTCCCCTCAAATGTCCATTGTCTGATCCCTAGACGGCAGTGCAATTTTGTTTCCCTTGATCGGATACGTACCTTGCCCTCACTGTGTGCGTCAATTTCGAAGACGATCCCTTCCACTTTTGCCACGACTCTAACCCCCCCTTCTCTTTCGAAACCGGCGCCCCCCCCCCCAGAAGAAAACACCCTTCTATTCTAACCACGGCCTTCAGTTTGAACATTCTGCACCAACGTTGCAGCCCAAATAGACTTCTTTCACGCGACTACTGAACATGATTTTCTACCACCCCCCCCCCCCCCCCCCCCCCCCCCCACCCCCCCCCCCCCCCCCCCCCCCCCCCCCCCCCCCCCTGGGGTCCCTTAACGCGTTTTCCCCTTTTCGAAGTCGCTTCAGCGGAGAATCCTTTGTCCCCCAGACGTTGCCCAAGCGCTGTTTTCCTTTTTGCGCGTTCTCCGAACGCTATCCCTGATCTACAAGACTAAAACTTCACTCACTTCATACTTCCTACACGCTGCTTGTCAGCTGATGAGCATGTGTCAACTGAAGCGCCCCCCCCCATGATACCTTTTCTGCGACGTCTCGAAAACCCCCAGAGCCTTGCTCCCTGCCACTCTTGTTGCATCGAAAAAATTTGCTACGCCTTCCACCCCTACACACCTTCTTCCTCTTTTTTGTTTCTGACTGGAGCCCTTTTTCAACTTTCCTTCTGAAAGTATCTTCTTGTTTTTTATCCTAGAGACGCTTCGTTCTCATGCTGCGCTTTTTTTGAAGTAACTTTCTTCACCACCCCCCCTGGGGCCCCCCAACCTCACCCTTGATTCATGCGCGAGATTTTAGAAGCCCTGTCATCCCCCCCTTGGGCAATCTTTTTCTGCAGTCCCTTAACCCAACATGTTTTCCTCCCTCCTTCCCACATCTGTTTCCTCCCTCCGTCCACGGAATCACCTTGAGCTTTTCCCCCCTCCATTTGTCTAAAGTGTCTTTACATCAACTTTTTTCCCTTCCCGATTGCATGATGCCGGCAACATCCCCCCCAAATAATCCCCTAGACGTCCTCACCTGACTCCTCCGTCATCTTCTACACCCAAGTTATCCGTCCCTAATTAATCGCCTCCCCCCCTTTCTTTGAACCAGCCGACGTATTTATAATACTTCCCCCCCCCCCCCAAATTGAAGTTCCCCCCCTCACCCTATCGTACTTAGACCAGCTTCCCCGAGTGACACGACCCCTTTCCTGAGCCTCTTGATTGATTTCTGCGTTTTACCCCCCCCCCGCGTCCTCATTGCTTCCGTTATCTTTGCCTTGAGCGGTCACCTCCAACCCCCCCCCCTTTTCAGACTGCCCCTTCTCGACCCCCTTCGCACCGAGCCAATCAGATTTGCTTTTTCAAAGAGCTAAGAATCCCCGCCCCTCTTATCAACCATCTCGAGGCCCGTTGCCAAGTCGGCTCCTATTTTCTTTCGTCCTTTATCACCCTGGCCATTGTAACTGGTATTCTCTTTCTTTCTGTGTCGTACTTTACCCCGCTTCCATCTTGTTTTGAAACAGGTTAACTGTAGCAAATTCCCCGGTACCGCCATTTGCGGAGCACTTAACTTTTTTCACCCCCTTCATGTTTTTTGGTTGCCAGGGTAACCTCCCGAGTTTGTACGCTGGTTTGCCCAGACTACTCGACTGTGCAGGTCCCTGCAATGCGTGCTTCTCATCAAGCCCGATTTTCCCCCCCCCCCCACCCCCTTCCCTTTTTTTTATCGAAGCGCGCTCCTTGCCATTTTTGTGCCCCTTTTTTTTGTTTTCCCAACCGTTCCACCGCTCCCCGGTTTTTTTTACGTTCATGATATGCTTTTCCCAGCCCTCCCCAAGCCGTGTCCTTCTGGCAATCGTTGCGCCATTTCAGAGTTTCCTTTTTCATGTTTTGGTGACCTTTTTTTCCGCAGGAAGCCCTCCCCTTCGGCCCGCCCCTGTTACATGCCTTTCCCCCTTTCGCGCGCACAGCTTCCTTTTAGTTTTTTCCCCTGTTAGGATCCCCCAGTGCCGCTTACATCCGCCTTTCATTGCTGTCCTTAGCTCTAAAGCTTGTACGCCACGAACCCAAGGAACGTCCTCTTGACCCTTCTTTTGTATTCTGTTTCCCCCGTCCATTACGAAGACAGTTTCTGAGCCGTAGCCCCGCCCCCCATCAGTTCCTCCCCCCACGGCCCCTCCCTTGCCGGTCCCCCCTGTCGAGCTTGGTGACCCCAAGGTCCTCCCCCCATTTTTTTTTTCATTTTCAATGCCCCGCTGCTGTGAGCCCGCTCTTCAAAACTTTCCCCTTTTACTGCTTCCATCGATTTTCCCATTTGACCTTTCGGTTTCCACAGGAGCGATTCACTCTATCTGGACCCCCAGAACCTGCAACCCCCCCCACCCCTCGGACGCCCCTCCCCCGATGGTATTCGTTCTTGTCCTCGTCTCGTTTTTCACCCTGAAATGACCCGCTGCGCACGATATCCTCAGATTACTTCCCCTCCACAATAGGGGCCGACGAGCGTACCCAGAAGAACTCTTTCGTATTCCCCGTCCTGGAGACTAGCATGGGCCATTTCCGGATGTGCATTATTTTATTTGATTCTGCTATTTCCCTCCCAAATTCTTCACCTCCAGTACTACGCTTTTTCTTATTTTTTCAGTGTCTCAGCAGACCCTTCCCCACCCTACGCTAAGTGGTTTCTCGTGAATGAACTTTTTTTCGGCCTAGATTTCTTTTTACTCACCTAGAGACGACGTTCCAGTCTTGCTTATCGGCATCATTTTTCATTCCCCAATGTTCCAATGGCTACGGCTCCCCTGTCTTAAACCCCTTTGGAGCACCTTACTTCTGTTCCCATTTTTGTCTCAAGCCCCTTCATCGCGCCCGCCGGCGGTCAGCCGGTTCCCTGATCAGCCCCTTTTTCCGAGATTTTCCCGAGCCTAGAGCAGTTCTGTTTTTATGTTGGACCCCCCAGCTTTTTTGCTCGCCACATCTCGACTGCCGCAAAAGCCCATACAGCCCCCCCCCCTACACCTACTCCTTTTTTAGACCCTTATCCAGACCCTTTGAATTCCAGCTGTCCGACACTCTGAGGTACCCCTCAAAGACTTTTGTGCCTCCCGAATGTCTTTTTTCTTCTGAACCATTTTTGTTTTCTTTTTTCCATTCCACGCACGCCCGGACGTTTGGGTAACGTAATCACCATATCGTTTTCCCCCAGACGCGCAATCAGGACTCGCCTCTTTCCCCTTTACGTGCCCATCATTGACTCACTGTTTTTCTTTCGCCGGCATGATCTGAGCGGTTTCCCCTTTTCCCCTTTTTGGAGTCTCGAAGTCCCTTTATTCTCTTTTCGCCACTACCCTGTTTTTCGACGTCCTTTACGGGTCCTCTGGGCGTTTCCCCCTCGATGGAATCCTCCTTTGCCATGTTGCTATCTTTCCTATACTTAGTTAGATGCCGGGTATTATCCACTTCCCTTGCTAGCGTTGCCCCTTGAAGCGAGACATCCCTTTTGCTGGACTGCGTGAATGATTTTTTTTTGCCAGGCGTTCGTTGACCCTTCCTCATGATCCAAACCCCTTTTGGACTATTCTGTTTTTTTTTTTGTTTTTTATCCAGTGGTGTTGGAGCCTTTCGAGCGACCTTAACGCCGACCCCTGCACTATCACTGCATTCACTTTCTTCTGCTGTCCGAGGGTCACCTTTCTGTAGAACCCTTGCACTCGTTAGCTCACCTTGGAATCACCCATTGTTTAAGGACCTGAACCAAAGACCATGTTATGTTGCTCCCCTTGATTTTCCCCCCCCCTTAACCCCCCTGGTGGAACCAAACACGATCTGATGTTTTTTTCGGCAAGACATATCTCCTTTTTTTTTTTCCCTTTCCCTCCAGTCCGTTGTTTTTTATTTGGTGTGAGCCCTCATGCCCAAATCCCCACCTGTCACGCAGATTATTCCCTTGTATGTCACTCGATCTTTAACTTGTGTAACTTTTTCCAAAACCGCAGCCAGGCACCTGGTCGTTTATTTTTTCCACTCCCCAGATCTTTTTTCTTGCCCTTTTTTAATTCTCCTTGCGCCTGACTCTAAGTTTTTTTTTTCCAGCCCCCTGTTTTCAAGAAAGTGCACCCCCTGGATGTAAGCACTTTGTACAGCCTATACAAGCGATTCAGGTTGTATTTCGGCAACAGTTGAACGGTCTTCTCCCTAGACACACCCCTCTGCAACCCCCCCTCATCACCATCATTTCCCCCACAGACCTAACATCTTTCAGTTTTTTTTTTTCACTAGACGTCAGACAACCTGCCACAAATACCCCCCACATAATATTCTTCCTTTCCTTCTTTTCTTTTCCCCCCCCCCATCCTGCCTCCTTTTTTGTATTTTTTTTTCTGCGTGTGATTGCCCGGATTAAGAATAAGTCCAACTCTCCCAACCGGCACCTCGGCATCCACCCCCAGCTGACTGCACACCCATAGTCCCCTCACCCCGCGCCATTTCAGGCACCCGTCTTTTTAGACATACCCCGTTGCCCCGCAAATAGCCCCCCCCCCGCGACGATTCAGCGGATACGACACCCCCCTCAGACAAGCCAGATGTCCACATTTAACATTACACATGCTTTTTGTACCGCGTTAACGATTTCCCCTGATGAGTTCCCCCACCAGTCGTTAAATTTTCACCATAGGTGCTTTTTGCTCTACACACTATAGCGCTTTCGTGGCGGATTACTTTTCTCCCCATTTTTGATACCATCTTGAGACGCAACCCCTTCGTGGTTCTGCAAGCAGCTCTTTTCTATAAACCCCCCTGGAATAGCGACCCCTAGTTGTCATAACACCTCCCCATGAGTCGGGTTCCTTTTTCCCTGTCATGCTAATTTTTTTAAAGTGCCACGACCTCATATACTAATCCCCAAGACATCTCAATGCATCTCTGATAAGTCCCCACAGTCTGCTCTATTAATACTTGATAGCTAAATTCCCACATTTGAAATCCCGACGTGATTACCTATTACGACCCCCACCCTCCTTACAGCTTTAAATTGCCTCCACGTGATTTCTCTTGAAGCCCTTTTTACCCCCCCCGTGGCTCTGGAAATTTCCCTGGAACCAGCCGCCTCAAACCCCACCCAACAATTCTTTCCCCCTCCCCTTCAGCTGAGTACCTTCCCCCTGACATCATCTGAACATCCCTGCAAACGCCGAACAAGAATGGTATGCTTCTGGTCCCCCTAGCCGTTCTCTATCTTACCTCCTAGGCTCGCTATTCTGTGCGCCAGATGTTTCTTAATGTGAGATCCCCCCCCTAGGTCAAAATATTTGCGAAAACCTCCCCCCAAAATTTACCCCCTTTCACTATTGCACCTTTAAACGATTTCACCAATTTATGGCCTTGTATTAACCTTTACCTCACTATTTTCCAAAAACACCCTTTTTTCGGCGGTTGGTGTTAGTTTTTTCGGTATGGGATGGGGGTCCCAACTTCGTTCCGGCTCATTAACCCGTTATCCTCCCCCGAGATTGTCACATCTTATTTTTTACCTTTTTTTTTCTTCCCGGGAGGGATGTTGCGTAACCCCGCGTTGGGAGACTCGGAGCCTTTTTTTTTTTTTTCTTTCACTTCTTCGCGATCCTTAATATCTATGTTTTTTTATGTTTCTTTCCCCCCAAGATACCCTCTAAAGCCCTTGGCAGCATTCAAAAGTGCCCACTTTCGAGATCCAAAGGTCTTACCACCAATAATTTGAATTTTTTTTTTCTCCCCCGAAGTCGAACAAAACGCCGCTTGATCATCTCCTTGGAAAACAAGTACATGTCAGTTCAACCACTTCCCCCCCAGTCCCCCCCTTTAGTTTTTTCCTGAAGGATAGTACCTTTTAGTTATTCCAACTAACATGCTCTTTCCCCGGATATATTTTTTTTGACCAGTCACACCCCTTCAGCCTGTCATACACTTCTTTCAAAAGCCGCTGTCGGTTTGTTCGAACCGAAAAACGTGTCTTATGCAACCTATGATTTACATCTAAGGTGTTAGGAGCAACCAACCCCCCCCCCATACCCAACACCCCCGACCCCCCCCCCCCCCCCCCCCCCCCCCCCCCCCCCCCCCCCCCCCCCCCACCCACCGAAACGTTAGTCTTGCCCAGACGTTTTTCTCTCCATTTGTGTCGCACCGCCGCCCCCCACAGTCCCCCCTCCTCCACCCCCTGCGACACAGCCCCCCTTCCCCTGCCTCATGCCTTCATTTGCCTCTTAAGACCTACGCTGCCTCTCTGAATCCACTTTTGCGAAGCTGTTTCCTTCTTTTTTAATTGATCCAGAGACTTTTCTTATGAACATTCCCCCGCCGCTTTGAAAAATGCCAAATGACGGATCCCCTCGATAAACGCAACGACCTTTCTTTATGGGTTACTTCTTGCGAGACTGCCCTTGCTTGCGGAGATCTTTTTTGCATCATCTTTCCGATGCCTATGTTTTTTCCCCTTTCTGCGGGAGTGGTTTTTCATCGCCGGCCTCCAAACCGGCTGTCTTTTCAACCCCCAACCCTCAACTGTTGTCGACCACCATTAACCCCAGCTGCCTAGGATGTTCTCTGACAGGGCTCGTCCCCATTTTTTTTTGGCCCAACCCCAGTTAACCAGTTTCCAAGACTTTCTGCGAGTCAGTTAGTTTATGCTACTTCCCAACATGATCGCACATTTCCCTTTTCCCAGCTACACCACTTTCCAGGCTGAGTCCCATTAACGCAGATCTAAATTTATACGCCTTGATGCTCCTTCTTCATCACGATTATATTGGTTGTTCGATTTTCCAAGATGGTCCTGGCCCTGCCTTTTTCTCTCTTTGATCCCCCCTTACAGTCCTCTTTTATTTTTTTCCCTAAGATAGCCAGAAGCTATTTGAGGCTTTTTTGCCTTTATCTTTTCCGCTCCCTGTGCACGATTCAAGACCAGAAGACACCCTTCTTCGCCCTGGCGGTACGCGCAGACATCAAGAGGTTCTCCCCGGAGTTACACTAACTTATTCCCCCCCTTAAATCGTCCTGATGTGTTGTCCGTCTTTTTTTTGAAACTGCTTGGGAAGTATAATACCTTATTCTCGCTTTTTTTTTTTTGTCTCATCCATCGTTGGTGAGGCACCTCTCCAATCGACCACAAATGAGACACTTTTTTACTCACGTCTTTGAAGACTTTCGTCGTTGTCTCGGTATGCATGGTTCTGGCCTGGCGGTTTTCCCCTTTCTTGAGATGGCTCGGTATCGTATTTTCCCCACCCCCACACGAGATATGATAACCACGTAGACACGTAATTGTGTCCCCGGTCCATGTAGTGGGAATGCAATTCCCCCGTTGAAATCGAGAACACCCCCCAGAGCATCGCTGAACTCAGTACCTAACCATTGCATATGCGATTTTATTTCCCTTTTCATCAGTCCCCCCAGAAGCTGTGAGGGATTGACCCCCCACCGCTCTGACACCCACGCGCCGCCTTTTTTCAACGTCATTTACAAGCGCTATCCCTGGTAACTTTACTCATTCGTTGTTAGAAGTTCCGAACCGAATAGACATTCCGAGTCTTTACAGCTACCGACGTCCCTATTCAGCCGTTTTTTTGAACTTTCTGTGAATTATATCCAAGTAAACATTTCGCCCTTCACCGAACGAATTTCCCAAGTGTAGTAGTTAAGAAGGAAGTCGCCCGAAGCGTTTTGTCGTCTAATTGTCACGCAAGTGGCCGCGTCTGCCCTTCCGAGGCAGCGCATTGTTTCGCCCGGCGCCCTGTCCTACCTCTTCGAGTCATCCTCATTTCACACTTTTCCGTTTTTGACTGCGACAGTCGTCCTTTTTTTTTTCTCGATGGTCTGACCCCCCTTATGCCAGCCTTGACGCCTTTTCCCTATACCACGCCTCCGTTGATGAGCTAGCCGGCCACTTCTCCCACATACTCCTCTAGAGGATATTGGTGGTCGCGGCGCGTACCAAGACGATTCACCCCTTCGTAGATTGACTTTGCTTGAACGAAGCCAACCCGACGTTTCCTCATCTTCCTTCCTCATTCCCTAGTTATATTCAGATGGCGCCTTCCGCATTTGTCTTCTGATTGAGATACCTGAGCATCCATTTCCCCCCCATTGCGTGGCCCGTCTTTTCGATAGCGACAACCGACTGGAGACACTCGTAATCAGACGCCCCCCCGTTTTATCCTACTTTAGTTGTGGTCTGATTTGTTTTTCTGTGAGGAGGCCCCCAGTCTTTTTCTGAGCGCCCCCCCCCGTCATCCCCCTTGACTCCCCCCTTTGTATCTTCGAAACATGACCCCAAAAATCCTTGTGCTGTCCTATTCCGATCCTTTAACTGTGCAATCCCTGATTCCAATTTATTTTTTAATATTTTAATGCCCGAATTTAGATCCCTATAAGCCTCATCATATTTTTTAGTTATCCCGCCTTGAGACTCCCGTGGACAGCACGTCTGGGAAATCCGTCAGTAGGCCCCCCCCCCCCCCCCCCCCCACAAACCCCACCCCCCCCCCCCCACCCCCCCCCCCCCCCATCGCCAACCCTTCTTTGGCCATGTTCTGGAGTTTTTTCTTTGAAATCGTCCCCGGCCCTGTAGAACTTCACAGTTCTCTCCAACTTTTTCGACTTTACGGTTAACTCGATTTTTTTACCATCCGCCATTTTCCCCCGTTGGGTTCTACCGCTACTGATTGTTTTGGGCCGTTGGTCCCGAAATCGTTTGGGCTTTCTCGAATTTACTCGTCCAATCCCCCAAACTTTCCCTTCGTTTTGTCCCCCCCAAAAAAAAAACCCCCCCAATTACCTGGTAGTTGTGTCCAACTCTCTTCTTTCCCCCCCCCCCATGCGCCGGGTCTCCTTGGGGACCCGCTGCCCCACTTTTTTGTCTGTTTTTGATCACTGAACCTTTTTTTTTGGCTGAGGGTTTTTTCTGAGTCGTTTCTTAGATTGATCCTTCACCTAACCGTTTCGTATTTCCACAAGCCTTTCTTTTCCATTTTCCCCTTTTTTAAACTCTGCTGTTGTTCCTCCACCTAGGAAATCCTTTTTACTTCTTTGCTTTCATTTTTGAAAAAGTATTATGTGGCTTTTTCCGTTTCCACTGGGCTTGGGATGACTCCATCGTGTCCCCTCCGGTCTGTCCCTCCGCGACTTGAATAAAGGCCTACTTTTTCTTTGCGGCTTTTTTTTAGCCGTCCCGTTCCCTTACTCCAATGATGTTTCCATCCTTACGTCTCGAAGATTGTCTTTTTGGATCCAGAAACTTCTTTTCCCCTCTCCAAACGTTGGGAAATTGTTTTCTTGCCAGTTTAACTTGTCTTTTGCTCTTTCCCCCTTACCAGGCGCGGAGGTTTCTCTTTGGGGTGTAGTGCCACCCTTGACGGGGGAGGTGTTCCTCCCCTTGCTTTACGTTCCCGGAAAGTGCGATTTTTTTAACTCGTCCTTGGGGGAGATGCGGACTCCCTTGGACCCTCCTCATTTTTCCAGTCTTCCGCTCACCGTCCCTCAGTGTGGGTCCGTTATTCGTGCCGCGATTCGCTTCGGATTTTTCTTCGAGGCTGATCCCAGCATTTCATGTTGTCCCTTTTTCCTGACAGAAGGTAGTATCTTCTAATGTTGGTTTTCTGACCCTCCTTCTATTTGGTCTGCCGGCTGGACAAATTCGGCCCACACCGGTTGCTTCCTTACGTAAGACCTTAATTGTCCTGAGAGCTTTTTTTTTTTGGATCGCGGTCTTATCCTTTTCCTCATACCTCTCCTTTTTTTTTTTTGTTGAGAGTCTCCCCCTCCCTCGATCCTCCCCCCCTTTTGCGCGGGGTCATTGTTTTTTCCCTGGGACGTCTACGTAATCGTACCTTTTCCCCTTTTTTCCCCGACAAGTTTTTCCCCCCCTTTGCTGCGCAATCTTCATGGCTTTCGAATTCCTTCCCCCCCAAGTCCTCTTTTTGTTATGGGCACGCCCCCCTCAATGCTGCTTCGCCTCGGAGCACCCCCTTTTGTCATCGGCGGCGATTTCCCAACTGAGTTCGGAGGCTCCCTTTTTGAAATCGCCATTTCCCGACCTTCCTCATTCCCCCTAGACCTTCTTGAAAATCGGCATGCCCCGTGGGCTTCTCGGAGTCCCCCCCTCCGGTGGCCGCCCAACGCCTCCTTCCTGGTAGGGGGACTGATTTTAAGGCCATCGACCACTACCGGCAACACTTTTCTCTTTTTGCAATTTGGGGGATCCTTCCCCCCCCCATTCTTCGAAACCACCTCCCGTCTTTTCCTTGTCCAAACCCCCTCATGGAGTACGACTGTTTCACGCCGGCCTAACCCCAAGGGACGCACTGGAAGTATTCCAATTTGTGCTGACCCTGGATGGGTTTTTTAACTTGGCGTCAGTCCCCCCCTCCCGCGGAACGGCTTCCTTTAACCAGGCATCTTTTCAAAAGGCGTGTTGATGACGTCACCTTCTTTTGCCTGGCTGCCATATTGTTCAAGGGCGGTGCCCCCCGTATTTTCCAAGTCCTGACACGGAATCCATCGCTGGGGTTGCTACTGATTTTTTTCGATGATCACTCTTTGGTCTCCCACCCCAGCAAATCTTCTTTTTCTTTTCCCTGAAAGACGTTCCCCGTGGCAGCGTTTCCCCGTGATCTGCGCTTGGTCCCAAAAAAAGGACGAAGACTTGACTTCTACCTTCCTTTTTTTGTTTTTGGCGTCCAAGGCGACTTTTTTAGGATGATTGTCCTATTCCACCACAACGATTTAGATCTTTTCGATCCCCACAATTTTTTCCTTCTGTCGGTTTCGTCCCCCCAAACCAACCTTTGGAGGACTTTGTTTGTGCAATCTTCGTACAGTCTCTTCCTGGTTTTGATTTCCCAAACGGGTGAACCCTTACCCCGGTCCTGGATTTCCACCTCAACCGCCAGTCCCGATGGCAAAGTTCTTATTGGCGATGGCTTCTTCCGTCAGCGTCCCCTTTCCACGGAAAGCCTCCCTTGCGAACTTTCGAGCGCTCAGTACCCCCATTTTGAATCTGGAAAGGTATATGCATGTCCCTTTAATGAGTATCCTCCAGCTTCCCCAGTTCTTTTTTTTCGGTTCTTCTTGACGGTACTTGCCCGGAGCCTGTCAATCAGTCATACGTTTACTCCTCTCCCTTAGAAACCACTCCGCGCGTTGAAAAACTGCTCCATCCAGGTTCCTTCCAGCCGTCACAAGTGGACCCTCATGCCAGGCCACCCCCCCCGGTTCCCCCTCCCATGCTCCTGAAGCGAAATTACGCTCTCCCCGGTCTTGTTACGATTTTCGTTCTCTCTGAAGCGGGAATTCTTTTTGAATTCCGCTCCCCAGCGCTTGGGCACGCCCCCTGCTGCCCCCGCTCGTCCTCGAAGACAATTGTCCCGCCCCCCCCGGCGTGGCAGATTTTGCGCGCTGCTCCCTGACTTCTTCCTTCAGCTCCGGAACACGCAGCGCCCCACAAATTTTCGTTTGCGGCCGTCTTTTCGAAAACAAATGCCCTCCTCGGCCAACCTTCACTGACATCGGGACCCACCCGATCTTCACCTTTCCCCCTCTTCGTAGATTTTTCTCCCCTGAAAATTTCACTTTTTCGATGGCTGAAAGTTCTTTCCCACCGTTTGACGCTCGACTCCCCCCCCATGCGGCGCGTCAAGAAGCATTTTCAATGGTCCCCTCAAATTGCCCCTTCGGGCGCGTTTTCGAAAAGCTGGGCTTCTACAACCGATGGCTTTCTGAAAATACATTTTCTTTCCAAAAATGGATTTTCCTGCCCTAAGATATGTTCCTTTCGGATCACTCGTGTCTCACAATTGGGGGCCTTCCGTTTCTTGGCATCAAAGGTGACTTATCCCGCACCAATCAGCAACCGCCGACCTCTTTCTATCTCAAACGACTTTACCCCCTTTCGTAATCTTCTCTACCCCCCCCAAAAAGACAAGTCTCGTTCTCATTAAATCCCTAACACCTTTCTTCCCCACAGCGTGATTTGTGAATATGATTTTCTATCACTCAACATGCATTTCCAATTCGCAACAATCTGCATGGACCAGGAAGATTCTACAAACCGGGCGAAGCCTCTTTTGTTTTTTTCGCGGCGTACGATTTGCATTGCGAAGAGGTTTTTTTCCCGGGAGCGACCCAGATGCTTCTTTCTCGAGATTCTTCTTTTTCGAGAAAGCAGTTCTTTTTCAACGCGAAGGTAATTGCACGGTACCCCCGTTATCACCATCCTGGCGCCTCGCGCAAAGTCCCTGGTCTCTATATAGTTGCGTCCCAAATGGACACATTTTTTTTCGTATGTTGGCTTTTCTTTCGTACAACGCGTCCCATCTGGGAGCAGAAACGTTTTAAGCCACTTCCGTCTGGTACCCGCCATTTTCTAATTATCGGGACTCTTTGAGGTTGAGGTCCCCCTCCCGGTTTTTTTTTCCGGTGCGCCAACCCACCTGAAACGTCATAGATCTTTCTCACACTGCACCACTCCCTCTTCGCAGAAACCGAGCCTCCCCGGACAATCTCATTCGTTCTTTCTTACCTTCGATACCGTGCTTTTTTCGGCTGGAGTGTTTCAAAAGCTCCGTCTGAGCACGTTCATGAGTTTTACCAGCTTTTTTTCCCTCGTCTTTTTCGTCGGGTCCCGCGGTTTTTCCTTCACGATTGCTTTCTTGTTCAGGTTGGTTTTTCCGTGCATGGTGTGTTAGCCGACCTTGCGGCGGTCTGCGACCGTTTACCACTGCGCGCGGAGTTTTCCGGAGATCAAATCTTTTGCTACTTTCCGCCTTTCGGCCGTAAGCGCTTCCATCCTTTTCTTCCCAAACCTTTTTGCGCGGCTTTGAACCTTATTTTGGACTTTTTTGAGAAAGATACCTTGGGTGACCTCCCAGTTCCAGTGGCCTTTTCCCCCCCCCCATCGTCCGCCCACTGACAAACGAAACCTTCTTGCCGTTTCACGAAACTTTTCCTTCAATTTGAAGGCGCTGTCTCCCGCTGCGTTGGGATTCGCAAATATTTACTTGTCCTCCGGTCTCGTCACTTTGACACATTTCACTGCCCCGGCTTCGGAGAATCTATTTAAAGAACTCATTGCCTCGCGCCCAGGTGTATCGCCTTTTGCTTTCCTCGAGAGTCCACGGTCCCGTCCTCCAAAGGCCGATATGAATTGCCGTTATCCCCGCCGGTTGTTACGATTTGCGTACACCGCCATCTCTTCTGTTGGTTTTTCCAGTCACTTTGAATCCTGTTCTGGCCTTTTGCGCATTTCTTTTCCCCTTCTCGTTCAGTCACAATCCACAGCGAATACGACTTTCTCATGGCCGTGCTGGCACCTCCTCCTTACCTACGGTTGTCTTTTTTGCTGCTGGGGCTTTGTTGATTTGCTTGGATACTTTTTGCAAAGTCTGTTTTCGGGGGGGCATGCTGGTTCTCTGGTCGGCTTCCTTTATACATTGTTGTTTTTCCCACAGTTCCCGTTGGCGGTGCCGTAACGGCCTTCGCGACGGGAAGCCTTTTTGGTAAGCCGGACTGCTCATCTTTCCTACTTTTTGGACTGAGCAAGACACCCCCCCCGTCGGAGCTTTTCCGTTAGTAAAGTTTCTCGAATCTCGTCCTTCCCCAAGCAAAGCCACATGTTCCCCAGCAGAACCGTCCCCACGGGAGTTAGAACCCCCTTCCCTGGTTGAGTTTTCGCTGCAGCTCCCCACCGGCGAAAGTTTCTTTGCTCGATGTTCCTTCCCACCATGGGACTACGAGTCCGCACGCCTGGAGGTTTGGCTCCACAATCCCCTATGGGGTTTTTTTCCATTCAGACGCGTGCTTTTCACTTCTACCGGACGACCACTCCCCCTTCATTGTCATGTTCCCTCTCATGGCGTTTCCTTTGTCTTTTTGCTAAATTGGCTCGGCCGCAGGGATTCGAGCCTCGACAAGTCCCTCGGCGGCTACTTGTTTGGTTCTCACGGTGGATCCGTGAGGTTGCCCTGTTATTGAGCGCTTGCTTCGAAGCCTTTCACCGCCTTCTTTTTTGCTTGAGGGTTTTCCTCCTTGAAAGGATAATATGAATTTTGGGTGTGTTCTGGGGCATTTTGGACGATGGCCCTGTCAAACCAGTGATCTGTGCTGCTGTTGTTTGCAAGGTGTTGTGTCCTGGCTCTACCCGTTCCACAAACTGGCCCCGCATCAATGTTCCCCACGCCTTTCTCTGACCGGGGGGCTTCCGTGTCCCTTAGTCGGGTTGGAAAACTCCCACGGAGCACTTTCCGCTAAAAGCTTGGCTGACCCACCGCCCCCTGTTTCTGCTTGTTGCTCACTGTTAGCTCTACTGAACACCGGGGAAAACCCCCGTCTTTGATGTTTCC